>Ga0074044_10000043_pt1 | contig 120171 bp, 99 predicted proteins | sample BogForMeECP23OM1_FD_94443 | JGI IMG/M metagenome (GOLD analysis project Ga0074044, IMG submission 94443) | Bog forest soil microbial communities from Calvert Island, British Columbia, Canada - Bog Forest MetaG ECP23OM1 | ecosystem: Environmental > Terrestrial > Soil > Wetlands ...
AACCCAGGATGAAAATCACAGCCTATAATCAGCATGACGTTGGCTCCTCTCACGAGCCTTGGTCTTGTTCATCGCAACCAATCTACTCGCTGCGACCAGCCAACGTCGTTATGCAATCAAGCGCAGCGAAGGACCTATGTATCTTGCTTGCACTACCAAACTCCTCGCCTGTTCCGGAGACCCCGCCCCACTTTGTTCACGAATTTCCGGGACACGACACTAGCTTGAACTCGACCTTGCGGACGACCTTGGCAAAGCTCCTCGTATCCGAAACGGATTGCTATCCGACTGGTGGATTTTGAGGGTAATCGATTTTTTCAACAGCTATTCCTCATTCGGATGAAAGTACTTGTACACTGCGGAACCCTTCGGTGCCCAGCCCTTCGCTTTCTCTAGCCACGCATCGCGGTTCCTCATGTCGCCCAAACGTTCGTATGCTGAACTCAAATTCATTGCCAATTCGCTCTTCTCAGCCCTTCCGGCTTCCGAATCGTCGCACAATGCTACACAAGACTGATATTGTTCTGTCGCTTCCTTATAGCTTTTCAGATTGAGGTAGGCGAACCCCATCTCGCGGCACAACAACTCGTCTTTCGGCTTCTTAACAAACTCATTCTTCGAAACACGAAGCGCGTCTTCCGGTCGTCCGAGTGCGTTGTAGGCGTACGCAAGCTCAAAGATCACCTTCGGGGCATCAGGTTTTTCGCGATATGCAGATTCGAGATAATCGACCGCTCGGTGCGAGTCTCCAATGCCGTTGTAAAAGGAACCCCAGTTAACCTTTCGAGTTACAGGATCAGTCTCATCCTCGTAGTATTTCAGCCAGTCCGGTTTTTCCGGCAACCCAAGCTGTATTAAAGCACGGGGTGGGAGGAGGGCCGCAACTCCGTTTCCCTCCAAGCGAATCTTGAGAGTCATTTTGTCTGGGGGGATCAGGTTAGGTGCGGGACTATATTTCCCATAGGAATCAATCGTAAAACTTCCGCCGAAGTGGAGCGTAAATCCCGCTTGCGGGTCAATATAGACGAAACCGTAGTTGTAGTCGCGGTCCTCCGGCTTGTGATACAGAGCGACCCAGCGGTTTTCGCAATCAGACATGTGGACTTCGTAACTGAGACCTGCGGCTCTCTCAATTGGATCGCTAGCGCCATTCAAATTGTTCTGCTGAACCGCGCTGAGAAGCTCGGAACTTATCTGTTTTGCTAGTGCATCAGCCTTCGCGTCGTCCTTTCTTTGTGTGGAATCCTGTGCCGCTGCGAAAAATGAAAACGCTAGGCAAGCTACTATCCAGACTCGGCGCATTTGCAGCACCTCCTGGTCTCCATTTGGCCATCTGAAAAAACAAATACTCTCGGACGGGCGGATTTCCCGGACAGGAAAATTCTACGCTTTCAACCTAATCGTTGAAACCAGGCAGCCCCACTCAAAATCCCTCACCTAGGCGTCTGCGTGACAGCGAGCGCCCCCCATCCGACAGCATCGCATGCAAGCTCAGGTCTTGGTTGTCACATTCGAAACCTGCGCCCATCTCAGCGCACCTCTAACGACACCAATTCCCCCGCGTTCTTCCCCACCGCGCGATAGTTCACCGACACCAGCCGGTTCGTCCATTCGCAGGAAAACTGGTCTTCTCCAATCACCGGCAACGATTTGTAATCCGCGGCATGCATCTTGTAGGTCGTCATGCCGCTCAGAATCGTAACCGTGGCTTCGGGAGCCTTCGAGCAGTCGCTGCTTACAATCTTGCCTTTCAAAAACAGCACCGGCCCGGTCGTTCCCGGCCTCGCGGGCGCAGGTTTCGGCGGCGCGTCCTCATCGTCACCTTCATTTTTGGCAGACGTTGCGCCAGCGCTCTTTGACGCCGCGCCCGTCCCCGCGGCGGGAGTGCTAGCCGCACCCGCCGGCGTCTCGCTTTCCCCCGCGCGCTGCGGACGCACTCCATACTTCTGCAAAGTATCCAAATCTTCCAACTGCAGCTTCGCCGCCGCTGCCGCCTGCCGATCCGCTCCCTCTCTCAGCCGCGTAAACACGTCCCGCGCCAAATCCCACTTCTTGCTCGCAACATAAATTTGTCCCAGGTTGAACTGGTACTCCACATTCCGCGGCGACAAAGCAATCGCCTGCCGTTCCGCCTCCAGCGCCGAGTTATTTCCTCCGCCTTCCACCCGCGCCATGGCCAGCATGTTATAAGCGTCGGCACAGTCCGGATACCAATCCGTAAACGCGTGCAAATCCTGCATCGTGTTCGCCAGCCCCTGGATTTCCTGCCGCGTAGCCTGCGCCTTCCGATATTTCAGCGCGGCACGGTAATACCAGATCCAGGGATCACGCTGATTCAACTCCCCTGCCTTCTCCAGTTCCGTAGCGGCCGCGTCAAACTTCTGGTGGCGAATATATTCCCAGGCCAGCCCGCGATCCGCCACCTCATTATCTTTCGGATCCGCCGCCAACTGCTGTAAGTCGTGCAGCGCCTGATCGCGACGCTCCGGAAGGCGCGCCATCACGTCGCCAATCGTCGCTTCCGCGTCGTCGTCCTTAACCGGAGCGACCTCCATCCTGACGTCGTCCGCGCTGAACGGTGGCGCGAAATGATCTGGCTGCTGAATGTCCACCGGATCCACAACCGGCTTCTTCGACTGATCAAGCGCCACGCCCAACATGCCCTGCGTCTTGAAATAATCCTTCACCGCCTGTTCCATCTGCGCCGGCGTCATGTCAAAAGCCTGCACGGTCGCCTTCTCCACCGGCACTTTCTGATTCACCACCAGATCGAAATACGTTCCGACCTGCGGCATTTTTTTCTTGTTGAGCAGATAGTGGACGACCATCCAGGATTGTGCGTAGTACAGCGTGTGGTGCGTTCCCTCGCGCATCCCCGACTCGTCATGCTTCATGGTGAACAAATCCGTCATCGCCAGCCACACCGGAGAACTGACCAACTGCGTCAGCGATTGCGGAGTATTCGGGTTCCGCACCATAGGATTCAAATCGTCGAAAGCATTTTCATGCCACTCCGATTGCAGTTCCGGATCGCCGCCCAGTTCCACTTCTTTCCCGATGTAGATCGATCCAAAATATTCCGCCAATCCTTCATCAAACCAGCTCTCGACGGGAGGATAGTTGTAATTCAAAAAATAGTGTGCCAGCGAATGCGCCACCGCATGCCACGGATTCATCTCAAAAAGATTCAGGACGATATAAATCCGGTCCGGTCCGGGCAGATAAAATCCACCTGCCATGCTCTGTTTCGAAGGAGCAATCAAGCCATACTGCTTGTCGCTTTTCAGCGCGATCACGGTGATGGGCACCGACATCTTGAGCTTGTCTTTAAGAATGAGTTGTCCAAAAACCCCGCGCATCTGCTCCAATCGCAAAGCCACTTCGCGACCGCGCTTCTCTCCGGCATCGGTCATCACGGAAAAATGTGGAGAGCGCACTTCGATCCACTTGGTCTCCTCCTTGGCGAATGCCCCAGCCGAGAAACAACCCAAGAAGCAAATCGAGACCAGCCAGCTAAAAGCGACGGTGCCGATACGAAACCTGCGCATCACAGAAGAGTCCTTCCCCAAAAATGCTAGCACGCCGATGGAGAGTAGAGACGCTCGTCCTCGCCCTCTACCTTTCGCCTTGGCCCCAGCCCCGCGCGCACGTTACACTCTCGTCCGTGACCTTGGCTCCTTCTTCCCGCCTTGCCTGGATCGACTGGATGCGCGGCCTGGCCTGCGTCCTGATGTTCCAGACGCACTGTTACGATGCCTGGCTGGGCGGGGATGCCCGCAACACCAGCTTCCTGAAAGGATCGCAACGGCTGGGGACACTGCCTGCGCCCCTCTTTCTTTTTCTCGCCGGAATTTCCTTCGCTCTAGTCACCGACAAACTCATTCGCAAGGGCCTGACCGCTGGCGAAATCACCCGCAAAATGGCGCGCCGTGGCGCGGAGATCCTCGCCTTCGGACTTCTCTTCCGGCTGCAGGAATTTCTGATCGCATGGGGATGGGCCCCTTGGTCCGACTTACTGCGCGTCGACGTACTGAACATCATCGGCCTATCCATGATCCTGATGGCGCTAACTTGCGGAATGGTATTGCACGCGTGGGGACAAACGCCGCTTCGGCAAGCTCAGGGCAGGCTCTCGCCCGCCCAAGCCGAGCAAAGCTCGGCCGTCAACTCGGGCCGCGGCCAAGGCCGAATCGTAATCGCCTCCATCGCGGTCACAGCTCTTATCGCCTTGTTGACTCCGCCTCTCTACACCACCTGGAGACCGACTTGGCTGCCTTGGCCACTCGAATCCTACATCGACGGATGCCACAACCTGGGGGCCCCGCAGCCCTGGCTCTTCCCTCTGTTCCCCTGGGCTGCATTCGCTTTCGCCGGACTGGCTGCGGGATTTATCCTCTTCAGTGACCAGGCTCGCAACCAAGCCGTAAAAACTCTAGCTCTGTTTGCAGGCGTCGGAGCCGCAGCGATTCTGGCGGCATACCAACTCGATCATTTTTCTTTCTCTCTCTATGCGACTTACGATTACTGGCATACAAGTCCTAACTTTCTCATGATGCGCATAGGCATGTTGTTAGTGATCTGCTTTTTGAGTTATGCCTGGTGTCGCTGGGGCCTTGGGACCTGGGGATTCAGTCCACTAATTCAGTTAGGTCAGACATCCTTACTCGTCTACTGGGTACACATAGAGTTCGTCTACGGACGCTTCTCGCTGCTGCCGAAACGAGCGCAAACCATCGCGGGCGCTTCGTGGGGGCTGTTGGAGATTACCGTCTTCATGCTGATCCTCTCCATGCTTCGCAGCCGAATCGACTGGAAGAGGATCGATTGGAAAAGAATGACGCGGAGAGTTCAGCCTATTACGGGATGAGTAGGGCACCCGGCGGCTGCTGCTGCGGGCAGGCAGCAGGTCCTTCGCTGCGCTCAGGATGACAACCTTGAATCACAGCACTAACTACTGCAAACTGAGGTTGATCGTTGGTTTGTTGCAGTTGATGCGCAGGACGGTTTCTCCTCCGCTTGGAAACCTGCCTGTCACCGTGGCGGACTGGTCATAGTTCGCGGCTTCCGAGGTTACCTGCACACGGAGACTGTGTTGCCCGGGTAATAGCTGCATGGCATGTAATTCGTGGCCTTCCACGTGGTGGAAGACGACCAGACGTTTTTTGTCTGTTCCCTCTAATTGACGCTCATAAGTTCGCTGACCATCTACCCAGATCGATAACTGAGCCGAGGCAAATTTGTGATCGACCTCGACTTCCAACATGGCTGGAGACTTTGCCGACGAAACCGCCGACAAGCTTGCGCTCTCCCCTGGCACAGAATTACCTCCAGCGGTCGCAGCTTTGGCAAGCGAAGCGGTCACCTTCGTGCGTGGCGTGCTGGGGCGGGACGCACTCCGCGCCGGCGTGGCTGGGATTCGCGGATTGGTCACCGGCTCGGCGGGAGCCACCGGCTGAGCGGCCATCACGGGATTGTCGGTCGCCATTGCCTCGCCGGCTGCAATCGCTTCAGCAACCGTCATTCGCTTCGGTGTTGCCACCGGCTGGGACGCTTGCGGTGGCACGGGGTGGTGGCGAGTCGAAATTATTCGGATGCCAAAGACAAATCCGACCAAAAGAAAGACGCCGATGAGGGCCCTCGTCCGAAGATTCTTTAACAGATTCCTGGTTGCCTCGTGTCCCGAATGCAGAGGGAGCGCCGGCGACCGGAATATAGTAGCGACTGCCGGTTGGCCGCCCCGAACTGACGCTCGAGTTTTCTTCTTGTCGGTCGGGACGTCTTTTCCCCTGGATGGCGATGCCTGCCCTTTGGCCTTACTCCACGGCTCATGCCCCTGCTGCATGTGCTGGATGTCCAACACCATTTCCAACCCGCGCTGATAGCGCAGAGCCGGCTCTTTAGCAATGGCCCGGTCGATGATGAAATCGAGCCCCTTGGGCAACTCAGCGTTAAGCACGGTTGCCGCCAGCGGGTCGCGGTTTACCACCTTGAATGAGACGGTCACGGCACTGTTGCCTTGAAACGGCCGGTGACCGGTCGCCATCGTGTAGAGGATCACACCCAGGGAAAACAAATCCGAGCGCCCGTCGACCGCGTCACCGTTCAATTGTTCGGGCGACATGAAAGCGGGCGTGCCCAACGCGCGTCCCGCCAGCGTGTGGTTGGCGAGGTTCAGTTTCGCTATTCCGAAGTCGGCGATTTTGGCATGGCCGTCCTCGGTCAACAGGATGTTGGCGGGCTTCAAGTCGCGGTGCACCACGCCTTGACCATGAGCGCAATCGAGTGCTTCCGCCAATTCGAGAGTCAGTTGAAGTGCCGTCGCCACCGGAAGCTTATGGTCGCTGTCGGAGAGCAGCTTGTCGAGGGATTGTCCGCCGACAAATTCCATCACTATATAAGGAGCATGGGACTCTGGCTCCTCGCCCACGTCGAAGATGGTGACGATTCCAGGATGCGACAAGCGGCCGGCAGCTTCGGCTTCGCGCGCAAAACGCTCGCGATACTCGCGCTCCTCTTCCGGCGCCAGGCCGACGAGAGAAACGGTTTTGACCGCGACCACCCGGTTGATTCTTGGATCGCGCGCTTTGTAGACAACACCCATGGCGCCCCGGCCCAACTCGGCCAGGATCTCGTATCGTCCAAAGCGCTCGCGCCCGCGATCCTCCATAGGTTTGCCTTAGGCCTTCGGGGTTTGGTTACGATTTCGTCAAAACAACACACTCCACCCGAAGCCACGCGCGCCTTCTTTGGCGGGAAGCAAGGGGCGGTGGTTGTTGACATTGTCCAATCGAAAGCCAAATTGTTCCAAGTTACCGACGTGTCTTTAGCCTTCGGAAGTCCCTCTGGGCAAGGTGTTTGGGGGGAGGCGGGCGCTGCTGCCGTAGGAGACGCGACTTGTACTACCCCGTGGCCGACAACTGCACGATCGCATTTGCCGTCAGTTTCAGCCCCACACCCCAGTTCTGACGCGCGGCGGCGCGGTCGTTGCCGTAGCCGCTCACATACAAGGTGCAGTAAAAGCCTTCCTGCACTCTTGCTTCTTCTGCGGCGAAGTAGCAGCGGCGCACGCAGACCTCCGCCGCCGACGGAGTCTCCGGCGCGCGTTGCAGTAACTCGACCAGCTTACGGGCGAATTGTTCGTGAGCGGGCAACGAGAGACGCGCGTGGTTGTCAGTAAATACCGCGTCTACATAACTGGCGAACTTATGCGAGGCATTGTAGATTTCTTCCTCCGCGTTCAGTTTTGTCGTCTCCCAGGCATCGCACTTTGCTGTTTCCAGCGTGCTTCGCGAGGAGTTTATCGTGCGCAGGAAATCTCCCAGCTCAGGAAACTTCTTCACTTCTTCGATGGTTGGCAATAGCTCGGGATGGTGCTTTAAGTCGACAAACGAGAGCTTGCCGGACGGATCGCTCCAGGGAAAATCCAGCACCGGATCTTCCCGCCCCAGTTCGACCGAGAAATCGGCATCCATCAGGACCTCACAGACGAGAACACATCAGAACCGGCGCAGAAAGTTCACGATCTCATGCTCCGCCCAATAACCGTCGTTGTCATAACGACCATCGCGGCTGTTCCCTGCTCCGGCGGGCGATTTTCCAGGCGACCCGAGAAACGCGCAATGGCCGCCATCCGCCGTCTCGATGAACTTGATGTTCGGGTTCGAGGAAATCTTTTGCCGCGTTTCCGCCGTGATGCGGATGAACGGGTCATTCGCCGCGTACAAGATCAGCGCCGGCACGGCAATGCGCTCAACCACATGCGCCGCCGAAGCGCGGTCGTAGTAATCGTCGACGCCGGTGAAGCCGCAATAGTAAGCCGTCACCTTGTCATCAAACTCGCGCAGGCTTCGGATGCCCTGCAAGCGGCTGACATCGAAGTGGCCAGGAAACAGGCGCGCCTTCTGCAGCATGCGCCGGCGCAGCGCCCACAGGAAATATGTCTCGTAGATCCGGTTCGACGGATTATGCAGCGTATCTGACGAAACGGCGAGATCAATCGCCGGACAACACGCGGCGACGGCGCGAAACTGGGGCGGAGCTTCGGATCCCCACTCCCCCGCCAACTTAAGCACGATGTTGCCGCCCATCGAGAAGCCAACCAGCGCCAATCGCGAAATGCCGTCGCGTGCAATCACGTTCCGCGCCACCGCCGCCACATCATGCGACAGGCCCGAGTGGTAGAGCACCGGAGCGAGGGCGTCGGTGCCTCCACAGTTGCGCTGGTTGTAGCGGATCACGTTCATTCCCGCAGCCAACCCCTTGTCGGTGATGCCCAGCATGTACTGCGAGTCGCTCGAACCTTCGAGCCCGTGAACGATGATGACGGTCAGAGAGCGCGCGCGATCTGCCTGCCAGTGGCAATGGCAAAGCACCTGGACGCCGGGCTCGACTTCGATCAACCGCTCCTCAGGCGCAGGCAGATGGATGCGCCGTTGAATCAGGAAGCTGGCCACCGTTTGCACGTGCCCGCCGCGGAGCCAGCGCCGCGGATGAAAGGGACGCGTCTCCTCTTGTGTTTGCGAAGTACCCACACTTTGATTTTAAATAGAAGACAGCAAGTTGTTTCGCGGAGTTTTCTTCATGCCTATCTTTGAGTACATCTGCACGGAATGCCAGCACGAGTTTGAGGCTTTAGTTTTCGGCCGTCAAAAAGCCGAGTGCCCGAAATGCCAGAGCAAGAAGCTGGAACCGCAGCTCTCCGTGTTCGCGGTGTCGTCGAAGAGCGGCGGGGCGACGGCACGGCCGTCAATGGGGGCGGGACCCTGTGGGTCGTGCGGCGATCCGCGCGGGGCGGGCGCGTGCTCGATGAAGGACTTCGACTAGTTTCTCTTCCACTGTTTCCCTCGAATTCCGGCGCGAATGCAACGTAGCTTTGCAACGTAACTTCAGGAACTCCTCCGCGGGTAACTGATGTGATGTTTCGCTTTCGGGCGTTCCTGGTTATGATCCGCTTGAGTCGTCGAGCAGTTTTGAGATGGTGGGGACCGGATAGGCCTATGCCGAAGGGCACTAATCGGTCAACTAACGTGGATTCACGTGGCCGGTTCCCACTTTTGTTTCTGCGGCTCTTTCCGTGGTTTTCTCCATAAGAAATCTGGCAAAGACTTCATTGGATAAGAGACGACCGCGCGCGGTCAGGCGCAGGATGGAGCCTTGCTGTTCGAGAAGACCGTCGTCAACACACGACTCGATTGCGGAGGACAAGAAAGCGGGTCCTTCCGCTTCGACAAGCTCAGGGTCAGGATGACAATTCATTATTAGAGAAAGATCGATGCCGCGGTTCAGGCGCAGACCGAGGAAGAAGTTTTCTTCGAGCGCGGCTTGCGCCGAGATTGGCGTCACCTTGTGCGGGGCGCGATTCATATAGGCATCGAGCGAATCGGGCGTGGCGAAGCGCAAGGCCTGGCAATCCTCGCGAAGAGACGCGGTAAGCATCGAGTGGGCATCGACGCCGAAGCCGAGATATGGCTGCCGGGTCCAGTACTTCAAGTTATGGCGCGACTCGTCACTTAGTAGCTGCGAGCCAGTGCGGGCAAAGTTGGAGATTTCATACTGCGCGAGGCCGGCGGAGTCCAGCATCTCACATGCCTGCTGGTAGAAATCCGCGGTCGCGTCGTCATCGGGGACAAAGTGGGCGTGGTAGCGGGCGCCTCCGGCGATCAGTTCCCTGCCCAGGCGAGAATCCTCATCCACTTCGAGCATATAAACGCTGACGTGCGGAACGCCGGTCGCAATCGTCTCTGCCACGGAGAAGGCCCAGGTTTCCGCCGTCTGGTGTGGCAAGCCGGCGATCAGATCAATGCTGATGTTAGTCAGGCCGGCGTCGCGAAGGCGGGCAATCTCTTCGAGAACGGTGGAGCGTTTGTGCAACCGTCCCACCGACTGCGCTTCCTGATCGACGAACGACTGCACGCCGAGGCTTACGCGGTTCACGCCGCACTGCAGCAGAGTTTCGATGAGCGCGGGCGTGAGCGTTCCTGGAGCGCATTCGACCGTGATCTCGGCATCGGGCGCGACCGCAAACTGACCGCGCACGGCGGCGAAAATGCGAAGCAACTGCGAGGCGCCGAGGATCGAGGGAGTTCCTCCACCCAAATAAATGGAATCGGCGACGTCATCCAGAGCACAGCCCATCTTCGACGCAAAGTGGCGCGAGTTGGCTATATCTTCGAGCAAGCGGGCAACGTAGTTTTCGTACGCCGCCTTCGAGAACACGTCAGAAGCGAAGTTGCAGTAGCTGCATTTGGTCCGGCAGAAAGGAACGGAAATGTAGAGGCCAAGCGGCATGCTGCTTCATTGTACGAGACAGCGCGAACCCCGCCGAAAGTGAGGGTGCAAAATTCCCGGAACAACCTCGCGTAGACATTCGTAGTTATGCTGGGTTATGTTCATCACCGATCCATTACGGAGGATCAATTGAAAATCGTTCGCGCCTTGTCTCTAGCCTTATCCATGTCCGTCGCAGCCTGTTTTACGCCCTCGTCGCCTGCCTCTGCGCAAGCTCCGGAGACGGTGCAGCCGCCGCCACCGGCCTTCGAGCAAAAGCTGCGTGAAGCGCGTTATGACCTGCGCATCGAGAATGGGAAGATTTCCGGCAGCGCGGCTCCCGTGCTCGAGGATGCCATCGCCAATGCGCAATACGTACTCATTGGCGAAGACCACATTACACGTGAGATTCCTCAATTCGCGACCGTGGTCTGCGACCTCATGGCTCCCCAGGGATTATCGGCGATGGCCATCGAAGTCGGTCCACAGGCTGCGGAGTTCGCATCTGCTTCGTTTGGCAAGCCTGATCGACTGGGCCGCATGGCTGCGCTCACGAAGCAATACCCGAACAGCGTTGCCTTTCTGGATATCCGGCAGGAAGATGACGTGGCAGCGCATTGTGCGCAAAGCGCTCAGACCGCTCATTTTCATCTTTGGGGCCTCGATCAGGAGTTCGTCGGCTCGGCTGGCTGGCTGCTGGACGAGATTCTGGCTACACATTTGGGTCCCGCGGCGACCGCCGAAATTACCCGCCTGAAAAGCGAAGAGCAGCAGGATGCCCTGCGCGCGAAGGAAGCGGGCGATCCATCCAAACTTTTCCTGATGGCTGTCTCCGATTCCGAACTCGCAAAAGCCGCTGCCGTGCTGCAGCGCGATGCGAACCCCGCCGCGAATGCGCTATTCCACGAATTGATGGAAAGCCACGACATCTATCTGAAAAACATGCAAGGTTCACCCGACTCCAATAACCAACGCGCCCGGCTCATGAAGATTCATTTTCGGCAGGATCTTGAGAGTGCCGCGGCCGGCGGTCATCCCCAGAAAGTGCTGGTGAAGCTTGGCGACTGGCACCTCTACAAGGGCTTCAATCCGCTTCACCAGCGCGATCTCGGCAACTACATCGCGGAGATGGCGGATGCGCAAGGAAACACGTCATTACATATTTGTGTCTTGGGAGCCAAGGGCACCCACAGAGTTTTTGCCGGCTATGCTCGCCCGACGCAGCTGGAGAAATTCGTTATGGACGAAGACCCCGACTATCGCTGGCTAAAACCGGCGATTGACAACCAAATTGCAAATGCCTGGACGCTCTATGATCTTCGCAAACTGCGCTTTACAAAAACGGGCCCTGTGGATTCTGACATGGAGAGGATGGTTTACGGTTACGACCTTCTGGTGATCATTCCAGAACTAACTCCAGCCGACCCAGTCGATTGATGCCGTGTTGTCTCCGAAGTCGCAACTGTGGCTTAAAATAGTAAAGTCAGGTTGGCGGCCGAAGGGCGCAACCAATCATACTGGCATCATGACAAGGACTGGATGATGAGCAACGATTCGATTGATCGTTTATGTGAGAACTGTGGCCAAACGTTTTCCGCATTCCTGCACGAGATGGCAGAACAGAACGAAAAAGTGGTGTGCCCGAATTGCCGGGCGAACCGCGACTGCAAGCCGGTGAAGACAGCCAAGCCGGTTGCTCGTCCGCGAACCGTCAAAAAGACTAATTAGAACGACAGGTTTTCTGTCCGCACCTCTTTCCGGTTCTTCTGTTCACTATTGCCCCTCTGCACAAACGCTGGAAAGCCGTACTCGGTCCAGTGGTGTTTTCAGATTGACCCTGGAAACGTTTGTTGTTGAAATGAGCCGGTCACCTTCGAAGCCAATTTTCAGGAGCTATTTTCAGGAGATCAAGGCGTGCAATGGTACTTCTGTTTCTTTCTGCTTTCCGGGTTTTGCAGCATTCTCTATGAAATCATCTGGCTCCGCATCGCCATGGCGCAGTTCGGTGTCACCACCGCCATGGTCTCGCTGGTGTTGTCCGCTTTCATGATCGGATTAGGGCTCGGCTCCTGGGGATCTGGGATGGTCGTGCGTAGATACGGCGCGCAGGGCCGATTTCCGGCGTTAAGACTCTACGCGCTCATGGAGTTGTTGATAGGGTTTTCCGCGATCGCCGTGCCTCACGAGCTGGTATGGGGCCGCGAGTTGCTCCTGAGAATGGTGCGCGAGATGTCGCTCACCTCTTCTGCTTATTACTTGCCGTCAGGAATCTGGCTGGCGCTCACTCTGGTGCCATGGTGCATTTGCATGGGAGCGACCTTTCCACTGGCGATGGAAGCGATCCGGCAGGATTGCGACCCAAAAGCAGCGCGATCGTTCAGTTATCTTTATGTGGCCAACGTGCTGGGCGCAGCGGCTGGAGCCATGATTCCGCTGTTTCTGATTGAACTTTTTGGATTTCAGCGCACCCTGCACATAAGCGCAGTCCTTAACCTGTTGTTGGCCGGAAGCGCTTTTTCTCTGAGCCTGGCCCGCAAACCATCGCCAGTCGCAGAATCCTCGAACGAAACTCGCGGGGCGGCAAAATTCTCCGAGTTTTTTTCCGACGAGGCTTTGCTCTGGCTGTTGTTTGGCACGGGTCTCACCAGTATGGGCGTGGAGGTGGTCTGGGTGCGCCTGTATACGCCTTTTTTGAGCACCGTGGTCTATGCCTTTGCCGCTATTCTCGGACTGTACCTGATTGCCATGGATCTCGGTTCGTGGCTTTACCGCCGCATGCATCGGGACGACATTCTGGAGAGCGGACTGCTCTGGATTGTGCTCGGGGCGTCTGTGCTCATGGCTTTCCTGAGCGCCGATCCCAGACTGCGGGTTTCAGCGATTGTGCGGGTGGTGTCTGGCATCGGGCCGTTTTCGTGCCTGGTGGGATTCATCACGCCGGCGCTTCTCGATCGCTTTTCCCGTGGCGATCCTGACCGCGCCGGCACAGCCTATGCCATCAACATCGTGGGCTGCGTCCTGGGACCGCTGGTCTCGGGTTTTGTGTTATTACCGTTTGCCGGGGAACGGCTCGCGCTGTGCGCCTTCGCTCTGCCTTGGTTCGTGGTTGGAATCAGGTACCGGCCCCGCTTCATTTTGTCTTTTCGCAACCTGGCCGCTTCTCCTTCTGGGCTGAGTTCCTGCATCCTGGCGCTGGGATCGGTGGCGTTGGCTTTCTCGACCCATGGATTTGAACAGCAGTATGAACCGCGCGAGATCCGGCGTGACAGCACCGCCACCACCGTGGCTACGGGTTCGAGCAGGGTGGGCAAGAGGCTCCTGGTCAATGGCGTGGGAATCACGAACCTGACGCCCATTACCAAGATGATGGTGCACCTGCCCAACGCGTTTCTGCCGCAGCCGCCGCGCAGCGGGCTGGTCATATGCTTTGGGATGGGCACGACTCACCTGGCGATGCTTTCCTGGGGAATTGACTCGACCGCGGTCGAATTGGTGCCCAGCGTTCCTGAGCTGGTCACGTTCTTTCATCCCAACGCGGCGGCCCTGATGAAATCTCCGCTATCCCACGTGGTGATTGATGACGGACGTTTTTACCTGGAGCGCTCTTCCGAGCGGTACGACGTGATTACGATCGACCCGCCACCTCCGGTGGAGGCGGCGGGGTCGAGTTTGCTCTACTCCAAGCAGTTCTACGGTACGGTCAGACAACACCTGCGCCCGGACGGCATTCTGCAGCAGTGGCTTCCGCTCGGGGATTCTACCGTGATCGCATCGGTCGCGCGCGCTCTCAAGGAATCTTTCCCCAATGTTCGAGTCTTCCGTTCGGTGGAGGGATGGGGATATCATTTTCTGGCCAGCATGAGCCCGATCCCTCACCTTTCCGCTGCCGAACTGGCCGGAAAGCTTCCGCCCGATGCGGCTCATGATCTGATGGAATGGGGTCCTGCCTCCGACCCGCAAGCGCAATTCGAAATCGTACTTAGCCGTGAGGTATCGCTCGACGGGCTGATTCAGCAAGCTCCTAGCGCACCCGCCCTGGAGGATGACCGGCCGGTGAACGAGTACTTTTTGTTGCGACGTTTGCGCGATCCGGGTTTTCAGCAAAGTGCCCTGCGGCATTTGGTGGGACGCGGCGAAAACCGGTGATAATCTTTACTTAGGGTGAGATCTCCGGCAGAGATACTTGCTCGCGCCATCGATGGCCACCAATCAGGAAGAAGAAGTATTAGGGAAAGCGTACGACGGCCGTTTGATGCGGCGGTTGCTGACCTACCTGCGTCCTTATAAGTGGCACGTGGTGGTGGCCGTGGCGGCGATCATCCTGAAGTCGGGCCTGGATGTGCTGGGCCCGTTTCTTACCATGATCGCCATCGATAAGTATCTGGCGAAGTCTCCGAATGCACATTCCTGGATTGGCGACCGGCTGAGCAGCGCTCCTCTGACTGGTATCGCGGAAATTGGCGGACTCTATGTCGGGATTCTTGGTCTCACCTTCGCAATGGAGTTCCTCCAGACTTACCTGATGCAGTGGACCGGGCAGAAAGTGATGTTCGATCTGCGGAAGCAGATCTTTCGCCATTTGCAGCACATGCACGTCGGTTTTTTCGACAAGAACCCGGTGGGCCGCCTGGTGACGCGCGTGACTACCGACGTCGACGCGCTCAATGAGATGTTTACCGCGGGCGTGGTTTCCATTTTCGAAGATGTCTTCGTGCTGGCCGGCATTATCGGCATCATGATGCATACGAACTGGAAGCTGGCGCTGATTACGTTCGCCGCGCTTCCGATCATCGTGTACGCGACCAGAGTTTTTCGCGACAAGGTGCGCGATTCCTACCGGCGTATTCGCACCGCCATCGCGCGCATCAACTCTTACCTGCAGGAAGCGCTCTCCGGGATGCTGGTGCTGCAGCTTTTCAATCGCGAAAGGCGCGCCTTCAATAAATTCTCTGACATCAACGCCTCGCACATGGAGGCTTATAAAGACGCGATCATGGCGTACGCCGTGTACTATCCGGTGGTCGAAATTTTGTCATCGCTTGCCATCGCCAGCATCCTCTGGTTTGGCGGCGGAGATGTGATTCGGGGCGTGACGACGATTGGCGTGCTGGTCGCGTTCATGCAGTACGCGCAGCGGTTTTTTCGTCCGATTCAGGATTTGAGCGAGAAGTACAACATTCTGCAATCGGCGATGGCGGCGGGCGAACGCGTGTTTAAGCTGCTCGACACTAAGATTGAAATTACCTCGCCCGCGATCGCGAAACAGCCGCAGGGGCCGGGACGGATTGAATTTGATCATGTGTGGTTCGCGTACGGGAATAAGTCTGCAGCGGAGAAGACTGCCGACTCTTCGAGTCGGCCTGGACAGGTGGGGGCACCTGTCCCTACGCGGACACTCGCTTCTACACAAGCATCAGAGCCTGATTGGGTTTTGCGCGATGTTAGCTTTGCCATTGAACCGGGCGAGACCATCGCTGTGGTTGGCCATACTGGGGCGGGCAAAACTACTCTGATCTCGCTGCTGATGCGCTTCTACGATGTGCAGCGGGGAGCGGTTCGCATCGACGGCGTCGATATCAAAGAGATGAACCTCGACGACTTGCGCGGCCGCTTCGGCGTCGTGCTGCAGGATCCGTTTCTATTCAGCGGAACCGTTGAGGGCAACATCCGGCTGGGAACGGCACGCATTCAGGACGCAGACGTGGAACAGGCGGCGGAGGATGTTAACCTCGCCGACTTCATCCGAAGCTTACCGGGAGGGTTTAAAGAAGAAGTGCGCGAACGCGGTTCGACGCTCTCGACCGGACAGAAGCAGTTGATCAGTTTCGCGCGAGCGCTGGCGCACAATCCGAAGATTCTGATTCTTGACGAAGCAACATCGAGCGTGGATACGGAAACCGAGTTCCGGGTGCGCGACGCGCTCAACCGCATGGTGGAAGGGCGAACCGCGCTGATCATCGCACACCGGCTGTCGACCATCCAGCGCGCCGATAAGATCATCGTGATGCACAAAGGGCAGGTCCGCGAAATGGGATCGCACCAGCAACTGCTGGCCCAGCGCGGGATTTACTACAAGCTTTATCAACTGCAATATAAAGATCAGGAGATCAGTGTGGCGCGGGCGCCCTCGCCCGCGAACGCGGACGACTAGGGGCCTGCGTGGATTGTAAAAGCGTCACGATCTCCCCGCGTACTTGCTCCGCAGCCCGGCTGCGGCAAGGCAGAGATCGGAAAAGGCGCGCGCGGAAAATGGCGACTTGGTCCCGGCATTGTGCAGGATCTTCGGAACTCCGTGGCGCAGGTCCCGGTACATCTTCATCATCTGCGGGACGGTCGCCTGGTGGGGCCTGACGAAGGCGTTCGATACTTCGCGCAATACGCCGCGCACCGTCCCATCGTGAATGTAGGGGTCGGTACCATCCAAATCACTCATCGATTTTGCCAAGCGACGTTTCACCGATTCGAAGACAAACCACTTGTGGCGAGGATGGGCTCGGGCCCACGCCACGGCGAGACCAAGTTCAAACGGCATGTTGAAACGGGGCGTGCTAAATGGAGCGCTGCGATCGAGCTGAACGCGAGACAGATCGTGAATGGAATACGAGCAGCTTTCGATGAGCGAGGCAATGCGATCCAACCTGCGGTTACCTGCAATACCGAGCGTCGCCTGGGGCAAGAAACCCATCGCAGTCAAGGCAGTAATGTAGGCCAGACAGATCGGTTCGAACTGCTTGTCGTAGGGAATATTGAGGAAGACGCGTTGTTGTTTTGGCTCTGGCATATTGGCTACGCCGCATGGCCACCTAGCGCAGAAATCTTGATTGAGAAGCTAGCGGGTGCGGGCGGAATTGCGAGCCAACTTATAACGGACAGTCCGGCGTTTTGCTGTGCGAAGACTGTTAGGGCCAGGTCCGGCGTCGGCTCCAATTAAGGTGAGAATTCTCTGCGCCCTCTGGCGTGAAATGCCCAACTGCCTCGCCGTTTCTTCCAGGGAGAGCGGTTCAAACTCGAGCTTGGTGCGACGCGACATCAACGCCTTCCTCTCTATCCTGTTTGTGATTTTATCACGTCTGCGCTGAACCCTTCGGTTCATCTGCAGGCTGCCTTGTGTCGTCAACTGATGGAAGAGCCGCTCAAGGCAACGCACGCAAGGCACGCCCCGTAGAAGAGCGTGCCTCGCGCCAACTTCAGCCTAATCGCTGTCCGGCGGATCTACTTGCATTTGGTCATTCTTGATGAAGAAGGCGCCATCCAGCGGGGCCGGAATCGATGTGTAGGCCGTTGGCGTCTGCTTGAAGTTGAAGAAATCGTGAAGATCGTTGGTCGCTCTCTGATCGGCAAAACCTAGACTGCCGAGCCCAAAAATGTCCTCGATTCCCTTGAGAATGCTGCCAAAGTCGTATTGCAGATTGCTGATGTAGCCGGCCTTGGTCGAATAGGCCGAGACCACCACCAGGGGCACACGGAAACCTAGCTGATAGTCGTTTTGGTTGGCGCCGTTCTGGAACACGGGAGGCACATGGTCATACCAGCCTCCCCAATCGTCCCAGGTAATGAAGATGACGGTGTTCTTCCAGTAGCCCGTGTCGCCATCGCAATTCACGCTGTTTCCGATGGCATTGATAATGGCCGCTACCCACGATGGGCCCTGGCCGCTGTTAATGGGATGGTCGGAATACTGGCCGGCTGGCGTTATCCAACTCACTTGCGCTAGCGCGCAATTGTTGATGTCGTTCAAGACGTCGGGCGGCGTCTGGTCGACGTAACCGTTGGAATCGCCTTTGGTCCAATCCGGGCCAGTGCATTTGCCATCGGAAGGGGTGCAGATGTTGGCCAGCGAATTGGGCGCTACCCAGAGGCTGCTCTGTCCTTGCGCGTAGTAGGTCCAGGTGGTTGCGGGATTGGTAAGGCCAAACAGATAGTCCATGGCATTGCGCGTGAAGCATTCCGCCACGGTGTCACCAGCGGTCTCGGTGCCATATGGAGGCGAGCTGTTGCCGTTCGGCCGGATCACTTGCACCTGCTCTCCCGTGGCACAGCCATAGTTGGTATCTGCATTTTCCGAGACAAACACGCCGAGCGGATCGTCCGCGGCATTGGGCGCCGAGGTCGCGCCGAAAATAAACTGATGGGCGGGATAGCTCGGGCCCTGGTTGGTTTGAAACATCCGATTGGCCCATCCGTATTTCGTGGCTAACGTGATATACGGATCGAGAATGTGGCCCTTGCTGCCGTCGCTGTTCGTGACCGCCGTGTTGTACACATACATGAACTGGGAATAGTCATTGTCGGGAACCGTGCAACCGAACACGTTCGCGCCACAAAGCGCGGGCACATTCACTCCCGGTTTCCCGGCAATTCCCTGGTTCGCGTACTCAAAATTCCACCCACTGATCGTATTGTCGAGTTTCGGACCGCCGTGGCTGTGGTCGAGGTCAAAGCCGGTGGCCAGGCCTACGGGTTTTAGCGATTCTGTCTTGCCCTTGGAATCCACGTAGGTCGAGACGAGGTCGTACTGCGCGGCGCCGGTGCCGCAACCGGGAACGCCGCCGTTGGCCTTGCACAATGGCTGAAACAGATTGTCGGGCGTGCGGTTTTCCTGGAAGATTACGACCACATGCTTGATCGGCGTGGTGCCGTACTGGGCAAGGGCGCAGGTTGAAACCAGGACCGCGGTGAGAAGGAACAAAACCCTGAGGGGAAACTTCATGGCAGTATCTCCTGTCGTGACGGAAGTTGGGTTGTTCTCCAGAGGGAGCTGAACGCTCCCGAACAGGGTGGGTTCACACATTATCCGCTCGCGTGATTGTCTTCGTCAATCGCGTTGACCTCCTACCGCCCGGATTCGACCTGCTTGTCTCGAGGCTCCAATACAATGGCAGCGTGCAGATTCTAATCTCCGCCGGTGAGGCTTCGGGAGACATGTATGGCGCGCAGTTGATCGACGCGCTGCGGCGGGGGGCGGAGCTTCGCTCCGCCGGGCAGACGGGGGCGTCTGCCCCTACGCAGGCTGGGCAAGTCTGTTTCTTCGGGGCGGGCGGAGAGCGGATGCGCGCGGCAGGCTGCGAGATCATCGTCGACGCAAAAGACCTGGCCGTTGTCGGCATCACCGAAATCGTCAGCCACCTGCCTAAGATTCTTGGACTCTATCAACAACTGATTCGCGCGGCCGATGAGAAGCGCCCGGCGCTCGCTATCGTTATCGACGCTCCAGCCTTTAACTGGCGCGTGGCGCGGCAGATGCGCCGGCGCGGGATTCCAGTCGTTTATTACGTCTGCCCGCAGTTCTGGGCGTGGCGGCAGGGACGGGTCAAACTTTTGCGCAAGTATGTCAACAAGGCGCTGGTCATTTTTCCCTTTGAAGAAAAGTTCTATCGCGATCGGGGAGTGGACGCGACGTTCGTCGGCCATCCGCTGGCCGATCTGCCGGCGCCAGCAATTACTCGCGAAGCCTACGCCGTCGCGAACCAACTCGACGCCGCGAAACCGTGGATCACGCTGATGCCGGGCAGCCGTCGCAAAGAAGTCCGCATGAATCTACCGACGATTCTCGAAGCGGCGGCTCGTCTGGGTGGTGACTATGAATTTCTGCTGCCGGTCGCGCCCACGCTGGAGGCTTCGTTTCTTCGGAAATTGATTGGGGCGGCGCGGACGGAGACGCGGCTAGCCGCGTCTCTACAGCGAAGCCTTCATCTCGTGTCTGAGGCGCTTCCGGCGCTCTACCATTCCCGTGCGGGAATCGTCGCCAGCGGGACGGCTACGGTCGAAGCCGCCATCATGGGCACTCCGTTTGTCATGGTGTATCGCGTGTCCGGGCTGACCTACGCATTAGGCAAGCCGCGGGTGAAGGTCCCTTACTTTGCCATGGTTAACCTGATTGCCGAGGAGGAGGTTGTCCCAGAGTTGGTGCAACAGAAGTTCACGGCGGAAAACATCGTCCAGGAAATGAACAGGATTATCCCCGACGGCGAACCGCGGACACGCATGATCGAACGCCTGGCGGCGGTGAAGGCCAAACTGAAACAAGGTCGCGGCGCCGGTCAACATCCTTCGGAAACGGCGGCGGAGATCATTTTGCGGGAGATCAGCCTAACATGAACGAGAGGTCAAAAGGCGCGGACAGGAGTGTCCGCGCCACACAACAAATTTCGCTAACCCTTGTCCTACACATCCTTTTGCGGGAAAATTAACATCATAGGGACTGTAGCCCCGCCAGGAGACCCTGCTTGAAGCTCTGTCACAATCGACCGGCGCGCCGGGCGCTCTGGTTCCCGGCTCTTCTCTCTCTTGCTTTGTTGCTGGTCCTGGCCGCGAACCGGCCAGCGCGCGCAGCCGAGAAAACTCGCCTGCACGCCGACGACTATCAGATCGACATCGAACTCCTGCCGCAAACTCACAAACTGACCGCGCGCGCCGTGGTCAAAGTCACGGCCCTGGAAAACCTCAGCGTGGCCACGTTTCAGTTAAACAACGGGCTGCGCATCACCAAGCTCACCGACGCGAGCAACAAGCCGCTGACTCCCGAGCGCAATACGCAGGATTCGACCGTGCGTTTCTCGCTCAACAGCGACATCGCCAAAGGCGCTAGCACCACGTTCACCTTCGAATATGAAGGCACCCTCGAAAGCGCCGACGACAGCCCGGTTGAAGGACTGAAGCTTGCCTACGTCGGCCCCGATACCAGCTACCTGTTTTACTCCGGACTGTGGTTTCCGGTCAGCGGCTACGGCATCAATCGCTTCACTTCGACGATCAGCGTTACCGTGCCGGCGCACATGGTGGTGATCGGGAGCGGCAAGGAATCGTCCCCGGCCGCGACGACAACAAAGAAGCCCGGCGACCTGGCTAATTCCAAGACGTTCACCTTCACCTGGGACAAGCCGAGCTTTCCCGGCACGATCATTGCCGGTACCTTCCAGGAATTCAAGAGCGACGACGCCGGCCTGGACCTGCATGTGTTCTTCAAACCCAATAAACAGGATCTGGGCGCGGAATACGCCTCCACGGCGGTCAAGGTGTTCACTTACTTCGTGACGCAGTATGGAGTCGCACCGTCGAGCACGCTGAAGGTGGTTGAAATTCCCGATGACACGGTGCCCTCGGCCTATGCGCCGGAAATCGCCGCGCTATCGAGTCGCGCGATCACCGAGAAAATCAACTACCGGCTGCTCGCCAACACCATTGCCCATCAGTGGTGGGGCGTTTCCGTGAGTCCGGCATCGAAAGACGACTGGTGGATCACGGACGGCTTCGCTCGCTATTCCGAGGCTCGGTACGTGGAAAGCGCGGCCGGCCAAGCCGGACTCGAAGAGATGGTGAAAGACATGTCGGTGGGCGCCCTGGCCTATGACAGCGTGCCGCTTTCGAGCGCCGCCAAGCTGGATTATTTCTCTCCCGAATTTCAGTCGCTGGTTACCGACAAGGGCGCCATGATCCTGCACATGCTGCGCTGGGTCGTGGGCGAGAAAAAATACCTCGAGATCATGCGCGACTTCGCCACCAAGTATGCGGGTAAATCCGCCAGCACCGACAAATTTCGCGAAGTCAGCGAGAAAGTTTACGGCGAAAAACTCACCTGGTTCTACTCGCAGTGGTTGGATTCCACCAGCGCTCCCGAGTTCAAGGTGAAATACACCTGCTACCGCCTGGGCAGCAACAAGGGCTTCCGCGTGGTTGGCTCCATCAACCAGGATCTGGACCTGTTCCGCATGCCGGTAGAGTTGAAAATCGATACCGACGGACGAACGGAAGAGAAGCGCATTGAGGTGGTGGGCACCGACTCCCCGTTCTCGGTGGAAACGTTTGGACGCCCGCGGCGCATCGCGATCGATCCTGATAACCGCGTGCTGACCAACTCGAAAGATGTCAAGCTGCGCGCCTCCATCCTGCGCGGACAGGGCTTGATCCAGCAAGGCGATCTGGCGGGAGCTCTGAGCGAGTTCAACAAGGCGCTCGAAGTCAGCAAGAACAGTTCGCTGGCGCACTACCGCATTGCCGAAGTATTTTTCATGCAGAAGAATTATCAGGCGTCGGCAAACGCCTACCGCGAAGCGCTGAATGGCGACGGCGAACCGCGCTGGACCGAGGTTTGGAGCCACCTGCAACTGGGCAAGATTTTCGACGTGACCGGCCAGCGCGAACGCGCCATCAATGAATACCGCCAGGCCATCCAGACCAACGACAATACCCAGGGCGCGCTCGAGGAATCCCGCCGCTACATGCAAAAGCCTTACGAGCGGGAAAAAGAGAAAGAAAAAGAAGGCATGTAAGCCAAAAAATGGGGCCCGCATCGCCAGGCGAATAGCGGTACGGGCCAGGAGGGAACGATTCACAATATAGAACAGTTCGGAAATAATGTCAAGTAAATCTATGGACTTTATATAAACATCCACGGTCTTGCGGAACGTCCGTTCATCTTCATGAAAATACGGCTGTTATTGACTCGATGTTTTCAACTCGATGGCCGTCGCCGATTACAATTTGGCGCTGGCGCAAGGATGGCTGTGTGGCGCGGGCGCCCCTTCGCAAGCTCAGGGCAGGCTCCCGCCGGCGAACCTGTGCATCTTGACCGGCACTCAGCCGACGCGTACAGTTTTGAAAGCAGGGGTGGGTTCTGTAATGTCCAGTGAAAGCAGCAAATATCTGAAATTTGGTTCTGTCACCGTCTTGATTCTGTGCTCGCTCGGCTATCTCGCCTACACCGGCGTGCAGGACAGCAAGAGCTACTACGTCACCATCAAAGAATTGAACGGCATGGGGAATGAAGCTTATGCCAAGCGTCTGCGCGTGGCGGGGAACGTGGTGCCCGGCTCGATCAAGCGCTCTGGAACGCGCGTCGATTTCATGCTGAAGGAAAACGATCTGACGCTGCCCGTGTCGTATACCGGGACCGAAGCTCCGCCCGACACTTTTAAAGACGACTCGCAGGCCCTGGCCGATGGCAGCTTCGGACACGACGGCGTTTTCCATGCCAAGCAACTGCAAGCCAAGTGCGCCTCGAAATACGCGCCGCAGCCCGGAGCAACTCCAGCCGCCGAGCCTGGCAAGAGCATGTCGCAGAACCAGGGTTCGCAGAGTTCTGGACCGGGCGGGATGTCGAACTGACCTAAACGGATTGTAGCGAAAGTGAGAATCCAGCGTTAATATCCAATTCGCAATGATTTGTTGTTTTACTTGCATCACAGGCTGCCAACCCCTTTGACCGCACCCGTCCCCGTCATTACAGCCACGAATCTGATCAAGCAGTTTGGACGTTTTGCCGCGCTGCGCGGCGTTAGCGCGGAGTTCGCCGGCGGCAAACTCTACGCCATTCTCGGCGACAACGGGGCCGGCAAAACCACGCTGCTGCGGACTCTCGCAGGACTCAATCAGCCGTCGAGCGGCGAAGTCACAATTCTCGGGGCGCAGAAGTTTCACGACATCTGCCAGCAAGTGGGCTACATGGCGCATCCGTCTCTGCTCTATGACGAGATGAGCGGGATGGAGAACCTGGAATACTTTGCCCGGCTTTACGGAATCACCAGCCGCACGCGCTGCGCCGAGGCGATCCGCGCCGTCGGGCTCGACCCCGAACTTGTTCGCCCTGTCGGCCAGTATTCGCAAGGCATGCGGCAGCGAATGTCGCTGGCGCGGGCTTTGCTTAACGACCCCAAAATTCTTTTGCTCGACGAACCGTTTTCGAATGTGGATCTCCATTCCGCCGCCGACATGGTTCGCCTGCTGGCCGGTCTCCGCGATCATGGCAAAACCATATTCATCGTCACGCACCAGGCCGCGTTGCTCGAGGGCGCGGCTGACGAGTTTGTCTGGATGGAATTCGGCAAGATTGTTGAGCGCACGCGAGACCTGAAGAGATTAGAGATTGCGGGAGAAAGTCCGAGGGGACAGTCACAATGAGCGCGCCCACCGGCATCACCCGAGTCACGCTGCTCAAAGACTTGCGCCTGGAGTGGCGCTCGAAAGACGCCATCAACTCCATGCTGTTTTTTTCGCTGCTGGTGGTGGTCGTGTTCAGTTTTTCGTTCGATCCCAGCGCCGAAGAATCGCGCCAGATCGCCGGAGGCCTGGTCTGGGTCGCGTTCCTGTTCGCGGCGGTGGTGGCGCTCAACCAGACCTGGGCGCGCGAGCTGCGCAACCAGGTGCTTGATGCTTACCGCGTATCACCGGCTCCGGCCAACTCGCTGTTCATCGCCAAGACGCTGGGCAATTTTATTTTCGTGAGCGTGCTGGAAGCGCTCATGACTCCTCTGTTCATCATGTTTTACCGGCTGCGGGCCTTGGGTCCGGCATGGCCCCTGCTGCTGGTGGCGGCGCTCGGGACGTGGGCGCTGGTCGTAAACGGAACTTTCTTTGCCGCCATGTCCCTGCGCACCCGCAGCCGCGAGATCATGCTGCCGCTGCTGCTGTTCCCGATTTCGATCCCGGCCCTGCTCGCCATGGTGCAGGCCACCACTTCCATTCTGAATGGCGAAGGGGCGCGCTTCTGGATCGTGTTGCTTGCAACCTACGATCTGGTGTTTACTACAGTCTGCCTGCTGTTGTTTGAAACCGTTTTGAATGCAGAGTGAGCTGCGAGCTCCGAGCCGCGAGCTTCGAGCGTTCCGCTTGCTCGTAGCTCGAAGCCCGTAGCTCGTAGCCAGTCGGGTTAAGGATTCAACGCCACAACGATTGAATAATCATGAAACGCATCTTCCCTATCCTCGGAGTCCTGACTGCGATTCTGCTGATCTACGCGCTCTACCAGGCGCTGGTGGCTGCCCCCACCGAACGCACCATGGGCGACGTGCAGCGGATTTTCTACTACCACGTGCCGTCGGCGATCATTGGATTCATGCTTTTCTTCATCAACTTCGGAGCCTCGGTCTACTATCTGATCAAGCGCAACCCGGCTGCCGATATCGTCGCGCTGGTCACGGCCGAGGTCGGCGTCGTTTTCTTGACGGTCAACCTGGTCACGGGCCCGATCTGGGCGCGTCCGGTCTGGGGTATCTGGTGGACTTGGGACATGCGCCTGACTTCGACCCTGGTGCTGTGGCTGATCTACGTCAGCTATCTTTTTCTGCGCCGCTTTTCGTCCAGCGGAGAGACGCCCTTGCTGGCCGCTGCTCTCGCGGTTCTGGGCGCGCTGACCGTGCCCTTCGTTTACTTCTCGATCTGGTTCTTTCGTACCCAGCACCCGCAGCCCGTTATGGGCAGCGGCGGTTCGATCGATCCGCGGATGTTACACGCCCTGTTCATCAACTGGCTGGCATTTTCCTGCTTTGCATTTCTGGTTTGCTGGTCGCGCTACCGGCTGGAAAAACTGCAGCGCGAAGTTGACCACGCCCATGCCCTGGAATCGCTGATGGATCCTCGAGGGAGCACCCGATGAGCGGAAACCCATACCTCTTTGCCGCGTACGCCGTCACCTGGGTCATACATATCGTCTACATCTCCACGATTGTTTCCCGGTATGCGCGGCTCAAGCGGGAAATCAAAGAGGCAGGTGTCAGGTCTCAGGTGTCAGGTGTCAGGAAACCATAAGGGCAGGTGTCAGGTCTCAGGTCTCAGGTCTCAGGAAAAGCCGAATACATGGATTTGCGAGTCTTCAAAACCTTGGAGTCGCAGACAGAAGAGCTGGGCCGAATTCTGAACGGCCTGATCAATCGCTTCCAAACGTCAATTGAAAAGGTTTCCTGAGACCTGACACCTGATACCTGAGACCTGCCTTACAACCATTTCCCCCTCATTCGCCTTCTCACTATGCGGCTCATGCTGTCGGTCCCGCTTGACAGCGTATCTCTTGGATGTAAAAGTATTTGCTTGGCTCAATCCCAGTTTTCTGGTGACAGGTACGCATCCGCTTCCTAAGGGCGTCGAGTGGCAGTTCTGTTTGTGTGCCAGTCTCGTTCTCATCCCGTGAAATTGGGAACCCGGAAAAGCGTAGTGAATCGGAATTACCCAGTGTCCGCAGGAGGTTCGGTGAGACGTTCAGTTACAGAAAAAAAGTCAGCAAAGACAGGGAAAAAGACAGGAAACGGGATGAAGGCTGCGCTTCTGGCGGCGGCCGTCCTCGGCGCCGCGGGCGTCCTGCTGCATTTTGGAACCCCGGTCCGTGCCGCCAAAGCCGCCGCGGGCGTGCCGTCTTCGCGGTCAGAGCTGAAACCCGTGGCGCTGTCGCTGCCCATGTTCTTCGAGCCGAATCAGGGACAGACCGCCCCGCAGGTAAAATTCATGGCGCGCGGCGCCGGCTACGGCTTGTTTCTGACTGCCGACGAAGCCGTGCTGAAACTGCAACAGTCAGTTCCCGGCCCGCGGACGGCTACTCCCGTTCCCAGCCCCAAACCTGCCTCGGTAATCCGCATGAAGTTGGAGGGAGCAAATTCGTCCGCGCAAGTTTCCGGCACGTCGCCTCTGCCGGGAAAGAGCAACTACTTTATTGGCAATGATCACTCCAAGTGGCGGCAGGACATTCCGCAATTTGCCCGCGTCCAGTATCAGGCGGTATATCCGGGCGTCGACCTGGTTTACTACGGTGATCAGGGACAACTGGAATACGACTTCCGCGTCGCTCCCGGCAGCGATCCTAATCAGATCGCGTTGAGTTTCACCGGCGCAAACGTTCACATCGATTCCGAGAACTCAGGCGACCTCGTCCTCTCTACCGCCAACGGAGACATCCGCTTCCACGCGCCTCGCGTCTATCAGGCCGTCTCCCAGGCTGGCGCGCCCGCCGAAAAAACGGTTGCAGGAAGTTTTCGCCAACTCGCGGATAACAAAATCGGCTTCGCGATCGGAGACTACGACCGCAGCCGCGAGCTCGTCATCGACCCGGTCCTGAGCTACTCCACATACCTTGGCGGAGGCGGCGAGAGTCTGGTGAAAATCGCGGTCGATACCGCCAGCAATATCTATGTCGCGGGCTCGACCACTTCTGCGGACTTCCCGCTCAGCGGTTCCTCGTCCCCTTACATTCCGCCGCTGCAGCCCTGCCTCGGCGAACCCGGAGTCGCCGCTGGTAACTGCACAGCCAGCACCGCGCAGAACCTGTTTATTTCCAAGATTAATCCGACGCCGCAAGCGGGCTACCCGCAACTGGTGTTTTCCACCTACCTGGGTGGTTCCGGAACCGACGGCCTGGCAGGCATTGCGGTGGATCAAAGCCTGAATATCTACGTCGCCGGCTCGACCACTTCTTCCAACTTTCCGACCACGGGCAATGCGTACCAGCAGGCGCAGACCGGCTCGCATGGATTCGTCACCGCCATTACTTTCAACAGCAAAAACAACACCTACGCTCTTACCTATTCCACCTATCTCGCGGGCAATGGCGTCGACTCCATCACCGGGATGGCCATCGACAACTCCTGCCAAACTTCGCAAGCAGGCGTCGCAGCTTGCAATGCCTACGTCACCGGCGTCACCACCTCAACCAACGCTGCCACCCAAGTCAACCCGTTCCCCGCCAGCCCTGAAGGCTTTCAGACAACGTCGAACTCTCCCCCCACCGCGGTCGATAACGCTTGCCCTGCCCACTGCCCCCAGTTCTTCGCCACCAAGATTTACACTGCGGGGAGCGGCTACGCGAGCATCGCCTACTCCACGTATTTTGGTGGCGGCAATTTTGGGGCTTCGGATGGTATCCCGGATATCGCCATCGGCGGCGGCATAGCGGTAGATCCTTCTGCCACCCAGGTCAACATGTACTTCACCGGGACCACCAACCAGCTTGGAGTGGCGGGACCGAACGGTACGGCGGCCTTTCCACTTTTCAATGCCCAGCAATCCTGCCTCAACGAAGCGGGCCAGACCAATTGCAGTTCGCAAAATCCGACCGAGACCACCGACGCTTTCGCCGCCAAGATATACCCTGCCGGTGGCTTCATTCCGGTCTACTCCACTTACCTGGGCGGAAGCGGTAGCGACAACGGCAACGCCATCGCTGTCGACTCATCCGCCAACACCTACGTCGTCGGTTCGACCAACTCGAACGATTGGATTGGCGTCGGCGGCGGATTTCAACCCGCGCTTTATCAGGGATCAACATTAAGCACGAACTACACCAACGCGTTCATCGCTAAGATCGGTAACAGTAGTGGCAGTGGCACGGTCTTTCCGCTGAGCTACTTTACCTATTTGGGCGGTTCCGGACCCGACAGCGCCCAGGACATCAAGGTCGATTCTAATTTCGCAGCCCACGTGGTGGGCACGACCGCTTCCCTCAACCCGCCCTTCCCGATAACTGCCAATACCTATGAACCCTGTCTCGGCGAACCTCCTCCAGTTACCAACTGCACCGGGGACCCCAACACCGACTCCGACGCCTTCGTCGCCCTGATTTCCACCACCATCTCCGGCGCATACCCTAACGACGTTCCTCCGGGCGATTACACAACCTATCTGGGTGGCAGCCAGACCGATCAGGGTTCCGGAATTGCACTCGACATCAACAACCTCGCCTACGTGGCTGGGGTTACGCAATCCACCAACTTTCCCGTCAGCGCCGCCGCGTTCCAACCGACCTTGGTCGGCACGCAGGATGCGTTTGTGACCAAGCTCGGCGCGTTCAGCCAGTTCCAACTCTACGCCCCAAATACCAGTCCAGATCCCCAAAATGTCGCCGCCGGAACGCAGGTCGCGTTCACTTTCGACATCGTGAATCAAGGCCCTGATAGCGCCACCTCTGTGATATTCAATGCCACGGGAGTGCCCCTCACTGGACTGACCAAGCCTGCCACCGCGCAAGTCACCAGCAACTCGGGAAGTTGCACCGCCGTTCAAGGCTCGGGAACGTACGGGACCATCTCTTGCTTTATTCCGACTCTGGCCGTATGCACACCCCTGCCCTGCGCCAACCCGGCGACGGTCGAAGTCGACATGACGCCGGCAAGCCCCGTCATCAATTCGACGCTTACGGTCTCGGGCAACGTCAGCGGGAACGGTGGCTCCGTGCCCGTAAACTTTACCCAGCCAAACGCCAACGTCGTCGACTTCTCGGTCTCGGCACAGACCCCAACACCGGTCAATGCGGGCGACATTGCCACCATCTTAGTCACCTTCTGCCCGACCAGTTCGTTCGGCTATAACGCCACCATCACGCCGAGCCAGACCACGTCGCCCTCGATGGTGACTTCATCTACCCCAACCTTCAACCCAACCACCGTCACCCTTGCCGGAACCGCCTGTGGAACTACCACGCTGAGCATCCCCACCGTGGCCCGTCCCCAGAGCGGCAGCCTTCTCCGCCGCTTGCCGTTCTATGCCACTTGGCTCCCGATCGGAGGTCTGAGCCTGGTCGGGCTGGGTATCGGCGCGGGCCGCAAGCACCGTCGCTGGCTGGTGGGAGCTGTCCTCTGTCTGATTGCGGGCATCATCCTGCTGCAGCCCGGCTGCGGAAAGTCCACTAACAGCGCCACCACTCCCGGAGGAACCGTGGCCCAAACCTACACGATTCAAATCACGGGTACTGCCGGAGCCGCATCGCATCTATTCGATGTGTCGTTGCGGGTGAACTAGCCCGAGTCTCTTCGATTCTCGGGTTCATGGTGGCCGGGCGGGGACGCCCGGCGCTGCATCACGGCCAAAACCGAGCAAACACAGCGCTGGATCGCCAGCTCTCCGCCTAAGCCCTAGCAAACACGGCAAATTGAGTGCTTGACAATATTTCATATTGCGATATTATTATCGCGATCTGTTATATATTTGAATATGACGCTTGGAGAAAAAATTCGCTACCTACGCGAGGTCGAAGGTTCCCTCCGCGGCTTGAATCGCCCCCTCACCCAACAGGAGTTGATGAAGGGCATTCAAGCCGAGACGGGCAAAACCATCAGCCAGTCGTACCTGTCGCAGATTGAGGGCGGCAAGCGTCCGCACATGACGCAATCTTCGCGCACTTTGCTGGCGCGTTTTTTCAAGGTGCACCCCGGCTTTCTGGTCGATGACCCCGAGGGCTATCACACCGAGTTAGTCAGCGACTTGCGCACGACGGAAGGCCAACTTGATGTCTGGCTGCTGCAAGGTTCGGAGCGTTTCGCCAGCGACCCCGAGGTGAGCGCGGTTCTGATCAAGGTCGCGCGCGACAAGGACACGCGCCGCTGCCTGCTGCTGCTCGGCGAAATCCTGAACACGCCCGGACTCGCCGGTCGATTATTCGAAGCGCTGCGTCCGGAAACTGGGCGCGACACGGGAGCCGCGCCGAGGAGGCGAAGCTTATGACTTCTTGGGCTGATTTTTATCTGGCATGTTTCGCCATCGGATTTCTGTTGAGCGCGGTATCGTTCATCGCCGGCGGAATGCACTGGCATCTGCCCCACTTCCCGGATGGCGGCCATTTTGGCGGCGGTGATTTTGGCGGCGGTGACGCACCGGTGGCGCATGGCGGCGGTGACGCTCCCGTGACGCATGGCGGCGCGAGCGACAACACGACTGGGCACAGCGGCCACCAGATGTCTGTGTCGCCCTATAACTTCGTCACGCTAACCGCATTTCTGGCGTGGTTCGGCGGCACCGGATTTCTGATCACGCGCTTCTCCAGTATCTGGTTCGCGCTCGGATTTCTGATCGCCATCGCGGCCGGGATCGTTGGCGCTGGCATCGTTTTCCTGTTTCTCAGCCGGGTGCTCGTGTCGCGCGAGGAGAACATGGATTCGGCCGACTACGAAATGGTCGGCGTGCTGGGACGAATCTCAATGCCCATCCGCGAAAACGGCACTGGCGAAATTATCTACTCGCAGGCCGGAACGCGGAGAACCTGCGGCGCCCGCAGTGAAAACGGCGCCGCGATCGAAAAGGGCGAGGAGATTGTGGTCACGCGCTACGACAAAGGCATCGCCTACGTAAGGCTGTGGGAAGAGATGAGCGGCGACGAGCCAGCGCCACAGAGCTGATGAGTGAAAGCTGAGAGTTGGATTATGAACCACGCATTCCAGGGCGATGTCTTGGCGGAAGAAACGCACTGCGGACGAGTGTGGATTCTGCTCATCGTGCCGGCGCTGATCGGCCCCGCGATCTCGTTGTCGCAGCCACAGTGGCGGACCCCGGCGGTCATCTGGACGGCGATGCTCGTGGGTCTGATCGCGCTGGGCGTGGGCGCAATGGCATGGAGCGGGTTCCAGTATCGCTTCCTGCGGCATGGGGTTGAGATTCGCATGTTGGGATTCCGGCTGCGTTCGATTCCGAAAGGGTCGATCGTGGGCTATTCAATCGAGCCCTGGTCTCTGATTCGCGGTTATGGCATTCGCGGCATCGGCAGCACGCGGGCGTATGTCTGGACGAACCAGGTCGTGCATATCCGGACGTCCAACGGAGAGATTTATCTGGGTCACAGCGATCCCGAACGCATCGTGCGAGACCTGGACATGGTAACGGGCGTTCTGACGCGTGGCTAGACAAACGGCGAACCTCAGTTTTTCGTCTCCGGACCGTTGAGAGCTGAGAACTGAGAACTGATTTTTTGAGGAGGCGATATGTTCGGCATAGCAATTGAAGTCTGGGTCATCGCGGGACTGATGGTTCTGATCATCCTGTTCCTGATGAGCATGCTGGCCCGCTTATACCGCAAAGCTGGACCACATGAAGCGCTGATCGTTTACGGATTTCGCGGGACTCGCGTAGTTCAGGGACACGGCACGGTCATCTTTCCGATGATCGAAAACTGCAAGGACCTTTCGCTCGAACTGATGTCGTTCGACGTAGCTCCGCAGCAGGATCTCTATACCAAGCAGGGCGTCGCCGTCACCGTCGAGGCGGTCGCTCAAATCAAAGTGAAGTCCGACAAAGAGTCGATCCTGACCGCGGCCGAGCAGTTCTTAACCAAAAGCGATCAGGAGCGAGAAAGCCTGATTCGGCTGGTGATGGAAGGCCATCTGCGCGGCATCATTGGCCAGCTCACGGTTGAAGAAATCGTGAAGCAGCCCGAGATGGTAGGCGATCGCATGCGCGGCACTTGCGCCGACGACATGAACAAGATGGGCCTCGAAGTCATTTCTTTCACCATCAAAGAGGTCCGCGACAAAAACGAATACATCACCAACATGGGCAAGCCCGACGTGGCCCGCATCAAGCGCGACGCCGACGTAGCTACCGCCGAAGCCGAGCGCGACACGGCCATCAAGCGCGCCATGGCAACCCGCGAAGCCGCGGTTGCCAAAGCGCAAGCCGATCAGGAGCGCGTGCTCGCCGAGACGCTTTCCCAGGCCAAGCAAGCCGAATCGCAGCGCGACTTGGAGGTCAAAAAAGCGCAGTACCTGGAAGTAACGAAGAAGCAGCAGGCGCAGGCCGACAAGTCGTATGACATTCAATCGAACGTCATGCAGCAGCAGGTCATCACCGAAAGCGTGCGCGTGCAGCAAGTAGAAAAAGAAGGACAGGTCAAAGTTCAGGACGCCGAAATCGCGCGCCGCGAAAAAGAACTGATCGCGACCGTGTTGAAGCAGGCTGAAATTGAGCGTCAGCGCATCGAAACTCTGGCCGCCGCCGAGAAACAACGGCTGATTGCGGAAGCCGAAGGCCATGCCTCAGCGATCCGAGCCCAGGGCGAAGCCGAGGCCGAAATCATCTTCAAAAAGGGTGAAGCCGAAGCCAAAGCGATGACCGTAAAAGCTGCGGCGTTTCAGGAGTACAACCAGGCCGCGGTCCTCGACAAGCTGCTCACCGGCTTGCCGGAAGTGGTGAAAGCCCTGGCCGCGCCGCTCGCCAACGTGGACAAGATTACCATCGTTTCCACCGGAAACGGCGACACCGCTGGACTGAACAAGATCACCGGCGACATCACGAAGATGGCGGCGCAAGTGCCGGCGTTATTCGAAACGCTAAGCGGCATGCCGTTAGGGCAACTATTGGGCAAAGTCCGCCAGATCGGCGACAAAACACCGAAGCCGGAGGAGAAGTAACAAGGCAGTCGTTAGTCGCTAGTCGTTAGCAACGCATCTGCAAACGATGAATGGCGAACGACCAACGACCGGACCATCGACCAAACGACCAACGACTGATTTCAGGAGGTATGTCGTGCAACAGGAACTTCATCACGCCAGATCACTCGGCCTGTCGGTCGCCCTGGGAGCCGCCATGGGTGCGGCCCTCGGCGCCGCCACCGGCCACATCGCCATCTGGGTCGCAGTCGGAATCGCGGCCTACATCGCAATCACGCTGGTAGGCGGCGCCTGGAACGATGAGAGCAACAAGTAAGCGTCGCCGTATGAAACGCACGTTGAGCTGAGGAGATATCTAAGAGGCCAAATATGAATCGCATCATCGGAATCTCAATCGCAATCGGCGTCTCCCTAGGCGCTGCGATCGCACTGCTCTTCGCGCACGCCAATATAAACGTCAGCGTAGGCATTGCGGTAGCCGCAATCCTGCTGGGAACCGCCATCGCGCGCGGCCGGTTCAGCGCGAAGCCTGAAGGTCCCGGCGCGAACGACGAACAGCAAACGACGAACGACCATCGACCAACGACCAACAACTAACGACGATTCAACACGAGGTGTTTTATGGCATTACTCGAACGCGTTTCCACTCTGGTCCGGGCCAACCTTAACGACCTGATCGACAAAGCTGAGGAGCCCGAAAAGATGATCAAGCAGGTCATCCTCGACATGAACAATCAGCTCCTGCAGGTGAAAACCCAGGTCGCGATCGCCATCGCCGACCTGCATCTGCTCGAAAAAAAGAAACTGGAAAACGATGACAAAATCAAGGAGTGGATGCGCAAAGCCGAGCTCGCCGTCGACAAGAAGCAGGACGACCTCGCCCGCGCCGCTCTGCTCCGCGTGGAAAGTTATCGTGACCTGAGCTCGAACTTCGCGCAGCAGCTCGAAGACCAGAAAGCCCAGGTTGAAAACTTGAAATCGGCCCTGCGCAATCTCGATCAGAAACTGGCCGAGGCCAACGCCAAAGCCGATCTGCTGATTACACAGCACCGCCGCGCCCGCGTTGCCCATCGCGCCACTGACGCGCAGTCGGGCATGGACGCCAACAGCAAATCCGCCACCTTCGATCGCATGAAGAAAAAAGTAGCTCGCGAAGAAGCCATCGGAGAGGCCAAAGTCCAACTCCTGGCCGACGACGTGGAAAACCGCCTCGCCGCCCTGGAAAAAGAAGACCGCATCGAGCAGTTGTTGACCGAGCTGAAAACCAAGCGCGGAGCGTGAGGCAAAATGATGTCGGAGAAAGCGAACAAAGCCCGCTTGATTGGTATGCTCATCGGCATCGCTGCACTCATCGTGGCTTTGCTATGGAAGCGTCTTAGTTAAGACGCAGGGCTAACCCACGCAGGCGTTATTTTCGAGGAAGGAGCATCCACAGTGAACCGAGTACTAGTCTGTGCAGCTTTTATTGCGCTCGCCGCGGGCGCATCGCACGCCCAGAACATCGCGGGCGATTGGCAGGGCACGCTCAAAGCAGGCGGGGCCGAGCTTCGCCTCGTCTTACACGTTGCCAAGAACGCTGACGGCACCCTCAAAGCCACGCTCGACAGCGTCGATCAGGGAGCCAATGGAATCCCCGTAACTTCGATATCACTAAAAGATTCGAAGTTGAACTTGGCCGTCGATGCCGTCCACGGCACCTACGAAGGCAAAGTCACCGCTGACGCGAATGAGATCAGCGGAACATGGACGCAAGGCCAGTCCCTGCCTCTGAGTTTCAAACGCGCCTCCGCGCCCGTCAAAACCGAACATAAGCCAGCCAAGCCTTCCGACATCGATGGCGCATGGCTGGGCACGCTCGATACCGGCGCGGTGAAGCTCCGCGTGGTCTTCCACATCTCCAACACTGAAGACGGTCTAATCGCCACGCTCGACAGCCCGGATCAGGGCCAAAACGGGATCCTTGTCACCACCGTGACCCGGCAAGGCGCTTCGCTGAAGTTGGAAGTGAAATCCATCGCCGGTGGTTTCGAGGGCAAGATCAGCAGCGATCTGAGTGCCATCGAGGGCACGTGGACGCAGATGGGAAACTCGCTGCCCCTGACCCTTAAGCGAGTAAAAGACACCGCTGAACTCGAGCTCCGGCGTCCGCAGAACCCGGCAAAGCCCTACCCGTACAAAGAAGAAGAAGTCGCGTACGACAACAAATCCGCGCGCACTACCCTCGCGGCCACGCTCACCGCGCCTCCCGGCAAGGGGCCGTTCCCGGCTGTGCTCTTGATCACCGGCTCCGGGCCACACGATCGCGACGAGAGCATCATGGGCCACAAGCCGTTTCTCGTGTTGGCCGATTCTCTGACCCGCAGGGGCATTGTCGTATTGCGAGCCGACAAGCGTGGTTGCGGCAAGTCCACCGGAAACTATGCCAGTGCAACCACGGTGGACTTTGCGTCCGATGCCGACGCCGGCGTTGCCTACCTGAAAACCCGTCCCGAAGTTGATCCGCACCGCATTGGCCTCATCGGCCACAGCGAAGGCGGAATTGTCGCGCCCATGGCCGCGGCGCAAAATCCTGATGTCGCCTTCATCGTGATGATGGCGGGTTCCGGAGTCCGGGGAGACGAGATTGTGGTGGCCCAGGGAATCCTGATTTCCGAAGCCGCCGGCACCAGCCACGAGGAAGCAGAAAAGAATGCCGCCGAGGAGCGCGAAGTGTTGCAACTGGTGGAGCACGAAAAAGATGACGTCGTGCTCGAAAAGCTACTGCGCGAAAAGTTGGCGGGAAAACTTAGAAAAGCGCAGCTTGGGGCGCAAATCAAAACCGTCACTTCCCCCTGGTTCCGCTACTTCCTCACCTACGACCCGGCAACCGCGCTGCGAAAGGTGACTTGCCCCGTGCTGGCCCTGATCGGCGAAAAGGATCTGCAGGTGCCGCCAAAACAGAATCTTCCCGTCATTCGCAAGACGCTTGCGGAAGCAGGCAACAAAAATTTCGAAGCTGACGAACTGCCCGGCCTGAATCACCTGTTCCAGACAGCGAAGACCGGTGCGATCAGCGAGTACTCCGAGATCGAGGAAACCATGTCGCCCGTTGCCATGGAAAAAATTGCGGGTTGGATCTTGAACCTCCCGCAGAAATCCGCCTGACCCGCAAGTAGAATCGAGAGGGCTCCCGTGCGCAAAATCTTCCATTTCGACTCGCCCGCCGATCCGTACGTAGCCGATGCCGCCGTGCTCTGCTGCTTCGATCACCGCATCAGCACTGCGGTGCGAAAATTCCTGAAGAAGCAAGCCATCGAGCGCGCCGACATGATCGTTGTAGCCGGAGGCGCCAAGACCCTGGCTTCCCCGCGCAACGACTTCGAGCAAGAGTTCATCCTCGAACAGGTCCGCATGTCTATCCGCCTGCACCAGACCAGGCGCGTCCTCGTTATGAGCCACTCCGATTGCGCCACCTACGGCGGACTAGCGCATTTCAAGGGCGACCAAGCGGCCGAAGCCGACCATCACCGCACTGAACTCCTGCGCGCCGGCGAACTACTCACCTCCAACTTCCCCGGCGTCTCGGTTGAACCCTATTTCGTGAAGTTCGATGGAGTCTGGGAAGTACAAGGCGCGGATCACCTGAAATCTGCGCCGCTGCAAACACCGTCCGGTCGCATCCGCGAAACCGCGTAGCGAAGTTTTGCAATGCCGATTACGCGCTGGCCTTATCCAGCAGCGGCAACGGTTTCTCGACGGACGCTGTGGCCGGCGTCTCCAACTCCAACTGCTCCTGCCCGCTGAGCGCGGTAACTTTCCCGCGATAATTTTTCAAATGCCGCTGCGCGGTCTCAAACGCTTCCTGCGCCTTGTTCAGATTCTTGCCCACGTTTTCAAACTGGTTCTGGAAAAAGTCGAACGACTTCTGCGCCTTCGCCAGTTCAGCGCGGCTCTTCTCAAAGCGGCTGGCGACTTCGTACCACTTGTGCACCAGCGCAATGGTATGCAGCGTCATCAGCAAAGTGTTGGGCGAAACGGGAAACACGTGCTGCTCATTCATCCAGTCGCCCAATTCGCGGTTGCGAATGACCTCCATGTAAAGTGTTTCGCTCGGCAGATACATCAGCGCGATTTCCGTCGTGCCGTTTTCCGGCTGGATGTACTGCTGAATGCGCTTGGCCTCTGCCTTCATCACCCGCACGAGCGCGATGCGAGCCGCTTCAATCTCGGCTTTGTCATTACTTTCAAATAAAGCGATCACCTGCTCGCGCGGAAACTTGGCATCGATCGGCAGAGTACGGTCGGGAAAATAAATGACGGCATCGGCGCGTCCTCCGCCCTCGCCCGGCGACGACTGCAGCGCGAACATGTGCGCCGGAAGGAAGTCGGCCAGCAACCGCTCCAGGCTGGCCTCGCCAAACTGGCCGCGCAGATGCGGAAGCTTGAGCAGATTATTCAAATCGTTGATCGAGTGGCCGAGCGCGCCCACTTCGCGAAGCTGCTCTTCCGCCGCCTTCAGGTGCTGCTGCACTTTTTCGAACTGCGCAAATCCTTCCTTGATGTTCTGATCGAGCTTGACCTGCACTTGCTCTGTAATGGCCATCAGCTTCGAGTCCACGCGATCACGAATCGAGTCGAGGCTTTGCGCCGTCTGCTGATTCAGGCTCTGAAATTCGCTTTTGAGCTGCTGCGTGGTGAGCAGAAGAGAACTCGTCATCTCGCTGCGGCCATCGCTCAAACTCCGGTTTTGCTCTTCCCTGCCCGCGGCAAGCTGCTGCTCGACCGAGCTGCGAATCTCTGAAAACCCTTGCTGGATGCGGTCTGTGACCTGTTGGCGGAGATCACCTTTGGTCTGCTCCAAGCGACTGGCCATATCGGCAGTGCTGATACTGATCTTCTGGCCAAGGGCCGTATTGAACCTTTCGAGCTGACTTGCAACTTCCACCTTTACATCCACTTGCGCGGCCGCAGAAATGCGCCGCAGCAAGACGGCCGAGAACCCAAGCAGGACAAGGGTTCCGGCGAGCACGGTAACCAGCAGTATGGTCTCCATAGTAAGTGGCTGAGCTGAATTCTAGAAGCTAGCGTGAAAGATGGAAAGCGGAACTTTACCGGCGATCCCCACGCCGCAACGCCAACCAAGAAATTATGCTTCGGGCCCTAGCGGTGTCATTGGTGATGTTGGCGGTAGGGCTGGGACCGTGCGCCGCACAAAGCAAGCCCCCAGCATTCGATATCCGCACCAGCGCCAGCAGCGGCGTTGGCAACCAGTTACCCACCCCCCAATCGAACTCGGCGGCCGGAGCGGCCTCTACTTCTAACGAGGACTCCGCCGCCGAGAACGAACTCCTGCAAGCAGCCAACAAAAGCCGGGAACTCGCCGGCGTCCCCCCCTTGCGCATGGAGGAAAACCTGCGCGAAGCTGCGCGAGTCCATGCGCTGCACATGGTTGCGAGCGACCGCTTGGAGCATCAACTCCCCGGCGAGCCCTCCCTGCTCGAAAGAATTGCCCAGGTCACTTCGCCGGATAGCCCGCAGCACAACGCCCTGAAGGTCGATCGTGCCGGCGAAAACATTGCCCACGCCAGTTGTGCTCTGGGCGCAAATGACGCGCTGATGCGCTCCGCGCCGCACCGGCAAAACCTGCTCGATCGCAACTTCAATGTCGCAGGCATTGCCGCCATCTGGAGCAAGGGCCGCCTCTACGTGGTGCAGGATTTCGCGCGCGAGATTCCGTCGTATTCCGCCGAGCAGAGCCGAAAATTAATTGCCCATTCTGTTGATGACGTCCGCCGACAGGCAGGGCTTCCAGAGCTAGCGCAACTATCGCCGCCGAATCTGGATGAAGCTGCCTGCAAGCTGGCAAAAGAGAATCGTCCGAACGCTCATCTGCTCGCCGCTGCCTACAGCAACAGGAAAATCATCGCCTACACCGAGAGTCATCCGGAAGAGCTGCCGCCGGGTGCGTTGCGTCTGCTGCGCGATTCGGGCGTTCGCCAGTTTGCCGTCGGCTCATGCTACGCTCGCAACGCTGCTTATCCGACCGGAATGTACTGGGTCGCCATTCTGCTCTACTGATCATTCCCGCATTATCGCGGCATTTCGCGGACAGGAGTGTCCGCGCCACACGGACCTGCCACGCGGGCACTGTGCTACCCTGCCAACATCTGGCCCGCCCGTATGGAACCTGCTCCGCGAATCCGCATCGGGACTGCCGGCTGGTCCTATAAGGATTGGGACGGAATTCTCTATCCGCCCGAAGTCACGCGGAAGAAAATCCATCCCGTGGAATTTCTGGCCAGATTCTTTGACGTCATCGAAATCAACACTTCGTTCTACGGACACATCCGTCCGGAACTTGGCCGTCTCTGGTCGCGCAAAGCAGCCGCGGTCAATCCCAATTTTGCTTTCACCGCGAAACTGCACCGCTCATTCACCCATTCTCCGCTGGCGGTGATGGAACCGACTTCAGCGGCCAGCATCCGTCCGAATGACCAGGACGAACGCCTCGCCCGCGAAGGTCTGGACTCACTGGCCGCGGAAGGCAAGCTGGGCGCGCTGCTCATCCAGTTCCCCGTCTCGTTCAAAAATGCCAGTCTGAACCGCGAATATCTTGAATTACTCTTGCGCCAGTTCATCGAATATCCAAGAGTCGTCGAAGTGCGGCATGAGAGTTGGAACCAGCCGGAAACAATCGCCGAATTCATGCGGCACAACGTAGGTTTCTGCAACATCGATCAGCCGCTGCTCGGCCGTTCGCTCGCGCCCACCGAGCATGTAACGTCCGGCGTCGGATACGTCCGCCTGCATGGCCGCAACTATGAGCATTGGTTCGACGGCGGGTCCGACAGCGACAATCGCAATCGCGACGATCGTTACAACTATCTCTACAAGCCCGCGGAATTAGAGAAGTGGAAAGAAAAGATCGACGCGATTTCGCGCCGCGCCGAGTCAACTTACGTGATCGCGAACAATCACTTTCAGGCGAAGGCCGCCGTGAATGCGCTGGAGTTAAGGCACCTGCTGGACGGGAAAAAAGTCCGCGCTCCAGAGACGCTGGTGAAACACTATCCCGAACTGAAAGCAATGGTAGAGATCGAAAACGCCACCGGAAACTATTCCTTGCTGGGATAGCAAAACGGCTGTCGTCGCCCATGCTTGGTCGCAGAATCCAATTTGCATCGAAATTCATCTGATGCAGCATGAACTTGGAAGAAATTTTCATAGAACCTCTCTCGTCCCCGCAATCACTCGCGGGAATGTCGCCGGAGGATCCGCCGCGGGCCTCCGCTGCTCAATCGGCAGACGGCGAACTGCTGGATTCCTACTCGCGCGCAGTCACGGCTGCGGTTGACCGAGTCAGTCCCTCGGTGGTCAACGTCGAAGTACATCACCAGGCTGGGCGTCGCGGCCGCTCAGAGGAACGACCAGGGGAACGGCCCGGTGCGCCGCGCGAACGTCGCGGAGGCGGCTCGGGCTTCGTGTTCACGCCCGATGGATTGATTCTGACCAACAGCCACGTAGTGCACAACGCGACGCGGATCGAGGTGACGCTGGCCGACGCCAGACGTGCTCCCGCTCATATCATCGGCGATGATCCCGCAACCGATCTCGCTGTGATTCGCATCGATGTTTCCGGATTGCAAGCCGTAGCCCTCGGAGATTCGCAGCACCTGCGCCCGGGCCAGATCGCGATTGCGATTGGCAATCCGTACGGATTTCAATCGACTGTTACGGCCGGCGTGATCAGCGCGCTGGGTCGATCGCTCCGTTCCAACTCGGGCAGGTTGATTGAGGATGTCATTCAAACTGACGCCGCCTTGAATCCCGGAAATTCCGGTGGTCCGCTGGTCGACTCGCGCGGCCAGGTGATCGGAGTTAACACCGCAACCATTCTGCCCGCACAGGGAATCTGTTTCGCGATCGGAATCAACACGGCAAAATTCGTTGCCAGCCGTTTGTTGCGCGATGGGCGAATCCGGCGCAGTTTCATAGGAATCTCGGCGCAAACCGTCCCCATCCATCGCCGGGTGGTGCGCTTCTATGGCTTGGCGCAGGAAACCGGCGTAGTGGTGGCAGGCATCGAAGACGCCGACGGCAGCCGCAGCCCCGCGCGCGCAGCGGGTCTGCGTGAAGGCGACGTGATTGTCGCGCTCGATGACAAGCCCGTGGCCGGCGTCGATGACCTGCATCGCTTGTTGACCGACGCTCAAGTGGGAGCGCGGTGCGCGCTGACCATCATCCGACACACCGAACGGTTGGTGCTGCCAATTTTTCCGGAAGAAGCACGATGAGCGGCGTGCTCACTGCGGACGGCTACGAACTTGAATTGATCTTTCGCTGCAACTTTTTGCATTTCACTGGCGTCCTATTGGCTTTTCTCCTCTGCGCCATGTAAAGAATTGTCGAGAATTTGTCAAAATCTTGTCTCCAATTCCATTCTTCTTGACATTGTTTTTTGCGAGTGTGATCATTCGCACGACCGCATGAGCAGTGTTCGCGCACACACGCAGCAGTGACCGCGCGGCCCAGCAACCGATCGTTTCGAATCAACAAAAACTTCCCCGGGAGGGATCTGCAGTGAAGAAAACAATTGTAATCTCACTATCCTGTTTGGTCATCGTTCTGGTCGCGAGCATGGCGCTCGTCGCGTCCGGCACAAACAAGTTTGCTTTCAGTCCAGACCTCAGAACCGTGAGGGCCAATGAATTCCCGTCCCACATCACACCGGCCGTGGCCGAGAAGTCAAAGGCCAAGCCCATCGCGGGCGCAAGCAACTTCAGTAAGGATAAGAACGCAGTCTATTTCAGCGTCTTTGGCAATACCATCGACCAGGGCGTCAATGGCTTTCCCTTTCTCATTTGGCAGGGCAATGCCTTCACTCCTACCACCAGCGCCACGGCGACAGAAGTCGCTGTCGGACTTGGAGATCTGGACAGCGGGCACGGCTCGATCCAGTTGAGCCTGTACTCCGACAACGCCGGCATCCCTGGGACCGAGCTCGCAACCGGCACCGCCACCAATGTCGAGGATTACGGGACATGCTGCGGCGCGGCCACCGCTACGCTGAGCACGAGTGTAGCGCTCACGGCCGGAACGCAATACTGGGTCGTGGTGAGCACCACGGCCGCGGAAACGGATATCTATGGCTGGAACTTCAACACCACCAATATGAATCCGCTGCCGGCGGCTGAGTTCTGCCAGGGGTCATCCACCTACTGCGGCAGCAACAGCGGCGTATGGGTCCCCTACGTGTACGTGCAGAATGCATTCGAAGTGCTCGGAAACTAAATTCTGCTGGCATGAAGAGTGTGAGCTGGCCACGATCCTTTGATCTGGCCAGCTTTTTTTAAGGTGGAGGCCGTATTCCACCCGTGCTGGCCGCCGCCAAACCGACCTCACCTTCCTATCGCATTGCACACATTGGATTTCGTATGTTAGCTTCGACTCGGAGAGTTGCGCTTGCGACACACGGTTCCACTGGGGATGGACCGCAAGGAAACTGATGTTTACCTGCGGCTCGATTCGGCGAGTCTTCCCCGGCATATCGCGATCATCATGGACGGAAACGGGCGTTGGGCCCGGCGCCGGCACATGCCGCGCGTGGCCGGTCATCGCGCCGGTGTTACGGCGGTGCGTTCAACGGTCGAAACCGCGGCACGCGTCGGAATTCCCGCCCTCACGCTCTACGCCTTCTCCGAGGAAAACTGGAAAAAGCGCCCGAAGACAGAAGTCGATTTCCTGATGCGCCTGCTGTGCCACTATCTCAAAGTGGAGATCAGGACGCTCAACCAAAACAACATTCGACTGCAATACATCGGACGCAAGCATGAGTTACCCGAATCGGTGCAACGCGAAATGGCGGAGGCGAGCGGCGCGACTTCGAAAAATACCGGAATGCTTCTGACCCTGGCGCTGAATTACAGCGCGCGCAGCGAGATCGTTGACGCCTTCCGCTCGCTGGCCGAAGCTGCCGCCCGCAACGGCGGCCTCGATCACATGGAAGTCAATGAGCAGGCCATTAGTGAACATCTCTACACCCGCGGCCTCCCCGATCCCGACTTAGTAATTCGCACCAGCGGCGAGATGCGGCTGAGTAACTTTCTCCTCTGGCAACTGGCGTACGCGGAGATCTACGTAACTCAAACTCTGTGGCCTGATTTCCGAGGCGTGCAACTGCTCGAAGGGATCGAAGAATATCAGAAACGCGAGCGCCGCTACGGAGGCCTGGGCCCGAACGGCCATGCCCCGCAACCCAAGTCCCACCGCCTTCAAGTCGAGGCCAAGCGTTGATCAGCGCACGTGGAGGCACGGACGTCCACCGTCTCGGTTTGCGTAGGGGCAGGTGCTCCCACCTGCCCAGCCGAGCGCAGCTCGGCAGCCGCACGTGGCCAAGCGACAAGCGCTTCGTGATCCGCAGAATACCGCAATGATCAAGCGCGTAGCGACTGCCGTAGTTTTAATCCCCCTGGTCTTGCTGCTGGTGCTGAAAGCTCCGCTTTATGTACTAGCCCTGGTAGCCGGAGCGGTAGCCCTGCTCGCGATCGCAGAGTTCCTGAAGCTCGCCACTCACTATGCAATCCAGCCGCTGGCGCCGGCGACCTACACCTTCGTCGCCATCTTCTTTCTGTGGGTGATTCTCGCCTCCACTAACCGCACGCCCCTGGTGGAAACAACTGCCCTGCTCTACGGCCTGGCCGTGGCCGCGGCGCTAGCTCCCTTTGTATTTCTTACGGTGGCCATGCAGCGAGCCGATCTGGCCACTGGATATCCTGCCGCCGCCGCTTCCTCCTTCGCCGTCGCCTACATCGCCATTCCGATGGCGCTTCTGGTCGCGATCCGCGAGCAGCCCGCAGGCGCGATCTGGACCGTCTACACGCTGCTAGCCGTGTGGGCGGGAGACATCTTCGCCTACTTCGTAGGCAAGTCGCTGGGCCGTCACCGCATGTCGCCCGAGATCAGCCCGAAAAAAACCTGGGAAGGCGCGGTCGCGTCGATCCTGGCCAGCGTGATCGTCGGCGCGCTGTGGATGCAGCATGCGCCCGCCATTAGCTCCACGCTGCTCCGCATCGGATTGATCGATCGCCGCGATGGCATGTTCGGCCTCGAACAGCCGCAACTCTGGCCCATCCTGATGTTGTCGGCGCTAGTCAACATCGCGGCTCAGTTAGGGGACTTGGTCGAATCCCTGATCAAACGCGGCGCCGGCGTCAAAGATTCCGGAACCATCCTCCCCGGCCACGGAGGGATGCTCGATCGCATCGACGCCATGCTCTTCGCCGTGCCCGTGGTATGGGCCTATGGCGCGTGGCGGATGATGCAGTAAATTGGTCGTTGGTCGTGAGTCGTTAGTCGCTGGCTGTTTGTCGCTCGTACCCGAGATTTGAACTTACTTGCCGGTGGTGGAAGGTTGTGCCCAACGACCACCGACTAACGACCAACGACAAGTCCAGGCGCAGCTTGCCACAACCGAGTCTTTTCCCTATATTGAAGCCCATGGAAGTCCATTTCACCCCGGACGTTGAAAAAAAGCTCAATGACCTCGCGGCGCAGAGCGGGCGTGGAACCGATGAGCTTTTACAGGATGCTTTCACAGCATATTTCGACGAACTCGCACAAACGCGAGAGATGCTCGACGACCGCTATGACGAACTGAAAAGCGGCAGAGTGAAGCCCATCGACGGAGAGGAAGCCTTCGCCCGCCTGAAGGCGAATACCGAAGCCCAGCGCAACCGCCCGGCCTGAGGAGAAATGAGCAGCGGCTACGCTCTCCACCCCGGAGCCTTCGCGGATCTCGACGAAATACGCGATTTCATCGCACAGAAAAGCCCGGAAGCAGCCGACCGCGTCATCTCGGAGCTTTTTGACACCATTCGCGGGCTTGTGCCTTTTCCTAATCAGGGCCACCGGCGCCCCGACCTTAGTTCTCGGCCTTTGCGATTCGCTCTTGTACGTGAATATCTCATTGCCTATGCAGGGGAAGAAAAGCCCTTGTTGGTTGTCGCTGTAATGCACGGACGGCGCAATCCCCGCATCATCGGCACAATTCTGAAGAGAAGGAAGTAAGTCGTTTCGTGCTCATTCTCACCTGCCCTTCAACCCTCTCGCCGTCAAACCGGATAGAATAAATACATAATGATTGAAACATTAGAGCAGACCACTACTTGCCACATTTCTCTTTCGGGATATGCCCTCATAAACTCTCCGCGTCTTAACAAGGGAACCGCCTTTACCGATCACGAACGCGATGTGTTTGAGCTGCACGGTTTATTGCCACCGCATGTCGGAACTCTCGAGGAACAAATCGATCGCCGCATGCGGGCCTTCCGGGAACAGCCGAACGCTTTCCATAAATACAGTTTTCTCCGCGACCTGCAGAATTCGAACGAAACGCTGTTCTATGCACTCTTGCTGCGCAATATCGAAGAGATGCTTCCCGTGGTGTATACCCCAACCGTGGGCGAGGGCTGCCAGCGCTTCAGTGAGATTTGGAGAAAGCCACGAGGCTTATTTCTCAGCTATCCCAATAAACACCGTATCGCGCAGATTCTGAGTCATTCCCGTTACGACGGTATCAAGTGCATCGTGGTCAGCGATGGGGAAAGAATCCTCGGCCTCGGCGATCAAGGCGCCGGTGGCATGGGTATTCCCATCGGGAAGATGGTGCTTTACACCGCGCTCGGCGGCATTCATCCGGAGCATTGCCTGCCGATTCTGCTCGATGTGGGAACGGACAATGAGGAAAGGTTAAGAAGTCCGATTTACATCGGATGGACGCATCATCGCGTCCGCGGCGAAGCCTACGACGATTTCGTCGATGTTTTTGTAAACGCCGTGAAGAAGCGCTGGCCGCACGTTCTTTTGCAATGGGAGGACTTTGCCGGTTCGAATGCTTCCCGGCTTTTGGCGCGCTACAAAGACCAACTTTGCACGTTTAACGACGATATCCAAGGCACTGCGGCGGTAGCGACGGCGACGCTGCTTTCCGCCATCAACGTTACGGGTGTGCCCCTGGAGCAACAGAGGATTGTTGTCTTCGGCTTCGGAACCGCGGGCATTGGCATCACCAAGCTACTGATGCAATTCATGCAGGAAAAGGGCGTCTCCGAACCGGCAGCTCGCAATTGCATCTACGCCATCGATCGCTACGGTCTGATTACGGTAAACGGTAAAGAGGTGCGACCCGAGCAACTGCCCTATGCCCGCAAAGAAGAAGAAGTGAGAAGCTGGAGGCCACCGAATGGCGACATCGCATTGTTGGATGTGATCCGCCATGCCAAGCCGACCGTCCTCATCGGAGTATCGGGGCAAGGCGGCGCTTTCACCGAGGAGGCGGTCCGTGAAATGGCCCGGCACACCGCTCGACCCGTCATCTTCCCGCTTTCCAACCCCACTCCCAGCAGCGAAGCCACGCCGCAGGACTTGGTGGACTGGACCGAAGGACAGGCGCTTATCGGTACCGGAAGTCCGTTCGAACCGGTGAGAATCTGGGGAAGAAAGCTTCCCATCGCCCAGACCAACAACTCATACATATTCCCAGGCCTCGCACTCGGCATCGTCGCCTCCAAAGCCAGACGCGTCACCGACAAGATGATCATGGCCGCGACCAAGGAATTGCTTCGTCTCGCCCCCACACAAAAAAATACAAAGGCCAGCCTCCTGCCGCCCATTTCGGATTCGCGTCAGATCAGTCGCTCGATTGCCAAGACCGTTGGTATGCAGGCGATTGCAGAAGGCCAGGCGCAGGTGACTAGCGAAGATGGTCTGGAGCACGAACTGCAAGCCAATATCTGGGAGCCGGTGTATGTCCCCTACGAACGCAGACCAGGGTAGAAAAAGGGCCTAGCATTCCGCTGTGGTTCGGAGCATGCCGTGAGCGACGTCGAAGGGCGCTCTCGGGTTCGGCATTCCCGTACAATAGAAGAACCCCAAGCATGAAACGCATCGCCATCCTGGGTTCAACGGGCTCGATCGGCCGCAGCACCTTGAGCGTAGTCGAAAGCTATCCCGACCGCTTTCAGGTATCGACGCTAGCCGCGGGCAACAACGTCGAACGAGCCTTCGAACAAGCAGCGCGCTGGAAACCGCTGGTGGTGTCGCTGGCAGACGATGCCGCCGCCGACGCCCTCCAATCGAAGCTAAAGCAAGCGGGCTTGGGCAGGATCGAAGTCGTTCACGGAGCCGCAGGCACGGTTCGAGTCGCAACCCATCCCGAGGTGGATTTCGTAGTCAGCGCCATCGTAGGCGTCTCCGGCCTCGAAGCAACTTACGAAGCGGTGCGAACCGGCAAGGCCGTAGGCCTGGCCAACAAGGAATGCCTGGTAGTAGCGGGTGAATTGATCACTGCCGAAGCGCGGAAACAGGGCAAACCGCTCTTGCCCATCGACAGCGAACACAACGCCATCCACCAGTGCCTGCGCGGCGGTAGACGAAACGAAGTCGAGCGTATCTGGCTGACCGCATCTGGCGGCCCGTTCCTGAACACACCCAAGTCGGAGTTTGCCTCGATCACAGTAGAACAGGCGCTCAATCATCCCACCTGGAAAATGGGCAAAAGGATCACCATCGACTCCGCAACATTGATGAACAAGGGTTTCGAGGTGATTGAGGCCTGTCGTTTGTTCAACGTCCCGCCCGAGCGCGTGCAAGTCATTGTGCATCCGCAATCTACGATCCATTCCCTGGTCGAATTCGTGGATGGAAGTATCCTCGCCCAGATTTCCGTGACTGACATGCGTCTGCCGATCCTGTACGCGCTAACCTACCCGGATCGCATCCCGTCGGATTTGCGCTTCTCGGTCATGGACCTGCGGCATCTCGATTTCTGCCCCCCGGATATGAGTAAATTTCCTTGTCTTCGTTTAGCTTACGAGAGTTTAGCTTACGAAGCCGCCGGCGCCGGAGGAGGCGCCAAAACCATCGCCCTCAACGCCGCCGACGAAGTCGCCGTGGCTGCGTTCCTGGAGAAACAGATCGGCTTTGAGGACATTTCCCGGATTATTGAGGAAGTAATGTCAGCAACGCCAGCCGCGCATTTGGAATCTATACATAAGGTGCTCGCCCTGGATACGGAGGCCCGCCTTTTGGCAAGCGAAATCGTGCGCCAGCGCAGCCGAAAGCTATCGCCCATCAGGGCCATTTCGTGAGAGGAATTTTGGGGTAATCTGAGAAGGATATGCCTGTGCTTTTGTCCCTGCTTCATACCATTTTTACGATGGCGATCGTGCTCGGGTTCCTCATCCTGATTCACGAGTTCGGCCACTTCGCCGTTGCCAAGTATTTCGGCGTCAAAGTGGAAGTCTTTTCGATCGGTTTTGGCAAGCGTCTGCTGGGCATCACCAAAGGCGAGACCGACTATCGCATCAGCGCTATTCCGCTTGGCGGCTACGTCAAGATGTCGGGCGAGAATCCCATGGACGCCCGCAGCGGCGATCCCGGAGAATTTCTTTCCCACCCGCGCTGGCAGCGCTTTCTCGTGGCCATAGCCGGACCGGCCATGAACATCATGCTCGCCGTCGCCCTGCTCACCGGCGTCTACATGGTGCACTACGAATACGCCGCCGTAGTGGATGAACCGACGGTCGTGGGATGGGTGAATCCTGACACGCCCGCGCAAAAGGCGGGCATTCAAATCGGCGACAAGATTGTCCGCGTCGACGGCATCGAAAATCCGAACTGGGAACAGGTGGATGTCAAGGCCGCACTCAGCCCCAATCAGCCTTTGAAGTTTGGCATCGAACGCGATGGCCAGGTCATGGAAAAAGTTCTTACCCCGGAACCGGTGGGCGCGAATCAATACGGTGACATCGGTTGGGTGCCCAAAGAACCAAGCGTGACCCTGACCACCGTCGAACCCGGCATGCCCGCCGCCAAAGCTGGCATTAAAGTAGGCGACCAGCTCCTCACCGCCAACGGCCAGAACATTCCGGCCGTGCAGGCGCTCATCCAGATGCTGAAGCGCACCAAGGACCAGCCGCTGGAAATTGTCGTTCTTCGCAACGGCCAGAAAAAGACCTTCACTGTGAAACCGACGCTCGACTCGGGACAATCCGGACAAGAACCCGCTTACCGCATCGGCGTCGCCAGCCTTCCCACCAAGGTTGTGAAGCTCAATTTTTCTGACGCGCTCGGGCGCTCGCTGGCCGACAACAAGAAGAGTTCTTTCCTGATTCTCGAATTGCTGCAAAAAATGGTGCAGCACAAAGTTTCCATGCGCCAGGTTGACGGACCCATCGGCATTGGCAGCGCCGTCGGCGCGGCCGCCCGCGAAAAGGGTTGGACGCCCCTGTTGTTAATCACCGCCGCCATCAGCTTGAACCTGGGCATCATGAATCTGTTGCCCATTCCTATCCTCGATGGCGGAGTGATCCTGCTTCTGTTCATCGAGGGCCTGATGCAGAAAGAAATCAGCCTGCCCATCAAGGAACGCATCTACCAGGCGGCCTTCGTCTTCCTGGTGCTCTTCGCCGTGATGGTAATCTACAACGACCTGGTCAAGACATTGCCTGGGCTCACCAGGATGCCATAATCCTTCAACGCAGAGATCACCGAGGTTACACAGAGGCCGCAGAAGGAATTCAGTTTTACCAAGAATTTCTCTGCGCTCTCTGCGTCTAACTCCGCGCCCTCTGCGTTAGACGGTTTCTCGCGCTTTTCCCCAACCTAGTTTAAAATAGACGTTACGCATGGCCGAAATTAAGCGCAGAAAAACCTTTACCGCCTCGATTGGCGGCATTCGCGTGGGCAGCGATGCACCAGTTATGGTGCAGTCCATGACTAACACTGACACTGCCGACATCCCCGGCACGGTCAAGCAGGTAGCCGCCCTGGCACGGGCCGGAAGCGAAGTAGTTCGCGTAACCGTCAACAACGACGATGCCGCTAAAGCAATCCCCCACATAGTTGAGGGCCTGGCCAAGCAAGGCGTATGTGTACCCATCGTAGGCGACTTCCATTACAACGGACACCTCCTGCTCACCAAGTATCCCGGCTGCGCCGAGGGTCTGGCCAAATACCGCATCAATCCGGGCAATTCCAGTATTGGACGCAAGGGTGACGACAACTTCCGCACCATGGTCGAGGTTGCCGTGAAGTACCAGAAACCGGTGCGCATCGGCGTGAACTGGGGCTCGCTCGATCAAGCCCTGCTGACCAGAATGATGGACGAGAACTCGCGCCTTCCCGAGCCCAAAGACGCGCGCGAAGTGACCATGGAAGCGATCGTGGTCAGCGCGCTCAGCTCCGCCAAACTCGCCGAGCAGCACGGCCTTCGACCCGACCAGATCATCCTGAGCGCCAAAGTAAGCGGAGTGCAGGATCTGATCGACGTTTACCGCATCCTGGCCGCGCGCTGCGAGTATCCGCTGCACCTGGGACTCACCGAAGCCGGCATGGGAGCCAAAGGCATCGTGGCCTCCAGCGCCGCCATGGCCGTGTTGCTGCAGGAAGGCATCGGCGACACCATCCGGGTTTCGCTGACTCCCGCGCCCGGAGGCGATCGCACCGAAGAAGTCCGCGTGGCGCAGCAAATTCTGCAATCGCTGGGGATTCGCAGCTTCACCCCGCAGGTCACCGCCTGCCCCGGCTGCGGACGCACGACCAGCACCTTCTTCCAGGAAATGGCCGAGCAGATCCAAACCTACCTGCGCGAGCAGATGCCCGTCTGGAAGCAGACTCACACCGGCGTGGAAGAAATGAAAGTGGCCGTGATGGGCTGCGTGGTCAACGGCCCTGGAGAGTCAAAACACGCCAGCCTCGGAATCTCTCTGCCCGGAACCGCGGAAGAACCGAAAGCCCCCGTCTACGTGGACGGCCGCCTCTTCACCACTCTCAAAGGCGACAAGATCGTCGCCGAGTTCATCAAGATTCTCGACGACTACGTGGATTCCCACTACGCGACCAGGGAAAAGGTCAAAGAAGAAGTAGTCGCCAGGGCTTGAGGAGTCTCCACAATCACGCCGGGAAGGCGTTAGTTAAGGGTGTCACTCCCCTCCCGACATACGAACTTCGTAGACCGTTGGAAGCTGATCGCCGTTTGTCCGGACAAAACTGCGCACCAGTTCAGTGCGGGAGAAGTGACCAATACTGAGAAGACGAATGCATTCGTCCGTGGCGCAACTCTCCCATGAAGTACGTTTCCCCCACGGGAAACAAGTTGCCTCGATAACGCGCACCGGAAGCCCTTCTTGAAATCCGAGTTCAATCTGTTCTCGCAGCCACCGCATGTAATCCAACTTTTGCGCTATGGCAACTTTCGGGTCCTCACGGATCACTACGCCGGGGAAATCGGGGATGTCTGAGCGCAAGGTATGAATGTGCCCGTGTCCTTCGACCAGAATCTCGATGTCGAGTTCCATCAGCCGTTCGAGGCTCACGAGCCATTTCCTGCTGTCCACGTCGGGATTGGGGGTTGCGAAGTAGCTCCCCATGAAGGCATCGCCCGCCAGCAATACTTTCTCGTTGGAGTCGTAGAGAACCACGTGGTCGTCGCAGTGTCCGGGAGTAGGGATCACCCGCAAGAAGCCGGAGTCGGCGTTCACAGTCTCGCCCAACAGATGGTAGGGCCGCTCCAAATTTGGAGGCTGCCCGATTATCGCAGCGCGTACCCATGGGAGCTTCTTGAATGGCGTAAGGAAGCGGGCGGTCATCTCCGAGACATAGACGGGAGCGCCGGTGATTTCAGCCAGCCAATTCAGATTTCCGACGTGCTCCTCGTGCGCATGGGTAGCCACGACCTTTGTGATTCTCGGTTTCACCTGCCCTAGATGCCGGGCAAGAGACCGTCGCATCTTCGGCGAGCCGGGATCGATTGCGATCCCATCGTAGAGCACAGTCGTGAACAGTTCCCCGAACAACAGAGGCACGGTGTTGGGCAACACCCCGTTCAGGAACAGGATGGTCAGCTTGCCCTCCAGCAGATCGAGCCGCTGGTGGTACGTCCGCACGAAAATGATCGTTCTTTGCGCCCCTGCCTTGATGCCCGCCCACAGGACAAGTGGCAACCGAATCAAGAAGCCCCGCGTATAGCACGACCAGAACGGACCCAGTTTTGCTTGCCGTCGTACCGCTTCTGGTTTTGCTACCCGGCACGCCCCGCCCCGACACTTGCTGAGCAAGTATCTGTTCTTAGCGACGAACCCGTACAGCAGCTGTCCTGCGTTGCGAAACGGAAAACGCTGTCCCAGTGCGCCGATGATCCATGTGGGCTGAAACAAACGCGCCAGACACGCGACGGCATCCCAGCCGACATGGATTTCACCTTCAGGGGTAACGACATGCAACTGACGAAGACACTCTTCCATTCGGAGTCGGGGATCGACTGCCGCCAAGACCTCTGCGGTGATGGGGAAGCACACTGTCTTGTTCTCGTAGTCGAGAGCTTTCAGCCATGACACACAAGACTGACAAATTTCACACTGCTCGTCGTAGAGCACCCGGTACGAAGGCTTCGCGCCATGCTTCTCCTCAGGCTTTTCGGCGATGTCCTCGACCGTGTATCCGCGCATGACGGGAATGTTAGGTCCGCTGGAGGGGAAGGTCAATCGCAACAAAGAAGCGGCTATTGCAATAACGGGTGCTGGTGCTATGAAGTCAAGCTGCTCAAGAGCGGTGGCCCATGAACACTGGAAAAAGAAATGGTAGGCCCGAATGGACTCGAACCATCGACCTCTTCCGTGTCAAGGAAGCGCTCTAACCAGACTGAGCTACGGGCCTACATGCGAACGGTTCTGGGTTCAATTCTACGAGCAGCGGGCAATTCCGGCAAACGTTTGGCTCTCGGCCCAAGTTCGCGAAATCACGGGCTGATCACGGGCATGGGTGAATCCTCGCGGCTAAACAGAGTGCTGAAAAACTCGAGTTTCGTATCAGGGTATCGCTTTAGCGATGCCACAAGCCGTTTGAACTCAGATGCCCCTTTAGGGGCCGAGCCGCGCAAGTCGAGTTTTTCAGCAAGCTGTAAAGTCATTGCCAATTGTTGCCGATTAAGGTTTGGATAGCAGGCATTGGGGTCGGTGTCGGTCACTGGTTCTGCGGAGCACGGGGAAGATCTGTTTGGAACGCAGGAAAGCTTGCTGCGATTGCCGGAAACGAGCAGCCGGGCTACTGGGAAGGTTCAAAGTGAAGCCGAACACAGGGTTGGAGACCAGTAGTGGAACGGAAGCAAGAGTCCTTCTAGTGGATGACGAACCGCTGGTGCTCGAAGGATTGCGACGCTCGCTCCAGGAGGAGTTTGTTGCGGACCTAGCCGAGGGTCCGGAAGCCGGCCTGACCAAGCTGAAAAACGATGGGCCGTATCCAGTGGTGGTATCGGATATGCGCATGCCGGGGATGGACGGGGCGCAGTTTCTGGCGGCGGTTCGCACTCTTTCCCCGGAATCCATTCGGGTGATGCTGACCGGCCTGAGCGACATGGAGACGGCCACGAGGGCGGTGAACGAGGGACAAATTTTCCGCTTTCTTACCAAACCCGTGTCCCGGGCAACCCTGCTAGCGACGCTGCGCGTCTGCGTCGAACAGTATCACGCCGTACGCTTCGAGAAGCAGCAACTGAAAGTCACAATCGAAGCGCTCGAAGAACTGGATCTGGGGACGCTCATGGCGTTGGCCCGCGCCATAGATGCGAAATCGGAGTGGACAGCGGGGCACTCGGAGCGGGTGACAAATCTGGCTCTGCGCATGGTGCGTGCCATGGGTTTGCCCGCAAAAAATTTAGAGATCATGCAACGCGGCGGGTTGTTGCACGACATCGGGAAGATCGGGACGCCGCCGGCGGTTCTGGATAAGCGCGGCCGGCTCGACCCCAAGGAAATGGAGATCATGCGGGACCACGTCAAAATTGGAGTTCGTATCCTCGAACCGATCCCGTGTTTCCGCGAGGCTTTGCCCATGGTTGCGCAACATCACGAATGGTTCGACGGTTCCGGTTACCCGGCTGGGCTGGCCGGTGAGGAGATCAGTTTGCTCGCGCGCATTCTCGCGGTGGCCGATTCCTATGATGCGATGGTCTCCGATCGACCCTACCGTAAAGGCCTTCCCAAGCCCGCAGTGCTCGACATCCTGAGACAAAGATCGGGGACACAATTCGACCCCACGGTCGTCGAGGTGTTGGATCGATTGAACACGGCTGGCGAGTTGCCGTGAACCAAAATGGCCATCCCCTCCCGTTTCGATTTCACGCCACGAAGGACGCGAGCGCAGGGACGACAGGCTCAAGTTGATGCGCCTCCGTGCCGACTATCTCAATGACAGTGTGGTGTCGGGGGATAGAAGGGGACAGAGCCTCGTCTCTAGCCCTCGTTTTCGAACCCTCCGTGCCATGGCACTGACGGTTCCGCGCTTTTACGTCGGACTTGGAGAGGAAGATTGAATTCCGCCAACCATCTTACGCAGGAAACTTCCACCGCGACCGTGCGGTTAACGGATGGTTTGCGAGGAGATGCGGAGATTTTCAAGTCTGTCTTCGACCATTCTGCTGCTGGCTTGCTGGTGGTGAGCATGAACGGGCGCTGTGTCTTTGCCAACCAAGCCTTCTGCGATCTCCTTGGCTATACCGTCGAAGAGGTTCGGGCACGCTCCATGGCAGACATCACCCATCCAGATGACGTTGCGTTGAGCGCGGAGGGGGTGCGACGGCTCGCGAGCGGGGAGGCCAGTCGCTACCAGATCGAAAAGCGGTATATGCACAAGGGTGGGCGGCCGGTATGGGTGCTGCTCACGGTGACGCTGCTCCCGCGAGCCGATAACCTGCAGTCTGACTTGTCGGTGGGCGTGGTTCAGGACATCAGCCGGCGTAAGGCCGCCGAAGAAGCGCTCCAGCAAAGCGAGAGCCTGTTCCGAACCATCGCTGAAAATGCAGGCGACCTGATTGTGATCGTCGATTATCCCGGAATGAAAAAACTCTACGCCAGCCCTGCGTACCAGAGGCTTCTGGGATATTCGGCCAACGAACTTCAAAGCCGCAAATTCATGGACGTGGTGCACACCGACGACCTGCCCATCGCTCAGCAGGCAATCGGGGAAATCGTCAAGGGAGGAAAAAACGGAGTCATCGCGGGAATGCGCCTCCGTCACAAGAATGGCGATTTGCATTATGTGGAGGCTCATGGCTGCGCGGTGCGGAACGGAGATGGCAAACTGGAGCGCATCGTCATCATCTCGCGCATGATTGACGATCGCATCCGTGCCCAGCAGAAACTGGAAGAGCGGGAGGAGAGACTTCAACTGCTGCTCGATTCCACTGCCGAGGCCATTTATGGCGTGGATATGAACGGCAACTGCACCTTCTGCAATCAAGCACTGTTGCGGATGCTCGACTACCCGGATGCCAGTTGCCTGCTGGGAAAGAACATGCACACCGTCATTCACCACAGCCGGGCGGACGGATCCCCGTACCCGGTGGAAGAATGCTGCATCTTCCAGGCTTTTCGCGCGAACAGCGTCATGCACGTGGACGACGAGGTGGTGTGGCGTTCCGACGGCCGCTGTATTCCCGTCGAATACTGGTCTCGTCCGGTGCAACATGCGCGGGAAATCGTGGGCGCGATCGTGACCTTTGTCGATATCACGGAAAGAAAAGCGTCCCAGGAATCGCTGCGGCGAGCGCATGAAGGGGCGGAACTTTTCATTAACTCGGTGCCATCGATTCTCATCGCAATCGGCCACGATGCACGAATTCGCCGCTGGAATCTGACCGCAGCGCAGGTGTTTGGTCGCAGCGCGGTCGAGGTGGCGGGCAAGCCCTTGGCCAAGTGCGGTATCCAGTGGGTGCGCTCGGATATGCAAGTGGAGATTGATTGCTGGTGCGCGGACCGAGAGCCGCGGCGCATTGAGGCCCTCCCGTTCGTAATCAATGGCGAGACAAGATTTTTGGGACTTACTTTGACCTGGATCCGTGGGCCCGAGGAACAAGTCGACGAGTTGCTGATCATCGGCTCCGATGTCACGGAGCGCGAGATTCTGGGACAACAGTTGCGGCAGGCGCAGAAACTGGAGGCGATTGGGCAGTTGGCGGCTGGCATTGCCCACGAAATCAATACTCCCATTCAGTACGTTGGCGATAATACCCGGTTCCTGCAGGAATCCTGGCCCGCGTTCCACACCCTGTTCTCCATCAGCCGAGAGATGCAGCAGCAGGCCACGCCGGGGCCGATTTCGCCACAAACGCTGCAGCAGTTCGATGACCTGGCTCAGGGAACGGACTTCGAATACCTGCAGACGGAAATTCCCAGTGCGCTCGAGCAGTCTCTGGAAGGCATTCAGCGGGTGACCAAGATCGTGCGGGCGATGAAGGAATTCTCGCATCCCGGATCGGAAGAAAAGAAGTTGATTGACATCAACCAGGCGATCGAAACCACCATCACCGTAGCGCGCAATGTCTGGAAGTACGTGGCCGAGATGGAAACCCATTTTGACCCCGACCTGCCGCGGGTGCTGTGCCACGCCGGCGAACTCAACCAGGTGATTCTCAACCTGCTGGTCAATGCCGCGCAGGCGATTGAACAGGCGGTGGGAGACGGCTCTCAGGGCAAAGGCAAGATCGTGGTCTCGACCAGACGCGCCGGGGAGTGCGCGGAGATCTCCATTTCCGACACCGGGGCCGGAATACCGGAAGCCGCGCGCTCGCGGATCTTTGAGCCGTTCTTCACCACCAAACCGGTGGGGAAGGGGACGGGACAAGGATTGGCACTGGCCCACACCGCCATCGTGCGGCGGCACGGAGGAAAGATATGGTTCGACTCTGAACTGGGCAAGGGAACGACATTCTACATTCGCATCCCGTTTGGAGAGACAGCGGAAGCGTAAATGGGCAAACGAATCTTATTTGTCGATGACGAACCAATGGTGCTCACGGGGCTGAAGCGCAGTCTGCGCCCCATGCGCGCGGAATGGGAAATGGTGTTTGCCGAGGGCGGCGCAGAAGCTCTGGCCGCCCTTGCCGGGCAGGACTTCGACATTATTGTTACCGACATGCGCATGCCGGGAATGGACGGCGCGCAGTTGCTCGAGGAAGTGCAGAAACGGTCTCTGCGCATGGTGCTGTCGGGGCAATCGGATCGAGAAACTATCCTGCGCTCGGTGAATCCCGCCCATCAGTTTATTTCCAAGCCGTGCGAAGGGGAGGAATTGAAGTCCCGGCTGGTGCGGGCTTTTGCTCTCAAAGAATTGCTGCAGAATCCAGCCCTGCGCGAGATCGTAACCAAGCTCGATTATCTGCCGAGCCTGCCGCCCGCTTTCCTGCAACTGAACGAAGAGTTACGCCGTCCCGAGCCATCGCTGCAAAAGATCGACGAACTGATTGGAGCCGACATGGCCATGACGGCGAAGATCTTGAAGCTGGTGAACTCGGCATTCTTTTGCTTGCCTTGCACCATCTCCAGCGCTTCGCACGCCTTTCAACTTCTCGGTCTGGACACGCTGCGGACCCTGGTGCTGACAGCACACGTATTCGAGCAATTTCAAAGCCGGCTGCTCAGTGCGGACGATATGCGGCAGATTTCCGACCACTCCCTGGCAGTAAGCAATAGTGCCCGGAAAATTGCGCGCCTCGAGAAAGCCACGAAGCACATCCAGGATGAGTCTTTCACCGCGGGACTGTTACATGATGCCGGGAAACTTATTCTGGCCTCCACCCTGGGAGAACAGTACGGGAAAGTGCTGGAGCACATCGGGAAGGCGGACGTGGGACTGTATGCGGCGGAACGGGAACTGCTGGGCTGTAGCCATGCCCAGGTCGCGGCCTATCTGTTTGGCTTGTGGGGACTGCCCAGCACGATTGTCGAAGCCGTTGCCTGGCACCACGATCCGTCCGGGAGCCTGAGCGTGGAGTTTTCGCCGCTGGCGGCGGTGCACGTGGCGAGCGCGTATCACGACGAAAAAAGCAGTTCGCGCCTGCGCGACCGAACCCCGATTGACGCGGCCTTCCTGGCTGGAATCGGTTGCGCGGAACGGGAAAAGGTGTGGCGCGACAAGCTCGACGAAGATTTGCAACTTGCGCGGAATGCGCTTGCGAAAAATGCGAAAGAGGAACGCCATGGCTGAAAAAATTCTTCTGGTCGACGACGATCACAACATTCTGGACGGATATCGGCGCAGCTTGAGCCGCGACTTTCTGATGGAGACCGCGCTCGGCGGTGAGCAGGCGCTGCAGCTTGTAGCCGACAAAGGACCCTACGCGGTAGTAGTTTCGGACATGCGCATGCCGGGAATGGATGGCATCCAACTGCTGAGCGAAATCAAGGCGCGGTCGCCCGAGACTATCCGCGTTATGCTCACGGGCAATGCCGACACGGAGACGGCCATCGATGCTATCAACGAGGGGAACATCTTCCGTTTTCTTAACAAGCCGTGCAGCAAAGAGATGATGGGAAAAACTCTGACTGCGGCCGTGATGCAATATCGCCTGGTCATGGCTGAAAAGCAGCTGCTGGAACAAACGCTTAGCGGTGCCATTCAGGTGCTGACAGAAGTGCTCAGCCTGGTCAATCCGGCAGCCTTCAGCCGCGCCGAGCGGGCTCGGCGCTACATTCACCACATCGTAACGTCGATGAAGCTGCCGAACGTCTGGCAGTACGAGGTCGCGGCCATGATGTCGCAACTAGGTTGCGTCACACTGTCTCCGGAAACCATCGAGGCGGTGTACGCGGGGGAGAAGCTCTCCGCGACCGAGCAGGCACAATATGACGCCCATCCCAGTGTCGCCTATGATCTGCTATCCAGAATTCCCCGCCTGGAGCCGATCGCAAAAATGATCGAGCACCAGCACCGGCCGCTCCCCGAATCGAGCGCGCTCGATCCGGAAATGGCGAATATGCGGCTGGGAACGGAAATACTCCGGCTGACCCTGGCCTATGAAAAACTCATCCACAAGGGGATTTCGCGAAGCGAGGCGGTACACTCTTTGTCTCGCCAAAACAAGAACTTCAGTCCGGAGTTCTTTCGCGCGCTGGTGGAGTTGGACCCAAACTCGGAAGTCGGTGAAGTACGACAGTGCAAGATCGACGCGCTAACGAGCGGCATGATCATCCAACAGGAGATTCGCACGGCCGAGGGAGCGTTGCTCGTCTCACGCGGTCAGGAGGTCACTCCGACGCTGCTCTCGAAGCTCAAAAACTTGCATGCCCGGCGCGTGATTGCAGGCGACGTGACTGTCTCCCTTCCCACTACTACACTGGCCTTCGTGAAAGGCGCTTCGTAGAAGGACACGAAGTCACACGAACGAAGGCCAATTGTGGGGTGAGGCACTGCTTAGCTTGCCTCTTCCTACGGTTTTTCGGAATCAAAGACTTAGCGGGGTAGGTGTGTCTGGTATATAGACACCCAAACTTGGGCCGGGTTGCGGGAAGTTCCAGTTTCGCGCCGAAACTCGGGGTCCTTACGCCTTCGCGTATTTCAGCCACTTCAGGATTTCGGGGAGCGTCGGGCGCTTGCCATAGATAAGGATGCCGATGCGATAGATACGGGCGCAGAGGAAGAGGATTCCGATAATGGTTGCGATCAGCAAGAACAACGACAGAGCGATTTGCCAGAGCGGCGGGGTTTGTATGACGATTCGCGCGTACATGAGCAGGGGCGCGAAAAACGGAACCATCGACATCCAGACGACGGTTGGGGAGTCGGGCGTGCGCACGACTGCGGTGAGCATGAACACCGAGAGGACCAGCGGGATCACGACAAAAAACTGGAGCTGCTGGCCTTCCTGCTCGGTGGTGCTGATCGCTCCGATGGCGGCATAGATCGTGCTGTACAACAAGTAGCCGAGAAAGAAGAAGACCGCAAACGCTACCAGCACGACGGGTGAAACCTTGAGTTCGCTCAGGTCGGTCTGCATGGCCAGGGACGGTATCGCGAACGCGCCCGCCATCACTACCCAGACCAGGATCTGGGTCAGACCCACCGCGCCCACGCCAAGAAGTTTCCCGGTCATCAACTCCGTCGAACTGGCGGAAGAGAGCAGTACTTCCAGAATGCGGGAATTTTTTTCTTCGAGCACGGAGCGCATCACGGAAATGCCATACAAAAGCACGGCCATGTAAATCAGCGTGACCATAACCACGACTTCGAGGAACTTCTTTCCGCCGCTATCCTTGGTTTCCCTTCCGCCTTCAATGCGGATCGCCTCGATTTTTACGGGCTTGAGCAAGAGGTCCGCTTGTTCGCCGGTGACACCATTTTTGGAAAGGCGCGTGTACTGGATGATGCGGTTCAGTTTTTCGGCGAGGCGCGATTTTTCTCCGAAGCCGGACAGGCTGCGGCTGGCCCATGCGATTTTCCCGGAGGCAACGGCATCGTCGCTCAGCCAAATGTAGCCGTCGATAGACTGCGCGATGATCTTGTCGCGCAGGACCGTGCGCTCCGCTTCGGTCGGATTGGCATCCACGTCGATGATGTACTGTTCGTCGAGCGTCTTGGCGGAGTTCGTTTCGGAACTGGTTTCGTCATCCTCGCTGTCGGCGACTGGGCTGGTCGACAACAATCCCTGGCGGACAGTCTCGCCGAACTGCGGAGTTGAAGTTACCACTACGAGGTGCTGCACTCTGTTTCCGACGGTGGCGAGCTTGGCGGGCAACACCATCACTCCGGTCATGATGGCGGGGAGGAGCAGGGTGAGCACTACGAAGGAACGCGTACGCACACGTTCCAGATATTCGCGCTTGATAATCAGCCAGGTGTTACGCATGGGTTTTGCTCACCGCCTCCATGAAAATCTCTTCCAGCGACGGTTCCATCAATTCGAACTTGTTGATGCGCGCGCTTGCGGATGCCAGTTTCAGAAGTTCCTGCGCATCGGCGCCCGTCGCCAGTCGCGCTTCCACGTAGTTTCCATAATCGTTGAACGACTGCACCAGCCTGGTTTCCTGGAGAAATCCGGCATCGCCTTCGTACTTGATCTGGACGTTGCAACAGCCGTAGCTGGCCTTGATCTGGTTCAAGTCGCCTTCGAGGACGGCGCGCCCGTGATTGATCAGGCAGATGGACTGGCACAACCGTTCTGCCTGGTCCATGCGATGCGTCGATAGCAGAATGGTTTTGCCGATCTTGGCTAACTCCAGCAGAGCGTCTTTCAAGGCCATGGCGTTGGCCGGATCGAGGCCGGAAAAAGGCTCGTCCATGATGATCAAATCCGGATCATGGAGGACGGCGCCGATAAACTGCACCTTCTGCTGCATTCCCTTGGAAAGCTCTTCCACCTTCTTTCCTGTCCACGAGGTCAATTCGAAACGCTCGCACCAGGATTGAGCGCGGGTGGAAGCTTCATGGGCGGACAATCCTTTTAATTGGGCAAGAAATACGAGATGCTCCAGCACTTTCATTTTTTTGTAGAGGCCGCGTTCTTCGGGCAGATAGCCGACGCGATCCATGTGGGCGCGCTCCAGGGGCTCTCCGAAAATGGATACGCGGCCAGAATCGGGCACGATGATGCCGATCATCATGCGGAGCGTGCTTGTTTTTCCGGCTCCGTTTGGCCCGAGCAGACCGTAGATTTTGCCGGGGCTGATGGCAAGAGAAAGGTTATCGACGGCGACAAATTTATCATAGGTTTTGCAGACGCCTTGCAGCTCAATAGTCGCGGCAGCATTCGGTTTCTGCGCGGGGCGCGATGAGGGCGCGAGGGGTATTTGGGTAGACGCCATAATCACCAGAATGAAAGCATACCTGCTGCAGGGTCGGTTTGTGAAAGCGTTTTGAGAATTGCCGGCTGCGGCTGAAGCCGTGGCCTAACGGTTCTTGCTCGACCATGGTGCATCGGTGGTCCCCGACGGGGCAAAGCCCCGTCACCACACGAGTTTTTCCGCAGGCTGTGAAGCCGCGCCCTTTCAAAACAAAAACTGACCCACTACGCACTAGGGTGAAGTCTGGCAATGCTCCCACGCGCAGCTGTTATCCTAGGAGGGTTTCATCCGGTCTCCGAGGAAATCATGGCCGCATTGATCGATGCCATTGACGTAAAGCGGAAAATGTTTTTCGAATTCGATAACACTCCGTTTCTATGCCTGGACGCGGAGGTTTCCACGCCGACAGCCCGGGGCGCGCAAACCCTGGTCCGGCTGAAGATGCGCAACCTGCTTACGCGCGCGGTCTTTGACAAAACCTTCAAGGCCAGTGACCGGTTCAAGGAGCCGGACCTCGAGATGGTCAAGGCATCGTATTTGTACAGCGACGGAGGTGGTTTTCACTTCATGGATCAGGAGAGTTTCGAGACGGTCACGCTTTCCGGCGAGATGATGGGGGATGCACTGGACTTTATCGTGGAAGGAGCCATCGTCGAGTTGCATAAGTACAACAGCAATCCCATCGGGTTGGAACTGCCAGCCCATGTGGAACTGCATGTTACCTACACCGAACCCGGGGTTCGCGGCGACACGGGTGGTGGGACGGTGACCAAGCCGGCAAAGCTGGAGACTGGGATCGAGATCAGGGTTCCGCTGTTTATTAAAGAGGGCGAAGCAATCAAGGTGTCTACCGAGACACGGGAGTTCGTGGGGCGGGCGTGAGGGCAGGCGGAAGCGGACGGACGGGCTACGCGGTTTGAACCTGCGCCAGCAGCCATTTCTTAGGCACTGACCGAAAGATTAGCGAGTCCGGAGAGGCGATGAATTGGATGCCGCAGCGAGGGCAGGTGAATTCACACAGTTCCGCACCGTCGAATCGACCATAGGCAAGGGCCAAAGCGCCGCACTCGGGCGTGGGACAAGTGGAGCCTGACGCGACATCGTTATCGTGCTGACGAGCGTCATTTTGCATGGCTTTTCACCCCTATGATGTTTCACCCACGGTCCGCTATTCTGTCAGGACATTCGCCTGCGTTCCGTGAGAGCCATCACAGGGCAATGTGACGAATAAACAAACCCTCGATGGACCTCGGGCATTGATCTCACCCGGGTGGTACCTGAATCCTGGCGGGCGGTTCGCGCCATCAGCATCCTGGCTTGGGGACTTCCGAGAAGACTCCCACTTTTTTTTCCGACAGAGAATAGCCCTCAAGCTGCGTGTCCAGTTTTTTATATTCGGCGCCGAATCGCTCCTGAAAAATGTCGAAGCAAGCGGCGCCTTCCCATCGATCAACGGTCAGGAAAACATTAGCCTGGCGGGAAGAGCGCAGCAGTTCGGTCCCCAGATAGCCTTCTGCACGCCGGAAGAGGCTAGCCCAATCTCCATTCGAGCCATACGCGGAGATGAATTGCTGAATGTATTCCTCGCGAACCGTGAACTCCCAAATGACGATGTGCATGATTCCGCCGGGCATCCAGCAAAAAAGAGGAAGAGCGCGGCGGGCGTCCGCGCCTCCTGTTCACTCGTAGCGTAGCGCTTCCACCGGATTCAGGCGCGCGGCTTTGACCGCCGGATAAATTCCAAAGAAGAGGCCGACGCTCATCGAAGCGGTTACGGCAGCGATGACCGACCATAGCGGTACCGCCGAAGGCAAACCTGGCAATAGCTTATTGATCAGGAGGCTGATACCCGCTCCGAGTGCGACGCCGATGATTCCCCCGGCACCGGTCAGAGCCATAGCCTCGGTGAGGAACTGGCCGATGATATCCCGGCGTCGGGCGCCGATGGCCTTGCGCACTCCGATCTCACGGGTGCGTTCGGTGACCGACATGAGCATGATGTTCATCACGCCCACGCCACCGATCAGGAGGCCGATGGAACTGATCACGACTACGGCAATGGCAATCGCGCCCGTGATCTGACGGAATTGGCGCGCCAGCTCCTCCGAACTGGAAATCGCGAAATTATTTGGTTTATCGGCCGCCACTCGTCTGCGCCGCCGCATCAGGCCGATGATTTCGTCCTCCGCTTGGGCCTTTCTACCCGGAAACGCTTGTGCGCCAATGAAGTGTTCATCGTCCTGCGGATTATGTTTGTGGTAAGCCCCGTAGGGAACGACCACAACCTTGTCCGCCGATTCATCTTTAAAGAACTGGCCTTTCCGCTTCTCCAGCACACCGACGACGCGGTAGAGAGCGCCTGCAACCTCGATGGACTTGTCCAGCGGGTCCTCCTCGTGAAACAGCCCCTCCGCCAGATCATGACCGATTACGGCTACATCCATGTGATGCAGGTCTTCCGCCTCGGTAAAGAAGCGGCCTTTCTCGGGGTTCGCGTTGTAGACCCATTCGTAGGATGGAGTGGTACCGGTAAACTGGATGCCGTAGACCTCGTTCTTCTTGTAGCGAGCGGGCACCACGGTCATGGGCTGGCCGGGTTCTACCTTGGGAGAGACCTCGACGGTCACATCCTTCACGTCGGGGCACTCATCCAGAATCGCCATGGTGTCTTCGTAGGTCAGCGGCTTGCGGTTGCGTTCTTCGGCGGTGAGCTCGCCGCGAAAACCGAAGTCCCAGCGAAAAACAAACAGCGTGTCGGTGCCATATTGATCGAGAAAGCCGCGAATATCACGGTCCAGACCCACCATGATCGAGGCTACAGCCACCATGGCCATGATCCCAATGACCACGCCCAAGACAGTCAGCAGCGACCTTGTCTTGTGCTGGCGAAGAGAATCAAACGCCATGCGCGTGCTTTCGTTGATTTCAAGCTGCACGGTTGTGACCTCTTAAAAACTTAAGCCACTAAGTCTCAAAACGCAGAGCTTCGATTGGATCCAGCTTCGAAGCACGGTGCGCCGGATACAGGCCGAAGAACAATCCCACAGTTGTCGATACGGCCAGCGACAAAATCACGGCGCTGATTGGGACTTGGGATGGGACCGGCGTCAGCACTCTCACCAGCGTGGAAAGGAGATAGGCAATGGCAATGCCGATCGCGCCTCCTACGGCCGCCATCACGGCGGATTCCACCAGGAACTGCATCAGGATGTCCTGGCGGCGCGCTCCCAGAGATTTGCGCACGCCGATCTCGCGGGTGCGCTCGGTGACACTGGCCAGCATCACGTTCATGATCACCACGCCGCCGATCACCAGGAATACCGAAACCACTCCCACCATGGTTGCGGCAATGGCGCCGGTGAGGTTATGCCACAGGCCCATAATTGTGTCTGACGCCAGAATGCCAAAATTGTCATCGGCCAAGGGATCGAGATGGCGGCGGCCGCGCATCATGGTGCGGGCTTCATCTTCGGTCCGCTGCATCCACTCCGGGCCGCGCGCCTGAATGTTGATGGCCAGATCCAGACCTTGGCCGTGTTCGCCATAGTGTTTCAAAAATGTCCGAATCGGAACGTAGACGAAGTCGTCCTGCGATTGCCCGAGGACGGTTCCAATCGGCTTGGCTACGCCGACCACGAGATAGCCGCGGCCATCGATGTAAATCGTTTTTCCGATGGGATCGATGGTGGGGAACAGCTTAGCGGCGACTTGTTGTCCGATAAAAGTGACATCCGATCTGCTGTCATTATCGGCATCGGTGATGTAGCGCCCGGTCTCCACTTCCTCGACATCCATATCGGCGATATTGGCGGTGACGCCGCGGATATTAATGTTGTCCAGCGCCTGGGTTCCGAGGCGGACCTTGCCGCCGGTACGCGTTTCCAGGCCAACCGCGCGGGGCAGTTTCATGCCATCGCGCAGAGCCTCGAAGTCTTCCCAGGTGACATACCGGTTGCGGCGCATCGCCTTCAGGAAGTCCTGCTGATTGGTGATGATGGGGAAGCGAAGCACGAGAAAGACATTCGACCCCATATTGGCGACGCGCTGCTCAATATAAAGGTTCGCTCCGGTGATAATCGACACCACCAGGATGAGCACGGCTACCGACAAAGTGACGCCCAGCAGCGTCAGCGCAGAACGCAGCTTGTGGGCGCGCAAAGCTGCCAGAGCCTCGACCGCCGGGTCGCGGAACACGCTGCCGTGACGGCGGAGTCTTTCCCCGACACGGGAGACGGCGAACTTCGGGGCGCTTGTCCCCGGAACCGCCAGTTGCGTCGTTGTAGAGTTCGCGGCGTCCACACTGTAATGGTATACGAGGCATGGCCCGGAATAGTTCCTCGCGAATCCCCGAATTCGCTCGTCAATCTAATGCTGGCGTACTGTTGAATATTGGTGCAACATCTACAGTTATCGTGGGTTTACATGTGGGTGGGCCGAATTAATGATGACCAAGTTCTCTATACTCCGCCTCTTCTGCCATCTCGCTTTGATCGTGGCTATCGCCCTTGCCATTCCGGCCACCTATGCCGCGCCATGGGACAACCCGGCCGTCGCTGCCGGAGAAAGCACGGTCTGCTCCAATCTCGGGGTATATATTTTCGTGGGCGGGACTGGCGGTTTTGATGGCCTCGAAAATGGCGACCAGTTCACCGAGCTTCTCCAAACCGGCCACGCTGGACTGTACGAGCATGCCAATGCCATCGCTGCAGCCGAGCACCCGCCGGCCATCATCCAAGCCATAGAGAGCGTGTTCACCGGAACCGGGCCCGGACAGGCTGAGTTGGGACAAGTCGGCGCTGATTACTTTACCCTTCCCCCAAGCTACCATTATTACCAGGATGTCTACATAGGACACGGTCTTGATCCCTCAGAAGCCAACGTCAATACTGCGCATGACGGTGTCCCTCGGCGAGAATTACAAAAATATGAGCAGAAGTGGAAAGAGTACGTGGATGCGGCCAGGACCGTGGGGATCGAATCCGTAGCTCCCATCGTGGGCCCCAACGATAAGAACGAACCGAAACAAGGAAATCACGTCTTTGCTACCAACCCCTATTACGCACTGGAACGCTATGAGGCGCTATATGGAAAAGCCATGGCCTTCGATGTTCCGCCCAATTTCTTTCTGACTGGCGGAAGCGGTCCCGGCTACCAGAAGTTTATTGTGCAGGCCATCCAATGGGGCAATGCCCATGGACTGCGCACCACCATGCTGCTTTCTCCTTACCCTTGGCCCTACAACTCAAAAGGCAAGCCGGATCATTTCCGTCAATTCACCAACAATACTTTTAGCAGTGACACGCAGACGTTTGTTAGCTATTTGAGCCAGCAACAAGCCATTCCTTCAGAATGGTCGGTCGACAATTACGAAGACCCATATCCGCACGATGACCCCGCCGTCGCGCCCGAAACCGTCCCAAACACCACGACCGCCGTTGGTCTATGGTTAGCTGCAAATGCCCCGGTTTATGTCAACGGGCCGGCGCACAATCAGGGTGTAATCTGCGGTCCACCACCGTCATCGGATGTACGCAAAAGATGACTCAGCAAACCGGAAGTGATCCTGATCCATAAAGCTCCTTCGGCCTCTCATCGTTTTGGGAAGGTCGGGAAGCCATGCGGGGAAGAAGGATCGCGACACTGCGTCGATGTCACTGCTATCCCCGTGAAGTGCAGAGGGTTAATTGGTCGGGGCGCGCGGATTTGAACCGCGGACCCCCTGCGCCCAAGGCAGGTGCGCTACCAGGCTGCGCTACGCCCCGACATGACTAGCAGAATTGATTCTAAAGCACTTTCCAACTTTCTTACCACTCCGGTAGCTAGTCGATCAATTTGACCTTGCTTTGAAAAGGGCGGGGTTTCAGCCGCGCCACACGTGAGGCAACCGGCGCAGCCGTCAGAGAACTACTTTCTCAATCGGCCGGCGCGGGCTGGCGCGGGCCACGAGGGTTGGATAACCCATATAGAAAACGAACGTCGGCTGCCACGAAGCGTCACCGAGAAGTTCGGCGAGCAGGTTGGCTGAGCGCGGAGGTTTAGCGAGTGCCTTGTCATGGTCGATCATTTCGACCGACTCGTTGCAGGGCCGTCCGGCTATGCCGCGAGCGGTGGCCAGCAGATGCGCCCTTTGCCAAATTGTTCCGGCGCGCAAACAATCTACGCGGTCATAACGGTCTTGCACCGCGATGATGCCCATCAGCGGGGCGGTCAACATCAGCTTCGAGTACCCATCTTTTTCGCCGCGAGACGCAAGCCACCGCAGCATCCACAACGGCATCGTCTTGGCCATTGCCGTGGCGATGGGAGGCTGGCCAAAGGCGTCAACCGTCAGGCCATCGCGAAATTTCTGGACATCACTCCAGTTTGTGCGAACCCATGGATGGCTGCCGCGATCGACGGCCGGGTCAGCATAGATTTCGTCGTTCGCTGCCGCGGTTATTTCGACGAGCTTTTTCCGGTCAGCCTCCGTGGTGAAAAGAAAAAGTCTGACGCTTGGTTGGTCGCTGGGCAGGCGACTCAGACTCTCGATGAAATCGACGGGCAGCGGTTTTTCAGGGATGTATTTGCCGCGATTCGTGTGGCGATGCGGGATGGCATCGTAGAGTTCGCTGGGCTGCGGCTCGGCGGCGGCGAGATCTACGCGCGCGAGGAGTTCTGGTTGGGGATCGGTGGGAATGGGGCCCAGCTTCGCCGGCAGCAGTGTGACCGTTGCCCGGTATCCGATGGCGGCGGCTGCCAGCATCAGATTCTCCAGGGCACAGCCGATTCCGATGTGCTCTTCGCGCAGGTAGGGATCGAGGGCGCCGACATTTCTCTTGGTGTCGATATACAACTCAATCGACGAATCGGTTACCTTGAAAAGCCAAGGCTGGGTATTGTGCGGACTGGCGGCTAGAATTGCGGCGCGCACCAGGGTCAGCGCTCCGTGGTTCGAATCCTTTCGCCAGTCCTTCCAAGGTTCGTACGCCGGTCCTTCGCCAACGCTAAAGACGCCCTGATCGTAGGCGCGCCAGACGCCACCGCCTACGACGACGATGGTGATTGCCCCAGCGCCCTTCAGGAATGATCGGCGTTGCATAGAAAGCTTTTTTGTTCGAATCTGTGTACACGCTCATGTGTACAGGCTCATGATAGGCCACGATGTCAGGAGCATCAACGAGAGGTGGCATTCGGGCCGGCGCGATGCGGGCCAGGGGCTGGTGACCTTCGTGACACTACCTGAAGGTGGAATGCCCTTGCCGGGCGCGGTCGGACTATAATCTGCTTCGGAAGACATGGCCAGTTCACGCTACGCATTGGTGACCTACGTTCGGAATCCGGTTGGCGAATTTGTCGCCCGGCTGAGGCAGGAACTCCACCCCACGATCGCTCACATGCCGGCCCATCTCACCATTCTTCCTCCGAGGCAACTGGCGGGAACGGAAGCGTCGGCGCTGGAATTTCTGGAAGACGTTTGTAGCCAGGTCGTCCCCTTCAGCGTGGAACTGGGAGACGTGGAGGCATTTCTCCCCACGACTCCGACGGTGTTCATCCAGGTAAAACGTGCGGCTTACCGGCTCCGCGAGCTGCACGACCAACTCTCCGGTAAAGGGCTGCGCTGTGATGAGAATTGGCCTTATATTCCGCATCTGACAATTTTGAAAACCGAAACCAACGAGCAGGCGAGTGCGGCGTTAACGTTGGCGCGGGAACGCTGGGCGGGGTTTGCGGGCCCGCGCGAGGTTCGGGTGGAAGAGTTGATGTTCGTGCGCGAGAATGGGGCGGACTGGCAGGATCTGGCGCCGGTACCATTGGGACGCGGCCAATTGTCTTCGAAACTATAATCCAAAAAGTCCAACGCTACGCCCCTCGGAAACCGGCTTCTGTAGCGGGCTTTGTGAGCTTGCCGCAATACCCCATCAAAACCCGCAACCAGCGGGCGGTTTCGCGTACCAACGTACATGTACTTTCCACCCGTTGCCAAGCCCTTGGGCCGGATTACCATAGATTTAACGGGCTGCATCCCGAGCGCCGGATCCCAGGCTGCGGGCTGGATCGATCTTCAAGCAGAAGTTCGATCGGAAGAGTGTATATGCAAATTGGGGTTTATGGATCTGGCTACCTTGCCACGGTCATCTCCGCTTGTCTCGCCGATTTTGGCACACCCGTTTGCTGCTGTCATGCCGACGGCACGCGCATCATGGAAGTGGCCAAAGGCAATATTCCTTTTTTCGAAAAAAATCTTCAGGAAGTGATTCGGCGGAACGTGCGTTCCGGACGCCTGGTCTATTCGGCGGAGCCGGAAGATCTTTCGCGCAGAGCCCAGGTAATTTTTCTGGCGGAAGACTCCGCGCAGGGGCTGGAAGAACTCGTGCTTCGCCTGGCAAGTGCGGCGGGACGATTCCAGGTGCTGTCCATCGTGACGCCGGGCCGGGTGGGTTCGACGACAAAAATCGACAAGACGCTGAAGGAAAAAGGGCTGAAGAGCCTGCTGGTGTGCCAGCCGATGTTTTTCACCAACGGCTGCGCGGTCGAAGACTTTAACTGGCCCGATCGCATCCTCCTGGGGACGCCTTCGAGCGAAGCCGTCTCGACGCTGAAGCAAATTTTTCATCCCCTGGTGATGCGTGGAGTTCCCGTACTGGTCACGAATTACGAAACGGCCGAGTTGGCGCGCGAGGCGACTACGGCTTTTGTGGCTACCAAGATTTCGTTCATCAACGAAATCGCGAGCTTGTGCGAACACGTGAACGCCGACGCCGTCAGCTTGTCGCTTGCCCTCGGGCTGGACAAGAAAATTGCGCCGCGCTGCTTGCAACCGGGTGCCGGCATGGGTGGAATTTTCGCCGAGAGCGATATGGAATCGATCACCGGGCTGGCGCGCGAGAACCGGGTTGACCTGAAAGTGCTGAATGCCGCGCGCGAAGTGAATCTGAAACTGGCGGACCGGCTCATGGAAAAAGTGGCCGGCGCGCTGGAGACCGTGTGCAACAAGGAGGTCGGCATTCTGGGGCTGGCGTTTAAGCCAAACACCAACTCGGTGGCGGGATCGGCTTCTTTGCAACTGGCGCAGAACCTGTTGGCCGGTGGCGCGCGCGTGCGGGCTTATGATCCGGTGGCAATTCCCGATGCGCGCCTGCAACTGAACGGCATGGTGAAGTACTGCGAATCCGCCTACGGAGTTTGCGAGGGAGCGGATGCCGTGGTGGTGGCCACGGGCTGGCCTGAGTTCCGGACGCTCGATTTCTCGAAGATCCGCCATCTGGTGAAGCGGCCGATCATCATCGACACCAAGAATCTGCTCGACTCATCGCGCCTGCGCGCCATGGGATTCCAGTACCTGGGCGTGGGAAGACCCTAGGCTTCAGCTGGCCATCCTGCCGCAATTGCTTCAACGTGCGCAAGCTTGACGGTCCCTTACTGTCCCTGCTTCGCAAGGTTCTGATATCTCTGTTTGGCCTCTTCAAAGTTCGCCAGCACCGCAGCCTTCTCCGCGTCAGTATTCCACGCAGCACTGCTCCGTGCCGCCCCGATCAGCCGCTCTATCCACGCCACGAAATACGCTGCATCCTCGGGGTTGCGCAGTGGGGCGCCGGTCACGGACACATAAACCGGACTGGTCGTCGCATACGGGTACAGATCTAAAATCGGATATTCTGCCCTATCACTGAACGCCCGCAGAAGGCACCAGCCACTGCCGTCGAGCGCCACTTTGCCTTCGACATAAGCAGTAGTGCGATCACCACTGAGCTCGAGTTCGCGCGCAATCTTCCCGTTGCAGACGATCTGCAGATGATCCACCGGCACAATGGAACCGAGCACGGCCCGGAAAGCAACCTCCCGTTTCCGGTCGAGGCGGACCTCTCCTCCCGGCGTCTTCAGTCCGAGCTCAAAGCGCAGCAACGGCCCATTCGTCGCGAAAGTCCGTCCTGCTTTGATGGACTCCAGCCACGGTTCAAGCTGCAGCGGTCCGGCGGGAGCTTCCGCGTATACGCGATTCAACCCGATCGGCCCGCGCAGTGAAGCGTAGTTCCCCATGAAATCTGTTCCCGCGGCAGCCGGCAACCGGAAACCGCAGTTCAGCAGCTTGTACCAGACCGCTGCCGTGGACTTATGGTCGGAAAAGCCGACAACCTCGATGTAGTCCACTTTGCCCAGGGCGACATCGGCGGGCAGTTCAAACGTGACCGCGGTTTTCACCGGATCCGGTACGTTGTCTAGCGGATGCACATACCCGACCAGCGCTCCCTGTTCGTGTGCCAGATCAGCCACATTGGCATTCGCCGGGAACAAACTGGCTGCCGCGGTGTTGGGATATCCTGCATATCCCGGCAAGATCAGATTCCGCGTCAAGTTCAGAAGCCCCAGATGTCCCCAGTAACTGGTGTGAAATTCCTGCCCGTGCTGCAGCAAGTGTTCTTCGTTGGAGGCCGGATCAAGCTGCGGCGAAAAGTACGCCATATCCGGGAAACGCTGCTCTTTATTGACCACCAGATTTTCAATGATTGACAAATTCTCGGCCGCGGCCTGCTCAATCAGATGCGACGGCGTGTTCCGATACGTCCCCGCATAGTTCATGTGGACGTGAGCGTCCCCGCTAACCCACCGTGTGTCGGAACTGCGCCACTCGATGGGCCGCAGTGAAATTCTGGCTTCCGAGGTTGTTCCCGCCACAATCTGCATGCCCAATTCCTCAAACCGGTACTCGAAGCCGCGCATGACTCCCACCTGCAGTTTTCCAGCTGGAACCGTGACCTCAGAAATCCCCTTGGTGTCAAAGTAGTGCGCTTCAAACCGGCGCTCCTTGCGGTCAAAGCTGTCGTCTGCTTCCATCCAGGCGTCATCCGGTGCATAAGCCCGGCCGTCTTCCGCCGTAACAAAGACTCGCGCCGCCACCGGCTTCCCGCTCGGGTCTGTAACTCGCAGCAGCAATTTCCCCATCGCCTTCAAGTACTTTCGCTCGCGGGCGATAATCTCACTTTGTGCACCGCCGGGAATCGTTTGGGTCCACAACGAAGGATTGCCGCTGTAGTTGGAAATGAACGCGATCTTTGACCCGTCCGGCGACCACCGCGGATTGATATTGTCGTAATCGCCATAGGAAATCGGAAACGGGTCGCCACCCGCCGCTGGCATGACCCAAAGCTGGTGCCACGACTGTCCCAAATACGATGCGTACACCATGCGCTTGCCGTCTGGCGAGAAGTCAGGGCGAGCTTTCCATGTCGTCTCTTCGTAGTGGATCTCGTGCGCTTCGGCGCCGGGCTGCGCCTTCATCCGCCAGAAGCCGCCCGTACCGTGGATGTGCCCCCGATTTGAAACAAACAGAACCTCGGAGCCGTCACGCGACCATGCCGGGCTGATCTCGTGGTCCACCTGGCTGTAGTAGTAGCGGGGAAGCGGGCTGACAGTCTCGGCAGTGAGTTGTTGCACGTCGTTCAGTTCGCCGTCCTCGAATCGTCCGACGAAGATGTGGAAGTGGCCCTGGTAGGAAGTCGAAACAAACGTCACCCGCTTTCCGTCGGGAGAGAACCGTGGTTCGACATTCACCGCTCTCCCCGACGTGAGCTGTCGCGTGCGTCCATCGCGCAGGTCGAGCGCCCACAACTCCACGGCATCGCGGTCGTAGCGCGCAAAAATAACCCAACGCCCATCCGCCGACCAATCCGGCTGGTAGTCATAGCCTGGCCCTGCCGTCAGTTGCTGGGCGATTGTGCCTCCCACATCCTGCCGCCACAGCGATCCTGCCATCGAGTAAATCAGTGTGTGGGAATCAGGAGACCAGGCCGCAGCGCTTGGCCCGGTAGTGAGCTGAGGCAGGTACATTTCGCGATAGTAGTAAGCATGTGGAAGGTCAATCTGCTGGAGCACGGGCTCGCGCTGCGCCAGGCAGTTCCCGCATAACAGGAGGACAAATATCCAAAGACGAATCATTCGGGATCGGAGCAAGGTTCCTCCGCAGCTTGGAAAACGGAACGGATTATACCGTGCCGAACCAGTTCCTCCATTTACCGGGACAAAACCGGGATGCGTGGCGTCGTGAAAATACGCGGACGTGCGTCTTTTTCATCTCTGCATTATTCACTTCCAACCCACCACAACAGAGGAAGGCAAACCAAGAAAGCAGTGCGCGCTAAGGTCAGCGCTTCAGGTCAACGCCCGACTGGAAAATCGCGCCCGGGCACGCTTGCGGCAAGTTGCACCAAATCTGCGGCAGATGCGCCGATGCAGCCTGTAACTGCGGCTCTGCCTAATTAGCGTTCGCGTGAATGGGTTGGGTATAATGCTTTCATCTGCGGTGGGAGTAGCTCAACTTGGTAGAGCATCGGACTGTGGCTCCGACGGTTGCGGGTTCAATTCCCGTCTCCCACCCCAAATCCAAAAGACTTAGCTCACAGTTCTGGTCAGGGACTGACCGATAGCCCGTTCTGCAACTTTCGAACTTGCCCTTTCGTGAAATGACTGCAGGCAGGATTTCCTGTCATACAACTCTTGTCATACAACCCGTCATACAACTAATGAAACGCGCTGGCTCGAAGCGATACTTTCCATGCTTCCCGGTTGGGTGCTGGAAGCGGCCCGTCTATTTCCCCGTTCGGCATGCGGGCTCGCTATTTTCCAGAGATACATCGCGGCGTACGCGCGCCATGGCCTCCAGGCTGCGGCGTGGTCCTCCAATTGATGAAAACTCCCGCAGTCCATGGCACGCAGAAGACCTAGATCGCCCGATGGAAACGCGTCCGGTTCGCCGAGCGCTCGCATGGCGACGTACTGGGCCGTCCATTTTCCAATCCCTGGAATCTCGCACAAACGGCTCAAGAAAGCGCCGGAATCCGCAACCTTTTCGAAAACGATTCGTCCATCGCACACGGCGCGAGCGAGGGCTCGAATGGTTTCGGCTCTAGCCCCAGTCAATCCAATGCGGAGAAGCCTGGCATCGGCAAGAACCTCGGGTGTGGGAAACAGATGAGTGAGACCGTCGGCCATGGAGAATGGCTTCCCAAAACTGCTCACGATCCGGCCAGCCAAAACGGTGGCGCCCTTCACAGTAATCTGCTGACCCAGAATTGCCCGCGTCGCCAGTTCGAAGCCATTCCAACAACCCGGGACCCGCAGCCCGGGACACGAATCAACCTGCTTTGCCAGCACGGGATCGGTTCGAAGACTTTGCACGATGGCCGCCCAGTCCGCATTCAGGTCGAACATAGTGCGGATTCGCTCGGTAATGAAAAAGAGGGAGTGTGGGTCGCCAAATTGCAAACGCACCACCAGCACATTGCTGGCCTCATCGAGGGAAACCTCGAAGAACCCGTCACTGCCGTTCAGCGAAATCGTTCGGCGATAGCTGCCGTTTACCACGGCTTCGACGCCCGGCGTGGCGCGAGGCGCGAGAAATGCCAACATTCCCCTCCAGTCATAAGGGGGACGGAAACGAAGCCGGAAAACGTATTGATTCTCTGCCTGAACCATCCTCCGCCGCGCTAGATGCCGGATTTGAGTCGGGGTCCGATGATAGACCTTGCGGATGCCGGCGTTGAACCTTCGAACACAGCCGAAGCCGGAGGCCAGTGCCACATCGCTCATCCGCAAATTTGTCTCGTCAATGAGCTTCTTCGCAAAGTGCATCTGGCGAGTTTTTGCCACCGCGCTCGGAGTCGCGCCCAGGTGCTGGAGAAACAGGCGACGGAGGTGACGCGAGCCAACTCCAAGACGTTCCGCGAGCGCTTCGACGCCACCGTCTTCCAAGCCACTTTCGCTGATCAGGCGCAAGGCACGCGAAACCGTATTTGGAGTTCCCACCCATGCTGGAGTTCCGGGCGAGCATTCGGGCCGGCAACGCAAGCAAGGGCGGAACCCCGCTTCAGCAGCCGCGGCAGCAGTCGGAAAGTAACGAACATTTTTCTCCTTCGCCGGAGGCGCTGGGCAGATCGATCTGCAATAGACACCGCTCGTGAGCACGGCGATGAAGAACTTGCCGTCGAAGCGCGCATCGCGCGTCACCCGGGCTCGCGAACATACCTGCCAATCCAGTTCCATCTTTGCCTGAAGCTGATTGCCTGAAGCTGATTGCCTGAAACCGATGATAACGCGGCTGCGGCTCAAGACTTGGACGTTTTCGGACGGCGCTGAATCGGGTCCGTAAACGTCCAGGTTTCGACAGCAATGTCCGCGACCGTCCAATCTTTCCCCATACATTTCGATAATGTCGGTCGTGCTCGGATCGGCAGTTCAGTTCTTCGACTTTAAGAATCAGCCCGGGAGGAAATATGCAATCCAGGAGATTGACGTGTATCACCGTAATGACTTTGTTCGCAGCGCTAATGGTCGCAGTTCAAATTGTTCAAGCGCAGGGCAGCAAACAGCCAGCCAAGTACTATGTGTTCAATCTAGGCACCGCCCCCTTCGGCGGCGTTCCAGAGCCGGTCGGAATTAACGACCTGGGTTGGATTTCTGGCGGTGACAATCTGGCGAGCAACACCAGTGTGCACGCGGTGCTGTGGGCCGGAGTACCCATGGACCTCGGCACACTAGGCGGGCCCAACAGCAACGTGTCCTGGCCAAACCATAGCACGAAAGGCGAGGTTGTTGGCATTGCCGAAACAGCGGCGCAGAATCCATTAGGCGAGGCGTGGAGTTGCTCAGCCTTTTTCTTTGGCCCCGATGGCTACGTATGTAACGGTTTTGCGTGGCAAGACGGCGTGATGACCCCGCTTCCGTCTTTTCCTGGCGGGATCGACAGTTACGCGGCAGGTGTCAATAACAAAGGACAAGTGGTTGGATGGGCAGAAAACGGCGTTCACGATCCAACCTGTAACAATTCTCCGCCGTTCAACCAGGTCCTTCAGTTTGAAGCTGCCATTTGGGGACCGCGCATAAACCAGATGACACAGCTTCCGCCGCTCGCTCCCGACCCGGATTCGGCTGCAACTGCCATCAACGACAAGGGCCAGGTCGTTGGGATTTCGGGTCTTTGCTCGAATGCGGTAGGAGGAGCGAGCGCTGAACATGCTTTGCTCTGGGAAAACGGCATCCCCACCGATCTTGGAAGTATCGGAGGTCAAGCCTGGAACACTCCGATCGCCATCAATAACCAGGGCACAATCGTCGGTTTCGGAAATATCTCAGGCGACGAAAATGCCGCGGAAAATCCGGCCGCCTTCATCTGGACGCCGGCCAACAAGATGCAGGAGATCCCTCCCTACAGCACAGACACGAACAACGCCGCCTTCGACATCAACGAGAAAGGTCAGGTGGTGGGAAACTCCTTCAATGTAAACGCCGGCACGTCCCGCGCCACGCTCTGGCAAAACAATACGTTGATCGACCTGAATACACTTGTCATTCAGCCCACCTCTCTCTATCTGATTCTCGCTCAGGGCATCAATGATGCCGGTGAAATTACCGGTACCGCAATCGACACAGCTACGAACGAAACTGTAGGCTTCCTCGCCGTTCCAGTGTTCGACGGCAGCGGCATTCCCGACATCGCAGCCAGGAGCAAAGCGCAAGCCAACCCCGGTCCGGTAGTTCTCACCGAGCGTATGCGAAAGCAGCTTCCAGTCTTCATTCGCATGATGCTCGGGGGTGCAGCGATAAAATAGCAGAGGAAATCCGGCAACGACGGGGCGGTCAAAAATCCGCCCCCCATCTTCCCGATCCGGCGGAGAACACTGAAATGAGTCCGATTGGCGCGTTCAAGATCTCGCTCGTCGCCGGAGCGATCCTGCTCGCAGCGAACCTGCCAAGTCGCGTCCGTGCGGCAGCGCCCGCCGCCCCGCCTCATTGCGACACGCCATCCTATCGGCAGTTTGACTTCTGGGCGGGAGGCTGGGACGTGTTTGACGTGGGCAATCCGATACAAGTCGCCCACGCTAACGTCGATCTCATTCTCGATGGCTGCGTTTTGCGGGAAGATTACCAGGGCGCCGATGGACACAGAGGCCAGAGTTTCACCATCTACGATGCTGCCCGAGATGTCTGGCACCAGACTTGGGTGACCAACCGTGGCGAGTTGCTGGAGATCGAAGGAAAACTCGACGCCGGCGTGATGATTCTGACGGGCGAAGACCACGCAAAACATGCTCTGGTTCGCGGCTGGTGGAAGCCAGTGAATGGAGAAGTTCGCGAGACCGCAGCCACCTCAACCGATCATGGAAAAACCTGGAAGCCGTGGTTTGATCTGGTTTTCCGCCCTGGGTTTCCGTCCCCACGACACGCTCGATGAGTACAGCAGGCCGATGACCCATCGCTCTTCGACGACTCAACCGCCGTTTTCGAATCCACTGTTCCGATTCGGGTCAGCTATGTCCTTTTGTTTCGTGATTTCTGGAGTCACTTCCTATCTTTGAGCCGTCATTCCCTCTAGTCTGTTGCTCTGCGGGCATTGTTTGCGAGTACAAAGCAAGCCCGGTGAGAGGCAACAGTGAAGCCGATTCGCACCTTCCAAGTCCGCCCGTCCCTGCCATCATCCCTCGCGCCCCTCCTCGATATCGCCCATAACCTGCGTTGGAGTTGGGATCACGCCGCCATCGAGCTGTTTCGCAGACTCGATCGTGATCTTTGGGAAACTTCCGGCCACAATCCCGTCCTCATGCTGGGAACGGTGGATCAGAGCGCGTTGGAAGCGGCCGCCTTGGACGATTCATTTCTCGCGCATATGAACGGAGTCGCCGAGAGCCTGAAGTTTTACGTCTCCGGAGAGGGCGATTGGTACAGCCGTGACCACGCCAAAGACGAACTGCTCGTCGCCTATTTCTCGGCTGAGTTCGGCATCACCGAGTGCTTGTCGATTTTTGCCGGCGGCCTGGGTGTGCTGGCCGGCGATCACCTCAAGGCAGCCAGCGACTTGGGCTTGCCGCTCGTCGGCGTGGGCTTGCTCTACCAACAAGGATATTTCCGCCAATACCTCAACGGCGCGGGCTGGCAGCAGGAAGCCTACGAGGACAACGACTTCCACACCTTGCCCATCCGCCTGGTCCCGGGCGTGAAGGTGCAGGTAGATTTGCCCCATGGACCCGTGGCGGCGCAAGTCTGGTCAGCCAAGGTAGGACGCCTGCAGCTGTTTCTGCTCGACACCAATACCGCTGAGAATTCCCCGGAAGCCCGCAAGATTACCTATCAGCTTTACGGCGGCGATCTCGAAATGCGGCTGAAGCAGGAAATTCTGCTAGGCATTGGCGGCTATCGCGCGCTCGAAGCAATGCAACTGAAGCCCACGGTTTATCACATGAACGAGGGCCATTCCGCCTTTCTCAGCCTGGAGCGTGTGGTGCGCTTGATGGAGACGCAGCACATCTCGTTTCAGGAGGCAAAAACTCTGGCCTCCGCCAGCCTGATCTTCACCACCCACACTCCGGTCGCCGCCGGCCACGATTATTTTCCCCCCGGCTTGGTCGAGCACTTCTTCGGAAATTACATTCCCCGCCTCGGAATTTCTCCCGGTGACTTCCTTGGGTTGGGCCGCAAGAATCCAGCCAATAACTCCGAGGATTTCTGTATGACCGTACTGGCTCTCCGTTTGGCCTGTTTCAGCAACGGCGTCAGTCAACTCCACGGCGAAGTTTCCCGGCGCATGTGGAACAGCGTTTGGGAAGGGGTTCCGGAAACCGAGGTTCCCATCGGACACGTCACCAACGGCGTGCACTTTCGCAGCTGGGTTTCCTTCGAAATGAATCAGCTCTACGACCGCTATCTCGGGCCCAAGTGGCGCGAGGAACCAGCCGATTCGAAATTATGGGAGCGCGCCGAATCCATTCCTGCCGGCGAGTTGTGGCGAACGCATGAAAGGCGCCGCGAGCGGCTGGTCGCCTACGCCCGGCAACGATTGCGCGCCCAGCTCCTAAGTCGCGGAGCGCCGCAAGCCGCCATCGACGACGCGGAAGAAGTGCTCAGCCCGGATATCCTCACCATCGGCTTCGGCCGCCGCTTCGCCTCGTACAAGCGCGCTAATCTTCTGATTCGGAATCCCGAACGGCTGGTCAAAATCTTGAACGACCCGGCGAGGCCCGTCCAGATCATCTATGCCGGCAAGGCTCATCCCCACGACGACAACGGAAAACATCTGGTGCAGTCGATCGTCGAATTGGCCAGGCGGCCCGAGTTCCGCCGCCGCATCGTTTTCCTCGAGAACTACGACGTGGCCTCGGCGCGTTACATGCTCCAGGGCTCCGACGTTTGGCTGAACACGCCGCTGCGCCCGCAGGAGGCGAGCGGCACCAGTGGAATGAAGGCGCAGGCAAACGGCGCCCTCAATCTCAGCACGCTCGACGGATGGTGGGATGAGGCCTGGGAGATCGGCAACCGCCGCCACGCCGATATTGGTTGGGCTATTGGCTGCGGTGAAACTTATAGCGACCCGTCGCGTCAAGACGAGGTCGAGTCCGAAGCGCTCTACGACCTTCTCGAAGGTGAGATTGTTCCGGCGTTCTACGAACGCCGGGCGGATGGCTTGCCCCGCAAGTGGATTGCCCGCATGAAGTCGTCGATCGCCATGCTCTGCCCCGAGTTCAACATGCATCGCATGGTCAAGCAATACACCAACGAATACTATCTGGTGGCGCACAACCGTTTTCGCGACCTGGACGCGCAAAATGGCGCGAAAGCCATGCAACTGGCGGCCTGGCTCAGCAAAGTAGAGAAGGCATGGCCCAGCCTGCGCATCGACTCCGTCGACGAGAGCGCCCCTGAACTTGCCTTGGGAGCGCGTCTGGAATTGTCGGCCAGGGTGTTTCTCGACAGCCTCACGCCCGATGACGTTACGGTTGAGAGCGTCATGGGGCGAGTAGGCGCGGACGGGGAATTAACAAACCTGGTTACGACGCCGATGCAAGCGCGGGAACCAGATTCCTCCGGCAGCTACGTTTTCCACTCTGTAGTTCAGCCCACCGCACGCAGTGGTATGTACGGCTTTGCCGTCCGAGTTTTGCCCAGACATGCGCGCTTGTTAAGCCCTTTCCTTCCGGGCTTGATTCTCTGGGCCGGAGACGGTCTTGCGCGGCAAGCGAACAGCTTTGCCGCCACTTCCGGAGTCACAACTTGACACAACAATCGACGGAACTGCCGCGGGCAACGGCGCGAACCGCGGCCCACGGCAGCCGATGATGGGTTACATTTTCATTCCTTCCATCTTCATTCCGTCCATCTTCATTCCTTCAATCACGGTCGACGAAAAGAACAGAAAGAAGTTCGACGGCGCTTCGACCGCAGCGCCAGCCTTCTCCGCGCTTCGGACTCCCTCGATCGATGTAATCCCGGAGCTGCCATCCTGCGTCGGCCAATCGCTCGCATCCAACACCAGCACCGGAATCACCTGCCACCAGATCGCCTTGAGGTTGATGTCTTTATTGATGAGCACGTGGCTATGATTCGGAGTCGGCAGAAACACGTTCGACGTCGGAGGCGGAATGTATCCAAGAGCCGCGAGAACCGGCCCCAAATCCAGCCGCGAAGCGTGCATGGTGCAGGTTCCCGCAGGTGATCCCGGATCGGGGCACTGCGTGTACACCAGCGGAGTCTGCTTGAACCCTTCCGGAATTGCTCCAAACAGTTGAATCAAAGTATTGCCCAGCGTCGGGCCGCAGATCGTTCCCTGCACCACTCCGTTGCAGGAGATGGCATCGTTCGGATTCTGGTCATTGTTGACCGAAAACATGGGCACTAATACAAAGATCGGCTCGGTCGTCCCTGCTGGATTCCCGATCTTTCCAGGAGGGTTAATCGACGGTTGCGTTCCCACCTGGCAGATGGGAGTCTGCAGTTCGCCCGGGTCCGATTCCGCGGGAATGCCGTTGTAGTTCAGGTCATCCTGAGGCTGGTCGATGCAATCGAAATTCTGGGTGTAAGTAAATTTCAGCACTTGGTTCGCGCCATATCCTTCGGTCTGATTCGCTTGCAGCGCTGCCTGTGGTTGCGCGAACAATTGTTGGACAAACAACGTGCCCGTAAATAAGGCTGATCCCACCATCAGCCCAAAACGTGCAGTCTTCATGTGCATGTGAAATTCTCCACGGCCTGGAAGGCCTTGTGCATGGATTACGAACGGAGTCGAGGATTGGATTGGTTGACTAAGGCAGGTGGCGGGGGGCACCCCATCAACACGGAAAGCATAACGCGGTTTCGTTCTTAAACGTCGGACTAGAACAAATCGTGGGCACCAGCTAGGTTCCCGTTCCATCCAATGGAACGCCTGCTGGATCTCCCCCTCCCCCGATGCTCACTGACAGTAGACCCGAGCGCGCTCCTGTGGCAGTAGGTTCGAAAGTCACCTTGATCGTGCAGCTGCTGTTGGCAGGAAGGCTCTTGCCGCAGTTGTTCGTTTCCTTAAAGTCCTTCGGATCAGCTCCAGTAATTTTGATTGCCTTGATCGACGCCGCGACTTGCCCAATATTCGTCATGGTGATCGCAACCGCAGCGCTCTTCGTACCGACCTTCTGATCGCCGAAGTTCACCCCTTCCGGCGAAAACACTATCGCGGTTCCGATGCCGGAAAGACTTACGGTCTGGGGGCTGCCTTGGGCGTTATCATTCACAGTCAGCGCGCCACTGACCGTGCCGCCGATCGTCGGTTGGAAGACGATCTGGATCTGGCAATTTCCGCCAACAATAAGGGTCGAAGGGCAATTATTAGTCTGGCTGAACGCGCCGCTGACCGAGATGGTCGAAATGGCTACTGCTTGACCGCCGGTGTTGGTTAGCGTGGCGGTCTGCGGGGCACTGGTCGTCCCAATCTGCTGAGCCGCGAACTGCAAACTGGTCGGTTCTAAACTAACGGTCGGGGGAGTTAGTCCCGTCCCGGACAGCTGTATCATTTGCGGGCTCCCGACTGCCCCCGTGTAGCTTACATTTATCCAAGGCGAAAATGTTCCTGCGGCCTGTGGCGTAAACGTGACCGTGATCGTGCAACTTGCGCCTTTGGCCAGACCCTTTCTACAGTTGTTTTTTTGGATGAAGTTGGCGGAGCCAGTTCCGGCGAGTTCAATCCCTTCAATGACCAGTTTCGAGGTTCCCAAATTGCTCAACGCTACGGTTTGCGGCGCACTGCTCGTGCCCACATTCTGATCCCCGAAAGAAAGGCTTGTCGGGGAGAGGCTCGCGGTCGTCTGCAATAACAGGAATCCACTGCCGGTAATTATGTCTAGCAATCCGTCATTGTTGAAATCTCCTATTGCACCCAGGTAGGTCTCGCTTCCTGATCCGCCAGGGAATGCGAAGGAGTTCGAAAATGTGCCGTTACCTGCACCCAAGAGAACCGCGCCCTCCACGGTGGCATCCAGCGCAGCATCCAGAATCCCATCTCCGTTGAAGTCTCCAATTCCCACGGTCGGCCAAGTGTATGCGCCGCATCCGCCGAAAGAGAAAGTTCCGTCGCCGTTCCCCAGGTAGATGCAACCGTTGACTACCAGATCCAGCTTCCCGTCGTGGTTCATGTCGGCGGCGATTGAGCCATACCCTCCATACCCCTGGGAGCCTCCGACGGACCGATAGGTGCCATTGCCATTGTTGAGGTACACGCCAGGATTCGCGAGGTCCAAATAGCCGTCTCCGTTGAAATCCCCGATTGCCGCCGCGCTAAAGCCGGTAGAGAATTGCTGAGAGTAATAGAAATTGTCGACATAAAACCACTGAGCCCCGGAGTTCTCGCCTTCGTCATAAATCCCTAAATTTCCATCGTTATTGAAATCCGCAGCGGCGATGTACCCCTGAACAAAGGAATCCCAACCCACGCTCCCCCCTTGCGTGAGGTTGCCGGTGCCATCTCCGAAATAGATGATCACATTGGCGTTCCCGTCCTCGTCCTGGGACAACGCAACATCCAGATACCCGTCGCCATTGAAATCGCCCGTGATGATTTGCAATACTGGGAAATGAGGACCTGGATTTGCAATCGGTGCTTGGAAAGTTCCGTCCCCGTTTCCAAGCGAGACGTTTAGATTCTCTCCATACCCGAAATCTGTCCAAACCACATCTAACTTACCGTCGTTGTTGAAGTCTCCGACGGCAAGAGCTGTACTACTAAACGCCTGCACCCCTGCAAACGCGACCGTCGATGACGGATGGCGGACGGGGAAGAACACGACGCTGGACGTGCCTCCTCCCGGCGCCGGATTTGTGACCGTGACCCACCCCGTACCTGCTGTCTTTACGTCGGAGGCTTCAATGGTCGCTTGGAGCATCGTGCTGGAAATTACCTCCGTCAAACGCGGCGAGCTATTCCAGTTGAGCACGGCGGTCGGAGCAAATCCCGTTCCCGTTACCGTCAACGTAAATCCTGGACTACCGGGTGCGACACTCGCCGGACTGAGCACCAGGTTCACGAATGGAATAGCGTTTGATTGAGCAAGTGCGGTTGCGCACAAAACCAAGAGGACGCAAAACGTGACGCCGAGAGACCTCATAACGGACCTCAGGGTGAAGTTTACCTCCCTTAGTCAAAAAGGCAGAGTGGATTTTTCGGGTCGGATGATTCGATAACAGCGTGGCCTCCCGACACCGTCATAGAGGGTGGCGGGTGCCCACTCCAGCCCGGGGTTTTGGCTTGCGTGGGGCCCTCCCTCACGTTTCGCGGTCGAAACCTGGGATTTCAGACTGTGCGCACATTGGGCTTGGATTTTGCTTTATCTTCGTGAGTCGGGCTCGTGACGGGCGGGAAACTGGGACAAATAGTCTAGCATGCCTCGTCAAGCCCCTTTGAGCCTCCAGAAATCGCCGAACTCCTTCCATATGTTGTCTCTGCCCGACATGTAAGTACATAATTGTATGGAAAACAATATTTTGTTCGCCTATTGTGCGCCAGGAGGGTGGCCCGTTCAAGCTCCGCTTGAGCGCGCCCTTTGACTTTTTTTCATCACAAACGCCCGGTGCGCACCATCACAGACTTTCTCTCCTCCAAATGTAAAACTAATTCCCGGACTGGGCAGGCGAAGCATGTGCCGCCGCCCTGCACCAGCCTTGCGATCTTTGAAAACCCGATATTCAACCCGACAACGGGGGCTTGACACGCTTACCCCCACTTCAGAGGCCCGTGAAGCCACGAAAAGGCGTAAGTCCTTATTCCAGAATACTTTGATATAAGTCCTTTAGATTCAAAGACCCAGTGAAAAAATCCCCCTAACTCCATGATTCCAGAAGACCGGGGGGGAGGGGGGTGGGGGTATCAGGTAGTAAACATCCGGCCAAAAACGCTCCGCCTCTGACAGATTCAGCACACGCAGCAGAAAATAAATTTTTCCGAAGCGGGTCCAGTCTTTTAGAACCTTGCGGGCAATGCCAGGGAACTGCTATTGTTTCGCCGCAATCCAGCAAGCGACCGCGCGCGTACTCTCAACAGGGAAATTGGCATTGTCGAGTCCTGAAAGGCAAGGAGTTGCGCCTGATCTGGCCGCCGTAACGGCCATGAAGTCGGGCGATCAGGGTGCTCTGGCGGAGCTCTATGACCGCTATTCTTCCGTCGTGTACGCGGTTGCGTTGCGCATCTTGGGCGACGCGGGAGCAGCCGAGGACGTGCTCCAGGAAGTCTTTCTGCAACTGTGGCGAAATCCGGCTGCGTTCGATGCGGCCCGCGGCAGCCTGGGCGCATGGCTGGCCGTAATCAGCCGCAACCGCGCCATTGACTTTCTTCGACGACGGCGTCCGGAAACCGACATTGAAGATGTGGTTCTATCGGTGGCGCCCGATCTGGCCGGCGATGCCGACCGTTCCCGCGCGGCGGAAAAAGTTCGCGGCGTGCTCGGCGCCATGCCCTCGTTGCAGCGCAGCGCGCTTGAAATGGCTTACTTCGAAGGACTGAGCCACTCCGAGATCGCAAGCAAAACCGGAGAGCCGTTGGGTACGATCAAGACCAGGATTCGCGCCGGATTGATGACGCTGCGAAAGGCGTTTCAGACATGACGGTTTTGTACTCACAAGAATGAGTGGACACGAACAATTCGCCGACGATCTCGCACTCTACGCGGTTGACGCGTTGGAAGGACAGGAGCGCTCCAACCTCGAACAGCATCTCGCGACGTGCGCGGCGTGCAAACGGGAACTCGAGCAGTTGCGCGGCGATACCGCTTTGCTGGCGCTGTCAACGCTCGGGCCGAAGCCTCCGCAACGCGCTCGAAAACGGCTGCTGGATGCGGTGGCTAGTGAGGCGTCGAGGATTTCTCCTGTCCCGTTGCGAGCGGCGCCCAAGGATGAGTCGCGCAGCCGCTCGTGGTGGGGATGGCTGGGATGGGCAGCCACTGCGGCCGTAATTGTGTTCGCCGTTTCTCTTGGAAAAGAAAACTATGAGCTGAAGCAAGACTTGCGGATGGCCAGTTCGATTCTTAGCCAGCGCACGGCAGATCTGGAACAGGCGCGGAGCGTGGCCAATGCTCTGACCAACCCCGAAGGTCAGCATTTTACGCTGGTCGCGATGAAGACTCCGCCGCAGCCGCAAGGCAAGGCGATTTACGTGCGCAATCGCTCCAGCCTTATCTTCCTGGCCAACAATATGCCTTCACTGCCATCGCAGAAGATGTACGAGCTCTGGCTGATTCCGATGCAAGGCGCGCCGGTTCCGGCTGGGCTCTTCAAGCCCGATGCGCACGGGAGCGCAACCGTAATTAACCCTCCGCTGCCGGCGGGGCTCGAAGCGAAAGCGTTTGCGATTACGGTCGAAAACGAAGCGGGGGCTTCGACTCCGACTATGCCGATCATGATGATGGGTGCGGGCGAGTAGTGGAACCGCGCACACACTCCCACGACGCGTGGGGCAACCGATATCTAGGGCGCCGGAGTCTTCCCCATCAGATACTGATCGAACCAGGCAATTGTGCGGCGGATGGAGTCGATCTGGTTCTCGCGCTTCACGAAGCCGTGACCTTCATTCGCGTAATAGTGAACATCCACCACGCGGCCTTCTTTCTTGAGGATCTCGACTACCTGCTGCGCCTCTTCTTTCGGAACGCGCGGATCGTTGTCACCCTGCAGCACGAGCAATGGAGCCTTTTCGCTGCGAATGTACGTGATTGGCGAGTCGTCTTCATAGACCTTGCGGCTGGTTTCGGGATTGCCCAAAAGCGCCTTCAGGTATTCGTCCAACTCGGGGTCCGAGCTCTTCAACATCGAGGACCAGTTGATGATCCCGTACTCATCTACGGCCGCTGCCCAGACATCGGGCATCTTACCGATGGCCATCAGAGTCATGAAGCCGCCGTAAGAGCCGCCGTAGATCCCGACTTTTTTCGGATCGACGTAACCCGTAGCTTTGACGAAATCGACGCCGGCGATTTCGTCTTTCAAGTCGCCGCCGCCTAAATCCTGAAAATTAGCTTTTTGAAAATCCAAACCATAGCCAGTGGAACCGCGCGGGTTGGGAGCGATGCAGATGTATCCGCGCGAAGTCAGCGCCGCCACGTCGGTATTCCAGTAATCGACCATCTGGCCGGTGGGCCCGCCGTGCGGCAGTACGATCGCGGGATTGCTCCCGTCGCGCTTGAGATTAAACGGCACCCAGAGCAACGCGGTAATGATTTTTCCGTCGAAACTTTTGTAGTGAACAATCTGGGAGGGGGGAAGCGGAGTCCCGCGCAAGCTGGCAATCGCCGAGAAAGTTAACTGCTCGGCGTGGCGACTCATGAAATTGTAGACCCAAAGATCGCCGGGCTGATTGGAGGCCTCGTGGGAAACGATCACGCGGTCGCCCTGCGGCGCGAACTCGGTCGGATTGCCCGAGAAAGCATTCAGGCCGTGTGGCAGATCTACCTTTTCTGCCTGGTTGGTTGCGCGATCGACGATATAGGCGTCGATCACGCCATCATCGTTCACGGTATAGGAGAAGCGCTTGCCGTCGGGCGAAAAGTTGCCGGCGTAGGCTTCCCATTTCAAGTCGGTGACCCAGGTGATTTTCCTGGTGGCAACGTCGAGCAGGGCGACGTTGATGTAGCCGCCCTTGGCATCCGCGCTCAGCAACAGCGTCTTGCCGTCGGGCGAAAGCGATGAGGCGAGATAGCGAACCGTGCCCTGATGAGAGGTGAGATTCTCCGTCTTGCCCGTCGCCACATCGATGCGGTAGACGTCCGCGTCGGTGTAAGGAGGATTCCTGCGATTGGCGTAGATAGTCTTGTCGTCGCTGCTCCAAGCCACCACGCTCCAGGAGTAGCCGGGTTGCTGTTCATGGGTCAACACCTGCACCTTGCGGGTTTTCCAGTCGAGCACCGCAACGTCATACTGCGATCCGTCCTTAGGCTTGTAGTCGAAAGCAATGGTGCGGCCATCGTGCGACCAGCTCGGATCCTGCTCGCGAATGGCGGGCGTGTTGGTCAGGTTGATAATCTCTCCGCCGTCGCTCGGGATCGCGTAGAGATCCCAGAGTTCATCGCCCGCGTGGTCCTGCTCGTAGACGATCCATTTGCCATCGGGCGACCAGACGGGGCTGTACTGCCGCTCGTCGGATTGGGTAAGCTGGATCGGCCATCCGCCCGAGGCGCTCACCTTCCACAGATTGGGGCGGCCGGCCAGGTCGCTGACAAAAGCGATTTGCCGTCCGTCGGGCGACCAGGACGCGCCAAATACACTTTTTGTGTAGTAAAGGTCGTCGATAGGCGCAGGCCGGGCGCTCGGGTTTGACGCCGAGACCACCGACTTCGGATCGGTGAGCCCACGATCATCGGGTCCAGTTGAGGCGGCCAAACCGGTGCCCAGGCCGCAGCAGATGACAACCAACAGCGCCAACAATTGGCGGATTCGCATACCAACCTCTTTCCGACAAGGTCCTACACCGTGCGTGCCGCGTACTTATGAGCGCGATGATGCACTATGGACGGTTTGGAAATTTATTCGAGCCATTGATATCACGGAATCGTCCAATCTGGAAAGTCGCAAGCGATAATTTCGGTGGCGCCCCGGCTGTTACTTGACGTCGAAACGTGGTAAAACCGAGCCACTGATGGGCACCCGTCGCGAAACGTCTCTTGGCCAGCCGGATTTAGACGTGGCAGAAAATGGGAGCGCGAGCCGAAACAGAAAGGTAGCCATGACCACCGAAACGAACACATTGACGCCGCCAGATAAGACCGCACTCACAAACGCAAACACTGAGAAGCAAACGCGAACTCTCGCCAATTACGTGGGTGGCCGCTGGGTCACGGCGTCGGCATCCGGCCGGCTCGACGTGACCAACCCGGCCAGCGGCGAGGTAGTAGCGCGCGTTCCGTTGTCGGGAGTTGCCGACGTCGAAGCCGCGGTAGCGGCAGCCAGCACCGCGCTGCCAGAGTGGCGCTCCCGTTCGATAGGCGAACGTACGGAATTCATCTACGCTCTGCGCGAGAAGTTCCGCCAGCGGATCGACGAGCTCGCGGCGTCGATCACGCGTGAAGGTGGCAAGGTGCTCTCCGATGCGCGAGCAGAAATTTCCCGCAGCATTGAGGTCCTGGAAGTCGCCTGCGCCACTCCCATGACCATGCAGGGACGCATTCTGGAAGGCGTGGCGCGCGGCATCAATACGGAAACCATCCGCCAGCCGATTGGAGTTTGCGCTGCCATCACGCCCTTCAACTTCCCTGCCATGGTGCCCATGTGGTTCCTGCCGTTCGCCATCGTTTGCGGAAACACATTCGTATTGAAGCCATCCGAACAGGTTCCGCTCACAGCCGAGTTGATGTTTCACATCTTCGAAGAGATCGGCTTGCCGCCAGGAGTCGTGAATCTGGTCCATGGCGCGCACGATGCCGTCAACGCGATTCTCGATAGCCCGGCGATTCGCGCGGTTTCGTTCGTTGGTTCGGTGAACACGGCCAAGTACATTTACCGCCGCGCGGCAGAGAATGGAAAACGCGTGCAGGCCCTCGGCGGCGCCAAGAATTACATGATCGTGATGCCCGACGCGGTAGTCGACAAAACGGTGACCAACATTCTCGGCAGCGCCTTCGGCAACGCCGGTCAACGCTGCATGGCGGGATCAGTGCTGGTAACCGTAGGGTCGGCGCAAGCGACGATCATGGCCCGATTGAAAGCCGAGGCCGAGAAGCTCATTGCGGGGGATGGCAGGGACGCGAAAGTCAGCCTCGGGCCCGTGATTTCGCACGCCGCTTGCGAGCGCATTCATGAAGCAATCGAAAGCGGAATGCGAGAAGGCGCCGAGTTGCTGGTGGACGGAAGGCGTCCGGCAGAGGTTCCAGCGGGCGGAAATTTTGTCGGTCCCACCATTCTGAACAACGTGAAGCCCGGCATGCGCGTGGCCCGCGAAGAGATTTTTGGGCCGGTGCTTTCCGTGATGCACGTCGACACGCTCGACGAAGCGATCGCACTGGTGAATAGCGATCCGCGGGGAAATGGCACTTCGATCTTCACCGAGAACGGCGCGGCCGTGCGCGAATACAGCCGCCGCGTCGAGGTCGGCATGGTGGGCGTGAATATCGGAGTAGCCGCATCACCCGCGTATTTCCCCTTTTCCGGCTGGAAGGATTCGTTCTTTGGCGATCTCCATGTACACGGGTGGGATGCAGTCGACTTCTTTACCCGGAAGAAAACGGTGACCTCGCGCTATTTTTCGGCCGGAGAAACGGGAAAGTATTTCGTGGAGCAGGGCGACAAATAGTAACCGGCGGGGACGGCCGCGCACGCGCCACCCAAAAGCAAAATCAAATGCAAGAGCCTAGCTCGACGCTTTCGTGGACTCCCACCCTTGCGCAAAAAACGCGCAAGGATGGGGCACCCATCGTCACCTATCGACCCAAGCCTAAATCGTCACCTATCGGCGCAAACACGCGTGAGGCCGACTTTTTCCGCAGCCTGCTAGTGCGTGAAAGAAACATTCAAACCGGTGGCAAACTGCACGTCATTCCTCTCGATCCGAGGCGAAGCGGCTGGAGGGTTGGTGTCAAAAGTATCGACCAACGAGTTCTGCCATCCCAACCACTTGTTGAGTTTGGTGACCGTTCCCAAATTCAAGGTGCCACGGAATTGGCCGGTATTGCTGAGGTCCGGGTAAAGCAGGAAGCTCTGCGTAACCACCGTGCCTTTTCCCATCTTGTGCGTGAAGGTCTCACCCAGAGTCAAGGCCGCCAAACTCTCGCTATACGAGTAGGTGGGTGGCGGCGGGAGTGGACTGGGAACACCCGAAAAACTCTCGTGCGTGTAGTTCAATCCGGCCAGCACGTCGAGGGTGGTAGCCGCGCTCTTGATCACGTGCACGCCAAAACCGCCTCCCAGAATGTACCGGAGATCCAAGTCTTGCAGTGAGTTGGTAAAGAAATCTGCACTCCCGAATGCAAATGCGCGCGCCGCGAAATCATGGTCGTAGCGTGCTCCGCCGCCCGTGGAGTTCGCCGTGGTCACCGACGTGGGCTTGCCGGTAGTGGCATAGATGGTGTTGGTATAGAGAACCAGCTTGTCGTGGAATCCTGTGCGCACCGCATTAAACCCGATGTTCAAGTTCTTGGTTTCGCTGTTTCCGCCCGTTATGCCGAAGCCCACATTGACGCCGCCGGCCCAGCCCTCGTCCCAGCCTGGGTGCAGTTTCTTCTCGTAGGCTGCCTGCTCCGCCGGACTGCGGAGCAGCGTCACCGAGGAGATCGGCGCCTCGACCGAACCCGCGCCTTTAGTGGCGACCACCACATCGGTGCCGCTGGTGGTCACCGGGCCGACTGCCGTCTTGCCTCCCATGGTTACGTTCAAATCGCCGGTCGACGTCAGACTCTGAATCGCATCGAACTTTACCGTCACGTCGCCCGCGTAGTCGGTTTTAATCACCAACGTCTTACCGTCGGACTTGGTGATCGATCCGGTTAGCCGATCGCCGTTCTTAAGGAGCACCTGGTCGGCCAGCGCCGGAATCGTGAATGACATACACAATAAAAGACCTGCCATTAAGTTCCTATACACAGAAAACCTCCTGGGTTATTCAAGAATTGATTGGAATTTTTGCTGCCCGTTGAACCCCACCGCACACCGCACTCCGCGCCCAGACCGTGGGGACAGAACTTTCCCACGTTGTAAGTAGTCTATTTCTGGATTGTGGGATTATATCGAACTATCAACTCACCGCGAGGACTTGCCAGCCAAATTATTTCCGCCCCATCAGGCCTTATTTTCGGGCTTAGCTTCAGATGTGGTTTCCGCAGATTTGGTTTCCGCAGATTTAGCTTCAGGCTTGGCCTCAGCCTTGGCACTCTGATCCTTCATACCCTCTTTCAGGGCGCGAATGCCCTCGCCCAACCCCTTGCCCAATTCCGGCAATTTACGCGGGCCAAACACCAGCAGCGCGATGAAGAAGATCACCAGCAAATGCATGGGTTGAAACAAGCCTTCAAACATAAAGCCTCCAAACGGACCTGCGAACCGGCGAGCGCGGACACAAACTCCAACTTGTAGTGTACCGCAATCGTTCCGCGGGGTCTCGCCGATTTCCGGCGGCGATCGTTAACTTCCTACGCACCGCTGGTGCATGCCCCTGAAAATTACTTCCGTGACCTATCGGCGATCCCGCTGCCGGACTATTTTGACCACAGGGCAATTTCCACGCGTCAAAACCGCCGGAGGGCTTCGTGAAACGCTTCATCCTGAGATCATTTTTGCTGCTGTTGGCGGCCGTTCCCCTGCAGGCTCAACAGCCTCCGACCACTCCCGCCGACGCCATTTTCCTGTGGCTCGCAGGAGGCATATCAAGCGCACGGATCCAGCGTTTGGCCCAAACGGCGGACGAAACATGGTTGCTTTCCTGCCCGGCTACGATGCAATGCACTCGGCAATGCACGCGCGCGCTGCAAAAGGCAGGAGCGGACGCGCCCTTGATTCAGAGCCTCGCCCGCCAGACTCTCGATCCAAAGGCCGGAACGGACCCAGCACCGAAAGCAAGTCGCCTGCACCCCTCCTGCAACTGCTCCACTCCCGCCGCCCAGATTGCCGCTCTGGTTCACGATAAGAACTTCGCCGCCGCAGAAGACAAACTACGCACCCTGCTGCGCGACGAAGCCGGCTCTTCTTCGTCGAATCTTGCTCTGCTGCATTTCGTTCTCGGAACCGTCCTGCGCCGCGACCAACGCTTCGACGAAGCGCTCGCCGAGTTCACAGAATCCTCGCGCCTGATGCCCGGTTTTCCGGAAACTCACAGCCAGCTTTCTTACCTCTTCTACCGGACCGACGATGCCGGTAACGCCCTGGCCGAAGCGCGCACCGCCCTCAGCATGGACCCCGCCAATGCCGAGGCGTATCGCTATCTCGGACTCGCGCTCTACGCCGACGGCCACTACGACGCTGCCCTGCACGCCTTCGATGAAGCGCTAGCGCGCGAGCCCGAGGGTTCACCCGCCAACGCCGACGTCTACTTCGACATGGGTATCACGCACCGCGATCAGGGAGATCCGCGCCGCGCCGCCATCGCCTATCGCCACGCTCTCAACCTGCGCCCCGATTATTGGGAGGCGCACAGCAATCTTGGAGTAGTCCTGCACGATCAGGGCAAGCTCGATGAGGCCATCGCCGAATATCGCGCCGCCAAGCGTCTCAACCCCGACGAAGCCAGCGTCCGCAACAACCTTGGCAACACCCTTTGCGACAAGGAAGAGTTCGATGGCGCCATCGCGGAATTCAAGGATCTCTATCGTCAGAATCCGGAGTGGGAAGGTGGTCATAACTGCCTGGCCCGCGCCTATATGTCCAAGCGTGACTATCCTTCTGCGATTCGCGAGTTACACTCTGCCATCGCCGCCAATCCCACCGGAGCGGCTGAACACCGCGTCCTTGGTCAGGCCCTCCTGCTTTCCGGAAAAGACGAGGAAGCCGTAGAAGTGCTGCGCCAGGCGGTTGCGCTCAATCCCGAATCCGGCCTTGCCCACCACTATCTCGGCACCGCGCTGGTGAACACCCGGCACCTGGCAGAAGCGGAAAAGGAATTTCGCGAAGCCCTTCGCCTTGAGCCGAGCGCCCAGAATCACTATTCGCTGGCCGCCTGCCAGATGGCGCTCGACCACTACGAAGACGCTCTGGCAGAGCTCGAAATCGCCTCCCGCATGGATCCTAGCCAGAACCTATACCGGGCCCGGATGCAGGAGGTCGTCAAGCTGCTGACCACCTCGAAGTAAGACTGGCGGTCTCTAACCCGTTACCTGGGACATGCACTGACGTGCATCGCCTGCGCCTCGCGATCACCTAAAATATGACAGGAATATGCGGCGTTGTCCGCAGCAAGTCTGGACCGCCGTCAGGGCCGTTATTCGAGGCGAATCATCGATATGGAAGCCACTGGTGCCAAGCAAGCCCGGGAAAAATCGTTCAACCCCGCGGCACGATCCTCCCCTGAGGGCCCTGCGCCGCAGGCATCAGCACCCAAGTTTGGCGCGGCGCCCGAGGTCAAGTCCGTTGGCTATGGGCTGCCGTGCTCGCGCTGCCACGCTTACTATCCCGCGGACATGGATGTCTGCCCCATCTGCAAGTCGCCGGAACGGGTCTTGCCCACCGCGCCGGTGGCGCCGCCCGTCTCCGCTGCTGCCTCTCAGCCCGCAACCGGCGGAAGCATCGACAGCGAGCGCGAACGTTTGCTGAAGGAACTCAAGTCCCAGGCTTTCGCTTCCCATACCCAGATCAACGCCGCCGCCACCTTCCGCTGCGTGCTCCAACACCAGCACAGCGGTTCGACCGAACCCGCCGCCGTCTGCCACACTTGCTACGGCGAAGTCCGTCAGCAAGCGGACCGGATGGAAGCCGCTCTGCACATGGACGCGAAAGAAGCGGCCAAGATCGTCTATGAAGCAGTATGGGCAGATACTTCCGATCCCAACACGACCTACCTGAACGCCGCGACGGCGCTGCTGGCGGAGTTACGCAAACGGGCCGGCATCGGGCTCCTGCTCGGCGCAAATCAGCCCCTGGCACACTAGCAATCGCGTGGAAGCTCCGCCACGCTCGGACCCAAAAACCGCATCGGATTTCTCCGTCCAGTTCGTGCAACTTTCCCACCTGCGCGACATCTCATTTTTGGAGACACGATCATGACTCAACAACTCACCGATAAAGTCAGGAAAACCGAAGCCGAGTGGCGCCAGCAGCTCACGCCCGAGCAGTACCAGGTGGCCCGCGCCTGCGGCACCGAGCCCGCTTTCACGGGCAAGTACTGGAACAAGCACGACGACGGGACGTACCACTGCATCTGCTGTGGCGCCCTGCTGTTTGGCTCAGAAACGAAATTTGATTCGGGAACCGGATGGCCAAGTTTCTTCGCCGCCGCCGACCGCAAAAACATCAGCGAACACACCGACACCAGTTACGGCATGACTCGCACCGAGGCACGTTGCGCCAAGTGCGATGCGCATTTGGGCCACGTCTTTCCGGATGGCCCCGGACCAACCGGCCTGCGCTACTGCATGAACTCCGCTTCGCTCGACTTCAAGCCCAAGAAATAACCGCAGAAAAAAACAAATGGAGTGCGGGCAGGTTCGCCTGGCACTCCATATTGTTTTGCGGTGAATTTGTCTGCGCTCAACGTCGCGAGATTACGCGGTGCCAGCGGTCGCCGCCATCGCCTTGGGCGGCTCCGGCTTGTTCTGCACTTGCGCCTGCACTTGCGTTTTCTGATCTTTCTTTTCTGGGTTGCGCACTTCGACGCCGCCCTTGAGAATCGCGCCCTCTTCGATGCTGATGCGATGCGTGATCACGTCACCGGCGAGCACTCCTTCGCTGCGCACGTCCAGCCGATCCGCACACTCGACGTTGCCTTGCACCTTGCCCATAATCACGACTTCTTTGGCGGTAATGTTCGCGGTCACATTTCCATTGCGCCCGACCGTAACCCGATTGTCGGGAAAGCTGATCGTGCCTTCGACGCGTCCGTCAACGAACAGCGATTCCGCGCCCGACACTTCCCCCTTGATGACGAGCGTGCGTCCGATGTTGGCCTGATCCATGGGTGAGGTGGCCGGCTTCACCGGAGTGTAACTGTTCGTAGGCGGGACTGCGTTTGGAGAGTACTTCGATTCCGGAGATTGCAACATGAAAGAACCTCACTTGAGTTCCGCACCGCAGCGAAAATGAGTCGCGCGGTTACGGTCGATAGGCTACCAACGGCAAGAAGAGAATGGCACGAAAAGACGTATTACGACAGGTTACCGAAGTGTACAGCGGGTGCGACGCACTCGTTCATCTGCGAGGGCTGAAATCTGTGAGGTAATCAAAGACTGTAAGAGGTGTCAGCGGGTTTTTCCTGAAACCTGAGACCTGACACCTGAGACCTGCCTCATGATGGAATCTCCCAACCTTCATCCTTCATCTTTAGATTCGTCCAGTGTTGCAGTTGCTCGAAGAGCGCGGGCTCGATGACGACAAATCGCAGCCCAGCTCTGCCCCCGGCATCGGCCCATACCAAGCGGCCTTTCGCGTGGATCACGGTTTCGCTCTCCGGCAACAGGAAGCTGACGTCGACTAACCCGGCAAAACCCGTGGGATCGCTCACTACATCGAGCCCCATGCCTCCCGTGCTCAGGTTGACCGCCTGCACCTGCAACTCCTTGCCGTGCGGATTTTTCAAAGTCACCGACAGATTCACTTTGGCGCGAAAGAACTTTTGCTGCTCCTCGCTGATCACGCCAAGCTTCGCCGCCGCCTTGCCCGCGGGCACATCGATCTGATACTCGCGCAGTTTGCGGCTGAGTGTACGCCGGGAAATTCCCAGGTAATCGGCGGCTTGAGCGCGATGTCCACCGGTTTGCTCGAGCGCCCGAATGATCATCTGCTCTTCCATGTTTTCCAGATTACCGAGCGGCACTGCGCCGGTGGCGGCCGAAGCCGTGCGTTCGCCGCGCAGTTCGGCGGCGACTTCGGCGCCAGTAATCTGTCGCTCCTCCGTCGCCATGGCCAGCTTCGCGACCAGATTCCTGAGTTCACGAATGTTACCTGGCCAAGGATGGCTCTGCAGCGCACTCAGCGCCTCTCGACTGAAGGATTTGTCCGCTGATTTCAGCGCCAGGAAATGACGCGCCAGCGCCGCAATATCTTCGGGGCGCTCGCGCAATGGCGGAACCCGCAACTGAAACTGGCTGAGCCGGTGAAATAAATCCTTGCGGAATCGCCCCTCTTGCACCGCTAGTTCAAGATCCTGATTGGTGGCGGCCACCACCCGCACATCGACAGTTATTTTGCGATTTCCTCCCAAACGGTAATACGGCTGGCCGTCCAGAACGCGCAGCAGTTTCACCTGAATTTGCGGCTGCAATTCGCCGATTTCGTCGAGAAAGATTGTGCTCTTGTCGGCTAGTTCAAACAAACCAGGCTTGGACGAATCCGCGCCGCTGAAAGCTCCCTTCTCGTAGCCGAACAATTCGCTTTCCACCAGATGTTCGGGCAGAGCCGCGCAGTTGATATCTATCAAGGCCTGTTTGTGGCGATAGGAAGACCCATGAATCGTGCGCGCCACTAACTCTTTGCCGGTTCCGGTTTCGCCAGTTACCAGTACAGTTTCGGTGTGTCCCGCCACGCGGTCGACCATGCCCATGAACTTGTGCATGATGGGGCTGGCAATCAGAAATTGTGTGCCGTCGATTTCTCGCCGCGCCAGCGGGAGGGGACCGGGCGTACTCGCCGCCCGCGGCTCCAAAAGCTCGTGGCCCGCAATTCCAACAATGAGCACGGGCGCTGCCTTCGCATCGCGCAACGCCGTCAAACAGAGTTGAACATCGATCTCCTGCCCGCTTTTAGTACGGCACCGTAGTGCTCCCTCGAATCGCCCCTTTTCGACAACGTCCGCCAGCGCCTGCGATGGGAAAACTATCGGCTGCCCCGAAGCATAAAAGTCAGCGACATTCCGTCCGACCAGGTCCATCGGCAGGAATCCGAATCGATCGCTCGGCTGAGCTTCACCCTGGCAACAGCCAGTGATCATTCCACGAAGGTCAGTGGTAAAAATGAGGATCGCATCCTGCAGTGGGTCGAGAATGCTGTCTTGCAAAGCCGATTGCACACCGCCGGGTGGTGGTGAGCTCTGGCACGATTGGCTTCCGGTCGCAGACTTCTGGGTGCTCTTCGCAGTCTTCGGTGCCCCGGTCGTCGATGAGGTTGGCATTTTGTGTGATTAGCAGCAGGGGAACGTCATTCCCCCCGCGAGCGCTGGCACCATTAACCTCTGGCAAATAGTTCAGGCCAATGCAAACACTCGCCCCCTTAGATGCTGCCACAACCTCGATCACTTCGCGGGATGGTTCCGCACTACCGCTCACACCGAAGTAACTATCTCGCCGGCTTTCGGGGGACATTGCCTCGCGCCCAAGTTACTTCGGTCAGTACCGGCCTGTTTCGATACTGAACTACCATTGCCTACAACGAGGAGACCAGAATTTTAGCCGCGTCGGGCGCCGGCCGTTAGCTGGAGCAAAGCGGATTGCTACGCATCACAGTTGGGGACTGGACAAGGAAAGAGTCCAGGACGTGGATGTGCAGTTGCACGCGATTTGAACAGCGGTTGCATTGGGTCTAATGTCTATTCGCGCAAGACTGTTTATCGGAGCGACGGCCGCGCTCGGCGCGTGGGCTTTGGTGCATTCGCTTTGGCACTGGCAGAGTGTCGATCTCAGCCGATTTGTCTGCTACCTCCTCATCGCGGTTATCGCTTCCAGTCTCAAAATTCAACTGCCCGGCATCGACGGCACCATGTCCGTCAACTTCCTGTTTATTTTGCTGGGTGTGATCGAACTGAACCTGCCCGAGACGCTGATTCTCGGTTGCACCGCCACGCTGGCGCAATGCGTGCTGGGAGCAAGGCAGAAGCCGATTCCGATCAAAGTTATTTTCAACGTGTTCGGCATGATGGCCAACGCCATCGTCCTGTCGTACTTCGCCTATCAGGATTTGCAGCGCTTGCTCGGGGCGGGAACCTTGCCGCTGCTGCTCATCACCGCCCTGGTTTTTTTCCTGGCCAACACGATCCCCGTTGCCGTCATCATCTCGGTAACCGAAGGCAAGCCGGTCTACAAGGTCTGGGGAGAATGCCACTTCTGGTCCTTCCCTTTCTACATGGTGGGTGCCGCGGTGGTATTTGCGGTGAGTTACTTAAGCAAGCATGTAGGCTGGCAAACCTCCATTCTCACTCTCTCGCTGGTCTACTGGGTCTACCGCTCGTATCATCTCTACCTAGCCAAGCTGGCAGCAGAGAAGAGGCAAGTCGAAATCGAAAAACGGCATGCCGAAGAGGTAGCCGCGCTTCACCTGCGCACTATCGAGAGCCTGGCGTTAGCCATCGAAGCCAAGGACCACACCTCACACCAACACCTGCAGCGCGTGCGGGTATTTGCGGTTGAAGTGGCAAAGGAACTGGGTCTTCCGGAGGGCGAAATCGAAGCCCTGCGAGCGGCTGCCCTCATGCACGACATCGGCAAGCTGGCGATTCCCGAACATATCATCAACAAGCCCGGGCGCCTGACCCCCGAAGAATTCGAGAAAATGAAGATCCATACGCTCGTTGGCGCCGAAATCCTGGAGCGCGTCGCATTTCCCTATCCGGTGGCGCCCATCGTTCGCTCGCATCACGAGCACTGGGACGGATCGGGCTATCCCGACGGTTTGAAAGGTGAGCAAATACCGGCGGGCGCTCGCGTACTCGCCGCGGTCGATTGCCTCGATGCCCTGTCGTCGCATCGCCAGTACCGTAACGCCATGTCGCTCGATGCCGCCATGGAAAAGGTCGCGTCCTTATCGGGTACGGAATTCGAGCCGAAAGTTGTGGAGGTCCTGAAACGCCGTTACCGTGAACTCGAGGCCATGGCGCAATCGGATGCAGAGCTAGCTCCCACGGCTGCGGATGAAGCAACTCCTTCGACGGACATTCGTCTTGAGGCTAGCACCGAACCAGCTGCTGGCTTCGAGCAGCTGGCGCCGGTTGCCGCCGCAGCAAACGAAGCAGATTTCCTCTCCTCGATTGCCTCGGCGCGCCAGGAAGCACAGACCATGTTCGAACTCAGCCAGGATCTGGGCAACTCGCTGAGTCTCGGAGAAACGCTTTCCGTACTCTCCATCCGTTTGCGCAAAATGGTTCCGTACGACTCGATGGCCGTGTTTCTGTTGAAAGACGGCAAACTGACGCCCGAACTGGTAAGCGGTGACAACTTCCGCCTGCTCTCGTCTCTGAACATCGCAGTTGGAGATGGCCTCTGCGGGTGGGTCGCCGACAAGCGCAAGCCCATCATCAACGGCAATCCCGAGGCTGAATTCGGATACCTGAGCGATCCTGCCAAATTCACCACTCTGCGCTCGATTCTTGCCGTGCCGCTCGAAGGCCTCAACGGCGTTGTCGGCGTGCTTGCCATGTACCGTGCCGACCGCGACGCTTTCTCCGCCGATCATCTGCGGATTCTGCTCGCCGTCAGCTCGAAGATCGCGCTTTCGGTCGAAAATGCGCTCAAGTATCAGCAAGCCGAAGACTCAGCAACCACCGACTACCTGACAGGACTGCCCAACGCCCGTTCGTTGTTCGTTCATCTCTCGCGCGAACTGGCCCGCTGCCGCCGCACCGGCACCTCGCTCGCGGTGATGGTCTGCGATCTCGACAACTTCAAGCAGATCAACGATCTCTACGGCCACCTCGAAGGCGACAACCTCCTGAAAGATTTTGCCGGCCATCTCAAGGAAATCTGCCGCGGTTACGATTATGTTGCCCGCATGGGCGGAGATGAATTCGTCATCATCGCTCCCGGCCTCGGCCCCGAAGCGTCCGACGAAAAGGCCAGCCGTCTGAATCTTTTGGCCGTCGAAGCGGGTAGAAAAATTTCCGGCCGCGATCTGGTCGGCATGAGCGTGGGAACGGCATTCTGTCCGCAAGATGGTTTCGACGTCGAGCGTCTCCTCGCCGAAGCCGACCGCCGCATGTACTCCATGAAACAGGTTCACCACTCCGAGCCCAATCGCGACACGGCCCTGCCCGCCCACCGCGCGCGCGGCGCGACGGTGAACTAGGACGCTGCCATGTCGTCAGAGAAGAAGCCGTCGTGGAAAATCGCACAAAGCATCGCGCGAAAACTGGGAGCCATCGCCGCGCTCGCTCTGCTCGGCGGACTCCTTTCGGCAACGTTCGTCCGACTCGCTCCCGGCTTCGACGCCGACGAGCGGGAACTCGACCCCAGCCTGAATGCGGAAAGCGTGCAGGCCTTGCGCCAAGCGCGCGCCGGAGAGCACAACATCCTCAGCTTCTACGCCAGCTACCTGCGCGGCGCCGTGCACGGCGATCTCGGCACGTCTCATGCCCTCGGCCAACCCGTACAAACTCTTCTGCGCGAGCGTTGGCCCGTCACCGTCCGCGTGGCTGGTATTGGACTTTTGCTGGCGTGGCTATTGGCTTCGACTCTAGCCTTCACCGCCTGCCTCTGGCGGTTTCCGGCCTATGAAATTCTGGGTATCACCGTCAGCGGCGCTTTCCTCTGCATTCCGGCGGCGGTGCTGGCTTTGCTTTCGGTAATCCTCAACGCTCCCGGATATCTCGCCATCGCTCTCATCGTCTTCCCCAAGATCTATCGCTATTCCCGCAACCTGCTCGCCAAGGCCTACGCCTTGCCACATATCACCGCTGCCCGCGCCCGCGGACTCGGCGAAATTCGCATCCTGGCCTGTCATGTGCTTCCCGTCGCCGGACCCCAGATGATCGCGCTCGCCGGCATCACCGTTAGCATCGCCTTAGGCGCATGCATTCCCGTAGAGGCTTTATGCGGACTCCCGGGCATTGGTCAACTGGCATGGCAAGCCGCCCTTTCCCGTGACCTTCCCTTGCTCGTCAACTTAACCGTGCTGGTTACGCTAGTAACCTTGCTGGCCAACTCGGGGGCCGATGTAATGATTTACATGTTGAGCCCTCGAGAGGCCTGAACGTCACATGAATGCAGCCCGCAAGCTGGCGTGTGTCGTCGTACTGGTTGTGTGCGTCGTGTCTCTCGCCGCAAATTGGCTGGCGCCCGCCGGATACGCCAAACAATTTCGCGAGGCCCCCAGTGCGCCTCCCTCGCATCAGCATTGGCTCGGAACCGATGAAGTGGGCCGCGATCGCTTTTCGCGCGTGCTTTACGGAACCCGCATCTCGCTTCTGCTTGCTCCCGCCGCCGCTCTGGTCTCTACCGTATTGGCCGCGCTGGTCGGCGGCCTCGCAGGATACCTCGGTGGAATCTGGCTGCGCCTCGCCCGAGGATTCACCGACCTGTTTCTTTCCCTGCCTTGGCTTTTTCTGCTGATTACGGTTCGTGCACTTCTGCCCTTGAATGTTTCTCCGCTGACGTCGGTTCTGATCACGTTTTTTATTCTCGGACTGCTCGGCTGGGCCGCTTCCGCCCGCGTGCTTTCGACCAGCGCTGACACTTTACGCAACTCCGATTTTGTTTTACAGGCGCGTGCTTCGGGCTTGCATGGTCCGCGGCTTTTTCTGGTGCACGTTCTACCCAATCTCAAGCCGGTTCTCTATGCGCAATTCTGGATTTCAATTCCCGTTTTCATTTTGAGCGAAGCAAATCTCGGCATTCTAGGCTTAGGCGTTGCCGAGCCCCTGCCTTCCTGGGGAAGTCTCCTGCGAGAACTAGAAGGCCTGATTTCGTTCCGCGAAGAACCGTGGCGCTTGGCGCCTTTGCTGCTGCTGATCGTTGTGATGACGTCGTTCCAGTTGCTCTTGTCGAATGAGGAAGTGACCGCTTGAATACGAACACGACCGTCCGCCGCAGTTCTTTACGATTTCTTTCTTGTGCGCTTCTCTGCTGCGCGCTTCTGTCCACCTATGCCTTCGCCCAAACCGGCGGCGAGTTGCGCTTTTGTCTGCGTTCCGAGCCGAAAACTTTCGATCCGCTCCTGGTCGATGACGACTCCTCTCTGTCGATCCGTTATCTGACCGGAGGAGTATTGGCGCGCGTCAATCGACGCACCCAGGAACTCGAACCCGAACTGGCGGAATCGTGGAAGATTTCGAAAGATGGCAAGCAAATCACTTTCAAGCTCCGCCTCGGCGTCACGTTCTCCGACGGGAGCCCGTTTAGTTCCGAGGATGTTGCCTTCACCATGCAGCGCCTCATGGATCCGGCCTTGCACTCTTCCACCGGAGACGCATTCCGCTCCGGCAACGGCGCCGTCACCACCAACATCATCGCTCCCGACCAGGTCTCCATTTCCTTTGCCGCGCCCATTGCCGGGCTCGATCGTCTTTTCGATCAGGTCGCGATCATGTCCGCGCATTCTCCCAAAAAAGAAGCGGCCGTGCTCGGGCCTTTCATGGTCGCAGAATACAAAGCGGGATCCAGCGTGCTCTTGCGCCGCAACCCCAACTACTGGAAAAAAGATTCGCAGGGACGCCGCCTGCCTTATCTCGACTCCATCCGCCTCGACATTCAACCCAATCGCGATGTGGAAATGCTGCGCTTCAAGCGCGGGGAACTCGACCTGATTAACGTTCTCGACAGCGACTACTTCGACCGGTTGGCCGCTAGTTCGCCCGGACTGACGCACGATGCAGGGCCTTCGCTCGATTCCGATTTCATGTGGTTCAACCAGGTGGCCAGCGCTCCCATTCCCGAATACAAGCGCGTCTGGTTCCGCTCCGCCAATTTCCGGCGCGCGATTTCTCAGGCCATCAACCGCGACGATCTCAGCCGCGTGGTCTTCAATGGCCACGCCCAGCCCGCCATCGGCCCGGTTTCGCCCGCCAACAAATTCTGGTTCAACAGCAAGCTCAAAGCCGAGCCCTATCGTCCTGACGCTGCCCTGCAGGGTTTGCAAGCCGACGGTTTCCGCCTGCAAAACGGAGCGTTATTCGACAAAGCGGGCAATCCCGTCGAGTTTTCCATCGTGACCAATGCCAGCAGCAAAGCCAGAGAACGCATGGCGGTCATGGTGCAGGAGGATCTCGGGAAGCTAGGCATCAAAGTCAACGTGGTCACGCTCGATTTCCCTTCGCTCATCGAGCGCATTTCGCAGAAATTTAATTACGAGGCCGCCATGCTGGGCTTCCGCAATGTCGATCTCGATCCCAACGGCCAGATGAATATCTGGCTGAGCTCGGCTGAAGATCATGCCTGGAATCCGCAGCAGAAGTCTCCAGAAACCGCTTGGGAAACCGAGATTGACCGGCTGATGCGGGCGCAAGCCTCGACTGCCGATCCCAAAAAGCGCAAAGAGAGTTTCGACCGCGTGCAGGAAATCGTAGCCGAGCAAACGCCGCTTATTTACCTGGTCAATCAGAATGCGCTGTCCGCGATCTCAAGTGGGGTAGAAGGCGCGAATCCCGGAATCCTTTCCCCGCAGACGTTCTGGAACGCCGAGCGGCTCACTCTGAACGCAACCACGCGGGCAAGCCGATAGACGAGTTGATATTGATGACATCCACACAGCCCGATGCTTTTCAAAGCCTGCTCTCCGCACAGGTAACCGTGCGCTATCCCGGCAAGCCTCCGGTGCTGCGCGGAATCTCATTCGAAATCGCGCGTGGCGAAGTCGTCGGACTCGTTGGGCAGAGCGGTTCCGGCAAGAGCACGCTCGCGCTCGCCATCCTCGGACTACTCGGCCGTCAGCGCGCCATCGTGGAAGGCAGCATCATGTTTCAAGGCGCCGATCTGCTGGCCATGCGGGAGCGCGAATTGCGCAGCCTCCGCGGACGCTCCTTGAGCCTGGTGCTTCAAAGTCCGCTGGCGTCGCTCAATCCCGCGCTGCAAATCCGCACTCAACTCCGGGAAGCCTGGCGCGCTCACGCCGACGCCACCGCAACCAAAGACTGCGATCAAGCGATCCGGTCGGCTCTAAAAAGCGTGAGCTTGCCCAGCGGCGAGGATGGCGACAGCCAAGATTTCCTGAGTAAGCGCGCCGCGCAGCTTAGCGTCGGTCAGGCGCAGCGCGTGCTGATCGCCATGGCCATTCTGCATCGCCCTGCGCTCTTGATCGCCGATGAAGCGACCAGCGCGCTTGACGTGATCACGCAATCTGAAATTTTGGAACTCTTCGCCCGTCTGAATCGCGAGATCGGCATGTCGATCCTCTACATCTCGCACGATCTCCCCTCGGTAGCTGGAATCTGCCAGCGCATAGCCATCCTGCACGAAGGCCAGATCGTAGAGTGCGGCGCGACCGAACAAATTTTCACCGCGCCCGCTCACCCTTACACCCGCCGCCTGATGTCCGCGTTGCCGCAAGTTCCCGTGCGGCGAGAAGTTCTTTTGGCCAGAGCGCACGCCGCCACCCTGGACTAAACCGGGTTTCATGGGAGCTGAGAGCCGACAGCTGAGAGCTACGTCCTACGCCTTGGCGAGTTGCTCGACAATTTCCGGAAGCCCCGCCCCGTGCCAGGCGTCAAACCCTCCCGCCACGTTGATGACGTTGCGATGCCCGGCGCGCTCCAGCAAGCTGCACGCAATCATGCTGCGATATCCGCTCTTGCAGTGCACCGCCACCGGACGCTCGCGATCGATTGCGGGCAGCCCCTGCGGAAACGCATCCAGCGCGCGACATTGCACCTGCGGAATATGTCCCGCCTGCCATTCGCCTTCGCGCCGCACGTCAAGAACGTCGCCCGCGCGCCAGCTTCCGGAGCTAAGTTTCTGGTTCAGTTCCGGCGGAGAAATTTGCGCCGTCTTCGCCAACTCGAGCCCGGCCTCCTGCCAGCTCGCCACGCCGCCGCTCAGATATCCCCGCAAATCCTCGATGCCCACACGAGCCAGCCGCAACCGAGCTTCCTCAATCTGCGCGTCGGTCGCGCCGATCAGAACTGGCCGGGAGTGAATCCCCAGAATCCCTCCCGCCCAAGACGCAAATTGTCCCGAGAGCGCAATCGAGATCGAGCCCGGCACATGTCCGGCCGCGAACTCATCCCCTGGACGAACGTCCAGCAAGCTCGCGTTGTGGTGCAACAGTGCCTGCACCTCAGCCGGAGAAAGCGCCTTTAGCGGCAGCAAGTCCGTCAATGCCGGCGCACCCGAACGATTGATCTCGGCGTCCTCAAGAAAATACTCGGGACGAGCCGGAAGGTTGGAAGTCAACTGCGCGATGAATTCTTCCCGTGTCCGGATCCGCACCGCGTAGTTCGTAAGCCGCTCAGTCCCAATCGTGGAAGAGCGTTCCGACCGCATGGCGCGCCCACAGAGCGATCCCGCCCCGTGCGCCGGATACACCATCACCGCATCCGGCAGGGTCAGCAATTTCTGGTGCAGGCTGTCGTAGAGCGACCCCGCAAGCTGCTGCGGCGTGTGCGTGCGCGAAAGGTCCGGCCGTCCCACATCGCCAATAAACAGCGTGTCGCCGGTCAGAACCGCGCAAGGCTCTGATGACTTAGCCTCATCCGTAACCACCAGGCAGGTGCTCTCCGGAGTGTGCCCCGGCGTCTCCAGGGCGCGAATTCGTACTGCTTTCATCCTCACTTCAAAGCCGTCTGTCAGTGGCACGTGCGGAAATTCAGCCTTGGCTTGCGCTCCGATATAAATCTTGGCGCCCGTGCGCGCTGCCAGTTCCTTGTGTCCCGAAACAAAGTCGGCGTGCAGATGCGTTTCGAATATGTGGCGAATCTTAAGATTCTGCTCCGCGGCCGCCTTTAGATAAATGTCCACATCGCGTTGCGGATCGACGACCGCCGCTTCGCCCTCCGATCCGATCATGTACGAAGCATGGGCCAGACAAGTCAGGTAGAACTGTTCAAAATACATATGGTGGTCTCCAAGCCAGATGCCGCTTCCAGCGATTGTCAGATTATGCCATGCAAAGTTCAAGTCCAGACGTGGCGGCGTCCTGCAGAATTTTTTGCACGAAGCACACCCAACCATGAAAAAAATCCTGGGAATAACCGCCCGCGAAAATCCAAAGAAAATCCCGAGCCCCGGAGTCGAACCGCCGCACCGCGCACGATTCCCTTCTCCCTACCAAGCAAGCTTCCCAACCTATTGACCAGGCTGCGGTTAAACCAAGCACCGTGTGCGTACTCCTTTTGTAACTTGGACTTGCACCCAAGAACAGCCTACAGTCATTTGGGGTCATACTTTTCCGGTTTTCGGCCCCCGACGTGCATCGAAGTATTTGAAGGTTTCGATATTTGCAGGATTAGGATTTCGGAACCAAGCGCGAGATCTGATGAATAGCGAGAAAATGACGACGCGCAATCAACTCGGATTGACACCGAAGGGATTCGCGCTCGCGTTCACGGTCACAATTCTTGCCGTTTCAGCTCTCTCTGTCTCCGCCTGCGCCCAAACCAGCCCCTACGTCGTCGCCGCTGCAACCGCTGATTCGAGCGGCGCCGCTGCTTTCCCCACAATCGACGCCTCCAGCGATGAAGCGGACCAGACCATCCTGACCATCAAGAAACGTGTCGATGAAGTTGATGTGCTCTTCATTGCCACCGATCGGCACGGCAAATTCGTCCGCAATTTGAACCAGACCGATTTCTCGATTTTTGATGACCACAAGCCGGTGCAGTCGATCTTAAACTTCCGCCGTGAGACCGATCTGCCGATCGAACTCGGCCTGCTCATGGACGTAAGCGGTTCCGTCGAGGGCCGCTTTGGATTTGAAAAAGAAGCTGCCATCGGATTTCTGCAGCACATCATCCGTCCCGGCTATGATCGCGCCTTCGTTGTAGGGTTCAATAAAGAAAGCCACCTTACCCAGGATTTCACCGATCAGGTGCCATCGCTCGCCGCCGGAGTGCAGCGCCTGAGCAACGGCGGTGGCACCGCGCTCTACGATGCTATTTACAAAGCCTGCAAGGATAAGCTGCAGCGGGAACATTCCGATCATCCGATTCGCAAGGCCATCATCGTCCTTAGCGACGGCGAAGATAATCAGAGCGAACACACGCGCGCCCAGGCAATTGAGATGGCGCAGCGCGCCGAAGTCCTCGTGTATGCCATCTCCACCGACGACAGCGGCCTGATCCTGCGCGGCGACAAAGTTCTAGAAGACCTCGCCTCCGCCACTGGCGGCCGTGCCTTCTTCCCCTACAAGATGAAAGACATTACCCGCTCGTTCGCGGCCATCGAGGACGAACTGCGCAGCCAGTACGACGTCTCCTACAAACCCTCCGACTTCGACGCCGACGGCCGCTACCGCTCCATCGAGATCACCGCCCTGAAAAAAGATCTCCAAGTCCGCGCCCGCCGCGGATACTACGCGCCAAGACAATAAACAAAGGCCAGGTTTCAACGTTTCAAGGTTGCTCCGAGTCATTGAAAACCTTGAAACTCTGAAACCTTGAAACCCGGCTTTATTGAAACCTTGAAACTTTGAAACTTTGCTGTTACCGTCCCCTTAAATCCGCATCCAGGAGAAACACATGGCCGTAGCCCTTCTTGCAGTCATCGTTTTGTTCGGCGTCTTCCTGGTAGTGATGTACAACAGCCTGGTGCAGCTGCGCGTGCGCTCCGAATCGGCGTGGTCTGACATTGACGTTCAGCTCAAACGCCGCCACGACCTGATCCCGAATCTAGTCGAAACCGTAAAGGGCTACGCTGCCCACGAAAAAGGCACGTTCGAGGACATCGCCAAATTCCGCTCCATGGCCATGCAGGCCACCGGCCCCGTCGACAAAGCCGCCGCCGAAAATCAATTGAGCGGGGCTCTCAAAAGCCTGTTTGCGGTAGCCGAAAATTATCCTCAACTCCAGGCCTCGCAGGAATTCACCCAACTGCAGAACTCCCTCAGCGAAATCGAGGACGCTATTCAAAACGCCCGCCGCTACTACAACGCCGTGGTGCGCGACCTGAACACCAAGATTCAATCGTTCCCGACCAACATTCTGGTGGGCATGTTCGGCTTTCAGCAAAAGCAGTTTTTCGAAGCCGCAGCCGCCGATCGCGAACCAGTAGCGGTGAAGTTCTAGGAAATGTCGGATCAACCAAGTTGCCCCAGCCAACCGTCGAGCAAATCGGTTCCCGCTTTTCCCCTGTGTCCCCCCGTACCCCCTGTGGTGAAGATTCTGCTCTTGCCTTTGCTCGTGCTGTTAGCACCACTGATAATCACGGGTTCAGCACTAGCTCAGTCCCACAGCTGGCGAGTAGCCGATTTCAAAGACACCATCTCGATCGCTGCCGACGGCACTGCCCTGGTCAGCGAAAAAATCACTGTCACCTTCGTAGGCGAGTGGCACGGCATTCACCGCACCATTCCGGTCGAATATCCCGGAGCGCAGGGAACCAACTACACGCTCTTTCTCGATGTCCTAAGCGTAACCGACGAAAACGGAACCAAGCTGAAGTACGATTCCAGCAAGTCCGGAGCCTATCGCGATCTCAAAATCTACATTCCCGGAGCCGTCGACGCTACGCGTACCGTCAACCTCGATTACTCCGTCCGAAACGGTGTCCGCTTCTTCGATAGCTACGACGAGTTCTACTGGAACATAACCGGCAACGACTGGCCCGTTCCCATCGATCACGCCTCGGCCTTCGTAACCCTCCCCGAAACTGCCGCCGGAGGCTTGCGCGCGCAGGCTTTCACCGGCGCCTACGGTTCCAAACAAAGCGACGCGACCGCCGAAGTCAAAGGCGCCGACATTCTTTCCGAAACCACTCAACCGCTGCCCATGCGCGGGGGCCTCACCATCGACATCTACATTCCCCAGGGAATCCTCAAACCTCCGTCCGCCCTAACCAAGCTCGGGTGGTTTCTGGGCAGCAATCCCATTCTTTTTCTGCCGCTCTTCACCTTGGCCGTGATGTTTACTCTCTGGTATTCCGTGGGACGCGATCCCGACCCGGGCGTCTCCGTGGCTCCGCAATACGAGCCGCCCAAAGGCATGTGTCCCGCCGAAGCCGGAACTTTGATCGACGACGCCATCCACCCCCGCGACATCACCAGCACCATCATCGATCTGGCCGTGCGCGGTTATATCAAGATCGAAGAGAAAGTCGACACCTTCCTCCTCTTTCACCACAAAGATTACGTTTTCACGTTGTTGAAGCCGCGTGAACAGTGGGGTTCCGACCTGACCCCGCACGAGCGCGTGATGCTGGAAAATATTTTTCTCGCCGGAACCGGAACGCGCCTCTCCGACCTGAAAAATCGTTTCTACACTGTGATTCCCATTGTGCGCGAGGACATCATGTCTTCGCTGAAAAGCAAAGGCATCTACACGCTCGATCCCGAATCGGCCAACGGCTACAGCATCGCCGCCGCCGTCGTCATCGCGATCCTGCTAGTCGCGGTCCAAATCCTGGGATGGATGAATCTGTTCAACTCCGTTCCGTTGCTGATCGCGAGCGTCCTGGTTTCAGCCGTGATCTGGTGGCTCTTCGCGCGCCAGATGACGGCGAAAACTGTAACTGGAGCGCGCACCAGAGTCGCCGTCCTCGGATTCCAGGAATTCATGAACCGCGTAGACGCCGACCGCATCAAGCAGATGCCGCCCGACACCTTCGAAAAATTTCTCCCCTACGCCATGGCGCTAGGCGTCGAGCACCACTGGGCGCAAGCCTTCGACGGAATCATAAAAGACCCGCCCAGTTGGTATGTGTCGCCAAACGGCTACGTCGGCTTCACTCCGCTTTTCTTTTCCAGTTCCATGCACAGCATGGCGTCCGATATGCACCAGGTCTTCACCTCCGCCCCCAGAGCCAGTTCTGGCGGCTCGGGCTTCGGAGGAGGCGGCTGCGGATTCGGCGGTGGAGGCTTCTCCGGAGGTGGATTCGGCGGCGGCGGCGGCGGGGCATTCTAGGGTTCGCAGCACCTAACAAGATTCTGCCGTCGCCCAAAACTCCCTACCCTTGTCATGAAGGGTGTCGCTCGTGCGGTGTGGGTCGTATATCGCTGGCCCCGACTTTCGCCACGGGTCCCTAGCTCGCGACCGCTTCTTCCAGCCGGCATTCCTCTGCTGATTTATCCGCTCGCAGCCCCATAAACACAGGTGCGCGCAGCTTCATACCGCCTTCTGCCGTTTCGTGAGTCCACTCCGCGAATTTGATTTCCGCCACGAGCTCCGGACGCACGAAGTGAACCTTCCGCAATCCGCCAATCTCGCCATAAAACGGATTCTTCTTCGTCTCGAGCGGCTGCAAGCGAGCAAACATCTCCTTCAGCATCTTCTGATCGAAACCGGTCCCCACCTGCCCAACGTGAATCAGGCGTCGCTGCCGGTCATACAACCCCAGCACCAGCGCGCCAAAATACTCGCGGCTGCCCTCGGGATCCGTGTAGCCTCCCACCACGCACTCCTGGCGCTGCGTAATTTTGATCTTGAGCCAATCGCTCGACCGCTTTTCCTGGTAAGCGCTGCTGCGTTTCTTGGCGACAATCCCTTCCAGCCCGCGCTGCCGTGCTGCTTCCAGAAGCTGCAGACCTTTCTCGGCATAGTGATCGGAAAAGTGAATGACCCCACTATTTTCAATCCGCTCCTGCAGCAACTGCTTGCGAGACTCGAGCGCGACCCGCCGCAGGTCGAAGCCATCGACATAGATCAAATCGAACGCATAGTAAATAACCGGCACACCTTCGCGCCGAGGCAACCGCCGTTTGCCAGGCTGGAATCCCGTACGCTGCTGCATCAGGCTGAACGAAGGCCGCCCCTCGTCATCGAGCGCAACAATTTCACCATCCAGAATGGCGCGCTGAGCTTTCACAAATTGCGGCAGGGTGCCAAGTTCAGAAAACTGCGCAGTAAGATCATTCTGACTGCGCGAAACCAGCCGCACCCGCCCATCTTCAATGAACGCGACGGCGCGATAGCCATCCCATTTGATTTCAAAAAGCCAGTCCGGATCGTCGAAGCCCTTGTCGGCGGGAGTAGCGAGCATCGGGTGAATGACCGCGGGCATGGCTCTTTCGTCAGCGCCGGCGAGAGCCTTAACCGCAGAGGACGCCGAGTTCGCAGAGACCTTCTTGCTTGCCGACTTGGTCGCGGCAATCTTGGGCGCAGCATCCTTGGAAGAAGTTCGCGAGTGAGCGACCAGTCGCGCACCTTGTCGAGGGCTCTTACTTTTTTTTTTCTCAGCGCCCTCTGCGTTTGGGCTGCTTTTCTCCGCGTCCTCTGCGTTCAAGCTTTTCCGCTTTTGGTCGGCGCGCGCAATGGCGTCCGCCAGCCAATCCGCCTTCACTCTCCCGCGCGTGGCGGGACGGCTGCTCTTCCATTCCGCCGACCCTTCATCCCCGGCGATCTGCGCCATCGTACGATCGGTGAGAATCGAGGTGTCATAAGCGTCGATATCAAACCCCGCAACCACGGAGTCGTCTTTTTTCTTAATCAGCAGCCATTCATTTCCCTTGCTGCCGGCGCGCCCTTTGATGTGCACTAGCGCGAAATCGCCGTTAAGCCGTTTCCCTTTCAGCCGAAACTTCAGATCGCCTTTAGCCAGCATGGCGGCAGCTTCTTTTTCCGTCCCCGGAACATACTCCCCGTTTACCGGTACCGGCGATAGCGGCTCCCAGGTGCCCGCATCCCAAACCATCACCGTGCCACCGCCGTAGTTACCTTTAGGGATGGTGCCCTCAAAATCAAAATACGAGACGGGATGATCTTCCACCTGCATAGCCAGCCGCTTATCCGCCGGATCCAGCGACGGCCCTTTCGGCACCGCCCAGGATTTGAGCACGCCCTCCATCTCCAGCCGAAAATCGTAATGCAGACGCGTGGCCGCGTGCCGCTGCACCACAAACCGGTGCCGCGATTGCTTTTCCACTTTCGGCGGAGGCTCAGGCGTTTCCTCAAAGCGCCGTTTGCGTTTGTATTCGTCAAGCGACATGGTGGCTATTGTAATGCCGCCAGCAATTTAGAATGCCTCCGACTCGGCACAATGCGGCACGTGCCCCTATACTGTTCGCGATGGAACTCGCCGCATGAAACGTGAATACCCGGAGTCGCCGCTGGTAGGCGTAGGCGCCGTTGTCGTCGCTGTTCACAGCGGCGAGAAGCGCGTCCTGCTGATCCGCCGTGGAACCGCGCCGCTACTAGGCGAGTGGTCCCTCCCCGGCGGAGTTCTCGAATGCGGAGAAACCCTGCGCGAAGCTGTAGCCCGTGAAGCCCGCGAAGAAACTGGGCTGGTGGTTGAGCCGATTGAGATGCTGGGCGTGTATGAGCGTCTGATCCGAGACGACCAGAGACGCGTCCGCTATCACTACGTGCTGATCGATTTCCTGTGCCACCCGGCCGGCGGTAATTTGAAAGCAGGCAGCGACGCAGCCGAGGTTCGCTGGTTCACGCGTGAAGAATTGCCGGCACTCAACCTGGCACACGACGCGAATGACGTAGTGCTGAAAGGATTGACGTGGTCGTCCCCCGCCGAATCGTGAGAAGAGTCGCGAGCGCAGCCGCTAGCCCTAGTCCGCCATCTTAGCCAGATGCACTGCAAATCCAGTTTTCGGCAGCAGCGACCTTAATTCGAACACCTTGAATCCATCGCCGGTAATTTCCGACTGGCGATAGACGCCGGGTTCGGTTTCCGCCGTTTCGTGACGGCCCTGCAGATCATCGAGAAACTTTTGCGCTTCTCTAGCGCTCGCCTCGCCGCCTTTGGCCCTCGTCACCACCGCCTCGGTGGCATAGGAACGGATAAGCTTCGGCCAATATTTTTGCAGCAGTTGCGTACTCGCGAAAATATCTGCCCAAACAATTTCTCCGTTCACGGAAACCACGACGCCCACAGCATTCTTGTCACGCAGTTGGCGAATTACACTTTCGTAGTTGCGCTGGACGGGCTCGGCGACCGCATCCACCTTCTGCTGTACCTCTTTGTTGTCCATCACGCGGGCGTAAGAACTGGTCGAATTCACTTCCGCGGCAGCCGGAGCCGTCACCACCAGCGACATTGCCTGCTTTGATTTTGCCACGTCGTCCCAAACCTGCTGCTGATTCTTGGCGCCCATAGCACTCGCGCGTACGCTGGGTGAAGCAACGTTACCGTGCATGCCGCCTTCCAAACTAAACTCGTCCTTCCCGTTCGCCGCCACCCAGCGTCCGGGCTCGACGCAAAAAACACTCAAGTCGACAGGATCGCTTTCCGCCGGCACGATGCGGTCTTTGCCGATCACGCGATCCTGTTTGCCTCCGGTAACTATCTCGCCCGCGAGGAGTAATAATGGCCGCTTCGAGTTATTAACCAGCACCAACTGATTCACCTGGGCACCGCGCACCGGATGAATAACGGCCGGTTCACCAGGACGGCGGCGGATAAGGCCTTGCGCCTGGCCTGCTTCTGTCACCACAACCTCGCCGGTGCGCAGCCCTTCATCCAGCGTGAGAAACTCCGCCGTGTCATACGACTTAGTGGCCACCACGGGAAAGACCGTAAGATTACTGCTGCGAATCGGACTAAGCAGTGAATACCCAGACGCTGGTGCTACTTCGCCCGCCTGTACTACGCAAGGAATTACAACCGCCGCAACGACCATCAGAGCGATTGCTGCAACCACGATTTTCAGCCGCATATTGGGCCTCCACGCAGAACAGACACCGCGAACCGACTAATGATTTTTCAAGTTGTAACGCCTCTCAGGTATGAAGCCCGCACTGGACCGATTCGCACACACTCATGGTTACGCGTCCACGCGATCCGCTGCGTGCACCGCCCCTTCGCCGCCTCCCCGGCACACCAAAGATAGAGCGTGCCGGGGGACTGCTTCGCGAGTCTTCCAGGTCCAACTCTGCTCGCTGATCACAGAACGTACGATTTCTTATTCCTTGCGTCTAAATAATTGCTAGCATCATAGAGAACGTCCCTCTTTGGAAATGACCAAGCCCGCTCAACCCGGCCACGCTGCAGACACCGACACTGCTCTCTTCGAGCGCAGCGGCGCGGCGGCGTACGGCATAAGCGCCGAGCGGTTTGCCAGCATCCTGGATGAAATCCTGCGCAAGCATTTTTCTCAAACTCAAAGCGCCGTCCATAACTTGACGCGGCCCTCGCCCCGCGCTTCAAGCGAGCAAAAAGCCAACTTCTGCGCCGGGTTGCGCCTTGAGGAATTAGCGCTAGCCCGCGCCTGCGCCGCGGGCAACGAGCAAGCCTGGCACGACTTCATCAGCCGCTATCGGCAGAAGCTGCACAGCATGGCACTGCACATCACGCGCGACGCCGCCCACGCGGCGGAGTTGGCCGACTCCCTCTTCGCCGATCTCTACGGCGTCAATGTCAATGCGCGCGAGGATCTGCGCAAGTCGAAGCTTTTGTCCTATACCGGGCGCGGTTCGCTCGAAGGCTGGTTGCGCACCGTCATGGCGCAGGAGTTCATCAACCGCTATCGCAAGCAGAAGCGCACCGTCAGCCTGGAAGAGCAGACAGAAGAAGGAGTACAGTTTGCAGCGGCGGTTCCCGACCCGGCATGCGCCTCAGACCCAAGGCTGGAAGTGGCAACCGACGAGGCGTTAGCCGAACTCTCGTCCGAGGACCGGTTTACGCTGGCCTCTTATTATCTGGATGGGCGGACCCTGGCCGAAATTGCGGCCGCGCTGGGATTGCATGAATCGAGTGTCAGCCGGAGGCTAGACCGGCTCGCCACGGCCCTCCGGAAGCGGATCCTCGCCGGGCTGCGAACCCAGGGGATGAGCCACGCCCAGGCCGCGGAAGCCTTGGAAGCCGACGTTCGCGACCTGCACCTGAATTTGCGCTCCCGTTTGACGCAAGATTCCGCCCCCACTACGTTCCCTGGTAGTAGGAAGATCCCGGCGCGGGACGCGGCCGACGGAAGCACTGACTGACGAGGAATGACTAGAAATGATTGACCGCAAAGGTGATTGATCGAAAGAACGAGGAAAATGACTGAAGTACCCAAAATCGTGTATGACCGCCTGCGGGCAGCCGGGAAGGCTGGTGCGTTGCCGGACGCAGCTTTGCCCGCGAGCGAGCATCCAGATGCGGATCTGCTGACCGCGTTTGCCGAGCAGACGCTCTCGGCGGCCGAGCGCGATAGCATGCTCGAGCACATGGCGCTCTGCGGAGATTGCCGCGAGGTGATCGCCCTGGCGCTTCCGGCTGCGGATATTGCAGCAGTTCCCATTGCGGCCGAAACCGAAGCTGATCGGACCACTCCGGTTCTGGCGAAAACGGAGAGAAGCTGGGTTACATTAGCCGGCTGGCCGAAACTCGGCTGGCCAAGTCTGCGCTGGGCTGCGCTGGGGGCGGGAGTTGTGGTGGTTGCGTCGCTGCTTCTAATGCATCCGGGAAAACTCAACCAGGCGATGCTGCCTTCCGCGAACCGGCAAGTCACCCCGGTACAGCCGGTTTCCGGCGCGCAAATGGCATCGTCGGCAGCCCCGTCCTCGCCGATCACGACCTCGCCCATGGAGCAAGCAGCAATCTCGGCTAAAACCAACAAACTACAGCCAAACAAGCAATTGGCCAGGAAATCCTCGTCCCGAGCCGTCGAAGCTGGCGAGCGTCTGAAATCGTCCCAGACCCCGTCCGTTGAAACCTTCGAAGTCGCCGCAACCGCAGTGAGCCCATTGATAACGCCAGAGCCCTCCACCGAACAAACTTTGATGGCGCAGAACGAAGCGCCGCCGGTGGTGAAGACCAAGCCCCCGCTGCAAGACACAGCAGGACAAGGCGCCGAGGCAAAAAATACCGAGGCGGATGACCAACAGAGATCACTTGTCTCCAAGTTATCCGGGGGAGGCGCGATGTCTGTCGCAAAACTAGCGCCCACCGCGACCCAGGCTTTGGCCCAGCACAATGTCGCTTGGACGATTACAGGTGGCGTTCTGCAACGCTCCCTGGACGGCGGTCAGAGTTGGCAAGAGGCCTTGCACCCGAACCATCCATTGCTCTGCTATGCACCTTACGGAAAGGATATATGGGTCGGTGGGCAGGCAGGTACGTTGTTCCACTCGGCCGATGGCGGCTTAACCTGGGCGCAGGTGCAGGCTTCCACAAAAGGCCAGCAACTTACTTCCGATGTAACTCACATTCAGCTGCAAGGCAGTCCTCTGCATGGAAATAACCAGCTGGGCAACACATCCCGCCCGGCGCAGATTGTACTTTCCACAAGTAACAACGATGTCTGGAGCAGCATAGACGGCGGAACAACCTGGGAGAGGAAGTAATCTGCTGCATCCGCAAACCCAATAGCAGCCTGAGCGGCTGAGGACGCTACAAGCATCCAGTAACCCCGAATAATGTTACCTCTGCGCACGTTCTCCTAGGTACTCTTTTGCGCGCCTGGAATTACGGAAGTGACATTTACACTATGGCCAACCGGACATAGGATGGATGTGTGGTTTGGCAGTTCTGGGGGAGGGCTGCCGAAGACGTCTTGAGCTTACCGCTCAAGACGTTTTTTATTGTCCACAATTATTCACAGCAGGAAGAAGCTCTCGCAAACTTAGGAGTATTCGGTCAATTTCGAATTGCGACTTATGGCATGACCAGAAGACTTGCTTGGATTCGGGCTGTAGTGACTCAGCGGCCTTCTAAGTCGCGGCAGGAGTGGCGAACTTCCTGCTTCCAAAAACGGAGTCAACCGTAGCTACGATTTCGTCCATGGCTCCATCGATGTCCAGCGTAAAACGAACCAAGTCCATACCTGCCAGCGCGGGATACTTCGGGACCAGAATTTGCCAAGCTGCATCACCGCCGAGATCAACACCCATGATCTCGTCATAGCCGTAACCCAGGTAGCTTACGCGGCACAGTAGATCGCTGAGGTGAACCAGGCAGGCCAGCGGTCCAGCAGTCGCCAGAAGACTTGTGTTGTGATGACAGCCGGCGGCATCTACCAATTCCTTCGGCAGACCCCAATGCTCCGAAAGCATCCGCCCGCTGTCGCAATGAGTAAATCCGAGAACCTGCTCTTCGATGACGTGGAGGGGCGCATGCTGCTCGGCCGCACGGCGAAGGCATTCGCGAAACTCCTCAGTATAAAGAACCGAGTTCACCAGGAACCCAATGTCGTGCAGCAATCCCGCCAGATAGGCTTTCTCGGATTCGGTATATTCGATTCTTTTTGCCATTTGTTGTGTAACTAATGCGCAAGCTAGCGAGTGCCGCCAGAATGCATTCGGCGTAATCACCCACTTATCCTGCGGAATAACTCGATTCATGCACAAACCGAAAAGTACCGAACGGACTCGCTCCAGGCCAAGCGCCATGATTGCGGCCCGCACGGTTTCAGTCTCGCGCCTCCCGAACAGCGGAGAATTAGCCAGCCGGAGGCATTGCGCCGCAATCGCTCCGTCGTATGACACTAACTCCACCACTTTTTCCATACTGATCTTCTCGGAAGGCAAGCGCATCAGGTCAAGGAGGGGCTTCAGGATCGCCGGCGCGGTCGAGATCGAATCCAGCTTGCCGATCTGCGCGTACAAATCTGATTCTAGTTTGGGATTCACTTTTTCCCTCCACCGGCCAGCGCGGCCGCCGGTTTGCAGTACGCCGTCGTCCCCGGAAAATGGACCAGCCGGAAGGAATCGTCCACTTGGAACAGCGACTCCGCATGTCCCAGCATAAGGTAGCCTCCCGGCACCAGATTGGAATGAAAATGCTGCACCACGCGGCGCTTCGATGCCAGATCGAAGTAGATCAGCACATTGCAGCAGAAAATGACGTCCATCCCTTTCTGGAACAGCATTTTGGTGTCGTCACGCAGATTGATGCGCTCAAAACGAATCTGGGATTTCAGCAGATCGTTAGCCTGGAGTTTTTTGTCGCCAACCTCCTTGAAGTATTTCCGGCGCAGCGCCTCGCTGGTACTGCGCAGGGCGTACTCTCCGTAAATACCGGCCCGTGCCGCTTCGAGCGAGTTATCGTTCAAATCGCTGGCGAGAATGTCGAAGGTCCAACCAGCCAAAAGCTTGTCTTTTTCTTCGAGCAGAAACATGGCCAGCGTATGCGGCTCCTCTCCAGTTGAACAGCCGGCGCACCAGAACCGCAGGCGTTTCAGGCCAATGAAGCCTTTGGTGTCCAGAATCTGGGGAAGAATCACATTGCGCAGCGCTTCCAGTTGGGCGGGGTGCCGAAACATGTAGGTCTCGCCAATTGTGATTTCATTCAGCAGTAGACGCAATTCCGCGTCGCGGTTTCCGCGCGTGGTGAGGTGCTCCAGGTACTCCGCGGGGTTGGTCACGCCGAGCGCAATCATCCGGCGCGCGCAACGCGACACCAGAAGATAAAGTTTTCCCTCGGGGTGATAGATTCCCGAGATCCGATAAATCAAGTCCCGGATCTTCAGATAAGCCGGATTGCCCGGGTTCGAGTCCGGAGTCACGGCAGGCTTCGCTCCTAAGGTATCGATGGGCATGGTTATCAAATTCTGCGTATCAAATACCGCTTGGTAAACTCCAGTTAGCAAACTCTTGCATTCTTTACGGCCGGCCAGCGCCGGCAACAGCTCTGCGCATGGATACCCTGCGTACAACTTCCCGCCCCATGTCACCCAGCGGCCAGATGCTATGCGCCAGACTGGCGGCAACCACGCTTCCCGGCATGCCCCAAACCACCGACGACGCCTCATCCTGGACGATGACCTCCCCGCCCGCTTCTCGTATCACGGCCGACCCGCGCGTGCCGTCCGCCCCCATGCCAGTCAGCACCACCGCCAGCACATTCGCGCCGTAAGTCTGAGCCACCGAACGGAAGAGCACGTCCACGGCCGGACGGCAGGAATTTTCCTGCGCGTCGCGGTTGAGGCCAAGGACGAATTCCGTTCCCCGGCGAGCCACGGTCATGTGATAGTCGCCGGGCGCAATCCAGACCTGGCCGCGCTCCAATCTTTCGCCTTCTTTGCCTTCCCGCACCCGCAGCTGCGCCAAACTGTTGAGACGCTCCGCAAGCAGCCGCGTAAACAGCGCCGGCATATGCTGCACGATCACGATGGGCACGGCAAAATCCGCCGGCAGTTGCGGAATGAGGGCGCTCAGCGCGTTCGGCCCACCCGTCGACGAGCCGATGGCAACCAGGTCGATCCGCGCTTGCGACCCGCCGGAAAAACGCGGCGGCGCAGCTGGAGGCCGCGGCCCGGGCACCCGCACTGCGCACAGCGACTTGATCTTCCGGATCAAATCGTCTTGCACCCGATCGCGCGCCGTATCCACACCGCCGCTGGACGAGGGTTTCGTGACATAGTCGCTGGCGCCCCGTGCCAGCGCATCCAAAGTCGCACTCGCACCGCGCTCCGTCAGGCTACTGAACATAATCACCGGCAGTTTCGGATAGAGTTTGCGAATCTCGACCAACGTTTCCAGCCCGTCCATGCCAGGCATCTCGATGTCGAGCGTGATCAGATCCGGCTTGACCTCCGGAATCCGGGCCAGGGCTTGGTGTCCGTTTCCTGCCGTACCGGCCACCGTGATCTCAGGATCGGCGGCCAGCAGGTTGCTCAGCAGCTTTCGGATGACCGCCGAATCATCGACGATTAAAACGCGGGCTGGCTTCATGTCCGCTGTCCTGAAATTCCCGATCCCCACAACCGGCTGCTCAGCGCCCGCCCGCCGCATGACCTGCCGCCTTCATCGCGCGCTCTTCATGCGCACCCCCGGCCTCCACCTTGAAACGGCCCACCTGCTCCCGCAGCTGGTTCGCCATGCGTGCCAGATGTTCGGTCGCCGTCTGCGCTTCCCCTACGTTCGTCGAAGTGTTCTGCGCCGCTTCCGCCACCCCTTTGATGTTGTCCGAGATCGTCGCCGCCCCCCGCGC
>Ga0074044_10000044_pt1 | contig 120158 bp, 84 predicted proteins | sample BogForMeECP23OM1_FD_94443 | JGI IMG/M metagenome (GOLD analysis project Ga0074044, IMG submission 94443) | Bog forest soil microbial communities from Calvert Island, British Columbia, Canada - Bog Forest MetaG ECP23OM1 | ecosystem: Environmental > Terrestrial > Soil > Wetlands ...
AGAGAGGCGTACCGTGAAAAAGTGGGTCTATTTCTTTGGTGCAGGAAAAGCGGAAGGCGACGGCGAATGGCGCGATCTGCTCGGCGGCAAGGGAGCAGGTTTGGCCGAGATGACCAAAATCGGTCTGCCCGTCCCCGCGGGTTTCACCATCTCAACAGAAGCCTGCGACTACTACTACAAGAATGGCAAGAAGTACCCGGCGGAACTGAAGAAGCAGGTGATTGACAACGTCGCCAGGCTGGAAAAGGTGACCAAGAAGAAGCTCGGCGATCCGGACAACCCGCTGCTGGTGAGCGTGCGTTCCGGCTCGGCGCGCTCCATGCCGGGGATGATGGAAACGATTCTGAACCTCGGCTTGAATGACAAGTCCGTGGTGGGGTTGGCGAAGGTGACCGGCAACGAGCGCTTTGCCTACGATGCGTATCGCCGTTTCGTGCAGATGTTCTCCACCGTGGCGATGGGCATGCCCAAGGAAGACCTGGAACACAAGCTGCGTGCGATGAAGCAGCGGCTGGGTGTGAAGGAAGATACTGCGGTGCCGGCCAGCGGCTGGAAGGAACTTGTTGGTGAGTACAAGGCGTACTACAAGGACAAGGCCGGGCAGCCGTTTCCGGAAGATCCCCTGGAGCAATTGTGGGGCGCGATTGGCGCGGTGTTTGGATCCTGGATGGCGGAAAAAGCGGTCACCTACCGCCGGGTGGAGAAAATCACCGGGCTGCTGGGCACCGCCGTCAACGTGCAGCAAATGGTGTTTGGCAACACCGGCGACAACTCCGGCACGGGCGTGTGCTTTACGCGCGATCCGAGCTCCGGCGAGAAGACCTTCTACGGCGATTATCTGACTAATGCACAAGGCGAAGACGTGGTGGCGGGCATACGCACTCCGGTGCACCTGAGCGAACTGGCGAAGCTGATGCCCAAGGTGTACGCGCAGCTTGAGCAAGCTCGAGTAAAACTTGAGAAACACTACCGCGACATGCAGGACATGGAGTTCACCGTGGAGAACGGCAAGCTGTACATGCTGCAGACGCGCACCGGCAAGCGTACACCCGCAGCCACCTTCCGCATGGCCATGGACATGGCGAACGAGAAGCTCATCACCAAGGAAGAAGCGATGCTGCGCATCAAGCCGGAAGACATCGAACGGCTCTTTTATCCGGTGATTGACAGCAAGGTGGACAAGAAAAAGCTGCAGGCGAGTGTGATCGCGCATGGGATTAACGCGGTGCCCGGAGCGGCCGTGGGGAAGATGTGCTTCTCCGCGAGCGAGACGGAAGAGTGGGCGACGAGGGGCGAAAAAGTGATTTTGGTGCGGCGCGAAACCAGCCCCGAAGACGTAGGCGGCATGGCCGTGGCGCAAGGCATCTTAACGGCTACGGGCGGCAAGACCAGTCACGCAGCCGTGGTGGCGCGCGGCTGGGGCAAGTGCTGCGTGGCCGGGGCGGAAACCCTGGACATTGACTACAAGACCAAGATCATGACCGATGGGAAGAGCGGCAAAAAGCTGAAGGAAGGCGACTGGATCACGCTGGACGGCAGCGAAGGCATCGTGTACGAGGGGCAAATGCCGCTGGTTACGCCGGAACTGCCGAAGGCGTACTACACGATCATGAAGTGGGCCGACGGCATCCGCCGGCTGAAGGTGCGCACGAATGCGGATACACCGCAAGACGCGCGGAAGGCCATCGAATTGGGCGCGGAAGGCATCGGGTTGACGCGCACCGAGCACATGTTCTTCACCGACTTCGAGCATCCGGAGAAGAGCCATGAACGGCAGTTGGCCATACAGGAGATGATCCTGGCCAACGATCGGGAAGCGCGCGTGAAGGCACTGGACAAGCTATTGCCGTTCCAGCGCCGCGACTTCGTCGGCCTCTTCCAGGCCATGGACGGCCTCCCGGTGACCATCCGACTGATTGACCCGCCGCTGCACGAGTTTGTGCCGCACGACCGGGCCAAGCAGGAGGAGCTCGCCAGGGAACTCGGCATTCCGGTCGAGAACGTGGTGCGCCGCGTGGAGCAATTGCACGAGGCGAACCCGATGCTGGGCCTGCGCGGGTGCCGATTGTCCCTCACCTATCCGGAAATTCTAGAGATGCAGGTGCGGGCAATGATTGAAGCGGGCATCGAATGCCAGAAGAGCGGAATTAAAGTAATACCTGAGATCGAGATTCCGGTCACGTTCGACAAGAAAGAGGTCAGCATTCTGGGCGATGCCGTGCGGCGCATTGCGGATCCGCTGATCAAGCAGGCTGGCGTGAAGCTGCCATACATCATCGGCACCATGATTGAGCTGCCGCGAGCTGCGTTGCTGGCCGACGAGATCGCCGAAGTGGCGGAGTTCTTCTCCTTCGGAACCAATGACCTGACACAGACGACCATGGGGCTCTCCCGAGATGACGCGGGGCGCTTCCTTCCCGACTACGTGGACGAGAAGAAGCTCGGCATCCTCAAGGCCGACCCGTTCCAGACGCTGGACACCAAGGGCGTGGGCATGCTGATGCGCTGGTGTGTGGAACGCGGACGCAAGACCCGTCCGGACCTGGATATCGGTATCTGCGGCGAGCATGGCGGCGATGCGGACAGCGTGAAGTTCTGCCATCAGATCGGCCTGAACTACGTAAGCGCTTCGCCGTTCCGCGTGCCGATCGCGAGGTTGGCGGCGGCGCAGGCGGTGGTCGAAGAGAAGCAGAGGGCGAAGAGCAAGAAGAAGAAGTAAGGAAGCAAAGAAGCAAAGAAGTGATGATTGGAAGAGCCGAGTGGGTGCCGGGGTCCGGGAGGATGGACCCCGGTGCTACTTTGGTTTTGTCGGACGGTAGAGGGTGAGCGGCAAAAGGGAAAGCCTCAGGCCTCGAAGTCCTGAGCTACAGGAAAAGGGATTGTAGCTCACCCCTTTTAGGGGTGAGCGTTTTCGCGAGCATAGGAGGGACCGCTTAGTGGCCGGGGAAAGCCTCAGGCCTCGAAGGCCTGAGCTACAGGTTTTGGGACACAATTGGGCTGAGCGAAAGTAAGACTTGAAGTGATGCTCCCGCTCCGGGGTGGGCTTCGGTGAAGCGACTTCGCATGTGGATTGCCGGAATGGCGGCGCTGCTGATTGTGGCGGGCGCTTGCCTTGCGGCGGATAGCCCAATCACGTTGCGGGGCCGAGTCGTAGATGAGAATGGACTGCCCGTCGGTGGAACTCAAGTAAAGCTTGAGATGACCGGCGGGCCAATTTTTTTGGCGACGACGGACAACGCCGGAGCGTTCACGATCGAGAATCTCGCCGCCGGGGAATACACCGCGCACATAGCGAAGCCAGGGTTCTTTATCCTGGAAGGGCAGAAGTTCGAGTTGGCGGCGGACTCTGGGGAAATCTCGTTTACGCTGAATCACGCCGAGGAATTGCGGGAAAAGGTGGATGTTACCGCGCCCGCCAACCAGGTGGAAACCTCTGAAACCCCGCAAAAGACCACATTGACGGCCGCGGAGGTCCGCGACATTCCCGTACCCAGCGCCCATTACCTGCAGCAAAGCCTGATTGCGCTGCCCCAGGTGCTGTTGGACAGCCAGGCGTTGCTGCACATTGCAGGGTCGCGAGCCACGCAGGCGCAATACTTATTGAATGGATTCGAGATTGGGGAGCCGGTGAACAATTCGCTGGACGTGCGCTTCAGCGTGGATGCGGTGCGCTCCGTGGAGGTGCAGACGGGGCGTTTTGGTGCGGAATATGCGCATCCGGGCTCAGCGGTGCTGAGCTTGAATACGCCGGACGGCGACGACCATTGGCGGTTCAATGCCACGGATTTCCTTCCCGGGATCAATGTGCAACAAGGCATACAACTGGGAGATTTCTATCCTCGGGTGCAGGTTTCCGGGCCGATCGTAAGCGGGCAACTGTGGTTTTCGCAGGCGTTCAGCGTGCAGCACACCTTGAGCGTAATCAAGGGGCTGGCGCCGGGGCAGCCGGATACCTCGACGGTGTGGGCGGGGGACAGTTTGTCGCGGGTGTTGTGGCACATCTCGTCGGGGCACAGCCTGGCGCTGAATTTTTTGTACAACGACGCGGATGAGTTCAACCTGGGGCTGGATGCGCTGCAGCCGGTGTCCACGACGACCACGCTGGGTTCGCATGAAGTGTTCGGCTCGGTGAAGGATCAATACTCGTTCCACGACACGCTGGTGGAGTTCGGATTTGCGGGGCACCAGAGCTACGACAATTGGCAGCCGCAGGGCAGCGCGCCGTATGTGCTGCTGGTGGATGGGGCGACGGGAAATTATTTCCAGGCGGCGGAGCAGGAGGGGCGGCGGTACCAGGGATTTGTGGACGCGACGCGGGCTTCGCTGCACTGGCACGGGACGCACACGCTTTCCGGAGGCGCGAATCTTTCCAGCATGCGGATGACGCAATCGAGCGTGCGCGGGGAGATTCAGGCGCTGTACAGCGACAACACGACGCTAAGCCGGCTGACCACGTTTACCGGGCCGGCGGACTTTCGCGTGTCCAATACGCTGGCGGGGGCGTTTGTGCAGGATACGTGGACGATTAACTCGCACTTTGTTGCGATGGCCGGAGTGCGAACGGATTGGGACCGGTTGGTGCAGTCGGCGATGGCGGAGCCGCGGGCGTCGCTGAACTGGATGCCCTTCGCAGCTCAGGGAAAGCCGTCTGCGGAGAAGACCGCGAAGTTTTCCATTGGCTGGGGGATCTACGATATTCCGCTGAACCTTTCGGTGATTGGGCAGACGGCGGACCAGGCGCAGGTGGACACGCTGTACGATACGACGGGGAAGGTGTCGGCGGGGCCGGCAACGAGCCGGTTTGTATTGTCGCCCGGGGCGCTGCGGCAGCCGTATTTCGATATTACGAGCGCGGGGTGGCAGCAGCGGTTTGGGGAGAAGACCATCGTTTCGGTGGAGCTGCTGGCGCGGAACCAGCACCGCGGACTGGCGTTCGAGACGGCCACGCCGGGGCAGATTGGCAGCGAGTTTGTGCTGCAATCAACGCGGCGGGACAAGTACCGCGGGGCGACGATGGCGGCGCGGCACTCGTTTGGCGGGGCCGCGGAGGTGTTTGGGAGCTACACGCGATCCCGGGCGAATAGCGATCAGGTGCTCGACCCGGTGCTGGGGGCGCTGTATTTTGCGACGCAGCAGGGTGGGCCGCTGTTGTGGGATGCGCCGAACCGGTTTTTGGGTTGGGCGAATGTGCCGACGCCGGTGTGGGGAATCTTGTTCAGTTGCTTGCTTGAGTACCGGACGGGGTATCCGTTCAGCGTGGTAAACCAGCAACAATTTTTGATTGGGGCGGCGGATTCGCGGCGGTTTCCGGATTATGCGAGCTTGAACATCGGGCTGGAGAAGAAGTTTCGGTTTCGGGGGTATTTGTTTGCGGTGCGCGGGTCGGCGATCAATCTGATGGGGCGGCAGAATCCGAACGTGGTAGTGAATAACGTGGATGCGCCGAATTTTTTGGCGTTTTCAGGCGGGCAGGGGAGAGCGTTTACGGGGAGGCTGCGGTTTATCGGGAAGAAGTGAGGGGAGAGGAAGTCGTGACTCGTGACTTGTGCCCCGTGACTCGTGAAAGACAAGAGCGAAGAAAAAGATAACGCAGAGGCGCAGAGGACGCGGAGATTCGCAGAGAAGAGAAACCCAAGACCCAGGCACATACTCCGTGCCTGGGGCACCCGGCACCCGGCGGTGGCGAGAAAGGGGTGGGAGGGATAGCATGGGGCTGCGCGTAGAGAGGGGATACCGATGAACCTGTTGAAGAGATTCGTTGTGGTGGTAGCGGTGGTGGTTGCGATGGGTGGCATGGCCACGGCGCAGGAGATGCAAGAAGGCCGACTGCTGCGGTTCCCGGACATCTACAAAGACAAGATTGTGTTCAGCTATGGCGGTGATCTGTGGCTGGTTCCGGCCGCCGGCGGAGTGGCGCGGCGTATCACCGCGCACCCGGGCCGGGAGATTTTTCCAAAGTTTTCGCCCGACGGGAAAACCATCGCATTCACGGGGGAGTACGACGGGAATCCCAATGTGTACACGATTCCAGCGGAGGGCGGGGATCCCAAACAACTGACATTCCTGCCAAGTGCCATGCACATGACGGAGCGAATGGGTGTGGAAAACGAGGTGATCAATTGGCTTCCCGACGGGAAGCACATTCTCTTCCTTTCCCGCCGGGATACGTTTAATAGCTGGTTCGGGCGGCTATTCAGCGTTTCCGTCGATGGCGGACTCCCGGTGCGTTTGCCGATCGACAAGGGGGGACTGACTTCGTTTTCACCGGATGGAAATCGGATCGCCTACAACCGGATCTTCCGGAATTTCCGAACGTGGAAACACTACACCGGAGGAATGGCGCAGAAAATATCCATCTACAATTTCAAGAGCAACGAGTACGAGCAGCTCGGAGAGTACGAAGGAGTGGATACGTTCCCGATGTGGCATGGGGACACAATCTACTTCGCTTCGGATCGCGGGCCCGAGCAGCGCATGAATTTGTACGCCTACAGTTTGAAGACGAAGGAAATCCGGCAGCTTACGCACTTTAAAGAGTTCGACGTGAATTGGCCGAGTCTGGGTCCCGATGCGATCGTATTCGAGAACGGCGGGTATCTCTACGTAATGGATCTGGCGACGGAGCAGGCGAAGAAGATTACCGTGTACCTGCCGGGCGACCGCGACCTGGCGCGGCCGCATTGGATGAATACAAGCAAATGGGTGACGGCCTACGACATCTCGCCGGATGGAAAACGAGGGGTGTTCAGCGCACGCGGCGACGTGTATACCGTGCCCGCCAAAGAGGGAAGCATCCGCAACCTGACGCAGACACCGGGGATTCGCGAGGATTATGCGACGTGGTCTCCGGACGGACGGTGGATCGCGTATGTTTCCGACCGGAGTGGCGAACAAGAACTGTACCTGTCGCCGCAAGACGGCAATGGGAAGGAGGTTCGCGTGACAACGGACGGCACGATGTTCCGGCTGCCGCCGGTGTGGTCGCCGGACAGCAAGAAGCTGCTGTACGCGGACAAATCGGTGAGGTTGTATTACGTGGATATTGATGCGAAGAAGCCCGTGCAGATCGATCAAGGCAAGTACTCGGATATAACCGACTACGGGTGGTCGCCCGACAGCCAGTGGGTGGCGTACGCGAAGACGGCGGAGAACCAGAACAATGTCGTCTATGTGTATTCGCTGGGGGACAAGAAGATCACGGCGGTAACCACGAGCTTCACGGAGAGCAGAAATCCGGTTTTCGATCCGGATGGGAAATACCTGTATTTTCTGTCGAACCGGGATTACAACGAAGTTCTCGGGGTTTATGATTTCGAGTTCTCCAATCCAAAGGCGACGCGCGTGTACGTGGTGACCTTGCGCGCGGATACGCCTTCACCGTTCGCCCCGCAGAGCGACGAAGTGGAAGTGAAGAAGGCGGATGCTGCCGTGCCGGCTGAAGCGAAAACGAAAGACGCAAAGTCCGAGGCGAAAGGCGGTGAGAAAGCCGGGGAGAAAGCTGGGGAGAAAACCGCGGAAAAGAAGGAACCGTTCCGGATGGACCTGGAGGGCATAGGCAACCGGATTGTCAGCCTTCCGAATCCGCCGGCGAATCTGCGCAACCTCGCGGCCGCGAAGGGCTTTGTTTATTATACGACGGCTCCCGTGATGGGGCTTTCCGGTCCGCTGCCGGGAGAAGGCTCCGCTATTCACGTTTTTGACTTGAAAGAACGAAAAGATCAAGTGCTCGTGGATGGCGCGACGGGGTTTGCGCTCTCGTTCGACGGCAAGAAGCTGCTGTATTCGGCGCCGAAGGGCGGCGGAGGAGGCGCCGAGCAAGGGGAAGGCCCCACCGTAAACGTATACGGAATCGTGGATGCAACGCCGCCAACCGGTGGAGCGCACAAGTCCGGCGAAGGCACGCTGGATTTGAGCGGGATGCGCGCCCAGATCGATCCGCGGGCGGAATGGCAACAGATGTACTACGAAGTGTATCGGCAGGAGCGCGATTACTTTTTCGAGGCTTCGATGAATGGGGTGGATTGGGCGGGTGTCCGTGACAAATACGCACCGTTATTGCCGCATATCGCCGACCGCTACGACCTGACGTATGTTCTGGGGGAGATGCTCGGGGAACTCGCAAATTCCCACACCTACACGGGCGGAGGAGAGTATCCGGACTTGCATCCGGTGAAAGTTGGGGTCCTGGGAGTGGATTTTGAAGCCGATGCGGCCAACAATCTCTATCGTTTCAAGAAGATTTACACAGGCGAGAACTGGAATGCCGCGTTGCGATCGCCGCTGACCGAGCCGGGGGTGGACGTCAAAGAAGGCGATTATTTGCTTGCGGTGAACGGGAAGCCCTTGCGAGCAGCGCAAAATCCCTACGAGCTGTTTGTGAACACGGCCGGGGAGAATGTGACGCTGAGCGTGAATTCCAAGCCGGGTGAGGAGGGTGCGCGCAACGTGGTGGTCAAGCCGATCAGCAGCGAATACAGCCTGCGCGAACTGGATTGGATCGAGAGCAATCGCCGCAAAGTGGACCAGGCGACCGGAGGCCGCGTCGGCTACGTGTATTTACCCGACATGGAGGACGCCGGATTGAACGAGTTCGTCAAACAGTACTTTCCGCAAATCCGCAAGGAAGGGCTGATCTTCGATGTGCGTTACAACCGGGGCGGGTTTGTGGACCAGATCATCATGGAGCGCTTGCGGCGCATTTTGGCGGGGATGGAATCGGCGCGTAATTTTGAGAGCGGCACGATTCCCGAGGTGGTCTCCCACGGGTCCATGGTGTGCGTGACCAACGAATACGCGGCGTCCGACGGAGATTTCTTCACCTATTACTTCAAACGCTACAAACTGGGGCCGGTGATCGGCATGCGCACGTGGGGTGGGGTGCGTGGAATTCGCGGATACATTCCGCTGCTGGATGGCGGGTATGTTACGCGGCCAGAGTTCTCGCTGTATGGGCTGGACAGCCAGTGGCTGATCGAGAATCGTGGAGTGCAACCAGACATCGTTGTGGATAACAGGCCGGATCAAGTGATGGCGGGACATGATCCGCAGCTCGAAAAGGCCATCGAAACGCTGATGAAGGAAATCCAGGAGCACCCGAAGAAGCTCCCGCCGCGGCCCGCCGACCTGCCGACGTATCCTCCCGGTCCGGGGGATTAACACGAGAAGCGCAGGGGTACCGTGGGGAGAAGTGAGGGAGGAAGGAGTTTACAGTTTCGGAGGAAGAGAAGAGGGACGGTAGCACCCCGACCAGGTCGGGGCAGGCGCTAGTCACAGAGAGAAGAACACAGAGGGCACAGAGAAAGGCAAGAAGGGAAGGAAGAGAAAAGATGACGCCCACCGGGTCGGGGTAAACGCCGGACGCGGAGTTCGCAGAGAAGAGAAGAGGGAGCGAGGTGTCCGATCATAAGAGCCCACCCTTCGCTGAAAGACGCGAAGGATGGGGCACCCTTCGAAGCTCAGGGTAAACCCTCAAGTACCGGGGATGGGCGGCGTAAGCTTAGAGAAACCCAAGAGAAACCCAAGAAAAAGCCTCACCCCTGAAGGGGTGAGCTACAGGATCGGGGAACGTGGCGCAAAAGAATCGCGAGATGCGAGGGGTTAGAAGAAGCGGGTGCGGACGCGGACGGGCAGATGGCCCAGGTCGATCAAGGTTAGGAAATCGATGGTCTTGAACTCGCGGTCGATGGCGGGGGGACCGCAGACGCGGGCGGAGATATCGAGATAGGCGCGGAAGAGCCGCGGGGGACGCGTGATTTCTACAGGGGCGCCCGTGGGAGTGCAGCGGCAATCGGGCTGGGGCAAGGTGCGGAGGCGAGGTTCGACCAGGTATTTGGCCTTCAGGGATTCATACATGGCGGCGCCGAAGTTTTCATCCTGCGAAGAAATGGAGTTGCAGCCGAGGAGATAGCGCGATTCGGTGCGGGTGGAGTAAATGGCCAGGCCCTTCCAGAGGCTGTGCAGAACTAGGGTGTTGCGGAAATCGACGTGGACGCAGGCGCGACCAAGCTCGAGGACTTCTTTGCGCACAGGATCGTAGGGTGTGAAATCGAAGAGCTGGTTGCCGTAATAGCCGAGGTTCTGCGCGGCGGTTTCCCCGGTTTGCAGGCGATAGGTGCCGACAAGCTTGGAGGTATCCAGATCGCGGACCATGAGGTGGTCGCAAAAGGAGTCGAAAGGGTCGATGTCCAGGCCGGAGCGTTCGGAGGTGGAGAGACCTTCGCCAAGTTCAAGATTGAAGACGAGATAGCGGAGGCGCTGGCATTCCTCCAAATCCTGAGTGGTCTGCGCGAGGGATACGCGGAAAAGAGAAGTTTCGGTTAAAACTGGGTCGGTCGTTACTGTCTTCACAGTTGACCTCGGGCTGGGTCGAGTGTGGCGTGACCCAGGTTTCTGGAATGTTGCAGCCAGGTTATTTTCGCGTTGCTGCCGGTAACCGATACGAACGGGAGCGAGAACGATAGGGTTAGTTTACGCGGAATTTAAGGACAAGAAAAGATGCAAATGGTGGACGAGAGGGGATTCGAACCCCCGACCTCCTCGTTGCGAACGAGGCGCTCTCCCAGCTGAGCTACTCGCCCACGAGTAGCAACTTTTTGATTTTAGCAGAGGGAAAGCGGGAGAACAAAGGGGATTGCAGTTTTAAGTTGTCAGTTTTCAGTATTGAGTTTCGGAGAAGAGGAAAGAAAATAGAGAAGAATTACGCGGAGGGCACAGAGAGGACAGAGTTCACAGAGAAGAAAAGACCAGAAGAGAAGAGGGACGGAGGTGTCCGATTGTAAGAGCCCACCCTTCGCAAAAGGCGCGAAGGATGGGGCACCCTTCGAGCACTTTGATGGGTGGCAAAAGTGAGCAAGAAGAGAAGAGGGACCGAGGTGTCCGATTGTAAGAGCCCACCCTTCGCAAAAGGCGCGAAGAATGGGGCACCCTCGAGCACTAGGGATGGGCGGCGTAAGCCAAGAGAAACCCGGAGAAACCCAAGAAAAGCCTCAGGCCTGAAGGCCTGAGCTACAGGGAAGCGACCCCGCAAGGCGGGGTCGACAACTACAAAGGCGAAGAGTGCGGTGCCGGGGTTAGGGTTGGTCGGGGGAGGCGCCGGCGCGCTGGGCTACGACTTTGCGGGCATTTTCGTAAAGAGCGCGGGCTTGCGGAATGGCTTCGATGGCCTTTTGTACCTGGGGATCAGCTTCGAGAAGGATCTTGAAGCCCTCCTGAGTGCCATAGGCGGACATGAAAACTTCCTGCTTGATCTTGCGCTTGATCCAATCGAGGTTCTCAGCGAACTCGGGCTCGGTGTAACGGATGTTGGCGCGCGAGAGGTAATCGCGGAATTCTTTCAAGATGCGATCATCCACCTCAAAGCTGTGGGTGATGGCGGGCTTGGTGCCGAGGTAATAGCGTGTGAAGCTGCCGACGCCCTGCTCGACGGGATAGAAGACATCGGCGCGATACATGGCTTCCTGGAACTTAGTGGGCTTGGGAGTGGGGACGACAATGTCTGGAGTGATGCCGCCGCCGCCGGTGACCGGACGGCCGCTATCGGTCTGGCGAACTTCCGTAGGGTGATCGGGGACCTTGCGCTCATAGTGATATTCGTAAAGGGAGACGGATTTGTAATCGCGCTGGATGAGGCGGCCGCTGGGGGTGTAGTAACGCGCCGTGGTGAGAGCGAGGCCGGTGTTTTCGGCGAGGCGCTGCACGGTCTGCACGAGGCCCTTGCCGAAAGTGGTTTCGCCAACCACGAGGCCGCGGTCGTGATCCTGAACGGCGCCGGTGACGATTTCGGCGGCGGAGGCGGAGTTGTTGTTGACGAGGATCACCAGGGGCACGTTCAAACCCTGATTACCGCGGACGGCGCGAAAGGTGCGCTCCGGGGCGCTGCGGCCGTGATAGGAAACGATGATCTGACTTTTTTCAAGGAACATGTCGCCGACGGCGACGGCTTCATTGAGGAGGCCGCCGGGATTGCCGCGCATATCAAGGATGAGTCCATCGAGGGAATTGGCGCCCAGCTGCTTGAGGGCGTCGGCGAGTTCGCGGTCGGTGGTATCGTTGAATTGCGAGAGGCGAATGTAGCCGATGCCAGGCTGCACAAGGAAAGAAATGTCCACGGAATGGCGGGGGATTTCGTCGCGGGTAACGGTGAAGACGAGAGGATCGGGGTAGCCTTCGCGGGTGACGACAATCTTGACTATGGTGCCCTTGGGGCCCTTGAGCATGTCGGCGACTTCGCTGGTGGTGAGGCCGTCGGTGGACTTGTTGTCCACCTGGATGATGACATCGCCCGGGCGCAGGCCGGCGTTATAGGCGGGCGCGCCGACGTAGGGAGAGATGACCACGGTGTGGTTTTCGCGGGGAGCGACGACCATGCCGACGCCATAATATTTGCCGTGCTGGTCTTCCTGGAGAAGGGCGAACTGGCGGGCATCGAAGAAATTGGAGTGCGGGTCGAGCATGCGGAGCATGCCGGGGATGGCGCCCTGGTAGACGGCCTTGTCCGTGTCCACAGGCTCGGCGTAGTTGTCCTGGACGATGTCGAGAACGGAGGTGAAGTCGCGGACGGCGGCCTGGTAATTGTCCACGTTGGAGGTGGTGGCACGGACGGAGGGGCCGTAGATGCCGCCAAGGATAGCGGAGACAACGAGAACTACAACGACTATGACCAGGCCGCGACGTTCAAGATTCATGAGTACCCTCACTGATTCGGCGAACTAGAGATCTGGGCGACGGTGCTGCAATTGGTGCTGCGCAAAAAACCTTTGCTTCAGGGGCTAAAGCCCCGGCCGCCTAAAGAAAGCGCAAACCCAAGAGCGGCCCACCTCTCTCCTGCGGCGAGCAAGCAGAAGGACGGGCCCTACAAACCCAGGAGAGCGGCCTCGACAAATGAACGATCTTGCCGAGATGGGGCGCAGCGTGCTGCGCCCCTACAAAAGCGAAAGAAACCCAGGAACCGGTCTAAATACTGGCCACTACAGACGGCCGGAAACCCAAGAAAAAACCTCAGGCCTGAAGGCCTGAGCTACAGGGCGAAACGGCACGAAACCGGGCAAAGAAAGTCCAGTATAGCATGGGCGGTGGCAAGTGTTGTTTGACACCGCTGGCTACCCTTTCTATGATGCAAAGAGGGGGCGTAGAGACGCATCCAGGCCAATGTTGAGCGTTCCGCACATGATCGTGGTTTTCCTGGTGGTGCTGGTGGTCTTTGGACCCCAGAAGCTGCCGGAGCTGGCGCGTAGCCTGGGCAAGCTGATGGCGGAGTTTCGGAAGGCTTCGACGGACTTCCGGAGCGCGTTTGAAGAGGAGATGCGGGACCTGGAAAGGCAGGCGCGGCTGGCGGAATTGCGGAAGCAGGCAGCCGAGGCGGTGACGGCGGCGACGATTGCCGAGACCACGGCGCAAAATGCGCAGAATGCCAAGAATCCTCCTGCGGCGATAGCGGCCGCAACGACTGGGGTGGAGGCGCTGCCCGAACCTTTTTCTGCCCAGAAACCATTGAGGGAGGGGCCGGTGATTACGCCGGTGGCCGAGGCCGTTCCCCGAATGGAAGCAGGAAGCAACGAAGTAAGAAGCAACGAAGCGGGAAGCAAGGAAGATGCGAGCAGCAAGAGTACCGCGAGTGATGGTGCAAATGGGGAAAGCACCAATGGGGAAAATGTAACTAATGATAGCGCAGCAATGGCGGAATCCACGCCCTCTCATGACCAACAGCCTGCCTGATTCATCGCCGACGTCCATCATGAACCGGGGACAAGAGCCCGGGGGACAGATGACGTTTTTCGAACACCTGTCGGAACTCCGGAAGAGGATTATCAATTCGTTGTATGCGATCGGGATTGGCGCGTTTGTGGGGGTGTACCTGTCGCAGCGGTTCATCGGGTTTATTACCAAGCCGATGCTGGAGGCGTTGAAGGGAGCGGGGCTGGAGCAAAAGCTGATCTACACACATCCGGCGGGCTATTTGAACATGGTGATCACGCTGGGGGTGTACCTGGGCGTGGTGATGGCATCGCCGATTGTGCTGTACCAGTTGTGGCTGTTTGTGGCGCCGGCTTTATACAAGCATGAACGGAGCGCGGTGACGGGGTTTATGTTCTCGACGGTCTTTTTGTTCTTGGCGGGGATCGCGTTCGGATATTTCGTTACGCTGCCGTACATGCTGAAATTTCTGGTGAGCTTCAAGGGCCCGGTGGTGCCGATGATCAGCATCAACGAGTATTTCGATTTGATACTGATGGTGTTGCTGGGGCTGGGGCTGGTGTTTGAGCTGCCGATTTTGATTTTCTTTTTGTCGCTGTTTGGAATCGTGACGCCGAAGTTTCTGTGGCACAATTTCCGCTACGCGGTTTTGATCATCGCGGTGGTGGCGGCGATTATCACGCCGACGCCGGACGCGCAGACGATGCTGATATTCATGATGCCGATGGTGCTGTTGTATTTTGTGGGGATTGCGGTGTCGTCATCGGTGGTGCGGAAGAAGAGGAAGAGGGAAGAGGCAGAGAAGGCGGGGGCGGTTTGAGGAAGAGTTCAAGAGTAGAAGAGTTTAAGAGTGAAAGAGGTTGCGGAAGATTTCTTGCGAGGGGAGTTGCATTGGGCGTAGTTGCATGGGCTGAGGAGGGCCTCACCCCTGAAGGGGTGAGCTACAGCGGGGTGACAGGTTTGCGTATGTGGCGGGTGGGGTTGCTGGTGTTGGTGGCGATGGCGGCGCTGGGGTGCAAGTCTGGGGGGACGACGGCGGCGCCGGCGGCTACGGCGGAGAAGCCGTTTATGAGCGCGGTGGCGGGGAATCCGCCGGCGGTTGTGGAGGATGTGCCTGCGCCGGAAAAGATGGATGGGTTTGACGGGAAACGCGCGTACGAGCAGGTGGTGAAGCAGGTGAGCTTCGGGCCGCGGCCTGCGGGATCGGCGGCGCTGGCCAAATTGCAGGATTATCTGGAGACGGAGCTGAAGTCGTACGGGTGCGTGGTGGAGACGGATTCATTTTCGGCGGATACACCGGCGGGGCGGCTGCCGATGAAGAATCTCCTGGTGAAAATTCCGGGAGAGAAGCCGGGGATTATTTTGCTGGGGACGCACTACGACACCAAGCGGCTGGAAAATTTTGTAGGGGCGGATGATGGCGGGTCGTCCACGGGAGTGATGCTGGAGATCGCACGGCTGCTGTGCGGGCAAAAGCAGGCGGGGAAATATGCGGTGTGGATCGCGTTTTTCGACGGGGAAGAGGCAGTGAACAAGGAGTGGGTGGACCCGGACAACCGGTACGGGAGCCGGGAGATGGCGGCGCGGCTGGCGAACAGCGGGGATTTGAAGAGGGTGAGGGCATTCATCCTGGCGGACCTGGTTGGGGGACGCAGGCCACACTTCCGGGCCGACGGCGAATCCACGAAATGGCTGGTGAATTTGGTGTGGGGGACCGCGGCGAAACTTGGCTATTCCAAGATTTTCTTGAATGAACCTACGGATATCGGCGGCGACGACCATTATTCATTTACGAAGAGGAATGTGCCTTCGGTGGATATCATTGACCTTGATTTCAATGATGTGCCGTACTGGCATACGCCGGAGGATACGGTTGACAAGATTAGCGCGCGAACGATGGCGATCGTGGGGCATGCGATTCTGGAATCGGTGAAGGAATTGCAACAGAAGTAGGATTGACCTGCCTGGGGTTGGGAATCATTTACAAATTAGGTTGGGATTTGCGGGGAGGGGTGTGCTTGGAGGGATAGGAGAGGTTGAAAGTTGGGAGAAAGGGCGAGGAGAAAGGCTTTAACGCAGAGGACGCAGAGTTCGCAGAGAAGAGGGACGGTAACACCTCGACCGGGTCGGGGCAGGCGCCGTTCACAGAGGGAAGAACACAGAGGGCACAGAGAAAAGAAGGAGAGAAGAAAAGAAGGAGAGAAGAAAAGAAGGAGAGAAGAAAAGAAGAGTGAAAGCGGCTGTCTTTCGGAGTTCGGGATAAACAGGGGTTGCTACAAGTTGGTGAAGACCTCACCCCTGAAGGGGTGAGCTACAGGGGTGAGCTACAGGGGTGAGCTACAGGCGCGAGATTAGCGTTCGAAGGAGGGGTCGTGGAGTAGAGAGATTTGGGAGTGGGATGGGAACTTGTCGTCGTCGCGGTAGGGGAAGTCGGAGCGGTAGTGGCTGCCGCGGCTTTCTTCGCGGGCCAGGGCGCAGCGGGCGATGAGAATGCCGAGGGTGTGGAGATTCTGCAACTCGTGATCGCAGCGGCCATTCTTGTCGGCAAGAGGAATTGGCATGGCTTGCAGGGAGTCAAGAGCGGCTTTGAGTTCCTTGCCGTTGCGTAGGATGCCGACCTGTTTCCACATCACTTCACGGAGTTTTTGAAGGCCGGCGGAGGCAACGGGTTTGGCTTTTTGCGCGGCGGCAGGGGCGCCGTTGGCTTTGCCGGGTTTGGGAATGGGGCTGCCCGGGATGTTGAGCTGCTTTTTTTTGGAACCGGGCGCGTCCTTCATCATGGCGATGCCGGAGCGCGCGCCGAAGACGAGTCCTTCGAGGAGGGAATTGCTGGCGAGGCGATTGGCGCCATGGACGCCGGTGGAGGCGGTTTCGCCGGCAGCGTAAAGTCCGGGGATGGAGGTGCGTCCCCAAAGATCGGTTTTGACGCCGCCCATGATGAAGTGCGCGGCGGGAGTCACCGGGGCGAGGTCGCTGGAGAGATCGAGGCCGTAGCTGAGGCAAGTGGCGTAGATGCGCGGGAAACGCTTTTCGAGGAAATCCTTGGGCTTGGCAGTCATGTCGAGATAGACATGCTCGCTGTGGGTTTTGTGCATTTCGCTGACGATGGCGCGCGCAACAACATCGCGCGTAGCGAGTTCCTGAGCTTCGTGGTAGCGCTTCATGAAACGTTCGAGATGGATGTTGCGGAGAATGCCGCCTTCGCCGCGGAGGGCTTCGCTGAGAAGGAAACGCGGGGCGCCCTTGATGGCCAGCGCGGTGGGATGGAATTGCACGAATTCCATATCGGAGAGGACGGCGCCGGCTTTGTAGGCGATAGCCATGCCGTCGCCGGTGGCAAGATCGGGATTGGTGGTTTCGCGGAAAAGCTGGCCGAGTCCGCCGGTGGCGAGGAGAATGGCGCCGGCGCGGACTTCGTGGAGGGAGGCATCGGTTTCGTCAACGAAGCGAACGCCGACGGCGCGGCCATTTTCGAGGATGAGTTCGGTGGTGAAGGCGCGGGCGCGCATGTGCAGATGCGGGATGATGTGGGCGCGGGAGAGGAGGGCGCGGCTGATTTCGCGGCCGGTGGAATTGCCGTGGGTGTGGAGGATGCGAGAACGGCTGTGAGCGGCTTCGCGGGTGAAAGCGAGCTTGGTGCCGGCGCGGTCAAATTCGGCGCCCCATTCGAGGAGCTGGGTGATGTACTTGGGGCCTTCTTCGACGAGGAGAGCGACGGCCTCAGGGCGGCACAGGCCGTCCCCGGAATTGAGAGTGTCCTGTTCGTGGAGGCCGATTTCGTCTTCGTCGCTGAGAGCGAAGGCGACCCCGCCCTGGGCGTAAGCGGTGGCGGATTCGGAGAGATCGGACTTGGCGAGGACGAGCACGCTGCCGGCCTGGCTGAGCTCGATGGCGGCGCGCACGCCGGCGACTCCGGAACCGATGACGAGGTAATCGGCCTGGTAGGATTTTGCGGAGTGAGTCATGTGGGCGTTTTCGAGGCGCAGAAGTATGGTAGCACGGGGGAAAAGAGTTCTCAGTTTTCAGTTGTAAGTTTTGAGTTTAGGAAAAGAGAAGAGGGACGGTAACACCCCGACCAGGTCGGGGCAGGCGCCAGTCACAGAGGAAAGAACACGGAGAACCCAGAGACCAGAGAAGAGCGGGGAAGGAGAGAAAGACGGGAGAGGGATATCAGCGATCAGGAAGCAAGAAAGAGATGACGAGCTGACCAGGTCGGGATGAACGCCGATGCAGAGAATGCAGAAATGCGCAGAGAAGAGAAGAGCGATGGAGGTGGCCGATCATAAGAGCCCACCCTTCGCTGAGGAACGCGAAGGATGGGGCACCCTCGAGCACTTTGATGGGTGGCGTAAGTGAGCAAGAAGAGAAGAGGGACGGAGGCGTCCGATCGTAGGAGCCCACCCTTCGCTGAGGAACGCGAAGGATGGAGCACCCTCAAGTCCGTGGGGATGGTGATACATTGAGGGGAGAGGAATCTTAGCGAGATGAGAGCGGCGAAAAGGAAGAGGGCTGGGACACAGGCGGTGTGGGTGCGGGCGGGGGCGGGACGCTACGGGGTGGTGTGCGCGGCGGGATTGCTGCGGAGGGCGGGGCGGGAGATTGCGAAGCTGGGGCGGTTTTCGAGCGTGCATGTGGTGAGTTCGCCGAAGGTGTGGAGAGCGGTGGGCAAGGCGTTCGCGGGAAGTTTTGCGCGGGGTAAAGCGCCGGTGGTGCATTTGTTTAACGATGCGGAGGCAGCGAAGAATCTGGCGACGGTGGAATTGCTGACGCGGAAACTGGTGCGAGCGGGCGCGGACCGGAAATCGCTGCTAGTGGCGGTGGGCGGCGGGGTAGTGGGAGATGTGACGGGATTTGTGGCGGCTTCGTATTTGCGCGGCGTGGCGCTGGCGCAGGTGCCGACGACGCTGGTGGCGCAGGTGGACAGCGCGGTGGGCGGAAAGACCGGAGTGAATCTGCCGGAAGGGAAGAATCTGGTGGGGGCGTTTTATCCGCCGCGGCTGGTGCTGATCGATCCGGAGGCGCTGGAGAGTTTGCCGGAGCGGGAATTTCGCGGCGGGCTGGCGGAAGTGATCAAGTACGGCGTGATCGCGGATGCGAAATTGTTCGCGTACCTGGAAGAAAACCTGGAGAAAATTTTACGGCGGGATGCGGCGGCGTTGGAGCACATTATCCGGCGCTCGGTGGAGATAAAGGCTTGGGTGGTGAGCGAGGACGAGCGGGAATCCGAGCTGCGGGAGATTTTGAATTACGGGCACACGTTCGGGCACGCGCTGGAATCCGCGACGCGCTACCGGCGCTACCAGCATGGGGAAGCGGTGGCTTGGGGGATGCTGTGCGCGGCACTACTGGGATATGGCGTGGTGCATACTCCGGGAGACGCGGTGTCGCGGATTGTGTCGCTGATCAAGCGCGTGGGACCGCTGCCGGGATGGCCGAAGACGAGCCCGAAGAAATTGTTTGCGGCGATGCACGCGGACAAGAAGGCGCGCGGAGGCAAAGTGCGATTCGTGCTGGCGCCGCGGCTGGGAAGGGCGAGTTCGTATGATGATGTGCCGGCGAAGATGGTGGAATGCGTGCTGCGATGCGCGCCGGAATGTTTGCAGCGGCCGGTGGTGGAGATTGTGAACGAGGCGACGGGGAAAACCTGTGGCTGAGGGGCGGGCATTTCCGAAAGGCACACAACCCGAGGGCGCAACAAGCGAGCAGGACGCTGCGCAAAAAGTGCGCGAGATGTTTACGCGGATTGCGCCGCGGTATGACCTGCTGAATCACTTGCTGAGCGGACAGATGGATAAGCGGTGGCGGGCGCGGACGGCGCGGGAGTTGCAGGCGATTTTGGGGCGCGCGGACGCGGTGGTGCTGGATGTGTGCTGCGGGACGGGGGATTTGGCGTTTGCGCTGGCGCGGGAGGCAAAGGCGCAGATTATCGGCGCAGACTTTTCCCATACAATGCTGGTGCGGGCGCGGGAAAAGAGCGCAGCGGCGGGAAATGGCGCGGAGGCGGTGAAGTTTATTGAGGCGGATGCGCTGCGGCTGCCGTTCGCGGATGCGACGTTGGACCTGGTGACGGCGGCGTTCGGTTTCCGGAATTTGGCGAATTATGAAGCGGGGTTGCGCGAGATTTTACGGGTGCTGAAGCCGGGAGGGACGTTGGCCATCCTGGAATTTACGGAGCCGGCGCCGGGAGTGATTGGCGATTTGTACCGGTTTTACTGCAGGAACGTTTTGCCGGTGATTGGCGGGATGATTTCGGGGGATGCGACGGCGTACCGGTATTTGCCGAAGTCGGTGGCGCGGTTTTTCCGGCCAGAGGAGTTTGTGGAGCAATTGCGGGAGGCGGGGTATGCGGAGGCGCGGTATGTGTTGATGACGTTCGGGACGGTGGCGCTGCATGTGGGGGAGAAGAAGTTGTAAGTTTTCAGTGGTCAGTTTTAGGTTTCGGAAAAGAGAAGAAAAGAGAGACGGTAACACCCCGACCGGGTCGGGGCAGGCGCCGATCACAGAGAGAGGAACTCAGAGAGCACAGAGATAAGAGAAGAGGGGAGAAGCAGATCCCTCCACTACGCGGCCCGACGCGCCGTAATGCGGCGCGGGAGAGAAAGTCGGGCCGCTCCGGTCGGGATGACAGTTTTTGGGTGAAGCGCGCGGTGGGTCGATGCGGGAATCTATCCACGTTTTCTCGAGGCGAATTTATAAGGTGGGAATCATCCGGTATGTGGATGTACCGGCCGAGGTGTCTCGCGAGATTGCCGCGGGCGAAGTGAATGTGGCGGTGCAGGGGACGGTGGAAGGCATGGCGTTGCGAACGACGCTGGTGCCGCGGGGGCGGGGATGCCACCGGCTGGCGATTCACGGGGAGATCCGGAAGAAATTGCATGTGGATGCGGGAGCAGTTGTGGAGGTGGCGCTGGAGCGGGACGAGGAGCCGCGGGAACCGGCAGTGCCACCGGCGCTGGCGATGGCGCTGCGGCTGGCACCGCGGGCGCAGGCGGAGTTTCGCGGGATGACGACGGCGCTGCGGCGTCAGATTGTGCGGTTTATCATGAGCGCGAAGCAGGAGGCGACAAGGGACCGGCGGGCGCGGATGGCGGTGCGGCTGTTGATGGCACGGGTGGAGCGGAAGAAGAAACCACGGCGCACATCGCGGTGATGATTTGCCAGATCCGTGGCTGGCGCGGTGACATTTTCTCGACACAAAGAAGCGAGGGGAAAAGCGCAAGAGTGAAAGTGTGTAAGAGCGAGAGGGCGCGGGCGGTGCGGTGGATTGTGTGGGGAACCGTAGCGATCATTGACGGGCCGGAATACATAACGTGTGGGATCGAGAAAAGGCTTACGCAGAGATCACAGAGGGCACAGAGTTCGCAGAGAAGAGGAGGAGCAGAACGAGTGTAGCGGTAGAGCGTAAGAGCCCACCCTTCGCTGAGGAACGCGAAGGGCGGGGCACCCTCAAGTACTTCGTTCGGCGAGGGAACGGGGCAAACCCAGGACCCAGGCACACTGCGTGTCTGGGACACCTGGCGCTGTTCGCAGAGAAAAGAAAAGAGGTGCCGATGTGTCTGATCGTCGGAGCGCACCCTTCGCTGAGGAACGCGAAGGGTGGGGCACCCTCAAGTACTTCGTTCGGCGGGGGAACGGGCAAACCCAGGACCCAGGCACAAACTCCGTGCCTGGGGCACCCGGCGGATGGGAGGCGGGGCTGACATTGCAAAAGCGGCGCCAAGGCGCCGCACTCCAAGGGGTACGGAAGTGTGCATAGAGGGGTATTGACTGATACGAATGGTCTATTGTGCGGGGCAGGGGCGGTGAGTAGTCTCGGCGGAGCAGGACCATGCGGCTGAAAGGGGAACGCCAATGATCAGCGCCACGGCCCTTAACGCAAAAACAGAATTGCGAAGACGCATGCGCGCGAGCCACTTGGCTGACGAGCTGGCGGGAATGTGCGCGGACTTGTGCATGGAACAGGTGGAGCCGGAAGAGGCATTGGAGCGCATCCAGGAGAAGGCGCTGGAACGGCTGGTGAGCTTGCTGGACACGCGGATGCTGTCGGATGCGGAAGCGATGAACGATTGCCTGGAAATGATCGCGGAAGAGTCTGGGAGGGTGGCGTGCGAAGCGCTGGAGAAGGGCATGGCACGGCTGCGGGAAGGGCTGGCGCTGCTGGAGAGTTTGGAGAGCGAGGACGAGACGGAAGCGTTTGCGGGACAGTTCGCGGGCGGAAGTGTGAATTGAGGAAAGTTAACAGTTTTCAGTTTTAAGTTATAAGTAAAGCAAGAGGGTGGTTTGCGGGGCGGCGCAGAGGTGGTGCCACGATCCCTCCACTGCGTGCCGCAAACGGCGCGGCACTCCGGTCGGGATGACAGGGTGAGCGTGGCGCAACCGGCGCGGAGTTCCGGTGGCAGGGATTGTGGTTTGGCGGCGGAGGTTGCAATTGTAAAAGCGGCGGCCCTTCGAACCGCCGCACTCCAAAAGAGGCAAAACGCAGAGATTGTGCGGACATGGGGCGCAGCTATGCTGCGCCCCTACCAAAACATGAGGAACCCAAGAACTGGGCAAGAAGCGAGTTAGCGGGCCCAGCCGGAATCGCCGCCGGCTTTTCGGAGTTCGTCTTCCAGGTCGGAGAGTTGCTGCTTGAGAGAGTCGACTTCCTTTTGCTTGGCGTCGATTTTGGCCTGTTTGTCGCTGATGTCGGAACGATCATGCTGCTGCATCAAGGCCTGCTGGGGGTCGCTGTAATACTGGACTTGATTTTTGTTGAGCTCACGCTGCAGAACGTCCAATTCCTTTTCCGCTTTAGCCAAATCGTCGCGAGCCTTCTGGAAGCGTTTGCGCCAGTAGGCTTCGGGGTTCTTGACTTTGTCCTCGTCGGAGCCCGGGGCGGAAGTGTCGGCCGCGGCGGTTGACGAAGCGTCGCCGGAAGGCTGGGCGGCAGGCGGGGGCTGGGGGACGGAGGGGATATCGTCGTTGGTATAAACCTTTTTTGGGGGCGGGGCGTTTTTTTGCTGTTCGCGAGTTTTGCGGGCGGCGTCGGCGACGGGATCGGCGGGCTGGTCCTGCTGCGCGAGGACGGGGAACACGGCGAAGGCGGCGAGAGCGAGAAGAGCGGCGAGCCGCAAGAGTGTTATGGAACGCATGTCAAATAACCTCCAACGGAGCAAGCGAAAAGGCTCGGGACCTGCTGGGTGCTCCCAAGACGAGACAGCATGACCTGTGGCTATTGTAGCGCGATCGGAGCGGGAGAGGGAGGGATTGCGCGAAAGGATAAAGGCTGGGTGAAGGTTAAGCGATCAGGAAGCAGGATTCGAAAAGCGAAAAGCGAAAATCGGCAACAGAGCTAAGACATGGTGGTGGTGCCACGATCCCTCGACTGCGCGGCCCGACGCGCCAAAATGCGGCGCGAAGAATAAAGTCGGGCCGCTTCGCTCGGGATGACATTTTTCGGGTGGGCGGTTAGAGGGAGGAGTTAGTGATGGAGGCGAGGCCGCAACTGGCGGGGGCTGCGACGATTGGGCGGCGAGGTGAAGCTGGGGAAGGCCTCACCCCTGAAGGGGTGAGCTACAGGAGGAGGTGCTGAAGGAGGCGAGGGAGGACGTAAACGACGAAAAAGGCAGCGATGCCGAGGAAGGAGCCGAGGGGAAATTGGTATTGAGAAGCAATGGCCAGGCGGAGGGAATTGGCGTTGCCGTGGCCGAGGCCGCGGCGTGCGGCGCGCGCGGCGAGATCGCGTTTCCATCCGGAAAAGTAGAGAACGAAGACGGTGCCAATGCCAACGATGCTGCCGAGAAGGGTGCCGAAGAGGATCGTGAGGAAGGCTCCACGAAGGCCCAGGAAGGCGCCGATCATGGCCATCATTTTGACGTCACCCATGCCCATACCATCGCGATGGCGAATGAGTTTGTAAAGGACCGCGGCGCCCAAGAGGAGCAGACTGCCGAAGGCGGCGCCGAGAAGGGAATCCACGACGCCAGCGGCGCCAAGGGGGAGTTTGTTGGGCAAGCGGAACCCGAGGCCATAGATACCCAGAAAGGAACTGGGAAAGATGCGGGTAGCGAAGGCCAGGCCGATCCCCAGGCCGAAGAAGGTGACGGCGTCGGGGAGGAGGCGGACGCGCAGGTCGGTGACGATAAGAACGATGAGCAGACAGCCGAAGAAGAGCCACTTGAAGGTGGGCAGGGTAATGCCGAAGGTGTAGTAGGTGAGGACGAAGTAGGCGCCGGTGAGAAACTCGATGATGGGGTACATGGGAGAGATGGGCTGGCCACAGTGGCGGCATTTAGCGCGCAGGAAGAGCCAACTGAGGATGGGGATGTTGTCGTAGGCCTTGATGGGGGATTCACAACGCGGGCAGCGGGAAGCAGGGCGGACGATGGAGAGACCTTCCGGGATGCGCGTGATGCAAACATTCAAGAAGCTGCCAATGACGATGCCGAAGAGGAAGAATAGGAAGGGGATCATCAGGAATGACTGTGCCATAGGAGAAGACGAGGCTCAACGTGGAAAGTGGATGATTGAGAGTTGAGAGTCAACAGCGGGGACAAGGATATCAGCGATCAGATATCAGCGATCAGGAAGCAAGGATGGGAGTTCACAGTTTTAGGTTTTCAGTTTGAAGATCAGGAAAAGAGAAAAGATAACGCCCCGACCGGGTCGGGATAGACGCCGGGCAGAGAACGCTGAGGTGCGCAGAGGAGAGAGAGGCAAGAGGAACCCAAGACCCAGGCACACAGTCCGTGCCTGGGGCACCCAGCTACGCGGAAGAGGTAAAGGAGGTAAAGGAGGGGAAGGAGGGGAAGGAGGGGAAGGCCTCACCCCTGAAGGGGTGAGCTACAGGCGGATGGCACGAGGGCCTGTTGGAGACGGGCTCTGGAGAGTCGGCGTGCGTTACACTAAATCTTTATGGCAATGAGCTGGTACGAGCATTGGATACGGCGGTACGAGCACCGGCGGTGGACGACCGATGACAACCGGATGGTGCGGCCGTTTGAATGGGGACTGGAGCATCTTACGGAAGTGGCCCCTCGGCTGCGCTCGGGACAAGCTAGTGGCGAGTGGCTAGTGGCTAGTGGAAGAGAGCAAGCGGAGCACGGGGAGGCGCGGGCGTATGTGCGGGAGTATGCGCGGGAAGCTACGGCGCGGAGCGAGGAGTGGTATGCGGCGGAGGAGGTGCGGGACTACCGGCTGGATGGGGAGAATGTGCTGACGTTTACGAGCACGTTGGAGTCGGCTTGGGCGGAGAACAATACGGTGCATGCGCAGTTTTTTCCGGGGGAAAAGATTGGGCCTGCAGTACTAATCCTGCCGAATTGGAATGCGAAGTGGCAGGGGCAGATGGCGTTGTGCCACTGGCTGCAACGGATGGGGATTTCGGCGCTGAAGATGAGTTTGCCGTACCACGACCGGCGGATGGCGAAAGGGCATGAGCGCGCGGACCAGTTGGTGGGGCCGAATATTGGATTGACGCTGCAGGCGAACCGGCAGGCGGTGAAAGATGCGCGGGCTTGTTTGACGTGGCTGGAACAGCGGGGATACGACCGGCTGGGGATTTTGGGGACGAGCATCGGATCGTCGGTGGGGTACATCGCGCTGGTGCATGACAGGCGGGTGCGGGCGGGGGGATTTTTTCATGTGTCCACTTATTTTGCGGATGTGGTGAGCCAGGGGATGACGACGAATCATGTTTGGGAAGGATTGCGGCACGAGGTGAGCGTGGAGGAGTTGCGGGAGTTTTGGATGCCGATCAGTCCGATGCCGTACGTGGAGCGGGGGATGGGAGCGCGGCGGAATACGTTCATGGTTTACGGGAAGTACGATCCGACGTTTTTGCCGGAGTTTACGCAGGAGATGCTAGGGGCGCTGCGGAGGAACGGGGCGGAGACGCGGACGCTGGAGTTGCCGGTGGGACATTATTCGCTGGAACTGGCACCGTTCAGTTGGGTGGCGGGGTGGAGGATGTTTAGCTATTTTTTGGAAGCGCTGGGGTGAGAAGAGTTTTCAGTTGTAAGTTTTCAGTTTTAAGATTCGGAGAGGAGGAAGCGAAGAGGGGCGGCAACACAGAGGGCACGGAGAAGAGAGAGGTAGGAGAGAAGAGTGGAAGAGTGTTCACCACAGAGGACACCGAGAGCACAGAGTAAAGCCAAGAATTGCGGGGAGTGGGAACAGGGAAGAGGAACCCAGGACCCAGGCACACACTCCGTGCCTGGGGCACCCAGCTCGTTTGCGGGGGTGGTGGATGGGGTTGGGGAAAACCTCACCCCTGAAGGGGTGAGCTACAGGCTAGGGGAGCAGGGCGAGGAAGGCGGATTTGTATTTGTCGGGGAAGTGTTTGACTTGGCCGGCACGAGTGCAGGCTATGTGAATGGTGTGGCCGGTGGCGAGGAGTTTCTGGTCGGACTGGCGGAAGACTTCGTAGCCGAATTTGAGGGTGCGGGATTTGGCTTCGAGGATGCGGGCGCGGACGGTGAGGAGTTCGTCGTAGCGAGCGGGATGGTGGTAGCGGCAGTGGACGTCGGCGACGACCATGTAGGTGTCGTGCTCGGCTTCCAATTGCTTGTAGTCGAAGCCGAGGGCGCGCATGAGTTCAACGCGGCCGACTTCAAACCAGATGAGGAAGTTGGAGTGGTAGACGACACCCATTTGATCGGTTTCGGCGTAGCGGACGCGGATGGTGACATCGTGATGAGTGAGCATTGGTGGTGGCAATAGTATGCCGGAAGAGGAGTGGAGGTTCAAAGTTGGGAGGAGGAGAGGGATATCAGCGATCAGGAGGCCAGAGAAAGGATAACGCAGAGGTTCGCAGAGAAGAAAAGAGGGGAGGGACGGTAACACCCCGACCGGGTCGGGGCAGCGCGCCGGTCACAGAGGTAAGAACACAGATGGCACAGAGAAATCAAAGAATAAAGTGAAGCATTGCAAGAAGAACACTGATGAAGAGGTGAGCTACAGGATTAGGACTTGTCGGGGGCGGAGGGCCAGACGGGTTTGCGTTTTTCGAGGAAGGAGGCGAGGCCTTCCTTGAAGTCGGGGGTGCAGCGCATGCGAGCGTTTTCCAGGATGGCGCGTTCGAGGTCGTGATCGAGGCTGGCAACCTCGGCGGAGATGAGCAGATGCTTGGTGCGGGCAACGCTGGCGGGGCTGGCCGTAATGATGGACGCGGCGAGTTCGTGGGCGCGGTCCATGAGCAATTCGGGGGCGACGAGTTCGTTGACGAGGCCAAGTTCCTTGGCTTCGGCGGCTTCGACGAGGCGGCCGGTGAGAAGGAGATCGCGGGCGCGCTTTTCGCCGATCTGGCGGGTGAGGAAGACGGAAACGATGGCGGGAAGGAAACCAATTTTGACTTCCGTGTAGCCGAATTTGGCTTCGGGAACGGCGAGAGTGAAATCGCAAAGCGTGGCGATGCCGCAGCCGCCGGCGAGGGCGTGGCCGTTGACGGCGGCGATGAGCGGCTTGGAGTAGCTCCAGAGGCGGCGAAAGAATTTGGCGATGCGGCGGGAATCGTCCTGATTTTCGGCGGGAGATTGGCTGGCGATGCTGCGGAGCATGTCCAGATCCATGCCGGCGCAGAAGGCCGTGCCGGCGCCGGTGAGGATGACGACGCGAACGTGAGTTTTTTCGAGGTCGTCGAGGGCGGTCTGGATTTCGGCGATCATGGGCGTGGAGATGGCGTTGCGTTTTTCGGGACGGTTGAGGGTGATGGTGGCAAGAGGGCCGTCGGTTTGGAGGAGGAGGGTTTCGTAGGGCATAGTGGATGCTCGTCGGGAAGAGTTTAAGGTCAAAAGTTAAAAGTTGAAAGTGGGAAGAAAAGGAAGAAGAGAAGAGGGACGGTAACACCCCGACCAGGTCGGGGCAGGCGCCAGTCACAGAGGTCGGAACACAGAGGGCACAGAGAAGAGAGAAGAACTGAGAAAGACGCAGAATTAGGCAGAGGACACGGAGGGCACAGAGTTCACAGAGAAGATGAAGAGCAGAGAGAGTGAGATGTCCGATCGTAAGAGCCCACCCTTCGCTGAAGAACGCGAAGGGTGGGGCACCCTTCGAGGCTCAGGGTAAACCCTCAAGGTCATTGGGCCGGCGGCGCTGGAGCGAGAACCCAAGAGCGCAGTTCCTTCGGGGCTCAGTGTGAAGAGGTGTGACTGCGCCACGGAATTGCGGAGGAAGGAGGAACCCCAAGACCCAGGCACACACTCCGTGCCTGGGGCACCCAGCAGAGAAGAGGAAGAGAGATTCCTCCACTGCGCGGCCCGACGCGCCATAGGGCGGCGCGGGAGAGAAAGTCGGGCCGCTCCGGTCGGAATGACAATCGCGTTTGAGGAAGGAAAGGCCTCACCCCTGAAGGGGTGAGCTATAGGTTGCGGTACGGGAGCTGGGTTAGTTAGGAGGGGGTTCGTGGGAGTAGGTGGAGCGGATTTGGTGGGAGAGGTGGAGGAGGCGGGTCAGGCGGGCGGGATCGATGGGGGGAGTGGCGCCGGCTTTGGCGAGAGCGAAGAGAACGGATTCGGTGGGAATGTTGCCGACAAGAGCGTCGCCGGCAAAGGGGCAGCCGCCGAGTCCGGTGAGGGCGGAATCGAAGCGGCGGCAACCAGCTTGGTAGGCAGCGAGGATTTTTTCTTCGGCGTTGTCGGGGCGGGAATGAAGATGAACGCCTAATTCGATTCCGGCGACGTGATCCTTGATTTGGGAAAAGAGATTGCGGACCAGATCAGGAGAGGCGGTGCCGACGGTGTCGGCGAGCGAGACGGTGTTGACGCGAATGTCCTTGAGCCAGTCGAGAGTGTCCTGGACGATTTCGGGGCCCCAGGGTTCGTCGTAGGGATTGCCGAAGGCCATGGAAATGTAAATGACGAGATTTTTGTTGGCGGCTCGGGCTTCGCGCTTGAGAGTTTCCACGAGGGAGCGGGATTCGGCGCGGGTCATGTTGGCGTTGGCGCGGCGGAAATAGGCGGAGATTGAGTAGGGATAGCCGATGGTGGAGACGCCGGGTGTGGCGAGGGCGCGGCGGAGTCCTTTTTCGTTGACGACGATGGCGATGATTTCGGGAGGAGCGGTGTTGGAGGGGAGAGAGGCGAGGAGTTGGGACATGACTTGTTCGCTGTCGGCCATTTGCTGGACGTGCTTGGGGGAGACGAAACTGACGGCGTCGAGGTGTTGGAAGCCGGCGGCGATCAATTCTTTCAAGTAAGCAACTTTGGTTTCCGTGGGGATGAAGCCGGGGAGGCCTTGCCAGGCGTCGCGGGGACATTCGATTAGCTTTATCGGGTCCATGGAGGAAGAAAGAAAGAGGGACTATAACACAGAGGTCACAGAGGGAAGAACACAGAGGGCACCCGGCGTTTTGGTCGGGATGACAAATTTGAGAGGGAGCGCCCGATGGGGGAAGGCCTCACCCCTGAAGGGGTGAGCTACAGGAGCGGGGAGGGGGCGGTGATATGATGCGGGTGGATTCACTGGAGGGTGTGATGAGATTGGTGATGCGGAGTGCTTTGATTTTGGTGGCGTTGGTGATGGTGGCAAGGACGGGGGCGATGGCGGCGGAGACGGCGCCGCTGCGGGTGACGATTGTGGGTTTGGTGCACGGGCATGCGTGGGGATTTTTGACGAATTCGGCGAAGCGGACGGATATCAAGATTGTGGGAATCAGCGAGCCGGACCGCGCGCTGTTCGATCAGTATGCGGCGAAATTCGGGCTGGATGCGGGGTTGTATCACGTGGATGTGGAGGAGATGCTGGTGACAACGAAGCCACAAGCGGTGCTGGTTTATACCAGCACGTTTGAGCACCGGAAGATTGTGGAACTGTGCGCGAAGCATCACGTTGCGGTGATGATGGAGAAGCCGCTGGCGGTGAGCACGGAGGACGCGCTGGCGATCGAGCGCGCGGCACGCGAAGGAAAGATCCAGGTGCTGGTGAACTACTTCATCGATTGGGTGCCGAGCACACACACGATGTTTGATGTGGTGCACGCGGGCGAGATTGGAGAGGTACGGAAGATTGTGGCGCACTTCGGGCATCAGGGGCCGAAAGAGATTGGCGTGGGGCCGGAGTTTCTGGGTTGGCTGACAGACCCGAAACTGAATGGGGGCGGGGCGCTGTATGACTTCGGGTGCTACGGAGCGGACCTGACGACATGGTTGATGGACGGGCAAAGGCCGCTGACGGTTACGGCGGTGACGCAGCAGATCAAGCCGGAGGTTTATCCGAAGGTGGATGACGAGGCAACAATCGTGCTGACGTACCCGAAGGCGCAGGCGATTTTGCAGGCTTCGTGGAATTGGGCGTACGGGCGCGAGGATACGGAAGTGTATGGAAAGACGGGGTACGTGATTACCGCGGGGCGGGATGAGTTGAGAGAGCGGCGCGCGGGGGAGGAAGAGCGGAAGGTGGCGGCGAAGAAAGTGGCGCCGCCTTACGATGATGAGTTGACGTACCTGCGGGCGGTGATTGTGGATGGGGCGAAGCCGGATGGGATCTCTTCGCTGGAGACGAATGTGATCGTGGCGGAGATTATGGATGCGGCGCGGGAATCGGCGGCCACGGGGAGGACGGTGAGGATGAAGAAGTAGAGAGTTTACAGTTCAAAGTTGAAAGTTAAGAGCAAAAGCAAGAGGAAAGCAAAGAAGGACGGTAACACCCCGACCGGGTCGGGGCAGGCGCCGTTCACAGAGGGAAGAGCACAGAGGTCACAGAGGTAAGAGAGTAAAGGAAAGAGAGAATTGAGGAGAGAGAAAAGAACCTCCCAGCGGGTAAACGCTGGACGAGGAGACCCGAGGATAAGAAGGGCGAGGCATACGATCATAAGAGCCCACCCTTCGCAAGGAACGCGAAGGATGGGGCACCCTCAAGTTCAGGGGGCGGGTGGCGTTACAAAGGAAACCCAAGACCCAGGCACACACTCCGTGCCTGGGGCACCCGGCAGAAAATAGGAAACGGAGGAGGGATTCCTCCACTACGCGGCCCGACGCACCAAAAGGCGGTGCGGAAGAAGAAATCGGGCAGCTCCGGTCGGAATGACAACGTTTTGTGGCGTGACCACACTCCAAACAGGCAGCGATGCATTGCTGGGGAGAGGAGATTTAGGGTGAGGAACACGGTGAAGAAGATGAAGGGACGGGAAGCAGCGGGAGAAATGCCGGAAGAGCTGTTGCTGACTATACGAGGATTTCAGGAGAGCCGAGTGATACTGACCGGCATCGAGCTGAACGTTTTTGCAGCGATTGGCGATGGGGCCACGGCCAGCCAGGTGGCTGCGAAGATTGGAACGGACGCGCGGGCGACGGAGATGCTGCTGAATGCTCTGGTGGCGATGGGGATGTTAACGAAGAGCAGCGGGGTGTTCCACGATACGCGGGTAACGGCGCACTTCTTCGGCGGGAAATCGCCGGACGATGCGCGCGCTGCGATGATGCATATCGTGCACCTTTGGGAGCGCTGGTCGACACTGACGGAATGCGTGCGTGCGGGAACTTCCGTGACCCGGCGGGAGGCTGCTGGGCCGGGCGACGATTGGACGGAAGCGTTTATTGCCGCGATGCACCGCAACGCGCGAGCGCGTGCGCCGCATGTAGTGGAAGCCGTGGGCGTTCAGGGTGCGCGGAGAATGCTGGACGTGGGCGGGGGATCCGGGGCGTATTCCATTGCGTTTGCGGAAGCCAACGAGAAACTGCAGGTGGAATTGCTGGACTTGCTAGAGGTGCTGCCGATCGCGCAGCGGCACATCGAAGAGGCGGAGCTTGGCGCGCGAATCAAGACGCGGGCTGGGGACCTGCGCACAGACCTGTTGGGCCAGGGATTCGATGTGATTCTGATTTCCGCGATTTGCCACATGCTTGGGCCGCAGGGGAATCGTGATTTGCTGAAGCGCGGCTACGCCGCGCTGGCGCCGGGGGGGCGCGTCGTTATCAGCGATTTCATTCTGGAAGCGGACAAGACAGCGCCAAAGCACGCGGCGCTGTTTGCGTTGAATATGCTGGTGGGAACACGCGAGGGGAACACTTACAGCGAGGATGAGTACCGCGAGTGGTTACGCGAGGCGGGGTTCCGGAAGGTTCGCCGCATGCGAATGCCGGGGCCTGCAAGTTTAATGGTGGGGACGCGTTAGCGCGGCTTTTTGTCGCCTTTTTCGACGATTTGAAAAACCAAGAAAACAAAAAAGAGGAGCATGCCCAGGATTCCCAGAAGGCCTAGGGCTTTGTAGTAGGGAATGCTGCGGCTGAGGATGATTTCGAGGTCTTTGTGGCGGAAGAAGGATTCGTAGAGGGCGTAGAGCATGCCGAGGATGAGGCCCAGGATGCAGACGGCGAAGGAGATGGACATGGAGACGAAGAGGAGGCGGGAAGGTGAGGTCATGGATGGTTCTGGGGATAGTTTAGTGGGAATGGTGGGGAGTTGTCAGTGACAAGTTTTGAGGGAAGAGGTTGAAAGTTGAAAGAGGGGAGAGCCTAAGCAAGACGCCAGGGGAAGGGCTCGGGTTGAGAGTCGGAGGTTAAAAGTTGAAAGTTGAAAGAAAGGAAAACCCCAATAGGGAGAGAGGTGCTGTCAACGGGAGAGGGTCCTCCGGTCGGTTGACCAATCGGGTATCTTAGTGAGAGGGTTCGACCTTCTCGCGTAGACCGTGGAGCATTCTGGCCAGTTCGGCTACGTCTTTGAGAACAACAGACGACTGCGGAACAGTGATGTAACCGAGATCTCGACTGACCATGAGAAGGTATTCCGTTTGGGCGAAGAGTAAAGACGGGGATTTTTATTAACACAGAGGTCACAGAGGACGGAACACAGAGGTCACGGAGAAGAAAAGACCGGAGGATAAAGACCGGAAGAAAAGAGGGCTGAGGCGTTCGATCGTAAGAGCCCACCCTTCGCACAGAACGTGAAGGATGGGGCACCCAAGGTTTCCGCTGAAAATGTTGCTGACACTTTTGGAAAGCCTCAGGCCTGAAGGCCTGAGCTACAGTCAGGTTTGGAGGACGCCGGTTCTGAAGGGGGGGAGATCGGAGTTGAGGGAGGCGGCATTGAGGGCCCAGATGAGGGCGTCGCGGGTTTGGGCGGGGTCGATGATGGCGTCGAGCCAGAGGCGCGCGGCGGCGTAGCGCGGGTCGGTTTGGTGTTCGTAGGTGGCTTTGATGGAGTCGAGGAGTTCGTTCTTTGCGGCTTCGTCTAGTTTTTTGCCTTCGCGCTCGAGTTGCTTGAATTTGATTTCGGCTAGGGTGTTGGCGGCGGCGTCACCGCTCATGACGGCGAATTTGGCGGTGGGCCAGGCGAACATGAAGCGCGGGTCGTAGGCTTTGCCGCACATGGCGTAATTGCCTGCGCCGAAGCTGCCGCCGAGAATCACGGTGATTTTGGGGACGACGCTGTTAGCGACGGCGTTGACCATTTTTGCGCCGGCGCGGATGATGCCGCTCCATTCGGCGTCCTTGCCCACCATGAAGCCGTTGACGTCGTGCAGAAAAATCAACGGGATGCGGTTCTGATTGCAATCGAGGATGAAGCGGGCGGCTTTTTCGGCGGATTCGGTGTAGATGACGCCGCCGAATTCGATGCGTTTTTGATCGGAGTGGGGCGCGTGGGTGGTGACGTGTTTCTTCTGGTTGGCGACAATGCCGGCGGCCCAGCCGCCGATGCGGGCATAGCCACAAATTAAAGTTTCGCCATATTCGGCGCGGTATTCCTCGAATTCGCTGGCGTCCACGATGCGGGCGATGATTTCGCGCATGTCGTACTGCTTGCCGGGAAGGTCGGAGAAGACGCCATAGACTTCATCGGGGGAATAGAGCGGCTCGTGGGGACGCGCGTGGCTGAAGATGGGAGGATTGGGCGCGCCCATTTTGTCGGCGAGGGCGCGGATGCGTTTGATGCAGGATGCCTCGTCGGGTTCGCGGAAGTCCACGGTGCCGCTGATCTGCGCGTGCATTTTGGCGCCGCCTAATTCTTCGGCGGAGGATTTTTGGCCGATGGCGGCTTGCACGAGCGCGGGGCCAGCGAGGAAGAGGCCGGAGCCCTCGGTCATGAGGACGTGATCGCACATGACGGGAAGATAAGCGCCGCCGGCTACGCACATGCCCATGATGGCGGTGAGTTGCGGGATGCCGAGGGCGCTCATGACCGCGTTATTGCGGAAGACGCGGCCGAAATCGTCGGTGTCGGGGAAAACGTCTTCCTGGAGAGGAAGAAAAACGCCGGCGGAATCCACGAGATAAATGGTGGGGATGCGATTGTCAATGGCGATGTTTTGCGCGCGAATGACCTTTTTGGCGGTCATGGGGAAGAAGGCGCCGGCTTTGACGGTGGCGTCGTTGGCGATGAGCATGAACATGCGTCCGGAAACGCGGCCGAGGCCGGTGACGGTGCCAGCGGCAGGCGCTCCGCCCCATTCCTCGTACATTTCGTAGGCGGCGTAGAGACCGAGCTCGAAGAAGTGCGTGCCCGGATCGATGAGGGCGGCGATGCGTTCGCGGGCGGTGAGGCGGGATTTTTTGTGCTGGGATTCGATGGCTTTGGGGCCGCCGCCCTGGAGGATTTGTTCTTCTTCGTTTTTGTAGGTGGTGAGGAGCTCGACGAGACGAGAGGAGTTCTTTTGGAAGTCGGGGGATTGGGTGTTGATGGAGGATTTTAGGACTGGCACGCGAGAACCTCGGATGGGAATTGGAGACGATTCAGTATAACGGAGGTGAAGGGATATCAGCGATCAGATATCAGCGATCAGGAGGCAGGAGGAGAGAAGTTATCAGTTTTCAGTAAGGAAAGAAAAAGGTAACGCCCCGACAGGGTCCCCGAGATGCTCGGGGCGGGGCGGGGTAAACGCCGGACACAGAGGGCCAGAGTTCACAGAGAAGAGGAAGGCAGAAGAGGGATTCATCGCACAAAAACGTGCGATGGGAAACCGTACCTCGCTTCGCGGACCCCGTTCGGAATGACGAAACGGGTTGGGTGCTGGAGTGATGGAAGGCCTCAACCCTGAAGGGGTGAGCTACAAGTGAAGAGTTGAGCGGGAGGCGAAGAGTTGAGCGAGAGGGGGACGATTTAGGGGGATGGGGGACACAGGGGAGGGGAACGGGGGTCACAGAAGGCAGAGGTTGGAAGTTAGAAGATAGAGGTTGGAAGGAAGCAGAGGAAGTAAAGGAGGCAAAGGAAGCAAAGGAGGTACAGGAGGGAAAGGAAAGAAGAAGAAGCGGGGCACTGGAAGTGAAGGAAGTGAAGGAAATGAAGGAAGACGGAGGGGAGAGTCGATTATTGGTCGGGGGCGGGAGAGGAAAAGAGTGGGGTACACTGGGAGGATGGACATTACTTTGTTGGATCTGGTGTTGGCGCGGGAGATTGAGCTGGCGGAGGGCGAGGCGGCGGTGGCCTGCGCGAAGATGAGGAAAGCGCTGCAGGGGGAGGCCGATAGCGCGGTGGAGGCCATTGCGGGCGGGTACGCGGTGTATTGCGGGGCGAATTCACCGGTGACGCAGGCGGTGGGACTGGGATTGAACGGGCCGGTGAGCAAAGAGGAGTTTGACCAGTTGGAGGAGTTTTATTTTTCGAGGAATGAGGCGGTGCGCGTGGAGACGTGTCCGCTGGCGGATGCGACGCTGCTGGAGCACTACAAGGAGCGGGGGTATCACGTCAGCGAATTCTCGAATGTGATGGTGCGGGGATTTGCGGGGGATGAGCGGTTCGAGTTGCCTGACGGGGTGGAGGTGCGAAAGGCGGCGCCGGGAGAGATGGAATTGTGGACGCTGACGGTGGCACAGGGGTTCGCGGAATATTTTCCGGTGACGGCGGAGATGCTGAGTGTAATGAAGATGTTTGCACTGGGGAAAAATTCGGAGTGCTATCTGGCGCGGATTGATGGGCGGGTGGCGGGCGGGGCGACGCTGGCGCTGCGAGGGAAGGTGGCGGGATTGTTTGGGGCGAGCTCATTGCCCGATTTCCGGAAACGCGGGGTGCAGACGGCGCTGCTGGCGGCGCGGTTGCGGCGGGCGACGGAGGCGGGATGCGAGATGGCAGTGAGCCTGGCGCAGCCGGGAAGCGTGTCGCAGAGGAATATTATGCGGCAGGGGTTTCGGGTTTTGTATACGAGAGTGAAGTTTGAGAGAGAGGCGAGGAAGTAAAGGAAATAAAGGAGGGTTTTCACCGCAGAGGACACGGAGAGCACAGAGGAAAAGGGACCGACGGAGAAGAGAAAAGCGCACTACAGAGGTAACAGAGGGGCCGCAGAGGGAACGGAGAGTTGGGAGAAGCGGAGAAAGGTGTGGACGCGACAAGAGAAAAAGAGAGATAGATAGCGCGGAAGACGCTGAGGTTCACGGAGAAGCGAGGAGAAGAGGGAGCGAGGCGTGGGATCGTAAGAGCCCACCCTTCGCTGAAAGACGCGAAGGATGGGGCACCCTCAAGTTCTGTTGTGGGGTGGCGCCGGAACGAAAATTCAAGAGGCACATGTGAAGTGGCGTGCGGGGGCTAGCGGGGCTGGGACAGGCGGGAGTGGATGAAGGCGATGATGTCCTGGGTGGAGGTGCCGGGGAGGAAGACGGCGGCGATGCCCGATTGCTTGAGGGCGGGGATGTCGGCTTCGGGGATGATGCCGCCGACAAGGACGGTGACGTCGTGCATGCCCTTTTCGCGGAGGAGCTTCATGAGCTGGGGACAGAGAGTGTTATGTGCGCCGGAAAGGATGGAGAGGCCGACGACGTCCACGTCTTCCTGGAGGGCGGCGGAGGCAATCATTTCCGGGGTTTGGCGGAGGCCGGTGTAGATGACCTCCATGCCGGCATCGCGGAGGGCGCGGGCAATGATCTTGGCGCCGCGGTCGTGGCCGTCGAGGCCGGGCTTGGCGATTAGGACGCGAATTTTCTTTTCGGGCATTTCTCTGTGCTCTCCGTGTACTCTGTGGTGGATGTTTTCTTCTAAACGACCAAACGCCGGATCCCTTTCTTGAGCGTCTGGACGTTAAAGTTAATCAAAAGCCCGATCCTGTGTCCGGAAAGCTTGAGATATGTTATCAGGACCGAATCATGGATTGGGGCAAGTGATCCGACTGACTTTAGTTCGAGAATAATCCTTCCCGCCACCAGTAAGTCGAGTCTATAACCGCAATCCAGTTTAACGCCTTTATATACAACTGGGAGGGGCTTTTGTCTCTCGAATGGAATTCCTCGCTGACTGAGTTCATGGCAAATGCATTCCTCATACGTCGATTCCAGGAGGCCAGGGCCTAGAAGTCTGTGGACTTCGATTGCTGCGCCAATAATTTGGTGGGTTAGTTCGTTGTCGGTCATGGGATGTTTCACCACAGAGGACACAGAGAGCACAGAGAAACCCAAGAGCTTCAGTAGAGTATACTTACAATGTAGATAAAGCGTAAGTAATTAATGGCTGTTGTCACGTGATGGGGACTTCTTCGTAGGGGCCGAAGACGGCGCGGAGGGAGTCGCAGATTTCGCCTAGGGTGGCGTAGGATTTTACGGCGTCGTAGATGAAAGGCATTAGATTGGCGGAGCCTTCGGCGGCCTTGCAGAGGGCAGTGAGGCGGCGGTCGACTTCGGCGGAGGAACGCTCGTTGCGGAGCTTGGCGAGACGGGCGGCCTGGCGGTGGGCTACGGTTTCATCAATATGCAGGATCTCTAGAGGCCTTTCCGGGGTGACGTAGTCGTTTACGCCAACGATGATTTTTTCTTTTTTGTCCACGGACATTTGATAGCGGTAGCTGGCTTCGGCGATTTCGCGCTGGGGGTAACCCTTTTCAATGGCGGGGACCATACCGCCCAGGGAATCGATGCGGCGGATGTAGTTCCAGGCGCCTTGCTCGACCTCGTTGGTTAGGGTTTCGACGAAGTAGGAGCCGCCGAGGGGATCTACCGTGTTGGTGACGCCGGTTTCGTGGGCGATGATTTGCTGCGTGCGCAGGGCGAGGGTCGCGGCGAATTCGGTGGGGAGAGCCCAGGCCTCGTCTAGGGAATTGGTGTGGAGGGATTGCGTGCCGCCGAGGACTCCGGCGAGGGCCTGGATGGCGGTGCGCACAACGTTGTTCATGGGCTGCTGCGCGGTGAGGGAACAGCCGGCCGTTTGCGTATGGAAACGCAGGGCCAGGCAGCGGGGATTCGTGGATTTGTACCGCTCGGACATGGCCTTGTACCAAATGCGGCGGGCGGCGCGGTACTTGGCAATTTCCTCGAAGAAATCATTGTGGGCGTTGAAGAAAAAGGAGAGTTGCGGGACGAACTCGTCCACGGGAAGGCCGCGGCGCATGCCCCATTCGACGTATTCCATGCCATCGCGGAGGGTGAAGGCGAGCTCCTGAATGGCGGTGGAACCGGCTTCGCGGATGTGATAGCCACTGATGGAGATGACGTTGAATTTCGGGGTGTGCTTCATACCGAATTCGAAGGTGTCAATGACGAGGCGCATGGAGGGTTCGGGCGGGTAAATGTACTCCTTTTGCGCTATGTATTCCTTGAGGATGTCGTTTTGGAGGGTGCCGGAGATTTTCTTCCAGTCGGCGCCCTGCTTTTCGGCGACGGCCAGGTACATGGCCCAGATGACGGCGGCGGGGGAGTTGATGGTCATGGAGGTGGTAACATCGGCGAGGGGGATTTGGTCGAAGAGGACTTCCATGTCGGCGAGGGAAGAGATGGCGACGCCGCATTTGCCGACTTCGCCTTCGGCGAGGGCGTGATCAGAATCGTAGCCCATGAGGGTGGGGAGATCGAAGGCGGTAGAGAGGCCAGTCTGGCCATGGGCGAGGAGATAGCGGAAGCGCTGGTTGGTGTCTTCGGCGGCGCCAAAGCCGGCGAACTGGCGCATGGTCCAGAGGCGTGTGCGGTACATGGTGGGGTGAATGCCGCGGGTGTAGGGTGGCTCGCCGGGAGAGGACAAATCGCGGGCGGGATCCCAGTTGGAGAGATCGGCTGCGGTGTAGAGGCGGCGAATGGGGTAGCCGGAGACGGTGGTGAAGTCGGATTGGCGTTCGGGGGATTTGCGGGGGGGAGCGGACATGGGGAAGAGTGTACAGTTTTCAGATTTGAGTTGCCAGTTGGAGAGAAGGGGGTGATCGGCGATCAGGAGGCAAGGGATTGAGTTGTCAGTACTAAGTTTTCAGTTTTAAGTTTCGGAGAAGAGAAAAGCGAAGGACGAAGGGAAGAGGGACGGTAACACCCCGACCGGGTCGGGGCAGGCGCCGGTCACAGAGGAAAGAACACAGAGGGCACAGAGGTAGGAGGAGAGAGAGAAGAGGGATTCCTCGACTACGCGGCCCGACGCGCCACACGGCGGCGCGGAAGAGAAAATCGGGCCGCTCCGCTCGGAATGACAACGGTGTTTACACGTTGGCGAAATGGGGTCCAGCGTGCTGGACCCCTACGACGGAAAAGACAAAGGCAAGAAAACGCCAACCCAGGGGAAAGCCTCAGGCCTGAAGGCCTGAGCTACAGGTGTGGCGCGGAGACACGGAAGCGAAAATATGCTGAGACAGAGGTGCGAAGCTGGCAGCCATAAAAGCGGCGGCAAGCCGCCACACTCCAAAGTGGCCGAGGAGCTAAAGGGTGACGGGGCGGCGGAAGGGCTCCCACTGCAGGTAGGTGAGGGAGCGCCAGAGCCACTCGAGGGGGCCAAAGTAGAAATAGCGAAGCCAGAGCGGGGAGAGGAGGAGTTGGAAGATCCAGATGGCGAGGACGATGGCGAACTGGCCCACGCGTTCGACCTTTCCGAACAAGCCGAAGCCGTGGCCATAAAAGAGAGTGGTGCAGACCAGGGTGTGGAAGATGTAGTTGGAGAAGGCCATGCGGCCAACGGCAGCGAGGCGGCGCGTAGCCGGAAGGAAGAGGGAGGACTTGCAGACGAGCATGATCACACCGACCAAGCCGAGGCAGACGAATAGGCTGGCGACGTAGTTGAGCTGCATCCCTGCGATGAAGGCATCGGGGAAAGCCCAACCGGAAGCGATTTGATGATGGACGCTGTAATAGGTGATGGGAAGGCCGACGAGCGCGGCCACGGCAATCATCGTGGCGTAGAGCCGAGCGGACCGTTTGGCGCCAAAGATGCCGAGTTTGAAAAGGGCGATGCCGATAAGCATGAGGCCGGCTTCCCGCCAAAAGGAAAAAGTCAAAAAGTAGAGCGTTTTCATGCGCACAGTTTCCGGAGCGCGATCCTTCATCTGGGTCAGCCAACTGCCGCGATAGGTGGCGAGTTCGTCGGAAACCTGGGCGGGGGTAGGCTGCCAGAATTGTTCGCGATCCATGCGTACCTTGTCCGGCGGCGATTGCTGCAATGAATAGTGGTAGCCGACGAGGAGGAGGGGTGTGACAGTGAAGATGAGGCAGCCAAGAATGATCAGAGTTCCTGGCTGGCGTTTGCGGAAGAGGAAGATGAGCAGGCCGCACATGCCGTAATCGTAGAGAATGTCGCCGTCCCAGAGCAGAAAGCCGTGAAGAAGGCCAAAGAGAATCAACCAGCCCATGCGGCGGTAGTGGAGCGGAGCGGGAGGCCGGCCAGAGGCTTCGACGTGGCTGGTCATCAGGAAGATGCCTGCGCCGAAGAGCATGGAGAAAATGGACATGAATTTAAAATCGGCGAAGAGGTAACAGGCGAGCCAGACCGCGTAGTTGGCGCCATGCAGATCGCCGTAGGCAGTGGGATTAAAGTAGGCGGCGCCAACCATGGAGAACGACTGAATGTTCATGGCGAGGATGCCGAGAAGGGCGAAGCCACGCAGGACATCGATGGAGACGATGCGTTCCTTGTCAGCTACGGGCTGGGGGATTGATGTGGCGGGTAAATCCGCGGCGGGGGTTGGAAGGGCTTCATTCGCGGGTGCAGAGAGGGTCATGAACGCGGCTCCGACGGCTGCGAGCCTTGATCGGAGGAATTTACCACAACGGGAAACCAGCGGGAGGAGTTCAGGAGAGGTGCGGAAGAGAGGAGGGACGGTAACACCCCGACCGGGTCGGGGCAGGCGCCGATCACAGAGATAGGAACACAGAGGGCACAGAGGTAGGAGGAGAGAGAGAAGAGGGATTCATCGCACAAAAAACGTGCGATGGAAAACCGTACCTCGACCCCGGCGAAGCCCACGGGGCGCACAAATCGCGCTGCGCGGCCCGACGCGCCGCAAATCGGCGCGGAAGAGAAAATCGGGCCGCTCCGTTCGGAATGACAACAGTGTTTACACGTTGGCGGGATGGGGTCCAACATGTTGGACCCCTACGAGCGAGGTGACAAACCCAAGAACACAGTCCCCTCGTGCCACAAGGCAAGCAGGAGTGACTGTGCCACTTAGTGCTGGCCGTGGGAGTTGGCTTGGTCGAGGGACTTGAAGAGTTGATCGGTGCCGACGACCTGGCCGTTGAGAGTGCCGGGGATCAAGGTGTCGCGCTCGATGATGCCTTTTTGTGCGCCGGCGATGGTGACGCTGTTGACTTCGAGGGTGCGGCCGAGGGCGCGCTCGTAATTGGCTTTGGCTTCGGAGAGATTGGCCAAGGCGCGGAGTTCGGTGCCCTGAGCAGTGATGAGATCCCGCTGGGTGAGAATGACGTTGTAAACGGTGGAGGCGCCGAGTTCGTATTTTTTGCGCTCGGCGTCGAAGGTCTGTTGCTGGAGTTCGCGAGCTTTGCTGGCGGCCTGCACCTGGGCGCGGCCCTGCTCGACAGCGATGGTGGTGTTGCGCACGTCGAGGAGGGCGTTGTTCTTGATCTGCTGGGTTTGCGCCTCCATCTGGCGTTTGACGAGTTGCGCGTGGACGTTGTCGGCCTGGGCGGCGCGGTTGCGCAAAGGAAGAGTCAAGGTGAGCTGGGCGGCGTAAGTTGGGTAATCATTGTGGAAGAGCTGCGACTGCTCGGTTGCGAAACCGTTCTTGGAGACGCCGATAATGGGAGCGACGGTTTCTGGAATGTACAGGCCGGCGACCGCGACACCAAGGCCGTTGACGATTTGTGGGCCAGCGATGACGGTGGGCGCGGCAGTTATGAAAGAGTTGCCGGCGAGACCTTGCGATTCGTAATAGGCGGAGAGAGTAGCCGTCGGCAGAAGTGCATTCTTGGTGGCGCGGACGTCCACATCGGCATTCTTGAGGTTGTAATACTGTTCCTGAAGGTCGGGGCGCTTGGCGTAGGCTTCCTTGACGGCATCTTCAAAAGAGGACGTTTGGATGGAGGAGGGGGATTCAGGCTTGTCAGTGGGAATGATCTCGACATTGATGAGGTCGGAAGCGAGAGGATCCTTGGAGATGTAGTTCTTGAGGACGAGCTCGTCCTGGAGCTGGATGGTCTGTGCGACGATGAGATTCTGATGGTCGGTGGCGAGTTCGGATTCGGCGCGGGTAACGTCGAGGGGAGCCATGGTGCCGATGTCGAGCTGCTTCTTATTGTCGCTATAGAGCTTTTCGGCGACGGTGACGGCCTGCTGTGTGACTTTGACGTATTCGCGGGCGTAGACGAGTTCCCAGTAGGCGGTGATGGTGTTGGTGGTGGTGGTGATGGCTTGCTGGGCGAAAGCGAGATCGGCGATCTTGCGATTGTTTTCGGCGATGATGATGTTGCGGCGATTGACGAAACGGCCAGCGCCGGCAAGGAGAGGCTGAGAAATGGTGACAGCAATGGAGGATTGCACGTAAGGATTGAAGAAGTTGTCCGCGTTAGAAGAGGAGCGGGTATTGTCCCAAGCCACGGTGAGGGACGTACCGGGAGTGAAGTACTGCTGGTATTGGGTGTTGTAAATGGCGCTGTGGCTGGCCAGGCCGAAGACTCCAGAACTTGTGGTACCGATACCGGAAGTAAAGGGGTTGTTGATCGGGGTTACGACATCGGCGACCTGGATGGTTTGGGAAACGGTGGGGTCGTAAAGGAGCGAGGGGAGGTTGGCGGTAGAGCCATAGGAGATGCTCCCGGGCGTGCCGTAGCTATAGCCGCCAGCGCGCGTTTTGAGGAGGCTAACGTCCGCGATCCAGGGGTTGTAGCGCGTGACGACGATGTCCATGCTGTTTTCAAGAGCGAGGGCGATGGCGTCCTGGAGGCTGAGGTGGAGCTTGCCGTCGTGAATAAGCTGGTCGAGGCGCGGAGAATTGGTCAAGACGCCAGGGTCAACGTACTGACTGGTGTAGGGCGCGAAAAGTTTCGGGAAGGCCTTGGGGGCGTGGGTATAGTCGTGCTTGGTGACGCCCAAAGAGATGGGCACGGCCCCTTGCGCGACATTGTGGGGAACGGGAGGGGCGGGAGGCTCCTGAGCAAGAGTGGTGGAGATGGGCGAGCCAGCCAAAACGGCAGCTAGGATAGAGGCGAGCAGCGGTCTGCGGAGCGGCGTCTTCATAGGATCCTCACAATTAGAGATGGAACATGGTTCGCATAACCCGCGATTCGGGGTGCATCACTATGTAGAACGTTCGCGGGAGGCAAATTGTTTCACGGCCGGCGGTGCCGGGAGGGCCTTCGACCCAGAATGCCGAGCCCCAAGCCGGAACTGGGCAGTTTAACACAGGGAGTTCCTTCCTTGACAATGAGGTGTGCAGGCGGCTAGGCTGCAGACGATTCGACGTTTAGAGATGCCCAGAGGTTAGGGGCCAAAATGCTGACACAAGAAGAATTGCTGCGGATATTCGCGAGGGCGGGAGCGATCCGGCACGGGCACTTTGAGCTGTCCAGCGGGCGGCACAGCGGGACGTATGTGCAGTGCGCGCTGGTGCTGCAATACCCGCGATTTGCGGAGAAGTTGGGGCAGGCGCTGGCGGGATTGTTTTGCGATGCGCGGATTGACGCGGTGGTGTCTCCAGCACTGGGCGGGGTGGTGATCGGGCAGGAAGTGGCGCGGGCGTTGCCGGCGGTGAAAGATGACGTGGGCGGCGGAGTGCCGGCGATGTTTGTGGAGCGGGATGCGAGCGGCTTGCTGACGCTGCGGAGAGGGTTTGTGCTGGAGCCGGACATGCACGTGCTGGTGGTGGAAGATGTGTGGACGACGGGGGGATCAACAAGAGAGACGATCCGCGTGGTGGAAGAGGCGGGAGCGCGCGTGGTGGCGGCGGGCGCGTTGATTGACCGAAGCGGAGGGGCGATTGATTTCGAGGTGGAGACGCAGGCGCTGCTGGAGTTGAAGATTGAGAGCTATGACGAGGATGAATGCCCGCTGTGCCGGCAAGGGAATGTGGCGGTGAAGCCGGGGAGCCGGTTTGTGAGGAGCGCGGGGTGAAGGGAGTGGCAAGTTTTCAGTTTTAAATCTTAAGTAAGGCAAACAAGGATATCAGCGATCGGGAGGCAAGAAGAAAAGAGGTTGAAGAGTTTAGGAAAAGAAAAAAGATAACGCAGAGGCGCAGAGTCCACAGAGGGTCGCAGAGAAGAGGGGAGAGGAGCGAACGAGAAAGAGGTGCTAAAGATCGAGGGATTGTGCCCCGATCCCTCCGCTACGGCCCGCAGACGGCGCGGGCCTCCGGTCGGGATGACACATTGGGGAGTTCACTTGGAAGAGCGGAGAACAGAAGAGAAGAGGGAGTGAGGCGTTGAATCGTAAGAGCCCACCCTTCGCGAGGCGCGAAAGGTGTGGCACCCTCAAGTACCTAGGACGCAAAGTTCACGGAGAGGGAAAACCCAAGAGCACAGTCAGTAGTGACTGTGCCACAGAGAAGAGCGGGGAAGGCTGGGATGACAGGCGGATGGGTGGGTGGGGGAAAGCCTCACCCCTGAAGGGGTGAGCTACAGGCGTTTGGTGTTGGGGGAGTGTAGAGGTGCGCGGCGGCGGTGCGACATATCAAGTTGACGATGGCGTACGACGGGACAGATTTCCACGGTTGGCAAATCCAGGCCAATAAACCGACAGTGCAGGGCGAGTTGGTGTCCGTGTTGCGGCGGTTGACGCAGGAGAATGTGCAACTGCACGGCGCGGGACGCACGGATGCGGGTGTGCATGCCCTGGGACAGGTGGGGAGTTTCCGGACGCAATCGGCGCTTTCGGCGGAGGAGTTTCAGCGGGCGCTGAATGCGCTGCTGCCGCCGACGATCCGGATCGTGGGAGCGGAAGAAACGGGGCCGGATTTCAATGCGCGATGGTCGGCGAAAGGGAAAGTTTACCGGTACCGGATTTATCGGGGGAAGGTGGTGCCGCCGATGTTGTGGCGCTATGTGCTGCACTACCCGTTTCCGCTGGATGAAGAGGCGATGAAAGAGGCAGCGGCGCGGTTTGTGGGAGTACACGATTTCGCGGCGTTTGCGGCTTCGACGGGATCGGAAGACGACGATCGGGAACGGAATATGGTGCGGGAGATTTTTGCGACGGAACTGAAGCGCACGGAGGATGGGGAAGAATTGTGGTTCACGGTGCATGGGCGGTCGTTTTTGCGATACATGGTGCGGAAGATGGTGGGGACCCTGTTGGAGGTAGGAAGAAGGAGATTGACGGCGGCAGATATTGAGCGGCTGTATGAGTTGAAGGACCGGTCCAAGTCGGGGCCAACGGTTCCGGCGCAGGGATTGTGGATGCTGAGGGTGGAGCATGAAGAGGCGTACAGGATGGAGTTATAAGTTTTCAGTTTTCAGTTTTAAGTAAAGAGAAGAGGGCGATCAGCGATCAGATATCAGCGAGCCGAGGTTGGTGAGGTAAAAGAGGCAAAGGACGTGAAGGAAGCAAAGGAGTGGGAGAAAAGAGAAGAGAAAAGAAAAGAGAAGAGAAAAGACAACGCAGAGGCGCAGAGTGCGCTGAGGTTCGCAGAGAAGAGGGACAGTAACACCCCGACCGGGTCGGGGCAGGCGCCGGTCACAGAGGGAAGAACACAGAAGGCACAGAGAGGATGAAGAGAAGAGCGAGCGAGATGTCCGGTCGTAAGAGCCCACCCTTCGCTGAGAAACGCGAAGGGTGGGGCACCCTCAGGTCCTGGTTTGGGGGGCGTTAGAAAAGAAGACCCAAGAGCACAGTCAGGAGTGACTGTGCCACAGCGGACGAAGAGAAGAGGGGAAGAGAAAAGCAGATCCCTCGCCCGCCGCGGCGGGCGAGGGATGACAAAACTGAATTAGAGTCCCAAGGAAAGAGAAGCGCCGCCAGCGAGGATGAACTCGCTGGCGGCGCAGGTGTTTCAGGGGAAGTGGAGCGTCGCGGAGGCGCGAGGGGAAGGCGCCTCCGCGATGGTTGTTAGTCGACCAGAGACGTTGGGGCCGGGGCTATGCCGGTGAAGTAGAAGAGGACGTAGTCCTTGATGGTGCCGTCGGCTTGCGGGATGCCGTAAACCGCGACCGGGGTATTGGCGATGAGGTTGGTGGTAAGGGTGGTTTGGCCGGAGGTGGAGGTGATGTCCACCGGGCTGATGGTGAAGAAACCGTTGGTGAAATCAACTTGGTAAATCAACGGTGCGGAACCGGAAGTGGTCTCCAGGTCCACAGTCACAGCAGTGCTCTGGGTGCCGCCGGAGCAAGCAATGGTCATGGTGAAAGTGGCGTTGGGGCTGCCGTACGCGAAACCGGCGGCGACGGTGCCTTCAGGAACGTGAGTCGGTGTGAGGACGGCCCAGGGTGCGGCCCAAGCGCCGGGAGCGTTGGGGTCATTCCAGGTGGCAAAGGTCTCGCCGGCGGCCTGCATTTGCGTGGAAGTGGTACTGGCGCCGGTGCCGCAGGTGAAGGTGACGCCACCGTTGGTGGCGGTGGCGAAGTCCTGGATGGCGGTGCCGCCGCTGTCAACTTGTGTTGGGAAGGTGAAGTTCCACCACTTGAAGCCTGTGATGGCAGTGCTCGTCAACGGGTCATTGCCATTCGGGGTGTCGACATTGATGTAGGGAAGCGTCACTTGGTAGTTATCGCTGGCGGTATGGAAGTCATGTGTGTACTCGAAGGTTTTCAGGTTGCTGTTGCTGATGGAACCATCGTAGCGTGCGATTTCGATGTCAATCGAGCTCGCTACCATCGGGCTGGCTAGCGGATCGACCGCGCTGGCGTGAACCTTGAAGCCGCGTGCCAGATTGGTGAGGAAGGTTGGGCCCTGGCCGATGAAGTTGGCGTCGGATTCCGCGCTGGCGGGAGTGCGGAAGTAGAACAATGTGTCGGCGTTGATGGTAAGAGGAACGGGGAAGCCGAGTTCGTTTTCGACGACCAGGGTTCCGGTTACTGCACCAGGGATCACATGGAGGACGTGGCCTTCGGGGCTGATCCAGACCTTGTTGAAGGAGCTGCTGGCCCAGAGGCGCACGGCCACGAGCGAGCCGTCCGACTGGTAGCGCGCGGCAACGCGAATGTATTTGCCGACGATGGTGGAGGCGATGGAGCCGAAATCCTTGATTGGGCCGCTGTTTGCGGAATTGTCGAGGTCATAGTAGAGGGTCTCGTTAGCGTTATCGGCCAGGACGGAGAGAGTCTGCGATGAGGTGATCTCAGTCTCCGGATTCGTTGGGGGATAGACGGGATAATCCTTATCAAACGTGAGAGTGGAATTATCGGTGGAGACCCCCGTCACGGTCCCGTAGTGGTGACGGAGAATCAGGCCCGTGCGGTCAAAGATGCGACGATGGCGGAGGCAGGGTTTGAAATTCACGGCCCACATGGTGGTGCCAGCGGTGGGAGGAACGTGTGCCACGATGAATGCCGGATGGGACAGGTCAAACTCGAGGTCGAGGGCGTTGTTCTGGCCAGAAGCGACCACGAGTGGTGAGGCAAGGGTCACCTGGACCGGAACTGTGAGGCTTCCCGAGCTGCCCTTCGTCCCAAGGATCTGAATCTGGCTGGAAGGGATGGAAGAGGCGGCAGTGGCGGCGAACCCAGCTTCGGGGTCAGCCGAGGCGGTTAGGAGGACGTCGCCAGGATTGCCACTGACAGTAATGGTGGCGGCGGTGTAGGTGCCCGCCTGAACGGGAACATTGCCGATAATCTCCGAAAGCTGGTCGAGTTGCAGAAGATTGACGTAGGGAGCCGGGGACGGCGCGGTGTAGACGGTGACATCGCCACCGCCGCCTTGCGGGGTAAGGGAAATGGACAACACCTTCACGCCGATGGTGGCCCAGTCTTCGGTTGAAGCGTCGCTCAGGAGCAGGTTCACGGTGCCGTTTTGGGGTTGCGGATTGGAATTCGTGGGAGTGGAACTGCTGCCGCACCCTATGGAAAAGAGCATCAGGGCGGCCGAGGCCACGCCAAGCGTCAAACGAGAAAAGTAGGACTTCATTGTTACTCTCCTAGGGAGGGGACGAGCCTCCGGAAATTTTGAGTTGTGAGCCGAAACCACTTCGGTGTTGCCACCGCGAGCCGGTGGGGATTCATCCGGCCCGAATACTGGAAGAAACCCTGGAGCAGGGAAAGAGTTGCGGGGAAAGTGATGTTCCAGAGTGGTACGAGAGGACAGGTGCGGGGACTGGAGTTGAGGACGGGGGGGCGGTCGGCTCTGAGTTTTCAGTATTAAGTATTAAGTTTTGAGTAAAGCGAGGCCGGTTATCAGCGATCAGATATCAGCGAACCGAGGTTAGTGAGGTAAAAGAGGCAAAGGACGTGAAGGAGGTAAAGGAGCAGAAGAGAAGAGACGGGGTGATGCGGGGTTGGGTTTTCGGCTAGAATGCCGGGTATGGTGGCGACACAAGTTGTGGTGGAGAGCATCCCATCCATCGATCCGGCTAGGGGACAGGTGCGGGCGCAGTTTGAGAGGACACCGCCGGTGGCAGTGGCGGGGATGATGGCGCGGGCGCGGGCGGCGCAGGCGGAGTGGGCGAAGAAGCCGGTTGAAGAACGCTGCGCGCTGATTGGCAAACTGAAAGAGATAATGCTGGAGGCGCGCGAGGCGCTGGCGGACGCGGTGGTGCGGGAATCGGGGAAGCCGCGAGTGGAGGCGCTGTTCGGGGATGTGTTCGTGTCGCTGGACACAGCGGAATACTTTGCGAAGCAAGGGCGGAAATTGCTGCGCAGTGAGAAGGTGCGGCATCACAGCACGGCGGCGAAGGCGAAGTCTGGGAAGCTGCTGTATGAGCCGCTGGGCGTGGTGGGGATTATCAGTTCATGGAATTATCCGCTGGCGATTCCCATGAGCCAGATGATTCCGGCGGTGGCAGCGGGGAATGGAGTGTTGTGCAAGACGAGCGACTTCACGCCGGAATGCGGGGCGCTGATCGGGAAACTTTTTGGCGAGGCAGGATTTCCGGCGGACCTGGTGACGATCTTGCAGGGTGGCGGGGAAGTGGGGCAAGCGCTGATTGAGGCGCGGCCAGACAAGGTGTTTTTCACGGGGAGCGTGCTCACCGGAAAGCTTGTGGCGGAGGCGTGCGCGCGGCGCTTGCTGCCGAGTGTGCTGGAGTTAGGCGGGAAGGACACGATGGTGGTGCTGGCGGACGCGAATTTGGATGTGGCGTCGAGCGCGGCGGTTTGGGGGAGCTTCTCGAATTGCGGGCAGGTGTGCTTGTCGGTGGAGCGGCTGTTCGTGGAGGAGAGCGTCAGCGACGAGTTTATACGGCGGTGCGTGGAGAAGACGCAGAAGTTGCGGATGGGGCCGGGAAGCGATCCGGGGACGGAGATTGGGCCGTTGATCCGGCCACAGCACGTACAACGGATGAAGGATTTGCTTGCGGACGCGGTGGCGAAGGGCGCGAAAGTGGTTTGGGGAGGAAGAGCGCGGCCGGACTTGGGAGCGAACTTTTTTGAGCCGACAGTGATTACGGGAGTGAACGCGTCCATGAAGTTGTTCCAGGACGAGACGTTTGGGCCGGTCATGGCGATGCAGGTTGTGAAGGACGCGGAAGAGGCGCTGGCGCGGGCGAACGAGACGGAATTTGCGCTGGCGGCAAGCGTGTGGACCTTGGATGCGGACCGCGGGAAGGAAATGGCGCGGCGGCTGAAGGCGGGGACGGTGATGGTGAACGATGTGATGAGCGGTTTCGCGATAGCGGAGGCGCCGCACGGCGGGCGCGGGTTGAGCGGATGGGGACGCACGCATGGAAAAGCGGGATTGCTGGAGATGGTGAATGTGAAGTACATGGACTTTGATTGGTTGAAAGGGGTGGAGAAGCCGTGGTGGTACCGGTATGGAAGCGAGTTGGAGAAGGCGGCGGAGGCGTTCTTGAAGTTTGAGTTTGGGGGCGTGAAGGAGAAGGTGAGGAATGCAAGAGGGGCGATGAAGACGATGATGCGGAGGCATTGGTGAAGTGAAGTTATAAGTTTTCAGTTATAAGTTTTGAGTGAAGAAAGAGAAGAGGGACGGTAACACAGCAATCACAGAGATCGGAACACAGAGGGCACAGAGAAAGGCAAGAGAAGATAAAGAAGGGAAGGCAAGAGAGGAAAAGAAGAGGAGGGATCGTGGCGGAGGAGACGGGAGCGGTGAGGAATGCGGGAGCGGAGGCGGAGAGCGCTGCGGAAGTGGTTCGGGCGCCGAAGGTGAAAACGCGGAAGCCCAAGCAGCGGGCTTGCGATGAGAAAGATGCCAAGGGGAAAGTGTGCGCAGGACATCTGAAGAGGTGGTTCGAGTATCCGGCGGAGATTGAGAAGTTGGTGGGTAAAGGGGCGGAAATTTATCGGTGCGAGTTTTGTCAGACGCTGTACCGGCCGGACCCGGGGCAGAGGCCGAATAGTTATACGGTGAGGTATTAGGAGTTTTCAGTTGTCAGTTTTCAGTAGTAAGTAAAGAGAAGAGAGTCATCAGCGAGCAGATATCAGCGATCAGGAAGCAAGAGAAGAGGGACGGTAACACAGAGGTCACAGAGATAAGAGCACAGAGGGCACAGAGGTAGGACGCGAGAAGAGAGGAGAAAGGCGGAAGAGGGATTTCTCCACTGCGCGGCCCGACGCGCCAGAATGCAGCGCGCAAGAGAAAGTCGGGCCGCTCCGGTCGGAATGACATGTTTTGCTGGGGTGGCGTGAGAAGAGCGGAGAAGGGCGAGCAAGAGGGATTCCTCGTTTCGCGGACTCCGCTCGGAATGGCGGGATTAGGCAGTGCGTGTGGGATTGATGAAAGGCCTCACCCCTGAAGGGGTGAGCTACAGCGGATGCGAGCGGGACGACGAGTTGCTGGGGGAAGGAAAGGCCTCACCCCTGAAGGGGTGAGCTACAGGGACGCGGGCGGGACGACGAGTTGCTGGGGGAAGGAAAGGCCTCACCCCTGAAGGGGTGAGCTACAGGGACGCGGGCGAGTGACTGGGGGGATTGGGCGTGTCGCGGAGCGAGTGGATTTACGACTGGAATGCCGGCGGGGCGATGACCATTCCGCCGGACACGCGCGTGATGGTGGACGACGAGACGCTACGGGATGGGCTGCAGACGCCGTCGGTGACCGATCCTAGCATTGAAGAAAAAATCGAAATATTGCATTTGATGGAAGCGCTGCACATCGATTCGGTGAATCTGGGATTGCCGGGCGCGGGTGCGCGCGTAGCCGAGACGGTGGAGCGGCTGGCGCGGGAGATTGCCACGAATCGCATGAGGATTCGCCCGAATTGCGCGGCGCGGACGGTGGAAGCAGATATCCGGCCGATTGTGGAGATATCGCAGCGGGTGGGGATTGCGATTGAAGCGGCGACGTTTTTGGGGTCGAGCCCCATCCGGCGGCTGGTGGAAGACTGGACGGTGGAGCACTTGGTGAGGACGACGGAGAAGGCCGTGAAGTTCGCGGTGGCGCACGGACTGCCGGCAATGTACGTGACCGAGGATACGGTGCGCACGGACCCGGATACGGTGCAACGGCTGTACACGACGGCGATCCGCAGCGGGGCGCGGGCGATTGTGTTGTGCGACACGGTGGGTCATGCAACGCCGCAGGGCGCGTTCAACCTGGTGAAGTTTGTATTTGAAAAGGTGGTGAAGCCGTCAGGAGAGAAGATTCGCGTGGATTGGCACGGGCACCGGGATCGTGGGTTGTCGGTGGCGAATTCGCTGGCGGCCGTGGCGGCGGGGGCGCACCAGGTGCATGGGGTGGCGCTGTCGCTGGGGGAGCGAGTGGGGAACACGCCGCTGGAGTTGCTGCTGGTGAATTTCCGGTTGATGGGATTGATTCAGAATGATTTGACATATCTGAAGGCGTACTGCGAGAAGGTGGCGAAGGCGACGCATACGGTGATTCCACCGAACTATCCGGTGTTTGGGAGAGATGCGTTCCGGACGGGGACGGGAGTGCACGCAGCGGCGATTATCAAGGCGCTGCGGAAACATGACCGGGAATTGGCGGACGCGGTGTACAGCGGAGTGCCGGCGCATTTGTTTGGGTTGGAACAGATCGTGGAGATCGGGCCGATGAGCGGAAAATCGAATGTGGTGTACTGGCTGGCACGGCACAACATTCCGCCGGAGGATGAGCTGGTGAATAAGATTTATGAGGCGGCGAAGGCGTCGCCGCGGATGCTGACGGAGGAAGAGGTGAGGGGGATTTGCGCGGGTAGGCAGGGGACGGCGGAGAATCGGTGAAGGTTATCGGTGATCAGTTATCAGTGATCAGGAAACAGGGGAAAGAGGGACGGTAACACAGAGTTCACAGAGGACGGAACACAGAGGGCACAGAGAAAGGCAAGAGAAGAGGGAAAGAGGGAAAGAGGGAAAGAGGGAAAGAGGGAAAGAGGGAAAGAGGGAAAGAGGGATTCCTCACTGCGCGGCCCGACGCGCCCTAAGGCGGCGCGAAAGAAAAAGTCGGGCCGCTCCGCTCCCTCCTGCGGCGGGCAGGCGGGATGACGGGGCTGGGGTCTTGCAGGGTATGGTGGAAAGCCTCACCCCTGAAGGGGTGAGCTACAGGTGAAGGGATGAACTACAGGTGAAGGGATGAGCTACAGGTGACGAGGTGAAGCGCAGATGGGATTTGGGCATGTGTGAGACAGAGGGAATTGGTGAATGTGGAAGGGGAGAATGGGACTGGACGAAGGAACGGTGAAACGGGTGGCGGTTTGGGTTATTCTTTTGAGCATGCCGATTCGCTCCGCGGTGTTTGCCCAAGTGACACGACCTAATGCTGCGGTCCCCCTGATGGAACAACCTGCGGTACGCGCTGCGCTGGACTGGTTTGAGAAAAACCTGAAATGGATCAATGACGAACAAGTGCGCTTGACGGAGATTCCTGCGCCCTCGTTTCAGGAAGAGAAGAGGGCGGCGGCGGTGAAAGCGCTGCTTGCGGATGAGGGGTTGAAGGTCCACAGCGACAAAATTGGAAATGTGATCGGGGAGTTGCCGGGCGCGAATGAGAAGGAAATTGTGCTGGTGGCGGCGCACCTGGACACGGTGTTTCCGGCGGGAACGGAAATCAAGGTGACGCGCGAAGGCGAGCGCATGGTGGCGCCGGGGATTTCGGATAATGGCACGGGATTGGCGGCGTTGGTGGCGCTGGCTCGCGCGATGCGCGTGGCGAAGATACGGCCGCAGCGGACAATTCTGTTTGCGGCGAACGTGGGAGAAGAAGGCGAAGGGAATTTGCGGGGGATGCGCGAGCTGATTGATGCTTACCGGACGAAGCTGCGGGCGGTGGTGGTGCTGGACGGGTCGGGGACGGACTTTGTGACCACGAAGGCGCTGGCATCGCGGAGGCTGGAAGTGACGATAACGGGGCCGGGAGGGCATAGCTGGTCGGATTTCGGGATGGTAAATCCGATTAACGCGGTGGTGCAGGGAGCAGTGCGGTTCATCAATACGAGGGTGCCGACGGCACCTCGGACGACGTTTAACCTGGGGCAGATTGAAGGGGGCACATCGGTGAACTCGATCCCGCACGAAGCGAAATTGAAGGTGGATTTGCGCTCGGAGGCGGAAGAGGAGATTACGCGGCTGGAGGCGGCGCTGCGGGAATGCATGGCCGCGGGCGTGCGGGATGAAATGGACAACGCGAGGGATCTCAGCAAAGGGAAGCTGGAATGGAAAGTGGAGTTGATCGGGAGCCGACCGGGGGGAGAATTGGCGGCAGGTTCGGCGTTGCTGGCGGCATTGCGCGCGGCGGATGAGGCGGTGGGGAACGAGTCGCGGATCGAGCGGTCAAGCACGGATGCGAATATTCCGTTGTCGATGGGAATTGACGCGATTGCGATTGGGGCGGGAGGAAATGGCGGGGGAGCGCACTCGTTGCAGGAGTGGTACGAACCGGCGGGGCGGGAATATGGATTGAAACGGGCGCTGCTGACGGTGCTGGGCGTGGCGGGGGTGGCGGGGAAGTGAGGCGGTTATCAGTTTTCAGTGGTAAGTTTTGAGTTTCGGAGTTCGGAGAAGAGAAAGGAAAGACCAACGCAGAGGCGCAGAGTCCGCAGAGAAGAGGGACGGTAACACCCCGACCGGGTCGGGGCAGGCGCCGGTCACAGAGGGAAGAACACAGAGGGCACAGAGAAAGGCAAGAGGGGAGCGGAGGAGAGGAAGCCGGAAGAGATGGGTTGCGCGGATAGTGGAAGGCCTCACCCCTGAAGGGGTGAGCTACAGGGCGGTGAGGATGAAAGGCGAGGCGATGCGGGTGAGGATGAAGTGGAAGGCGATGAGATTGGGGATGGGGTTGGCGATGGTGGTGGTGTGGGTCGGGGTGGCGGGGCGGGCGGCGGCGCAGAGCGATGCGGCGGCGCACAAGACGACGTACTACCTGCACGGGCGAATTTATACGAACGATCCCAAAGAGCCGTGGGCGGCGGCGATGGCGGTGCGCGACGGCAAGATTTATTGCGTGGGAACGCTGGAGCACATCCTGCTGGATTGCGGCGGCGCGGATAACATGGGCGATACGTTGCAATTGAAGGGAAGCTTCGTGATGCCGGGGTTCAACGATGCACACGTGCACATGGGCGCGGCGGGACGCGACAAACTGACGCTGTCGCTGAATGGGGCGGCGTCCATTGCGGAAGTGCAGCAGCGCGTGAAAGAGGCGGTGGGGAAGCACAAGCCAGGGGAATGGATCGTGGGAGCGGGGTGGGACCAGTCGCGGTGGGCGGACCAGAAATTTCCGACGCGGCTGCAGTTGGATGAAGTGTCGCCGGACAATCCGGTGTTTCTGACGCATATTTCGGGGCACGTGGGCGTGGCGAATTCGCTGGCGCTGAAGCACGCGGAGATTACTCCGGACACGAAAGACCCGCAGGGCGGGCAGATTGACCGATTCGAAGATGGCGAGCCGACGGGGTTGTTGAAAGAAAGCGCGATGGAGATGGTGGCGCAACGAATTCCGGATCCCACGGCGGAGGAGCGGCGCAAGGGCATTGAGATGGTGCTGGAGGAACTGGCGCGGAATGGAGTGACTTCGGTCCAGGACAATTCCGAGTGGGCCGATTATCTGGTGTACGGCGATTTGAAGGAAGAGAAGAAGCTGACGGTGCGGATTACGGAATGGCTGCCGTTTGCGGCCCCGCTGAATGAACTGCAGGACCGGCGAGCGCAGGGCGGAACGAAGGACCCCTGGCTGAAGACGGGCCTGCTGAAATTTGTGAGCGACGGGGCGCTGGGTTCGCGGACGGCGGCGATGCTGGCGCCGTATTCGGACGATCCTTCGACGAGCGGAATCATGGCCATGGATGAGGAGAAGCTGCGGGCCATGGCGCTGGAGCGGGACAAACTGGGATTTCAGATTGCGTTTCACGCGATTGGGGATAAAGCGAACCGCGTGGCGCTGGATGTGTTTGAGTCGGTGGAAAGGGTGAACGGGACACGCGACCGGCGGGACCGCGTGGAGCACGCGCAGGTGCTGACGCCGGAGGATCTGCCGCGCTTCGCGCAGTTGAAGGTGATTGCTTCGATGCAGCCTTCGCACGAAATGAATGATTTGCGGTGGGCGGAACAGCGGCTGGGGCCGGAGCGCTCGAAGGGATCGTATGCGTGGAATTCGCTGGAGAAATCGGGGGCGCGGCTGGCGTTTGGCACGGATTATCCGGTGGAACCGATCAATCCGTTGCGGGGATTGTATGCATGCGTGGCGCGGGAAGCGGCGGAAGGCGGGCCGGCGGGAGGCTGGGAACCACAAGAGAAGATTTCACTGGAGGATTGCCTGCGAGCGTATACGAGCGGGTCGGCGTACGCGGAGTTTGAGGAGGGGAAGAAGGGGGAGTTGAAGGTGGGGGAGTACGCGGACTTCTTGATATTGTCGCAGGACATCACGAAGGCCACGGCGAAGGAGATCTTGAATACCAGGGTGGTGCAGACGGTGGTGGGGGGACGAGTGGTGTGGAAGGAGTAGGCAGTTTTGAGTTGTAAGTTTTAAGTTTCGGAGATCGGAAAAAGAAAAAGCAAGATTAACGCAGAGAGCACGGAGGACACAGAGAAGAGGAACCCAAGAGCACAGTCACGAGTGGCTGTGCCACAGGAAGAGGAACCCGGGACCCAGGCACACACTCCGTGCCTGGGGCACCCGGCAGGCGGGATGACAATTGGATGAGGAGGGGCGCATGGGGTCCAGCGATGCTGGGCCCCTACGAATTATGGAGAAGCGAATTAAGGCGGATTTGGCGCTGGCCTTTTGTTCGTTGATCTGGGGCGTGACGTTTGTGGTGGTGAAGAACGCGCTGGATTATGCCTCGGTGTTCGTGTTTCTGGCGGTGCGCTTTACGCTGGCGGCGGGGTTGATGGCGATGTTCCAGCCGAAGGTGATTGCGCGGCTGGACAGCCAGGAAATTTTCGCGGGGCTGCGGCTGGCGTTCTTTATGTTCGCGGGATACGCGTTTCAGACGACCGGGCTGCAGTTTACGACGGCGAGCCATTCGGGATTTGTGACCGGATCGAGCGTGGTGCTGGTGCCGGTGCTGCTGGCGATTTTCTGGGGGCGACGGCTGACGAAGTGGATGTACGCCGGGTCGCTGGCGGCGCTGGCGGGGCTATATTTTCTGACCGTGCCGGCGGAGGGGATGCGCTACCTGAATCCCGGAGATGTGCTGACGTTTGTGGCGGCGGGGTTGTACGCGGTGCACATCATTCTGGTGGGGGAATACACGCAGGAACATTCGGTGCCGGCGCTGAGCTTGATTCAGGTGGCGGGCTGCGCGGGGATGGCGTGGGTGGCGACGGGAGCGGGCGCGGCGATTCACTGGCAGGCCATGCGGTTTGCGTGGCGCTGGGAACTGCTGGCGGGGATCGTGATTTGCGCGGTGTTTGCGACGGCGGTGGCGTTCACGGTGCAGTTGTGGGCGCAGCAGTACACGTCACCGAGTCATGCGGCGATTTTGTTTGCGCTGGAGCCCGTGTTTGCGGTGATTACGTCGTACATCGTGCTGCGGGAAAGGTTGAGCGCGCGGGCATGGTGGGGAGCGGGAATGGTGTTGGCGGGGATATTGATTGCGGAATTGCTGGGGCCAGCGGCGCCGGAGTCGGCAGAGCCGGTGTTTGAGAAGTTGTAAGTTTTCAGGGGTCAGTTTTAAGTTTCGGAGAAGAGAAAGATAACGGGGAGGCGCGGATAGGAGGGTTATCAGATATCAGTTATCAGCGATCAGGAGGCAAGAACAAAGAGGTTGAAGAGTTAAAAGTTGAAAGTTAAAGAGTTCGGAGAAAAAAGAGTAACGCCCCGAGCGGGTCGGGGTAACGCCAGCGCGCAAGACGCAGAGATTCGCAGAGAAGAGACGACAACCCAAGAGCACAGTCAGGAGTGACTGTGCCACAAAGTTCACAGAGAAGAGAAAAGCGGAAGAGGGATCCCTCCACTACGCGGCCTGACGCGCCACAAGACGGCGCGAAAGAAAGAATCGGGCCGCTCCGGTCGGGATGACAATCTGGGGAGGCGCGTGGCCTTGATCATGGCGAGCGTCGAGGTTGAGTTGTGGAAGGGCTCAAGCTGAAGGGCAGTCTTAAGATGTCAGTTGTAAGTGTTAAGTAAAGAAAGAGCTGGGAGCGTCGGGAGGATTGTGGTTGGGTTATGCAAGGCCTTAGGTTCCGCGATTCGGGGGGATGGCGGTTGGGTTGTGGAAGGCCTCAGGCCTGAAGGCCTGAGCTACAGGGCTATGTTCGTTGTGGGTTCCTGATCGCTGATAACTGATATCTGATAACCCCTATTCGCTTAGCGATAATTCTTAATATCGACCGGATCGAACATGGTGGCGGAGGCATGAGGGTGGGATTTCTCGTAGGTGGCGATTTCGGCGGCGTGCTGCAGGGATTGGCCGATATCGTCCAGGCCCTTGAGGAGGACTTCTTTGCGGGAGGGGGCAATTTCGAAATTGTAGATGTGGCCGTAGGCGTCTTTGATGGTTTGGGTGGGCAGATCGATGGAGAGGGAGTAACCCTGTTCGGATTCGGTTTGCTGGAAGAGTTGATCGACTTCGGCTTCGAAGAGGATGGCGGGGAGAATGCCGTTCTTGAAGCAGTTGTTGTAGAAGATGTCGGCGTAGCTGGGAGCGATGATGGCGCGGAAGCCGTAGTCTTTGACGCCCCAGGGAGCGTGCTCGCGGCTGGAGCCGCAGCCGAAATTGGTGCGCGCGAGAAGGATGGAGGCGCCTTTGTAGCGCGGGAAATTGAGGACGAAATCGGGATTGGGTTTTTCGCCGGGGAGATAGCGCCAGTCGTAGAAAAGGATGCGGCCGAAGCCTTCGCGGGTGAGGGATTTTAGGAATTGCTTAGGGACCATTTGGTCGGTGTCCACGTTGACGCGATCGAGAGGCATGACCAGGCCGTGGTGAGTGGTGAAGGTTTGCATGGGTGGAGGAGTCCTCAGTTTTCAGTTTTAAGTATTCAGTAAGAGGATATCAGATATCAGGAAGCGGGAGAGGAAGGAGGTGGAGGAAATAAAGGAGGTGAAGGAAGTAAAGGAAAAGACAAATCTAACGCAGAGGCACAGAGAACGCAAAGGATCGCAGAGGGAAGAGAAACCCAAGAGCACAGTCAGGAATGACTGTGCCACAAGAGAAACCCAAGAACCGGTCTAAAGACCGGCCACTACAAACCCAAGAGAACCCAAGACCCAGGTACGGACTCCGTGCCTGGGGCACCCGGCTAATCTTCCAGTAGTTCAAAGTTCTTCAGTTCGTCCAGTCGTGACCAAAAAGCTGCGCCCTGGGAGGATTGGCGCGGGCGATTCGTCGAAATCAGGTCGTAGACGATGCCCCAACTCTCCGGAGTATTGTCGTATTTGTTGGGAAGCGTAACAGATTGTAGCTCCACTTCGGCAATTTCACCGTCGTGGAATTCGACTCACAATCGCTTTCCGGTGAACGATTCATCGAGTTGGCAAATATCACGCGGCAATCTTGCCTCGATCCCTCCACTCCGGCCCGAAAACAACGCGGGCCTCCGGTCGGGATGACAGTGTATCTTACACCTTGGCGAGATGGGGTCGAGCGGTGCTCGACCCCTACAAAAGACAGAGCGGGTTCCTCACCCGCAGAAGGCGCGGGTTCGGCACGGCAATTTTGTGTGGGTGGCTTGGTTCCTGATCGCTGAATCACTTTTCGCGAGCGCGAAGAATAGCGGAAACGGCGCCGATCTAAAGATCGGCCACTACAAAGGGCAAAAGCAGGAACCCAAGACCCAGGCACACACTCCGTGCCTGGGGCACCCGGCACTTCGCGGACTCCGTTCGGAATGACAAATACGTTACCCGCAGAAGGCACGGGAACGACAAATACGTTTATTCGAGGGGGGAGACGTCGAGGGAGCGGACGTCGACGAAATGGCCGGCTAGGGCGGCGGCGGCGGCCATGACCGGGCTGACGAGATGCGTGCGGGAGTCACGGCCTTGGCGACCTTCGAAATTGCGATTGGAGGTGCTGGCGCTGCGTTCGTGCGGCGGGAGGACGTCAGCGTTCATGCCGATGCACATGCTGCAGCCTGCATCGCGCCACTCGAAACCGGCGGCGGTGAAAACCTTGTCGAGGCCTTCTTTTTCGGCTTGGGCCTTGATGCCGCGGGAACCGGGAACGATGAGGGCTTGCTTGATATTCTTGGCGACGTGCTTTCCGGCGACGAGATGAGCGGCGGCGCGGAGATCGTCGATGCGGGAATTGGTGCAGGAGCCGATGAAGACGCGGTCCACGGGGATGTCCACAATGGGCGTGCCGGGCTTGAGGCCCATGTATTTGAGGGCGCTTTCGGTGGCTTTCTGATCGTTGAGGTCGCGGAAATCGTGAGGATCGGGGACGCGGCCGTTGACGCTGGTGACCATGCCGGGATTGGTGCCCCAGGTGACTTGCGGGGCGAGTTGATCGGCGTGGATTTCGATGGTGGCGTCGAATTTGGCGCCGTTGCCGGACTTGAGAAGCTTCCAGCGCTCGACGGCGGCTTGGAACTCTTTGCCACGGGGGACGAAGGGGCGGCCTTCGAGATAGGCGAAGGTGGTGTCATCGGGAGCGATCATGCCGGCGCGCGCGCCGCCTTCGATGGTCATGTTACAAACGGTCATGCGGCCGTCCATGGAGAGAGCGCGGATGGCCTCGCCGCCATATTCGGCGACTTGCGCGTTGCCGCCGCTGATGCCCATTTTGCCGATGATGGCGAGGATGATGTCCTTCGCGGTGACACCCTTGGGGCGTTTGCCGTGAACGAGGATGTGGAGGGTTTTGGATTTGGATTGCACCAGGCATTGCGTGGCGAGGACGTGCTCGACTTCGCTGGTGCCGATACCGAAAGCGAGAGTGCCGAAGGCGCCGTGGGTGGAGGTGTGGGAATCGCCGCAGACGATGGTTTGGCCGGGCTGGGTGATACCGAGTTCGGGGCCGATGATGTGAACGATGCCCTGATGCTTGCTGTTCATGTCGAAGAGGCGGACGCCAGTTTCGCGGCAGTTGCGCTCGAGGGCTTCGAATTGGAGCTTGGCGTCGTTGTCGAGGATGGGGAGGGTGCGATCGGTGGTGGAAACGGAATGATCCATGACGGCGAAGGTGAGATCGGGGCGGCGAACCTTGCGGCCTTCGGCTTTGAGTCCTGCAAAGGCTTGGGGAGAAGTGCCCTCGTGGACGAGATGGCGATCGATGTAGATGAGGGAGGGCTTGTTCGGTTCCTCGTGGACGACGTGGCTTTGCCAGATTTTTTCGTAGAGAGTGGTGGGTGACATGAGGAGTATTTTAGCACCAGGGCGGTGAGAAGAAAGAGGGACGGTAACACCCCGACCAGGTCGGGGCAGGCGCCAGTCACAGAGGTAAGAACACAGAGAGCACAGAGGAGAGAGAAGAACAAATGTTTAGTGGCGGGGTTGCGGGCGGAAAAGCGGCGGAAAGCCGCCGCACTCCACATGGCTCGGGCCGCTCCAGTCCCTTCGACTCCGCTCAGGGCAGGCGGGATGACAAATTTGAGTGAGCGGGAAGACGAGTTGCGCAGAGGTTGCAGAGGCCGCGGAGAAGGGGAAGGAAGGCAAAAGGGCCATTCAGGAGAATGGCGTTCCCGGGGAACCCAGGAGCACAGTCCCTTCGAGGCTCAGGACAAGCGGGATGAGAAATCGCAATTGGACGGAAAGGCCTCACCCCTGAAGGGGTGAGCTACATGTGCGAAGAAGAGGCGGAGATGAGGAGAGAGATGGAGAATTTGCGGGTGGTGCTGGTGGGGACGCGGAATCCGTTGAACTTGGGAGCGGTGGCGCGGGCGATGAGTAATTTTGGGGCGGCACATCTGCGGGTGGTGCAGCCGTACGAGAAGGCGTACCGCGAAGCGGTGTCGGCGGTGGGAGCTTCGGAGGTGCTGCAGAATGCGGAAGAGTTTGCGACGGTGGCGGAGGCGGTGGGGGATTGCTGGCAGGTGGTGGGGACAACTTCGGTGGGGAACCGGGAGATTCAGCACCCGTTGCGGAGTTTGGAGTTGGCGGGAGCGGTGCTGCGCCGGGGAATGGTGAAAGGGAAAGTGGCGCTGCTGTTTGGGTCGGAGAAATGGGGATTGTCGAATGAGAGTTTGAGCCATTGCCATTGTCTGCTGCGGATACCGACGCGGGAGGAACACCGGTCGATGAATCTGGGGCAGGCGGCGGCGGTGTGTTTGTATGAGATTGCGCGGGGGAAGGGCGGAGCGGGATTGAAGAAGAGGACGGAGGAGAAAAAGAGTGCGGCGGCGCGGATGGAGACAGTGGAACGGATCGGGGCGGCGCTGCTGCCGGTGTTGATTCAGAGCGGGTACACCGGGGAGAGGAAGAGGGAGTTGGCGGAGGAGAAGTTGCGGAGGATGCTGCGGAGGATGGCGATGTCGGAGGCGGATGCGGAGGTGTTGTTGGGGATGGTGAGGAAGATCGGGTGGTGGATGGAGGAGAGATAGGAAAAGCGAAGAGGGACGGTAACACCCCGACCAAGTCGGGGCAGGCGCCGGTCACAGAGATAGGAACACAAAGAGCACAGAGAAGAGGGAGCAGAGAGTGAAAGAGGGATTCCTCGCTTCGCGGACTTCGCTCGGAATGACGGCAATAGAAACGGGAGAAGAAGTGGGGAAGGGATTTGTTTAGAGGGGGGCGTGGAAGGAACGGAGGGAGCGGAGGCGGCGGAGGCGGGAGAAGAATTTGTTGGCGGTGGAGATGTCGCGGGCGATTTGGAGGCGGAGGTCGTCGGGAGAAGCAAACTTTATTTCTTCACGGAGGCGCTTCCAGAAACGGATTTCGATGTGGCGGGGAGCGAAGTTGCCGGAATAGTCGAGGAGATGAGTTTCGATAGTGAGGCGGGAACCGTTGAAGGTGGGACGCATGCCGATGTTGGTGACGCTACGATGGCTGCTGGTGTCGCCTTCGAGGACGGTACGGGTAATGTAAACGCCGCGAGCAGGAAGCAATTCCTGGTCGGGCTTCAGATTTAAGGTGGGGAAGAGGAATTTGCGGCCGGTGCCGGTGCCGCGAATGAGTTCACCGGTCAGGACGAAAGGGCGGCCGAGAAGGCGCGCGGCGTGGGTAACGTCGCCTTCGGAGATTTGTTTGCGAATGAGGGTGCTGGAAACGATTTGGCCGTCGAGGGCGACGGGCTCATGGACGACGACCTCGAAACCGCAACGCATGCCTAGATCACGGAGGAATTTGACGTCGCCGGCCTGGCGATGGCCGAAGCGGAAATTGTCCCCGACGACGATAGCGCGAACCTGCAACTGGCGAACGAGAATTTCATCCACAAAATCCTCGGGAGAGAGAGCCGCCAGCTCCGGCGTGAAGGGCAGCACGACGGCGGCTTCGATGCCGAGGGAGCCGAACCATTCGAGGCGCTGCTGATTGGTGGAAATGCGGAGAGGCGCGGACTCCGGGCGGAGGACTTTGAGCGGGGGCGGCTCAAAGGTGAGCGCGGTGGAGACGGCGCCGGAATCCCTGGCGCGGGTCATGGCAAAGGCGAGGACGCGTTGATGGCCGAGGTGGATGCCGTCGTAATTGCCGATGGCGATGACGCTGCCGCGCTTTGTGGCAGCGAAACGCGCAGCCCAATCGGCGGCGGAATAGAAAACGGTGAGGCGGCCGGAAGGAATGTGGCTGTGGACGGCAAGGGCTTTGGCGGCGCGTGCGACGGCGGGAGAGTCGGTTTGCACGTCGAAATGGAGCCCGTCGTAAGCGAGCTGGACGTGGGGATAGCCGGCTTTGCGGAGGCGCTCGTTGGTGGCGGCGTGAGGAAGTTCGTGGGCGATGTGCGTGAGCCAGGCGCGGCGGGGCTTGAGCTTGTCAACCAGGGCGAGGGCTTGTTCGACGGTCTGGTGCATGGGATGAGGAATATCGCGGAGAGCGTCGAGGATGAGGTCGTCGAGGTCTTCGAGGAGCGGAACGGAAGATTCGGGAAGGCGGCTGAAATCGGTGAGATACGCGGCACGACCGAAGCGGAAGCCGAGCACATCCATTTCGCCGTGGAGGAGAGGCACGGGAACGATGGGAATGCCGAGTAGCTCGAAGGGGCCTTTGACTTCGTGCAGGATGACGCTGGGGAGGGTGCTGAGGGAGGGCTTGGTGTCGAAGACATAGGAGAAGGCGCGGCGGATGACGCGGAAGGTTTCCTGGGAGCCGTAGACGGGCATAGCGGCGCGCTGGCGGATGTTGAAGGGGCGAATGTCGTCGAAGCCCTGGATGTGGTCGGCGTGGCCGTGGGTGAGAAGAACGGCGGCGAGGCTATCCAGGTGGGCGGTGAGGGCCTGGGCGCGGAAATCGGGGGTGGTGTCAATGACAACGTTTTGGCCATTGCGGGAGAGGAGGATGGAGGGACGCAGGCGCTTGTCGTGAGGGTCGATGGATTGGCAGACGGCACAGTGGCAGCCGACCGTGGGGACGCCCATGGAAGTGCCGGAACCGAGAACGGTGAGATGGATGGGAGAGGAGGACATGGAGGTATTTTACGGCGGGGGAGAGGTTGGGGGAAAGGGGAAGGGAGTTGTCAGTTTTCAGTTGTAAGTTTTCAGTTTAAGAGTTCGGAAAGAGAAAAGATAACGCCCCTCTCGCAGCTCGGGGCAAGGATGAGCAGATAGCAAGGTTATCAGCGATCAGATATCAGCGATCGGGAAGCAAGAAAAAACAAGAAAAAGATAACGCAGAGGCGTTGAGGACGCAGAGGTTCGCAGAGAAGAGGGACCGAGGTGTCCGATCGTAAGAGCCCACCCTTCGCACAATTCGCGAAGGGTGGGGCACCCTCAAGTACTGCGGCGCTAAGAGGGATTCATCGCACAAAAGGCGTGCGATGGAAAAGCGTACCTCGCTTCGCGGACTTCGCTCGGAATGACGGGAACTTGGGGTTTGCTTAGCGTGATGGAAGGCCTCACCCCTGAAGGGGTGAGCTACAGGGAGAGGTAGTGGCGGGAGTGCAAAAAACGCGGGAGTTATTTTTTGGGTTTGGGGTGGGATTGGGGTTGAGCCATTTGGGCGGCGAGGGCCTGGTTGATTTCGAGGTAGGTCATTTTGAGCTTGCCGAGAAGATCGAGGAGCATGGCGTCTTCTTCGGGGGCGAGATTGCCGGTGGTTTTTTCGCGGAGGGCATCGAGCATGTCAATGAGTTCGTGGGCGGCTTCGGGATCGATAACCGGCTGACCGGTGCGAGGGTCGGCGTAGGCGCCTAGAACCATGGCGGCATTGCTGCCGATCATGCGGACGAGATTCTCGAAAGCGGGACTTTTCTTGGGGGTTTCTTTGGCCGGAGCGGGGACGGAATCGGCGGCCGGCGGGGGCGCGGCTTTTTCCTTGGCTTCCTTGTTGGCGGCTTCGACCTTGGCTTCGCGCTCTTGCTCCTGAACAACGTCAGGGCGGAGTTCGCCTTCGGAGGTGAAGGGACGACGATCAATGACGCGGAAGGTGCCTTCGGGATTCTGATCCGCCACGGTGGATGATCCTCACAGTTGAAAAAGTGCGTGAGTAGTTTAGCACGAGTAGCGGAGAAGAAAGGAAGTGAAGGAAGTAAAGGAGATGAAGGATGTGAAGGAAGGGGCAGGAAAGTGCAAGAGAGTGGAAGAGTGGAAGAGTGGAAGAGTGTTCACCACCCCGACCGGGCCGGGGTAAACTCCAGACGCAGAGTTCGCAGAGAAGAGAAGAAGGACGATAACACAGAGTTCACAGAGATAAGAACATAGAGGACACAGAGGGAGGCCAAGAGGAAGCAAGAGGGAAGAGGGCCGAGGAACCCAAGACCCAGGCACACACTCCGTGCCTGGGGCACCCGGCAGAAGACCAGAAAAAAGAAAAGAAAAGAAGTGAGAGGAAGGGGAAGAGGGGCGGGGGTGTCGGGTCGTAGGAGCCCGCCCTTGGCACAATTCGCGAAGGGTGGGGCACCCTCAAGTACTGGGATTGGCGGCGAAGAATGGCCCAAGATCATTCGTAGCGGAGGGCTTCGACGGGGTCGAGACGGGCGGCTTTGATGGCGGGGTACATACCGAAGATGAGGCCGACGCTCATGGAGACGGTGACGGCGAGGATGATGGCCCAGAGAGGGATGGAAGAGGGGAGCGAGGGAACAGCCAGATTGATGAGCAGGCTGATGCCGACTCCGAGGAGAACGCCAATGACGCCGCCGGAACCGGTGAGGACGATGGCTTCGGTGAGGAATTGCCAGATGACGTCGCGCTTGCGAGCGCCGATGGCGCGGCGCACGCCAATTTCGCGGGTACGCTGGGTGACGGACATGAGCATGATGTTCATCACGCCGACGCCGCCAACGAGGAGGCCGATGGAACTGATGACGGAAATGAGCAGGGCGACAGAGGCGGTGATCTGGCGAAATTGATCGGCGATCTCCTGGGTGCTGGAGATGCCGAAACTATCGGGCTTGTTGTAAGGAACATTGCGGCGACGGCGGAGAACCGCGCGAATCTGGTCCTTGGCTTCAGGCATGTGGCCGTGAACGGCGACGGCGCCGATCATAACTTCGTCGTCCTCGGGATTGTGTTTGCGGTAGGTGCGATAGGGAACAAGGACGTTCTTGTCGGCGGACTGATCCTTGACGAGCTGGCCTTTGCGCGGCTCCATGACGCCGATGACTTGGTAGGAGACGGTGTCCACGAGGATGGGCTTGCCGACGGCCTCGCCGTCGGGATAGAGCTTTTTGGCGATGTCCGGGCCGATGACGGCAACGTCGGCGCGGTGAGCATTTTCGGCCTCGCTGAAGAAGCGGCCCTCACGCGTGCGGCTGTTGAACACTTCCTCGTCGGCAGGAAGGGAGCCGTGGTAGTCCACGCCGGAAATTTCCTTGCCGAGATAACGGGCGGTGACGGGGCCGCGCGAGGAGGTAAATTGATTGAAGCGCGGGAAGACGCTGGCGGAGACGGCGCGCACAGCGGGGCAGAATTGCTCGATGGCTTCGGCGTCTTCGAGAGTGAGCGCGCGGCGGGTGCGTTCTTCGGCAGAGAGACCACTGAAGTGAAGGCCGGAATTGAAGCGGAAGATGAAGAAGGTGTTGGGGCCGAAGTCGCTGAGATAGGCGTTCACATCGCCGTAGACGCCGACGAGAATGGATACGACGGAGAGGAGCGCGGTGATGCCGATGACGACGCCGAGGACTGTGAGGAACGAGCGCATTTTGTTTTCGCGCAGCGTGGTGAGGGCCATATAGGTGTTTTCGCTCATGTTCATGCGCATGGAAGTGGCCCCCTTTCCTACAATTCCTGGCGCAAGGCTTCAATGGGCTGCAACAAAGCGGCCTTGCGCGCGGGATACACGCCGAAGAAAAGACCGACGGCGGTGGAGAGAATCTCCGCAATGAAGATGGCGCCGATGGGAACGTGCATGGGAACGGAGGTAGTGGCCTTGACGACGGCGGCGATTCCATAGGAGACAAGGACACCCAAGGCGCCTCCCATGGCGGCCATGAAGGAGGCTTCGACAAGGAATTGCAGGAGGATGTCGCGGCGGCGCGCGCCGAGGGCTTTGCGGATGCCGATTTCGCGGGTGCGTTCGGTGACGGTGGCGAGCATGACGTTCATGATAACGACGCCGCCGATGACGAGGAAGACTGAAACGACGCCAATCATGGCGGTGGCGATGACGCCAGTGAGGTTTTTCCAGAGGTTCATGAGCGTGGCGGAATCGAGGATACCGAAGGAGTCGGTTTCGTTGGGTGCGAGGTGGCGGCGAGCGCGCAGGAGGACGCGGGCTTCGTCCTGAGTTTCTTCCATCCATTCGGCGCCGCGGGCCTGGATATTGATGCTTATATCCAGATGAGTGCCATAAATCTTGAGGAAGGTTTGGATGGGGATGTAGGCGAAGTTGTCCTGGGACTGGCCGAAGACGGTGCCGAGGGGCTTGGCGACGCCAACAACGGTAAAGGGGCGGCCATCAATCCAAACTTCGCGGCCGATGGGATCAATGTAGGGGAAGAGTTTGATGGCAAGATCGTTGCCGATCATAGTGACGGTGGCGCGGCTTCTGTCGTCGCCATCGGAGACGTAACGGCCCTCGATGGGCTCCTCGATATCAATTTGGCCGATGTTGGCGGTGACGCCGCGGATGCTGGTGTCATCGACGCCTTGCGAGCCGACATGGACTTTGCCGGTGGTGCGAACTTCGGCGCCGACGCGCCGGGGGAGCTTGAGTTCATCGTGGAGGGCCTGGAAGTCTTCCCAGGTGATGATCTTGTTGCGGCGGGCGGCTTTGACGTACTCCTCAACGTCGGTAATGAGGGGAAAGCGGGCGACGAGGAAAACGTTAGAGCCGAGATTAGCGACGCGAGTGGCGATGTAGCCGTCCACACCGGAGATGAGGGCAACGACGAGGATCAGGGTGGAGACGGAGATGATGATGCCGAGGAGCATGAGGAAAGAACGGAGTTTGTGGGTGCGAATGGTCTCGAGCGCCACACCGATGGGCTCACGAAGGGGGAAGCCATGGGGCATGCAGAAGTGTCCTTGGTAATAAGTACGCATGGGACGGGGGGAAGTTTCAAGGGGAGTGTGGGCGCGGAGTGCGAGGGGATAACCGAAGGTAATCAGCGATCAGATATTAGGGATCAGGAGGCGAGAGAAGAAGAGGTTGAAGAGTTAAAAGTTGAAAGTTAAAGAGTTCGGAAGGAGCAAAGACAACGGCCTGACCAGGTCGGGGCAGGCGCCGGGCACAGAGTTCGCAGAGAAGAGCGAATCAGAGTTAGGCGGCGGAGAGATCCCTCGACTACGCGGCCCGACGCGCCGGAAGTCAGCGCGTAAGAAAAAGTCGGGCCGCTCCGCTCGGGACGACAACGTTGTTAGGGTGCGGAGTTCACCGTGAAGCGGGGAGAAGAGAAGAGGGATCGAGGCGTTGAAAGGTAAGAACCCACCCTTCGCGAAGCGCGAAGGGTGGGGCACCCTCAAGCACCGAGGGCGCAGAGTTCACGGAGAAGGAAAACCCAAGAGCACAGGCCCTTCTCGACTCAGGGTAAACAGGAGTGACTGTGCCACCAAAAGCGCGGAGAGGAGGGACGATAACACCCCGACCAGGTCGGGGCAGGCGCCGGTCACAGAGATAGGAACACAGTGGGCACAGAGAACGGCGCGGAGAAGAGAGAGGAAAATAGAAAAGAAAAAGAAACTTAGTAGGATTGCTTGAGGGCGGAGGGGGAGAGGGACGGGTTTGAGTTGATGGAAGAGAGGAGTTGGACGCCGATGCCAAAGTTGCCGTCGGGCAGAATTTCGATACGGGCGACCTGGCCGAGGTACTCCACATCATGAGGATCGCGGGGGAAGTGATAGGGAAGCGTAACGAAGACGCGCATGCCCGCACGATATGTTTGGTTTTTGGAAAGGAAGTAAATGCCGTCGCGGGAAACGTTTTTGGTGGTGGCGGTCTCCTCGAAGGGGACATCGTGAGGATCGGAGGGGCGCACTTTGAGGGGCTGGCCTATACGGATGCGTCGGCTGCGCCGGCGTTCCTGCTGTCTAGGTTCCCGCATGTTTTTATGAGAACACAGAAATAGGGTTAGCTGGGGAGGGATGTGCTGTAAAAAGTATATTACTAGAACGGTAATATGGCGATGGAGTATTGCTGGCGGCAGGCAGCGGTCTGTGGTCGATAGGCGGGCGGTGGAATCATTGTTCGGGCGCGCGGCATTCGGCTGCAAAAGCGGGGGCGAGGCGGCGCACTCCAAAGTGGACGAGGAACTTAGACGCAGGGATTTTGCGGACATGCGGCGCAGCATTGCTGCGCCCCTACGAAGGCAGACCCCAAGAGCACAGTCCCTTCGTTCCTCAAGGCAAGCAGGAGTGACTATGCCACAAGAGAAACCCAAGAAAAGGCCTCAGGTCTGAAGGCCTGAGCTACAGGGCAGACGCAGGAGAGAGACAGGGCAGACGCAGGAGAGAGACAGGGCAGAGGCGAGGAGAAGAGTACGGGGAGAGTGCGCGAAGGGCACGGGAAGGGCACGGGGAGACCATGGGGAGAGCAGGGAGCGGGGCGGTACCCGATGGGAAAAAGTTCTGTTGCCAGAAGCAGGGGAAAAGGGCACAATCTCACCCAGTAGGCCGGTCATGTCCCCCCGGTGAATGTGTAGCACGACACGTGCGAGCGCGAGCCGATGCGGCTGAACACAGTTATACCGGGCCCCCTGAAAAAAGGTAGAGGAACGCTCCTCTTCGGCTTATCGGGATTTTTGTTGGCGGGGCTGGTGTGTGCGGGTGGATTGCACGCGCAGGATGCGGCCGGAGCGGCGCGGCAAGAGAAAGCGCGTAAGGCCGCGGAGTCGAAGAGTTCCCACCATGTTTATACCGAAGACGATTTGAAGAGGGCGAAGATCCTCACACCTGAGGATCAGGCCAAAGTCGCGGCGCGCAAGAATAATCCGACAGAGAAGAAAGAGGAGCAGGCGAAGGGCGGCGGCGAGAGTGCGCCGGGAGAGGAATCGCTTGGGGAAGTGGCGCGGCGCTACCGAAAGGAGAAAGCGGAGCGGGAAGCGGCGCGGGCGACAGGACAGGGAGATCGTTCGCAATTTCCGATGAAGATGCCGGAAGCCACGATGGCGGCGCCGAAGATGTTGGTGCAGCCGAGGATGGAAGAGCGAGCGGCGGGGAGTTCCGGGCGAAGTGCGGCGGGGCGCGTGTCGCCGTTTGAGCCGCGGCCTTTGCGTGTGGCACCGGTAATGCCGGGTGCGCCGCGTGAGCCGGGCGCGAACTTGTTGAGAGTGGAACCGGAAGTGGTGGCGCGGAATGCAGCGATGATTTTGCGCAAAGTGGAGAGAGGCGATTCGTGGTGGAAGCTGGCGGAGATTTATTTGGGGAAAGGAACGCGTTGGCGGGAATTGCGCGGGATGAATGCGGCTGACGCGAGACCACCGGAGCTGCTGTTGCTGGGGAGCACGGTGGTGGTGCCGGCGGAGGTTGCGGGGCGTGGGACGCCGGTGGCGAAGAGCGTGACGGTGCAGAAGGGCGATACGCTGTGGCGTTTGGCGCGGGTGCACCTGGGGCGGGGCGCGGCGTGGAAGTGTTTGATGGCAGCGAACCCAGAGTTGGGGGAGCCGGAACGGTTGCGAATTGGGCAGAAAGTTTTGTTGCCGGCAGAGGGAACGGGAAGAGCGTGCGTTGCCGGTGTTGTGGGGAAAGTTAAAAACTGAGATTGGTCCTACCTTTTGAGCGTGGGCCTGAATTTTTCACCAGGCCACGATGAGAAAAAAACCTACAGACAGTGCCCGGAGTTCACGGACAGGAGGAAGAGGGATTCCTCGCTTCGGAGACTCCGCTCGGAATGACAATTTCTTACATGCTGCTGAGATGGGGTCGAGCGGTGCTCGACCCCTACGGGCAGGAGCGCAAGAAAAACCTCAGGCCTGAAGGCCTGAGCTACAGCAAAGAAGGCCTGAGCTACAGCAAAGAGTGTGGCACGAGGCGAACTGCGGCCTGTCTCCCCGTGCGCAGAGATTCGCAGGGGAAAGCAGATCCCTCTGCTGCGCGGCACGACGCGTCAGAATGCGCGCGAAAGAGAAAGTCGTGCCGCTACGGTCCCTTCGACTCCGCTCAGGGCAGGCGGGATGACAGTTGTGGGAGGCGGCGGCGGGCGCTTGTCAAAGGTGAGGGCGGAGCCGTAGAGTGGAGCGACTGCTGAGAGAATTGATGGGAACTTTGGATGGCTCGCGAAAACACAAAGGCGCGGCTGCGCCGCATAAAACGCAAGATATGAGGCGGAAGAGTGACCCGCTGGAAAGAACTATGAAGAGCCCGCAGAAGAAAACTGCGAACGGTCCGCTGAAGAAAACTGTGAAGAGCCCGGTGAAGAAACGGAAGAAGAGTGCGCGGCGGGAAGCGGCAGGGGCGTGGTTTGAGAAGTTGGTAGGCGTGATGGCGCGGCTGCGGGCGCCGGGCGGATGTCCGTGGGACCGCGAACAGACGCACGCGACGCTGCGGACGTATTTGATCGAGGAGGCGTACGAAGTTTTGGACGCGCTGGACAGCGCGGATGATGTGAAGTTCGCGGAAGAGTTGGGGGATTTGCTGCTGCAGGTGGTGTTTCATGCGCAGATGGCGAACGAAGAGGGGCGATTCACGATTGTGGATGTGATCCGGGAGATTTACGAAAAACTGATCCGGCGGCATCCGCACGTGTTTGGAGAGAAGCGGGCCAAGGACGCGGCGGAGGTGTTGCGGAACTGGGAGATCATCAAGAAGGAGGAGCGGCGGGCGAAGGGAGCGGTGGACGACGAGGCGGCGGCGGAGAGCGTGCTGGATGGCGTGCCGCGGAGTTTGCCGGCACTGCTGGAAGGATATCAGTTGACGCGGAAGGCGGCGCGGATCGGGTTCGACTGGGAGAACGTTGGAGGGATCTTCGAGAAGCTGCAGGAAGAGACGGAAGAGTTGCGGCAGGTGCTGGAGAAACGCGGGGGCAAAGAGATTGAAGGGGAAGTGGGGGATATTCTGTTTGCGGCGGTGAATTTGGCGCGGTTTTTGAAGATTGATCCGGAAATTGCGATGAAGAGGGCCAGCGGGAAGTTCAGCAGAAGATTCCGGGAGATGGAGCGGATGGCGCGGGAGCAGGGGACGACGCTGGCGGAAGTGCCGCGAGGGAGGATGGAGGAGTTGTGGGAAGCGGCGAAGGGGCGAGAGTTGAGCGTCAAAAGTTGAAGGCTTTAAGAGAAAAGTAAAGATTACACAGAGTTCGCAGAGGGAACAGAGTTCACAGAGAAGAGAGATTGTGGCGTCGGATCGTAAGAGCCCACCCTTCGCACAAAACGCGAAGGGTGGGGCACCCTCAAGTACATCGTTGTGCGGCGCTAGAGGGAAAAACCAAGAGCACAATCCCTTCGAGGCCCAGGGCAAGCAGGAGTGACTGTGCCACAGAGTTTGCGGAGAAGAGAAAGGCGAACCGCAGAGGTAGCGGAGGGACCGCGGAGAGAACGGAAAGGGCTTGAGGGAACATGAGCGCGGGAATTGAGATACGGAAGTGCGAGACGGTGGAGGAATTTCGGCGGTGCGTGGAGATTGAGCGCGAGGTGTGGGGCGAGAGCGATCTGGAGACGGAGCCGTACGTGACGTTCGTGCTGGCGAACCAGACGGGCGGGCACGTGCTGGGAGCGTTCGACGGCGAGTTGATGGTGGGGTTTACGATGGCGGTGGCGGGCCTGCGGGATGGCCAGGCGTATCTGCATTCGCACATGACGGGAGTGATTGCGTCGCACCGGAATCGCGGCGTGGGGCGGCTGCTGAAGTTGCAGCAGAGGGAAGAGGCGCTGGGACGGGGACTGCGGCGGATTGAGTGGACGTTTGACCCGCTGGAGACGCGGAACGCGCACTTCAATTTCAACCGGTTGGGAGCGATCGCGAGAAAATATATCGTGAATTTTTACGGGGTGACGACGAGCCCGCTGCACCGGGGATTGCCGACGGACCGGCTGCTGGTGGAATGGGAACTGGATTCGCGGCGGGTGGTGGCGGCGATCCAGGAGTTGGTGCGCGATGCGGTGGAGGCGCCAGCGAAGATCCATTTGCCGGCGGAGCTGGAGGAGTGGAAGAAGACGGGCGATGCGCGGTTGGGTGAGGTGCAGGCGCGAATGCGTGGGGCGTTTTTGGGGTGGTTTGCGAAGGGGTATGCGGTGACGGGGGTGCGGTTCGCGGCGGGTGGGGCGGAGTATTGTTTGGCGCCGTGGAGCGATTTCTGAGAAGAAAAGAGGGACGGTAACACAGAGTTCACAGAGATAGGAACACAGAGGACACAGAGAAGAGGAACCCAAGACCCAGGCATACAAGAACGCAGAGACAGGCGGGGGAAGGAAGACCCAAGAGCACAGTCAGGAGCAACTGTGCCACAGAGATCGCAGAGAAGAGAAGCGTTGCTCGGGTAGGGGAAGGCCTCACCCCTGAAGGGGTGAGCTACAGGATATGGGGAAGAGGAGAAGGGCGGGATGCGACTGCGGGAAGTGACACTGCGGGAGATTCGAATGCGGCTGGTGACGCCGTTTGAGACTAGCGTGGACCGCATGACGGAGCGGCGAATTATTTTGCTGGAAGCAGACGTGGACGGCGTGATCGGGTGGGGCGAATGCACGGCGGGGGAGCATCCGTTTTTTTCGCCGGAAGATACGGACACGGCGTGGCATATCCTGGAGAATTATTTGTGGCCGATGATGAAGGGGAAGGAGTTTGCATCGGCAGCACAGGTGTGGGGGTTGCTGGAAGAGGTGCGCGGGCACACGATGGCGAAGGCTACGCTGGAGACGGCGATTTGGGATGCGGAGGCGAAGCGGAAGAATGTGCCGCTGTGGAAGTTGCTGGGGGGCGTGCGGGAAGAGATTCCGTGCGGCGTATCGATTGGGCTAAAGGAAACGCTGGACGAACTGGTGGCAGCGGTGAAGAAGGAATTGGCGGCGGGGTACCAGCGGATCAAGATCAAAATCAAGCCGGGGAAGGATTTGCTGCCGGTGCAACGGCTGCGGCAGGAGTTTCCGCGGATCAAACTGATGGTGGATGCGAATTCGGCTTACCGGAAGACGGACTGGCCGCTGCTGAAGGAGCTGGATGGATTTTATTTGATGATGATCGAACAGCCGCTGGGATGGGACGATTTGTACGGGCATGTGGAGGTGCAGAAGGGTTTGCAGACGCCCATTTGCCTGGATGAGTGCATACGCACCTACGAGCAGGCGGAGGCGGCGATTGCGCTGGGGGCGTGCAAGATCATCAACATCAAGCTGGGACGCGTGGGAGGATTTCACGAAGCGCGGCAGATTCAGGATTTGTGCGCGCGAAAGGGCGTGCCGGTGTGGTGCGGCGGGATGCTGGAATCGGGGATTGGACGGGCGCACAACATCGCGATGTCCACGATGGAGAATTTTACGTTGCCGGGAGATGTGAGCGCGAGCAAGAGATATTGGGCGGAGGATGTGATCGAGCCGGAAGTGGAGGTGACGTCCGCGGGGACGATCCGGGTGCCGATGGGGGCGGGGATTGGGTTTGCGGTGAGGCGGGAGAGGATTGAGGCGATTACGGTTCGGAGGGAGAGGTTGCGGTGAGGAAGAGAGCCGACAGCCGTTAGCCGACAGCCAACAGCGAAGAGAAGGAAGATTTACCACAGAGGACACGGAGAGCACAGGGCAAGAAGAGGATAGCGCAGAGGCGCCTAGGAGAAGGTTAGCAGCGATCAGATAGCAGTCATCAGGAAGCAAGAATAAAGATAACGCAGAGGCGCGGAGGACGCAGAGGTTCGCAGAGAAGGCAAGAAAAAGCAGATCCCTCCACCCCGGCGAAGCGCACGGGGCGCACAAAACGCGCTACGCGGCCCGACGTGCCATAATGCGGCGCGGAAGAGAAAATGGGGCCGCTGCGCACCCTCCTGCGGCCGCAAGCGAGATGACAACCAGTCGATTAGGGAGCTGAGAAGAGAAGAGAGGCGCTCAAGAGCAAGTGATTGTGCCGTGATCCCTCCACTTCGGCCCGCAAAGGACGCGGGCCTCCGGTCGGGATGACAAAGTTGGGAGGGACGCAGAGTTTGCGGAGGGGAGGAGTCCAAGAGCACAGTCAAGAGTGACTGTGTCACAGGTGCGCAGAGAAGAGGAGCCCAAGGCCCAGGCACACACGCCGTCCCTGGGGCACCCGGCGAAGAGGGATTCATCGCACAAAAGACGGGCGATGGAAAAGCGTATCTCACTCCGCAGACTCCGTTCGGAATGACGGTAATGGGTGGGTGCAGGCCAAAATGGTGTTTGGGAGTGGGGAACAATGGAGACGTGGGGCACTCCCGCATGGGGCTAATATGGGGCATAATTCGGTGTTATGACACACACGCTCGAAGAACTTATACCTGATTACATTCAGGGCCTCGCAGCCTACGTTCCCGGCAAACCCATTGAAGAAGTTGAGCAGGACCTGAAAATCCACGCGGTGAAGCTGGCGTCGAACGAGAATCCGCTGGGGCCGTCGCCGAAAGCGATGGCCGCGGCGCGGCAGGCGCTGGGCGAAGCAAACTGGTATCCGGACGGCGGGAGCAAGCGGCTGCGGGAAGTGCTGGCGGGGCGTTATGGCGTGCGGCCGGAAGAAGTATTTGTGGGGCTGGGTTCGAGCGAGATTATTGATTTGGCGTCGCGGGTGCTGCTGCGTCCGGGGCTGATGGGGATCACGAGCGAAGGGTCGTTTGCGCTGTTTGCGATTGCCATACGGGCGAGCGGCGGGAAGCTGGTGCAGACGCCGATGCGGAATTTCACGTTTGATCTGGGGGCGATGGCGGCGGCGGTGACACCGGAAACGCGGGTCATCTATATTGCCAATCCGAACAATCCGACGGGGACGGCGTTTGGCGCGGCGGAGTTCGGCACATTCATGAAGAAGGTGCCCGGGGACGTGCTGGTGGTGCTGGATGAAGCGTACACGGAATACGCGGGGCGGCGGGACTTGCCGAAGGCCATGGAGATTTTCAAGGAGTACAACAACCTGCTGACGCTGAAAACGTTTTCAAAGGTGTATGGGCTGGCGGGGTTGCGGATCGGGTACGGAATCGGGCACCCCACGCTGGTGGCGGAGATGAACAAGCTGCGCACGCCGTTCAACGTGACGAGCGTGGGGCAGGCGGCGGCACTGGCGGCGCTGGACGATTTGGAGCACGTGCGCCGGTCGGTGGAGATGAACGACGCGGAGCGGGCGCGGCTGTTCCGGGAATTGCAGGGGATGGGATTGCAGCCGGTGGCGAGCGAGACGAATTTCCTGTTTCTGCCGACGGGCGCGGATGCAAAGGCGATATGCGACGAACTGCTGCATGAGGGAGTGATCGTGCGTCCGCTGGCGTGGATGGGTTTTCCGGACGCGATGCGGATTTCGGTTGGGAATCCGGAGGAAAATACGAAGCTATTGGCGGCGATGGCAAAAGTGATGGCGCGGCGGAAGCCGGCGGCGGCGCCTGTGTCGTAATCCGAATCCCTGGCAGGAACGTGAGGAGTGCGTGGTTGAGATCCTTCGGAGCGCAAACTACGCGCTCCTCAGGATGACAGTGTATTGCGATGTTTGAAAAGCGGACAAAACCAAATCCAATGAGAAACCCGAGCGGCGTCTTGGGTGAAGCATCCGAGAAAACATGAAAATTCATTTGCCGGAGGGAATGAAGGCTTGGAGCGATCCCGTGGCGGAAATTCTGCGCGGGTCGAAGACCATTGCCGTGGTGGGGCTGTCGGCGAACCCTACGCGGCCTAGCCACGAGGTAGCGGCGTATTTGCAACGCGTGGGGTACCGGATTATTCCGGTGAATCCGAACGAGAGGGAAGTGCTGGGAGAGAAGGCATACGCGCGGTTGGAGGATGTGCCGGAGAAGGTGGACATCGTGGATGTGTTCCGGCGAACAGAAGAGGTGGGGGCGGTGGTGGAGAGCGCGATCGGGATTGGAGCGAAGGTGGTGTGGATGCAGTTGGGTGTGAAGGATGGAGTGGCGGCGGAGAAGGCGCGCGGGCGAGGGTTGGTGGTGATTGAGGATGCTTGTTTGTTGGTGGAGCATAAGAGACGAAGAAGTCGTAAGTTGTAAGTAAGAAGTTTTAAGTTTCGAGAAAGAGAGTGCGTGGCGCGGCTTGGGTCGCGCAGTTTTTAGTTTTCAGTGGTCAGTTTTCAGTTTTAAGTAGGGAAAGAGGTGAAAAGAAAGCGGAGGCGCTGGGGAGGAACAAGTTTGCGGAGAAGAGGGACGGTAACACCCCGACCGGGTCGGGGCGAGCGCCGGTCACAGAGGGAAGAACACAGAGAGCACAAAGAAGAGAAAAGCAAGAGGGATGGGTGGCAGGGAAAAGATTGTGCCACGATCCCTCCGCTGCGCAACGGCATAAGGCGCCGTTGCTACGGTCGGGATGACAGAGAACTTCAGCGAGACAAAGCAAACCCAAGTGCACAGTCAGGAGTGACTGTGCCACAGATTCCCAGAGAAAAGAAAGAGGGACGGTAACACCCCGACCGGGTCGGGGCAAGCGCCCGTCACAGAGGGAAGAACACAGAGAGCACAGAGGGAGGAAGGAGAAGAGAAGACCAAGAATTGCGCAGAGGTCACAGAGAACGCAGAGTTCGCAGAGAAGGGAGGGAAGAGAAAAGCGAATCACAGAGTTAGTAGAGGGGCCGCAGAGAGAACGGAGACGGCCTAGCAGGGAAAGAGATTGTTCACCACAGAGGACACAGAGAGCACAGAGGTAGGAAGGAGAAGAAGAGAGATTAGAAAGGGAAGACTTGGAGGTCGCGGCGGCCGGGGAGGACGATGGCGAGGAAGCGGCCGTCGTGGGAGAGACCGAATTCGCGGACGGTGATGCCGTGGAGAAGGATGCGGGGCGTGGGCTCGGCGATGGGAACGGGTTGTCGCGGGGAGTAAGCAGCGAGTGGAGGGATGGGGAACTCGGCGAGGTCGGCGGATTTTTTTTCGATGGTGCGTTTAAGGTAGATGCGGGATTCATCGGCGGACCACTGGAGGACGCCAAGGCCAATGCGGAGGCGGGCGACTTTGTTGGGAGCGGCGAGGTCGCGAACTTCGAGGACTTCCTTGTCGAGATAGTAAGCGACTTTGGCGCCGAAGGGAGAGAGGGAGAGGCCGCCGGCATAGGAATCGAGGGTGGCGACTTCGGCGGTTTCTTGCGACAGGAGATCGAGACGCTGGAGGCGCGCGGGACCGTCGAGGTTGCGGTTGCGTTCGACGGCGATGGCGGAATTGCTGCCGGGAATGCGCTTGGCATCGAGGAAGGTGCGGCCTTCAAAGGCTTTTCCGGCGGGGCCGGTGGACACGTTGAGATACTTCATGGAAAAGAGGGCTCGGGGGGCGACTTCTTCGGTGAGGTAAACGAGGGTGGCGTTATCGCGGAGCCAGAGGGGATTCTCGGCGTTCATCACGAGGGGCTCCTTGCCGCCGGGACGCAGTTCATGGCCGGAGTCGTCGAGGAGAAGAAGAGCGCGGGCCTCGTCGGCGGGGCCGCCTTCAGGATTCGCGGTGATGGTGTAGAGCTGAACGGCAAGGATGCGGCCATTGGGCGACCAGGAGAAGGATTCGACGAGATAGGTGAAGGGCTTGTCGCCGAGAGTGAATTTTTCGCCGGTGAAGAGGCGGCGGCGCTTGCCGTTGGTGTCGAGGAGGAAAATGTCGTCGCGCTGGAGTTCGTATTTTTTTGATTTGTAGATGCGGCGCACAGAGAAAGCAATGCGGCCATCGGGGGCGTAAGCGAAGGCGGTGACATCATCGTCCACGTTGACGAGGGGCTTGTCGAGATTTTGGGCGCGGGAGGCGGGGAGGGGAGAGAGAAGGAACAGGAGAGCGGCGAAGAAGAGAAAGAGGTGGGAGGCGTGGCGCGGCGGTAGCGCCTGCGCGCTTTGTTTTTGCGTGGGGTTGTGGACTGTCTTAACGCTCATGGTTTGGGGTCATGCGAGAAACAGATTCCTCGCTCCGCAGACTCCGCTCGGAATGACAAAAGTATTTACGCCGTGCCGAGATGGGGTCGAGCGGTGCTCGACCCCTACGCGGACGTGCCCCAGGCTGCAGTTTCTAGTGTAACGGGAGCGGCGGGATATTTCGACTGGAGCGAAATTCATTGATTTTGGTCAACCTTTTCCGGTGGCGCGAGATTTGACTTTGCGAATCTCGTCCAGACGCAGACGCAATCTTTGTTCGAATCCCTGGTCTGTAGGTTTGTAGTAGGAGCGGCCGGAAAGGTTGTCTGGGAGGCAGGTCATGTCGGTAACTTTGTCGTCGAAATTGTGGGCGTATTTGTAGCCTTCGCCATAGCCGATGTTTTTCATGAGGCCGGTGACGGGGTTGCGCAAGTGGAGAGGAACGGGATCGGCTTCGGTTTTGTGGACGTCTTCGAGGACCTGGCCGTAGGCGGTGTAGACGGCGTTGGATTTGGGGGCGAGGGAAAGATAGACGACAGCTTGGGCGAGGGCGAGGTGGCCTTCAGGAGCGCCGAGAAAATCGAAGGCGTCGCGAGCAGCGAGGGTGAAGGCCAGCGCGCCGGGTTCGGCGAGGCCGATATCTTCACTGGCCATGCGGACGATGCGGCGAGCGAGGTAGAGGCAATCTTCGCCGCTTTCGATCATGCGGATGAGCCAGTAGAGAGCGGCGTCGGGATCGGAATTGCGCACGGATTTGTGGAGCGCGGAGATGAGGTTGTAGTGCTCCTCACCCGCTTTGTCGTAGCGGAGGAGTTTGCGCTGGAGAACATCTTCGAGGAGTCCGCGGGTGATGCGGCGGACGGCGGGCATATCGCTGGTGGCGGAGGGATCGGTGGCCTTGGCACTGCGGGCGCAGAGTTCGAGGGTGTTGTAGGCGGTGCGGGCGTCGCCATTGGAATAGGCGGCGATGCGGAAGAGGACGTCATCGGTGGCATCGAGATGCGTGTTGCCAAGACCGCGTTCTGGATCAGCGAGGGCGCGGTGGAGAAGATCCACGATTTGCGGGGTGGTGAGAGCTTCGAGGACGTAAACCTTGGTACGGGAGAGCAGCGGGGAGATGACCTCGAAGGAAGGATTTTCCGTGGTGGCGCCGATGAAGAGGATGTGGCCGGCTTCGACGTGGGGCAGGAAGGCGTCCTGCTGAGCTTTGTTGAAGCGGTGGACTTCGTCCACGAAGACGATGGTGCGCTGGGAGGCGTGGGATTTGCGCTCGGCCTGGGCCATGACCTCCTTGATTTCCTTGATGCCGCTGAGGACGGCGCTGAAGGAGATAAATTCGCTGCTAGTGAGGCGGGCGATGACACGGGCGAGAGTGGTTTTGCCGCAGCCCGGCGGGCCCCAAAAAAGCATGGAACTGAGATTGTCGGACTCGATCTGGAGGCGGAGAGGTTTGCCGGGGCCGAGAAGTTTTTCCTGGCCGATGAATTCGTCGAGGGTGCGGGGGCGCATGCGTTCGGCAAGAGGCTGCAGGGCGGCGGGGGTATCGTTGGCAAGGTCGCGGAGCGGGGAGAAGAAACTCATGGAGATAGTGTAACGCAGTCGGCGGGAGGAGCCAGTTTTCAGTTCTCAGTTTTCAGTGGTAAGTGAGGAGGGAAGGATACCAGCGATCGGATATCAGCGATCAGGAGGCAAGAGAGGAAGAGGTGGAAGAGTCAAAAGTTGAAAGTTGAATTGTTCGGAAAAAGCAAGGATAACGCCCCGACCGGGTCGAGGTAAACGCCGGACGCAGAGTTCGCAGAGAAGAGCGGAGGGGAGCAACCCAAGAGCACAGTCCCTTCGCAGCTCAGGGTAAACAGGAGTGACTGTGCCACAGGGTGCGCAGAGAAGAGGAACCCAAGACCCAGGCACAGATTCCGTGCCTGGGGCACCCGGCAGAGAAGGCAAGAAAAAGCAGATCCCTCCACTACGCGGCCCGACGCGCCAAAATGCGGCGCGGAAGAGAAAATCGGGCCGCTCCGGTCAGGATGACAATCCCCGGAAGGCAGAACTGAGTTGATTGCGGGGAGTTCGGGCGCGGTGGGGGAAGACCTCACCCCTGAAGGGGTGAGCTACAGGGGCAGGGCTAGGATTTTTGGCGCTGGCGGAAAGCTTCGTAGAAGAGAACGGCGGCAGCGGCGGCGGCGTTGAGGCTTTCCACGTGGGTGGCCATGGGAATGTGGATGCGGGCGTCGGCGGAGCGGACGATGTCTTCGGGGAGGCCGGCGCCTTCGTTGCCAACGAGGAGAGCGATGGGCTGGCACCAGTCCACTTGCCAGGGGGAGAACGAGCCAGCGGCTTCTTCGTGAACGCAGGAGGCGAGAGAGTGGATGCCGTTGAGTTTGAGTTGCGTGAGAAGAATGGCGAGAGACATTCCGGCGACGATGGGGAGATGAAGCGCGGCGCCCGCGGAGGCGCGGAGGGATTTGGGAGAGTAGGGGCTGGCCGTGCCGCTTTGACCAGTGGGGGAAGTGACGGCGGCGGTGGCGCCAAATGCGGCGGCGGTGCGGAGGATGGTGCCGACATTGCCGGGATCTTGAACGCCGGCGAGGACGACGATGAGTGGAGCAGGAGAGCCGGCGGGAGTGGCGAAGAGCTCGTCGAGAGAGAATTTGCGGGGTTGGACGAGCGCGGCGACGCCTTGGGGATGTTCGGTATCGGCGATGCCCTCGAAGAGGCGGTCGGTGGTGCGGAGAACGGGGAAGCCGGTGTCTGGGCGGCCGATGAGCGGTGCGAGACGTTCGCGGTGGCGTTCGCCGGATTCGCTGAAGAGGACACCCTCGATGCGGCAGGTGGAGCGGAGAGCTTCTTCCACGAGGCGAGGGCCTTCGACGCCCACGGAGCCGTCTTCGGTGGGAAGGCCGCCGCGGAGAGCGATGCGAAATTGCTTGAGCCAGCGGTTTTCGCGGCTGGTGAGCAGATCGGGGGGATCGGCGGGGTTGGGAGAAGAGGGCATGGGCGGAAGGTTAGCAAAAGTGGGGGAGGAAAGGCTATCGAGATGCGAAGCTCGAAAACGAAATTCGAAAAGCGAAATTCGAAAAACGAAAATCGAGTCGAGGCGCATTGATTTTGCCGCGATCCCTCCACTGCGGCCCGCGAAAGGCGCGGGCCTCCGGTCGGGATGACAACCCAGGCTGGGGCATGATTTGGAAAAGATTACGCAGAAAACACGGAGGTGCACAGAGAAGAGGAACCCAAGACCCACCCTCAGAAAACGAGAGTGGGGCACCTGGCACCCGGCGCGGCGGAGTTAACAGTTTTAAGTGATCAGTGAAGAAGGAGGGGAAGAGTGGCTCGAGTGAATGGTCAGAATTGGTTGTGGAAGACCTCACCCCTGAAGGGGTGAGCTACAGGGGCAAAAGTTGAGAGGGAAGAGAGAAACGATTTGTGTTCGCACGTTAAGCCGACTTTCTCACGAGATGCAAATTCGCTCGCCAAGCAGAGGGTAGAGGGCATGAACTGGGAGAGTGTTCCATTGCGGAATAGTGGAGGCGTATGATACGGTGCGGGGCAGAGTGGCGCAGGGGGGAGTGTCGCCGCTAAAGAAAATAGGTCAGGAAGGGTCCTTGTCAGCTGAAGTTCTGCCAATTAGCGCGGAGCATCCCGATCCGAGGATGATCCGCTATGCCGCGGGCTGGTTGAACCGCGGCGCCGTGATTGCTATTCCCACCGACACATTGTATGCACTGGCGGCCGATCCCGTGAACCTGGCGGCGATTGACGAGATTTTTCGCGTGAAGGGGCGGCCGGAAACGCAGGCGCTGCCGATCCTAATCAGTTCGCTGGAGCACGCGGCGATTCTGGCGAAGGAGTTGCCGGATAACTTTTACAAGCTGGCGGAAGCGTGCTGGCCGGGGCCGCTGACGATCGTGGTGGATGCGTCGAACCGGTTGCCGCTGAAGGTGACGGCGAATACGAGGCGCGTGGCGCTGCGGTGGCCGAAGAATGAGGTGGTGAAGCAGTTGATTCAGGAATTGGGAGTGCCGTTGACGGGAACGAGCGCGAATCTTTCAGGGTCGCCGACATGCGCGAGCGGGGATGAGGTATTCCGGCAATTGGGGGATCGGATCCCGTTGATTCTGGATTCGGGGGAGACGCAGGGGATCATGCCGAGCACGATTGTGGAGTTACGCGGGGAGAAGTGGTGCATCGGGAGAGAAGGCGCGCTGCCGAGCGATGATATTCGGGATGCGCTGGATGGGGATGAAGGAGTGTTGGCGTAGGAGAGAGATATCAGCGATCAGAAAGCAAGAAAAACATAACGCAGAGGCGCAGAGAACGCGGAGATTCGCAGAGAAGAGGAAGAAAGAAAGAAGGACGGTAACACAGAGTTCACAGAGATAGGAACACAGAGGACGCAGAGAAGAGGGACCCAAGACCCAGGCACAGACTCCGTGCCTGGGGCACCCGGGAGAGAAGCAAGGAAGTGAAGGAAATGAAGGAAGTAAAGGAAGCAGAGGAAGTACAGGAGAAGAGTTAGGGGGCGGAGAGGAATTGGTAGTCGCCGGCGGGGGAGAGCGGAAGGTCGCCCAGGCGTTTGGCGTGAACGGAGACTACGTCGGGGTACCAGAGAGGGATGTAGGGAAGATCTTCGGCGGCTAATTGTTGGGCTTGGCGGCAGAGTAGTTTGCGTTTTTCGCGGTCCATTTCGACGCGGATCTGATCGGTGAGCGCGTCCATGCGGGCGCTGCGATAACGGCCACGATTGGGTCCATCGGGCGGAATGCGTTTGGAACTGAAGACCAGTTCAAAGACATCGGGATCGTTGTTAGCTCCTACCCAGCGTAAATACGAAATTTGAAAACTGCCTTTGGCGAGATCGGCGAAGAGCGTGGCGATCTCGAGCGGGCGGACTTCCAGCGAAATACCCACCTTTTTCCACTGGTCCTGAAGGGCGGCGCCGATGAGCCGCGCCTGCTCCACGGTGGAGATTTTCAGCGTGACATGCAGGCGAGTGCCGTCGGCTTTGCGAGGATAACCAGCGGCGTCGAGGAGTCTTTCGGCTTGCGCGGGATCGTAATCGTATTGGCGCGTGGTGGCATCGTAGGCCCAATGATTAGGAGGGAGGAGGCCGTTGGCTTTGCGGGCTTCGTCGTGAAGGAGGTATTTGATGAGGGAGTCGCGGTCGGTGGCATAGGCGAGGGCCTGGCGGACTTCGCGCTTGGAGAGGATGGGGTCTTCCATGTTGATGCCGAGATAGTCGAAGTTGGTGCCGGGGCGCTGAGAGACGAGGAGAGCGGGCTGGCGGGCGAGAACGGGAATCATGTCCGGAGAAAGGGAGCTGAGTTCGAGATCGGCACTGCCTTTACGGAGTTCGAGGGCGCGGACAATGGTGTCGGGAACGATGCGGAAGATGACTTTGTGAAGCTTGGGAGCGCCGCGGAAATCGTTGGGATTGCTTTCGAGGATTACGGCGTCGTCCTGCGCCTGGCTGACAAAACGGAAGGGGCCGCTGCCAATGGGATGGCCGGAGAAGCCGGCGGGGGCATCGGCAGGAATAATGCCAACGGCGGAACGCTCGAGATTCCAGAGGAAGGAGGCGGAGGGTTCGTTGAGATGGAAGATTACGGTTTGGGGATCGGGAGCTTCGATGCCGGCGATCATGCGGAAGGCGCCGCGCTTGGGGGAACGATTGGCGGGGTTGCGCATAAAGTCGATGGTGGATTTGACGTCGGCGGAGGTGACGGGGCGGCCATCGTGGAAGAGGATGCCTTCGCGGAGATGGAAGATGTAGGTGAGGGGAGTGGGCGTGTCCCAGGAGGCGGCGAGGTCGGGATGGAGATTCATTTCGGCGTCGCGTTCGACAAGGCCGTCGAAGAGAAGAGCGGAAAGGCGCTGGGATTGGGCGTCGGAGCCGAAGCGAGGATCGAGGTTGGTCGGATTGGATTCGATGACGAAGACGACGGTGGAGGGGTCGGAGGGTGCGGGGTGGGAGCAGGAGGAGAGGAGGAAAGAGGAAGCGAGAAGAAAAGAGAAAGTCAAAGGATTACCACAGAGGGAGCAGAGGAGCCGCAGAGGACGCAGAGAAGTGATGAAAGAAAAGAGAAAATAGAAAATAGGAACCCAAGACCCAGGTAAAAAATCGAACCTGGGGCACCCGAATTGAGATTGTGCCGCGATCCCTCCGCTACGCGCCGGCTGGAAAGCGCCGGCGCTCCGGTCGGGATGACAGTGTGGAGGAAAAGCAAAGCTAGCGGGGCGGGGCATAGGAGAGTTTACCTAGGATGGCGGGGCGGCGAGCGCCAGTGGCGTTGGGGAGATTGGAGGGGCGGTGGCGCCAGGTTTCGTAGGCGAGGAGGGCGAAGGCGTAGGCTTCTTTAGCGTCTTCGGGGATGCCGAGATGGGAAGAGGGGAGAACTGCGATGGGGGAAAGGGCGGCGGCGAGTTGCGCCATGATGAGCGGATTGTGAGCGCCGCCTCCGGAGACGATGAGCTGGTGGATTTTTGTTTTGGGGAGAACGAAGCGGTGGAGAGCGTCCACTACGGAGAGCGCGGTGAAGAGAGTTACAGTGCGAAGAAGATCGTTGGGATGGGCGCGATGTTTTTTGCCCAGGCGGAGGAGTTTTTTGACGTAGGCGGCGCCGTAGTATTCACGGCCAGTGGATTTTGGCGGAGGTTGGCCGAGATAAGGATCTCGGAGAAGTTTGTTGAGAAGCGCGGGAATGGCGCGGCCTTTGCGGGCGAGGCGGGCGTTTTTGTCGAAATGCTGGCGGCCGCGGGTGAAGTGGGCGACGAGGGCGTCGATGAGCATGTTGGCGGGGCCGGTGTCGAAGGCGACGACTTGGGCGAGCTTGGCGCCCGCGGGGATGACGGTGATGTTGGCAATGCCGCCGAGATTGAGGGAGACGCGGCCGAGTTTGGGGTGGCGGTAGAGGAGATAGTCGGCGTAGGGAACGAGAGGAGCTCCCTGGCCGCCGACGGCGATGTCGGCGGGACGAAAATCGGCGACGGTGGTGATGCCGGTGCGGGCGGCGATGATGGCGGGTTCGCCGAATTGCAGCGTGGAGGCGGTGGGGTGGCCGAGGAAGGGGACGGGGCGGCCTTGGTGGAAGATGGTTTGGCCGTGGCTGCCGATTAGAGCAATGCGGAATGGGGAAACTTTGAATTGGCGGAGAGCGGCGAGGGCGGCTTGGGCGAAGGCATGACCGAGGCGGAAATTGAGTTGAGAGATTTGGGCGGCGGTGGCGGGGGCGCCTTCGGCGATGCGGAGGATTTCGCGGCGGAGCGCGGCGGGGAGAGGACACGTGGTGTGGGCCAGGAGTTGGGGATGAGCGGGGGAGATTTGGGCCAGGGCTACGTCGATGGCGTCGGCGGAAGTACCGGACATTAGACCTAGGAGGAGAAGAGGTTTCGTGGTCATGTGAATAGTTTTTAGCATAGATGCGGGAGAAGAGGGGAGAAGAGAAGAAGGACGGTAACACAGAGATCACAGAGGTAAGAACACAGAGTTCACAGAGGGAGGCCAAGAGGAAGAGAAAAGATAACGCAGAGGCGCAGAGGACGCGGAGAAAGAGAGAAGCAGATCCCTCGCTCCGCTCGGGATGACAATTTTAGGGCGGACTCGAGGAAGAGGAACCCAAGACCCAGGCGCACACTCCGTGCCTGGGGCACCCGGCATACGGCGAAACCTGAAAAGCGGAATTCGAAAAATGAAAATCGAGCAGCGGTGCAATGATTTTGCCTCGATCCCTCCACTCCGCAATGGCATAGAGCGCCATTGCTCCGGTCGGGATGACAAACTGAATCAGCCCGCAATGAGCGTGGGCCTTCGTTCACAAAGAGCGCGGAGGAGGCAGAGAAGAGGGAGCGAGGTATCCGAGCGTAAGAGCCCACCCTTCGCACAAAACGCGAAGGATGGGGCACCCTTCGAGGCTCAGGGTAAACCCTCAAGATCAAGTGATTTGCTTTTTGAGGTCGGCGAGGAGATTGAGGGCGTCCAGAGGCTTAAGGTCGTCGAGATTGGCGGCGCGGAGGCGTTCGAGGACGGCGCGATCGAGCGGGGTGAACATGACGGATTGGTTGCCGTTGGTGTGGCCGGGCTCGGCGGCGCCGGGGCTGAGGGTTTCGCTGAGTTCGTGCTCGCTTTGTTCGTGGCGCTTGAGGACTTCGCGGGCGCGTTCGATGACGCTGCGAGGAAGTCCGGCGAGGCGAGCGACCTCGATGCCATAGCTTTTGTCGGCGCTGCCGGGTTCGACGTGGCGGAGGAAAATAATTTCGTTGGGCGTTTCTTTCACGGAAACGTGGACATTTTTGACGGTGGGGAGGAGTTCGGCGAGTTCGGTGAGTTCGTGATAATGCGTGGCGAAGAGGGTGCGCGCGCGCGTGTTTTTTTGAAGATGCTCGACGACGGCCCAGGCGATGGAGAGGCCATCGAAGGTGGCGGTGCCGCGGCCAACTTCATCGAGGAGAACGAGGCTAGAAGGCGTGGCGTGATGGAGGATGACGGCGACCTCGCTCATTTCGACGAGAAAAGTGGAGCGGCCGCGGGCGAGATTATCGCTGGCGCCGATGCGCGTGAAGATGCGGTCGGTGATGGGGAGCTTGGCCTGGCGCGCGGGAACGAAGGAACCCATTTGCGCCATGAGGACGATTAAAGCGGCCTGGCGGAGGTAGGTGGATTTGCCGCCCATGTTGGGGCCGGTGATAAGGAGCAACTGCTGGCGGCCGGGCTCGAAGCAAAGATCATTGGGAACGAAACGCTCGCCTCTTTGTTTGAGCAATTCCTCGATGACAGGATGGCGGCCAGCGACGATGAGGAGTTCGCCGGTGGAAGTGAATTCCGGGCAAGTGTAGCCGCGGTCGGCGGCGAGCTTGGCGAAGGAAGCGAGGACGTCGAGCTGAGCGATGGCGGAGGCGGTTCTGCGGAGGCGCGAGGCCTTTGCGGCGATGGAGGAGCGGAGATCCACGAAGAGCTGGAGTTCGATTTCGAGGATGCGTTCATCGGCGGCGAGGATTTTGCGTTCGTATTCCTTGAGTTCGGTAGAGGTGAAGCGTTCGGCGTTGACGAGGGTTTGCTTGCGCTCGTAATCGGCGGGGGCGTTGGGGAGATTGGGCTTGGAGATTTCGATGTAGTAGCCAAAGACCTGGTTGAAGCGGATTTTGAGGGAGTTGATGCCGGTGCGCTTGCGCTCACGCTCTTCCATGGAAGCGATGATGGTTTTGCTGTGCTGGCTGAGATTGCGGAGCTCGTCAAGTTCGGCGTGATAGCCAGAGCGGATGATGCCGGGTTCGGTGGCGACGGCGGGCGGCTCGTCGGAGAGAGCTTTTTCGAGACGTTCGCGGATATCGGTGAGCTCGTCAATCTCTTCGTAGAGGATGTGGATGAGATCGCTGCCACCGGAGGGAGGTGGAGTGAGGAATTTTTTCAGTACAGGCAATTGCGCGAGGGATTTGCGGAGGGCCAGAAGTTCGCGGGGCGTGGCGAGGCCAAGAGTGATGCGGCTGGTGAGGCGTTCGAGGTCCTGGATGCCGCGGAGTTCCTTGCGGATTTCGCCGCGCACGACGGTTTGCTTGAGGAGATGTTCAACGGCTTCGAGACGTGCGGAAATGGAATCGGGATCAATGAGCGGGCGGAGCATCCAGGAACGCAGAAGGCGCGCGCCCATGCCGGTGACGGTGGAATCGAGAGCGGCGATGAGCGTGGTGGGGCCAGTGGACTTGGTCTCTTCGGTGAAGATGGGAGAGAGGAGTTCGAGGTTGCGCACGGTAATGGGATCGAGGACGAGGGTATCGTGCTGCTCGTAGAAACGGATGCGGTCGAGATGGCGGAGGGCTTCGATGCTGGGAGCATCGTCGCCTTCGCCGCGTGCGGCATTTTCGCGGAGGTAATGAATGATGGCCCCTGCGGCAGATTGCGCTTGCGGGTGGTCGTCGAGGCCGAAGCCGGTTAATTCGGCGACGCCAAACTGTTCGCGGAGGATGCGTTCAGCGTAATCGCGCTGGAAGATCCAGTCTTCGATGTGGGTTTCCACGCCACCCGCGCCGTCCAGGAGAGAGGTTTTGGCGGTCTCAAAGAGTTGTTGCGGGCGAGGGAGCAGGGTTTCGCGGGGGCGGAGGAGCTGCAATTCATCGCGAAGAGATTCCTCGGCGCGATCGCCAGAAAATTCCGTGGCCAGGAATTCGCCGGTGGAGAGATCCACGAGGGCGAGGCCGATGGTGGAGGTTGCGAGGTTGTGAGAAGCGGCAGCGAGGAAGTTGTTTTCGCGGGCGTCGAGGACGGAAACGTCGGTGGCGGTGCCGGGAGTGATGACGCGGGAGACTTCGCGGCGAACAAGCTTTTTGCCGGGGCCGGGCTGCTCCATTTGTTCGCAGATGGCGACTTTGAAGCCGGCGCGGATGAGGCGAGCGAGATAGGCATCGGCGGCGTGGTAAGGAACGCCACACATGGGAATGGGCTGGCCTTTTTCGCGATTGCGGGAGGTGAGGGTGATTTGAAGTTCGCGGGCGGCGATGATGGCGTCTTCGTAGAAGAGTTCGTAGAAATCGCCGAGACGGAAGAGAAGGAGGGCGTGGGGGTAGCGGGATTTGACCGCGTGGTACTGCTGCATGAGTGGGGTGGTGGGTTCGGACATGGGGAAAGTTCTAAGTTATCAGTTGTCAGTTTTCAGTAAGGCTTGGGGTCGAGTTTTCCTTTGGATAGAGCGTATCGCAGGGAAGGAGGTAAAGGAAAGTGAGGAAGTAAAGGAAGCAAAGGAAGGCGAAGAGGGACGGTAACACGGAGATCACAGAGAACACAGAGGGCACGGAGAAGGAAGGAGAAAAGATAACGCAGAGGACGCGGAGGTTCGCAGAGGAAGAAAAAGCCAAACCCGAAGAGAAGAGAGGAAGGAGTAAGGCATGCGGTCGTAAGAGCCCACCCTTCGCTGAAAAACGCGAAGGATGGGGCACCCTCAAGTTCGGCGGTGGGAGGCGTTAGAAAAGAAAACCCAAGAGAACAGTCAGGAGTGACGGTGCCACAGGGAACCGGAGGGGAGGAAGCGAGAGGGCGCGAGGGAAAGCCTCAGGCCTGAAGGCCTGAGCTACAGGCGGCTAGGGGCGGATGCCGAGTTGGGAGAGGAGGAAGGCGTAGTCGAAGGCGATTTCGCGGAGGTAATCGTAGCGGCCGCTGGCGCCGCCGTGGCCTGCGCCCATGTTGGTTTTGAGGAGCAGGGGATTGGCATCGGTTTTGAGGGTGCGGAGCTTGGCAACGTATTTGGCGGGCTCCCAATACATGACTTGGGAATCGTTGAGAGCCGTTTTGACAAGCATGGTGGGGTAATCCTTGCGGGTGAGGTTGGTGTAGGGGCAATAGGACTTCATGTAGAAATAGTCGTCTTCCTTGAGAGGGTTGCCCCATTCCTCGTACTCGCCGACGGTGAGGGGGAGAGAAGCGTCGAGCATGGTGTTGAGGACATCCACGAAGGGCACGTGGCTAATGATGATGCGGAAGAGATCGGGGCGCATGTTGGAGATAGCGCCCATGAGGAGGCCGCCGGCGCTGCCGCCTTCGGCGGCGAGGACTTCCCTGGAAGTAAATTTTTCGCCGATGAGATGTTCGGCGGAGGCGATGAAATCGGTGAAGGTGTTGCGCTTGTGGTGCATGCGGCCGGCGTCATGCCAGGGCTTGCCAAGTTCGCCGCCGCCGCGGACGTGAGCGATGGCGAAAATGAAGCCGCGATCGAGGAGGCTGATGCGATTGGAGCTGAAGGCGACAGGCATGGAAAGGCCGTAGCTGCCGTAGCCGTAGAGGAGGAGCGGAGCGCTGCCATCGCGAGGAGTGCCGCGGCGGTAGACGACGGAGAGGGGAATGCGCGTGCCGTCGGGGGCGGTGGCGTGGAGGCGCTCGCTGGCGTAGAGGGTGGCGTCGTAGCCACCGAGGACGGGCTGCTGTTTGCGAAGAATGCGCCGGCCGGTGTGGAGATCGTAGTCGAAGACGGAGCGCGGGGTGATGAAGGATTCGTAGTGGAAGCGGACGTGGGAGGTGTCGAATTCGGGATTGGCACCGAGGGTGGCGTTGTAGGCGGGCTCGGCGAATTCGATGCGGCGCGAGGCGTCGAGGGCGGAGGGAGCGCGGCGGGTGAGATCCACGATGCGGAGATAGGGAAGGCCGTCTTCGCGCTCGAAAAGGACAAGGTGGGTGCGAAAGGCCTCGGCGGCGGAAAGCATGACGCCGGGGCGGTTGGGGATGACTTCCTGCCAGCGGGAACGCGAGGGATCGGAGGCGGGCGCGGTCATAAGGCGATAGGTACGACCGTCGCTGTTGGTGCGGATGAAGAAGACGCCGCCGGCCGGGTCGGCAGAGCTGCCGGGATGATGATCGACATAGTATTCGTGATCGTCTTCGCGCGGAGCGATGAGATGGAATTCGCCGGAGGGTTGATCGGCGCGCAGGAAGCGGATTTCACTGGTGGTATGGCTATTGGAGACGAGGAAGAGATAGGCGCCGCTGCGGGCGCGTTCGATGTCAATGCGGAAGCGCTCGTCTTTTTCCTCGTAGAGGAGAGCGTCGGGGATGCCGGAGCCGAGGACATGGCGATAGAGGCGGTAGGAGCGCTTGGAAACTTCGTCTTCGACAACATAGAAGAGAGTGAGATTGTCGGCGGCCCAGGCGGCGCTGGTGACGCGCTCGATACGCAGGGGGAGGAGTTCGTGGGTGAGGAGTTCGTGGGTGTGGAGATCCTTGACTTCGAGAATGAACTGGCGGAAACCGGTGTTGTCCGTGGAATAGGCGAGGAGATGATTGTCGTCACTGACATCGAAGGAGCCGAGACCGAGGAAGGGATGGCCTTCGGCAAGGGCGTTGAGGTCGAGGAGGATTTCCTCGTTAGCAGGATTGGCGGCGTGGCCTGGGAGAGAGGAAGGTTCCTGGATGCGGCAGTGGATGGGGTACTGCTTGCCTTCTTCCGTGCGGATGTAATAGGAGTAGCCGCGGAGAAGGTAAGGGACGCTGAGATCGGTCTGCTGAATGCGGCCGAGCATTTCCTGGTATAGGGTTTCCTGAAAGGATTGGGAGGATTTCAGGAAAGCGTCGGCGAAGGCGTTTTCTTCCTGGAGGTAGGCGGTGACGCGGGGATCGTTTTTGTAACGGAGCCAGGCGTAATCATCGATGCGGCGGTCGCCGTGGATGACGTGCTCGACGGATTCGCGCACGGCGACGGGGGGCTGGAGGGGAGTGGAGGGAATGCCTTCGGGCAATGGGGAAGCCGCCAAGGATGAAGAGTCGTGTGACATAGGTCGTGTTGTGGGAAGGCCTGAGGGGGTTATCGTAACCGAGAATGGGGTTGGGGCAAAGAGAGTTGTAAGTTATCGGTTTTAAGTTTTAAGTAAGGAAAGAACGGAGAAGGATGAGGCGAGGGTGGCGGGGAAAAAGGGAGAAAAAGGAAAAGAGGGACGGTAACACAGAGGTCACAGAGATAGGAACACAGAGTACACAGAGAGAAGAGCATCGGAGAAGGAGGAGAAACCCAAGACCCAGGCACACACTCCGTGCCTGGGGTACCCGGCGCCCGCGGAGATCGCAGAAGAAGGGGAGAGTTCAAGAGCTGAAGAGTAAAAGAGTGGAGGAGAGAGGGATGGCATACGAGACGGAGATTAAGTTGCGGATTGAGGATGTGCGGGCGTTGCGGCGCGTGCTGAAGAGGATGGGGGCGCAGTTGGTGGGGCCGGGGAGCGGGCGCGTACACGAGATGAATTTGATTTTTGATACGCCGGAGGGCGGGCTGGCGAAGCATGGGCAATTGCTGCGCATTCGCAGGGAAACGCCGGAGAGCGGGAAGCGCGGGAAAGCGGGGAAGAGCGCGCCGCGGGTCATGCTGACGTTCAAGAGCCCGCCGGAGGAATTGGCGATGGGGGAGGCGGCGCCGGCGGTGCGGGACCGGCGGCACAAGGTGCGGCAGGAAATTGAAGTGGTGCTGACGGATGCGATGGGGTTGCAGAAGATCTTCGAGGGGCTGGGGCTACGAGGGTGGTTCCGCTACGAGAAGTACCGGACGACCTACCGGTTGCCGGGACGGGTGAAGTGGGCGCAGGGACTGCTGCTGGAATTGGACGAGACGCCGGTGGGAACGTTTCTGGAGTTGGAGGGGCCGGGGGAGGCGATTGACCGCGCGGCGAAAGAGTTGGGGTATGGAACGAAGGACTACATTTTGAAGAATTATTTGGTGCTGTACGTGGAGGATTGCCGGAGGAAAAGGGTGGCGGCGGGGGATATGGTGTTTGGGGGGAAGTGAAGTTTTAAGTTGTAAGTTTTCAGTTTTAAGTAAAGAAAGAGTGGGGAGGAGTTGAAAGTTCAAAGGGAGGAAGAAGAGCAAGAAGACAAGGCCCCGAGTGGGTTGGAGAAACGCCGGACGCAGAGATCCGCAGGGAAGAGGGACGGTAACAGAGAGGTCGCAGAGGGAAGGACACAGAGGGCACAGAGAAAGGCGAAGAGGAAGAAAAGATAGCGCGGAGGTCACCCTGACCGGGCCGGGATAAACGCCGAGTGCAGAGAAGAGGGGAGAAGAGGGGCGGAGGCGTTCGATTGTAAGAGCCCACCCTTCGCATAAAACGCGAAGGGTGGGGCACCCTTCGAGGCTCAGGGTAAACCCTCAAGTTCCCGTGAAGGGCGGCGCAACGAAAGATTATTTTGGGGGATAGGGAAATTTTTGTTGATTTCATGTTGACAAGAGGAAAGGTCAGGTTTATCACTGGATTCGGAGTGAATTCTCTGCAATGAGCGCGTCCAGCGAACTCGAACCTCACCCTAGATGGATTAGGGGGAGTCTCAGGCACTTGACCGCTAAGCCCGCGAGTTTTTCGGGGTCGGCCCTGATGTGGAATGGCCAAAGGGGCGAGCACCGCGAAGGTCTCACGAGGTTTGTAGCCCAAGGAGGATTCACCGCCGGCTAAGGGTTGCCTTAAAGAACCAGTGTGATGATCCGCCGCCGGTCGTAATGACTTGCGGTTTTTTTGTTTTTTGGGCGGAGAAGAGAAGAGGGACGGTAACACCCCGACCAGGTCGGGGCAGGCGCCGGTCACAGAGGTAGGAACACAGAGGGCACAGAGGAGGGCAAGGAACAGAGAAGAGCAAGGAACAGAGAAGAGAAAGGAACAGAGAAGAGCAAGGAACAGAGAAGAGAAAGGCGCCCGCCTCAGAAGGCGGCCGCTACAAAAGCGAGAGGAACCCAAGAAAGGCCTCAGGCCTGAAGGCCTGAGCTACAGGGGAAAACCCAGGAGAAAACCCAGGAGAAAGTCCAGGGGAAAACCAAGGAGAAAGCCCAGGGAATGCCGGGGGGAAGGCGCAGGAGGAAGCGCAGGAGAAAGGAGGGGGGGCGATGCTGTATGCAACGGAGCTGATGGGCGCGCAGGCGTACGACGTGCAGGGGAACTACGTCGGGCGCGTGCGTGAATTTTTTGTGGAGCCGGCCGAGCAGGCAAACCGCATCGGGCACTTCCTGATTTCGCGCGGACGCTTTCAGCCGCTGGTGGCGCGACATGACCAGGTCTCCGCAGTGGAAGCCGGGCGGATCCAACTGAACGTAAGCGAACGGGCGCTGGCGGCGTATGAGCCGAATGAGGGGTGGCTGGCGGTGCGGAAGGATTTGCTGGACCAGCAGATCATTGATACCGAGGGGCGCAAAGTGGTGCGCGTGAACGACGTGGACCTGGCGGAGATGCGGACGAACGGGAACGTGGAGTTGCGCATCGCGCAGGTGGATGTGGGGTTGCCGGGGGCGGTGCGGCGCTTGTTGCAGGGCGTGGCGCCGGCGGCCATGGTGCGGCGTCTGCAGCGCAAGCTGCCGCAACGGTCGATCCGGTGGGAGTTCGTGAACCTGATCGAGCCGGACCCGCTGCGCCGCGTGAAATTGCGGATTACGCACGAAAAGCTGGAGAACCTGCACCCGGCCGACCTGGCGGAGATGATGGAGGAGTTGTCGGCGGCGGAACGGCAGGGAATTATCGCTTCGCTGGATGAAGAGACGGCGGCGGCGGTGCTGGCGGAACTGGATGAGCGGCTGACGACGCAGATCGTGGAAAAACTCGATCCGGAGAAAGCAGCGGACATCATCGAAGAGATGGCGCCGGACGCGGCGGCAGATTTGCTGGCGGATTTGCCGAAGGAGACGTCGGAGGAAGTCCTGGAGGAGATGCCGAACCAGGAGGCGGACGAGGTGCGGGAACTGCTGGCGTTCGATCCTTCAACGGCGGGCGGGATGATGAACACGGAGTTTGTGTTTGTGAGCGAGGACTCCACGCGGGAGGAAGTGTTGGAGTGGATGCGGACGCAGGAGTTGAACCTGGAGCAGTTGGACACGATTGTGCTGATAGACAAGGCCGCGCAATTTTCGGGAACGGTGCCGGTGGCGCGGATCCTGTTGGCGTCGGCGGAACAGCGCATGGGGGAGTTGAAGACGGAGCCGCTATTGAGCGTAACGCCGGATGCGAGCGAGAAGGATGTGTTTGAGCTGTTCGACAAATACAATTTGCGGATGTTGAGCGTGGTGAATGAGGAGAAGCGGCCGATCGGGACGGTGACAGTGGATGACGTGGTGTCACGGCTGGTGAAGGCATAGCGGTGGACGCAGTTGTAAGTTTTAAGTAAAGAAGGAACAGAAAAGGGTCATCAGGGACCAGTGATCCGGAAGCGAAGAGAAAGGCAAAAAAGATGGACGGTAACACCCCGACCAGGTCGGGGCAGGCGCCGGTCACAGAGGAAAGAACACAGAGGGCACAGAGATAAGAGGAAGAGAAGAAGAGAGAAGAGGGAACGCGGCCTGCGATCGAAAGAGCCCGCTCTTCCCACCGGAGGCGGGCGAAGGGTGGGGCACCCTTCGAAGCTCAGGGTAAAGCCCCAGGTTCATCGGGGGTTGGCGTTGGCAGACAGGAGCACAGTTCCTTCGAAGCTCAGGGCAAGCAGGAGTGACTGTGCCACAGAGCTCGCAGAGGAAGAGGAGAGGTAACTAGGTGTCCGATTGTGAGAGCCGGGGTAGAGGGGAAAAGCAGATCCCTCCACTTCGGACCGCAAACGGCGCGGTCCTTCGGTCGGGATGACATTACTTCTTTGTGGGGCGAGTGAGGAACAGGAGAGCGCTGGGGCGGCGATGAAGCTGGGACAGGTCAACAAGACGATTGACGGGATGCGCGGGAGGACGATGGAGTTTTTCTCGCGCGGGAGAGCGTGGCGGCGCCGCGCGGCGCTGTTCCTTGCGGTGATCGGGCCGGGGATCATCACGTCCAACGTGGATAATGACGCGGGCGGCATCGCCGTGTACACGCAGGCGGGGAGCTCGCTGGGGTACACGCTGCTGTGGTCGCTGATCCCGATGACCATCGCGCTGTACGTGACGGAAGAGATGTGCGGGCGGATGGGAGTGATCACCGGCAAGGGACTTTCCGACCTGATCCGCGAGGAGTTTGGATTCCGACCCACATTTTTCGTGATGGTGACGGGATTCCTGGTGGATTTGGGAAACGTGGTAGCAGAGTTCGCGGGCGTGGCGGCATCGATGCAGCTTTTCGGAATCAGCAAGTACATCGCGGTGCCGATCGCGGCATTGTTGGTGTGGGTGCTGGTGCTGAAGGGCACGTACCGTCAGGTGGAAGTTATTTTCCTAGTTTTGTGCGTGTTCTATCTCTCCTACATGTTCTCAGCCCTGCTGGCCAAACCGGATTGGCTGCTGGCGGCGCGCATGACAGTGATTCCGAGCATCCATTTTGACGTGAGCTACCTGATCACGCTGACGGCGCTGGTGGGGACGACCATTGCGCCGTGGCAGTTTTTCTATTTGCAGGCGGCATTCGTGGAGAAGAAGGTGGGGCCGCGGCACTACCCGCAGGCGAGGGCCGATGTGCTGTTCGGGAGCATCAGTTGCATGGTCATCGTGTTCTTCATCATCGTGTGCACGGCGGCGACGTTGAACCGGGCGGGCTTGACGAATATTACGGACGCGGGGGAGGCGGCCAAGGCGTTGGTGCCACTGGCGGGAAGGTGGGCGAGCTATCTGTTCGCGTTCGGGCTGCTGAATGCGTCGATCTTTTCGGCCACGATTTTGCCGCTGTCCACGGCGCATGTGATCTGCGAAGGAATGGGGTTCGAGGCCGGGCTGGACCACAAATTCCGTGAGGCGCCGGCGTTCTACTGGCTGTACACGATTCTGATTGTGGTGGGCGCGGGGATCGTGCTGATACCGAACGTGCCGCTGTGGAAGATTTTTATTTTTTCGCAGGTGGGGAATGGCGTGTGGCTGCCGATCGTGGTGATTTTTATTCTGCTGCTGGTGAACCGGAAAGATTTGATGGGCGAGCACACGAACACGCTGGGGTTCAACATTGTGGCGTGGGTGACGGCGATAGCGATGATCATCCTGACGGTGGTGCTGATGGGGCAGGCGATTTTGCAGTGGGTGCATGGGGGCGCGGGGTGAGGGGAGAAGAGTTTTCAGTTATCAGTGAAGAGGGAAGGTTATCAGCGATCAGATATCAGCGATCGGGAAGCGGGGAAAAGAGGGACGGCAACACAGAGTTCACAGAGATCGGAACACAGAGAGCACAGAGAAAAGAGAGGAGCAGAGCAGAAAGGCCTGGGCGCCTGATCGTAAGAGCCCACCCTTCGCTGGAAGACGCGAAGGATGGGGCACCCTTCGAGGCTCAGGGTAAACCCTCAAGTTTTGGGTTGGATGGCGTGGGAAAAGGAACCCAAGACCCACACGCAAACCCGACGTGTGGGGCACCCGGCAGGGAAAAGCAGATCCCTCCACTACGCGGCCCGGCGCGCCAGAAGGCGGCGCGGAAGAGAGAATCGGGCCGCTCCGGTCGGGATGACATGTTTGGTTACGTGGGCCCTACGCAAGACCCAGGCACACACTCCGTGCCTGGGGCACCCGGCATGCGTGAGTTGACCTAGGGGAAAACCTCACCCCTGAAGGGGTGAGCTACAGAATGCGGGGAGCGGGGATGAGGGCGCGTAACTTTGCGGGAACGGGGCAATTGCGCGGGTTACGATGGGTGTGTTAACTTTGCGGCGTAAAGAAGATTTGGCGGAAAGACCGTGGCACACTCCCGAACACATCCTACGACGCTGGCTCCCGAGGCCCTGGGTCCGGTCACGCCGGAAGAGGCCGGGCTGTTGAAGAAGCTGGACCTGACGCGATTGCCGCGGCACATTGCCGTAATCATGGATGGGAACGGGCGCTGGGCACAAAAACGACACCTGCCGCGGGTGGCGGGACACCGCGCGGGAACGCAATCGGCGCGGACGACCATTGAGACCTGCGCACGGCTAAGGGTGGAAGCGCTGACCTTGTATGCGTTTTCGGTGGAGAATTGGCGGCGGCCGAAGGCGGAAATCGAGTTTCTGATGCAGCTTCTGCGCGATTATTTGCGCAAGGAGATGCCGCTCCTCCAGAAGAACAATATCCGGATGCGATTTCTGGGCCGCCCGGAGGAATTGCCGGCAGCGGTGCAGAAGGATACGCGCGAGGCCATGGAAGAGACGGCGCGGAATACAGGGATGGTTCTTTCGATCGCGCTGAACTACGGGGGCCGGGCGGAGATTGTAGATGCGATGAACGCGATTCTGAGCGAGCGCAACGGGCATGCCGGGGCGCAACCGGTGACGGAAGAGTTGCTGGCGCAGCATTTGTACACCGCGGAATTGCCGGATCCGGACCTGCTGATCCGCACGAGCGGGGAGATGCGGGTCAGCAATTTTTTGTTGTGGCAGATCGCGTATGCGGAAATTCTTGTGACGGAAACGCTGTGGCCGGATTTCACCCGCGCGCGGTTGCTGGAAGCGCTGCTGGATTTTCAGAAGCGGGAACGAAGGTACGGCGGGATTGATTCGGAGCGCGGTGCGGCGGCGCGGTAGGGCGGAAGAATTCCTTTGGACAATGGAGAAGTGGGGAAAGGTGGGTCGGGGTGTGCGTGGATGGGAAAGTTATCAGCGAGCAGATGTCCGCGATCAGGAAGAAAGAAAAAGAGAACGCGGAGGCGCGGAGAGCGCAGAGGAAGAGAGGAGGGACGGTAACACAGAGATAGGAACACAGAGGTCACAGAGTTAAGAGAAAAGGTGGGTTGCATGGGTGGTGGAAGACCTCACCCCTGAAGGGGTGAGCTACGGGGATGAGCTACAGGGTGCGGGGCATGGGTGGGTTGACTGTATAATTGGGGGACATTGATTTGCTTCAGACCGCGGGACTGAGCGGACAGGTCTAAAGGACAATTTTGCGATGATGTGGAAACGTGTGGCGACTGCCGTCGTGCTCATGCCGGTGGTGATTGTGCTGGTGCTGTGGGGCTCGACGACGGTGCTGGCGGTGGCGGTGGCTGTGGTGACGGCGATAGCGTTGTGGGAGTATTTCGGGCTGGGTGAGGCAATTGGGCATCGGGGATATCGCGTGTGGACGGTGGTGTGCGCGGTGTTGCTGGTGTACGCGCAGTGGGTTTCGGCGGGGTTTTATCATGTTGCGGGCCATATTTTGCTTTTAAGCAAAAGCGCCATTGGCGAGCCGTCCTTTGCGGTGTCGGTTTTTTTTCTTTTTGTGCTGGGGCTGATGGTGCTAACGCTCTGGACGAGTCGGCCGTTGGTTGAGGCGCTGCCCGCAGCGGGAATCAGTTCGAGCGCGTTGTTGCTGGTGGCATTTCCGTTGTCGTATGCGGTGGTGCTACACGGCTTCGAGAGAATTGGGCCGCGGCTGCTGCTTTTTGCGTGTGCGATCACTTGGGCCGCGGATACGGTGGCTTATTTTGTGGGGAGCGCGTTCGGGAAGCACCTGCTGGCGCCGAAATTGTCTCCGAAGAAGACGTGGGAAGGGTCGGTTGGGGGGATGGTAGGGTCGCTGGCGGTGGCGTACGCATTCAGCTACTGCATCAGGATCCCGGTGGGACATTTGCTGGCGATGGGCGCGATTGGGAATGTGGCGGGACAGATGGGGGATTTGCTGGAATCGGCGTACAAACGGTCGGCGGGGGTGAAGGATTCGGGAGGGCTGCTGCCGGGGCATGGAGGGATTCTGGATCGCATTGATGCGCTGATTTTGTGCATACCGGTGATTTGGTACTACCTGGTGCTGGTGAATCCAAGGGTGCTGGGAAGTTGAGGATCGGAGAGGAGAGGGGCTGAGGCGTCCGGTCGTAAGAGCCCACCCTTCGCTGGAAAGCGCGAAGGATGGGGCACCCTCAAGTTCAAGGTTTTAGATGGCGCAAGAGTGACTGTGCCACAGGTAGTAGAGAAGAAGGATTGGGCGAAGAGCATGAAGAAACTATCGATATTGGGATCGACGGGGTCGATTGGGCGGCAGACGCTTGCGGTGGTGGAGTCGCTTCCGGGGCGGTTTGAGATTGTGGCGCTGGCGGCGGGCCGCAATCTGGACGAGTTGATGGGGCAGATCGAGCGGCACCGGCCGGAGGTGGTGTCCGTGGGCGCGGCGGAATTGGTGGATGAGCTGGCGCGGCGGCTGCGAGAAAGGGGAATTGCGCCGTTGCCGGAGATTCTGCATGGACGCGCAGGCATGTTGATGGTGGGAACGCACGGACAGGCGGACATGGTAGTATCCGCGGCCGTGGGCGTGGTGGGACTGGAGGCGACGTATGAGGCAATCAAGCGCGGAAAGGTGATTGCGCTATCGAACAAGGAAGTGCTGGTGGCCGCGGGAGAGTTGGTGATGGCAGCAGTGGAGAAGACGGGGCGGCCGCTGCTTCCAGTGGATAGCGAGCACAACGCGGTGCACCAGTGTTTGCGCGCGGGCACGCATGAGGAAGTACGGCGGATTGTGCTGACGGCTTCGGGCGGGCCATTCCGGAAGACGCCGGTGAAGGCGCTGAGTAGGGTAACGCCAGAGCAGGCGCTGCAGCATCCGAACTGGAAGATGGGCAACCGGATCACGATTGATTCGGCGACGATGATGAACAAGGGATTTGAGGTGATTGAGGCGCACTGGCTGTTTGGGATGCGCGCGGACCAGATTGAGGTGGTGGTGCACCCGCAGTCCACGATTCATTCGATGGTGGAGTTTGTGGATGGGTCGGTGCTGGCGCAAATGGCGCCGCCGGACATGCGCATGCCGATTCAGTATGCGCTAACTTATCCGGAGCGAGTAGCATCCAATCAGGTGGCGCTGGACTGGGGGAAACTGAAGCGGCTGGATTTTGAGAAGGTGTCCACGCGGCGCTTTCCGTGTTTGCGCTTGGCGCGGGAAGCGCTGAAGAAGGGCGGGGCATGGCCCTGCGCGCTGAATGCGGCGGATGAGGTGGCGGTGGCGGCGTTTTTGGAGAAGAGGCTGGCGTTTTCGGGGATACCGGAAGTGATTGAGCGGGTGTTGAGGCGGACACCGCGAATGAAGTTTGAGAGTATGGAGGATGTGCTGACGGCGGATGCAGAGGCACGGCGGGTGGCGCGGGAAGAGGTGGACAAGTTGAAGTAGGTGAAAGGCAAGAAGGACGGTAACACAGAGTTCGCAGAGGGAAGAACACAGAGGGCACAAAGGAAAGAGAAGAAAAAGATAACGCAGAGACGCAGAGGACGCCGAGGTTCGCAGAGAAGAGAAGAGGGGGCCGAGGAGTCCGATGGTAAGAGCCCATCCTTCGCTGAGAACCACGAAGGGTGGGGCACCCTTAAGTTCAAGTGTTGGATGGCGTTAGAAGGGGCACTGTTTGAGATGGGGCAATGGAAGGCCTCACCCCTGAAGGGGTGAGCTGAGCTACAGGGCGGGATTGCGAATTGGAACGTGCGGAGCGCGGGGCGGTTGGGCAGAGGATTGGGCGTAGCGTAGAATGAAAGGGCGAGGTACGGCGACGGAATGAATACGATTATCGGCATGGTGCTGGTCCTGGGCGTGGTTATTCTCGTTCACGAATGGGGACATTATATCGCCGCGCGATTTTTTGGCGTGCGCGTGGATGTTTTCTCGGTTGGATTTGGGCCGCGGCTGTTTGGGATTAAGCGCGGGGCGACGGACTGGCGCGTGAGCGCATTGCCCTTGGGCGGATACGTGCGCATGGCGGGGCAGGACATCAGCGACATTGATTCCGGAGAGAAGGCGCCGACGGGTTCGCCGGACGAATTGATGAGCAAGAAGCGCTGGCAGCGGGCGGTGATTGCGTTTGCGGGGCCGGCGGTGAATTTGATTTTCCCGATTGTGCTGCTGGGCGTGTACTACGCTATCGCGGGAGTGCCATACGCGGCATTTGAGCGCAAGCCGGTGGTGGTGAACGAGTTTTCGGCGGCGCACAGCAAAGCGGTGAATGGACTGGAAGCGGGAGACAAGGTCGTTTCGTTGAATGGGACGAAGAATCCGAATTGGGAACAGGCGCTGAAGATTGTGGGCGCCACGAATCCCAGCGCGACGCTGAGCGTGGACGTGGAGAATAGCGGGACGGCGCGGCATGTGGATGTGCCGGTAACGAATGATCCGCGGGCGCATGTCTTTGGGTACTTGCCAATTCTTCCGGCAATCGGCGAAGTGGCGGCGGGCACACCGGCAAGCCAGGGAGGATTGCAGGCTGGCGACGTGATTCGCTCCGTGGATGGGCAGAAGATTGCATATTGGGATCAATTTGTCGACCAGGTGCGGGGCTCGGGTGGGAAAACCTTGCAGGTGGAAGTTGGCCGCAAAGGTCAAAACGTGAACCTGATGATTACGCCCAAGCAGGGCCTGGGAGAATCGACGGATAAGAATTACCAGATTGGCGTGGCGCCGCAGTTTGATGCCGCATACGAGCGAGTGAGCCCGGCGGGCGCACTGCACGCGGCGACAATTAAAACAGGCGAGTATGTGACGAGCACCTTTGCCGTGGTGGGAAAATTATTCAGCGGGCGTGTGAGCGTGAAGCAACTACAGAGCGTGGTGGGGATTTCGCGCGTGGCAGGACAGGCGGTATCGGAAGGGGCGGCGGCGGTGATTTCGTTCATGGCGTTGATCAGCGTGAACCTGGGGATATTGAATTTGCTGCCAATTCCGATACTGGATGGCGGGCAGATTCTGCTGTTGGCGATGGAAGGGATACGGCGGCGGGACTTCAGCATGGCGTTTAAGGAGCGGTTTATCCAGGTGGGATTAGTCTTTCTTTTGGTGCTGTTTGCCTACGTTATGTACAATGACGTGGTCCGGCTGCTGCCCGTCCATTCGTAGGGACGATTGGGCCGCGAGAATAAGAGGAATTCCTCACTCCGCCGACTCCGTTCGGAATGACGGGAAATTATAGAGGTTGCCTCATGGCGGTTGCTCCAAGCCATCGCGTGTCGTCCGGGGAACGGCTGAATACCGCCGAGACGACGGGGCCGTTGCAGCAATCGCTGCGGAAGAAGGGGCTGCGGCTGACGCGGCAGAGGCGGGTGATCCTGCAGGTGATGGACAATGCCGAGCAACACCTGGACGTGGATCAGATCCTGGAGCGGGCGCAGAAGATCGATGGGGGAGTGCACCTGGTGACGGTGTACCGCACGATTGATCTGCTGAAGAAGCATGGGCTGATTGACGAGCTGGATTTGCTGCATTTGCGGGGCGACCGGCACTACTACGAATCGCACGGGCCACGGGACCACATCCATGTGGCGTGTTTGCGGTGCGGAAAGGTGCGGGAGTTCGAGAGCCGGTTGTATGAGCAGTTGAAGGAACAAATCGCGCGGGATTTTCAGATGCAGGTGACGGTTTCGCGGACAGAGGTTGGCGGCATTTGCAATGAATGCCTGGCGGGGGAGAGCGGGAAGAGCAAGGCGTAGGAGTTAGAGAATCCCTTTACATTTAAGGAAAAGAGCATTGGGGGAGTGGTGTGTTTGGAGAGGTTGTGAAAGTTGAGGCGAAGAGAAGAGGGACGATATCACAGAGACCACAGAGGCAGGAACACAGAGAGCACAGAGGTAAGAGGAAGAGAAGAGAAGAGGGAAAGGGAGAAGACGAGGCGTCCGATCGTAAGAGCCCACCCTTCGCTGAAAACCGCGAAGGGTGGGGCACCCTCAAGGTTAAATGCGGTGTGGCACTAGAAGGGAAATCCAAGAGTTGGGAGCGAATCCGGCTGTGGTGTGCAGGTCACTTTGCGCCGGCGCCGGCTGGGCCGGGGTTGTGGTGCCACCAGCCTATGGACTTGGGAAACTTGTGGAGCGGATCGTGCTTTTCGCGGGGATGCTTCTCCTTATGGCCCCAGTGGAAACTGAACCAGCTGTGTTTTTGGTTGGAGCCGTAGCCCTGCGGCTTTTGGCCGGGGAAGGCAGCTAGAGGCGCCGCAGTGCTCAGCATGATGGCGCAGGTGCAGGCGGCGACGAGAAGTAGTCTCTTCATCAAGATGCCCCTTTTCAGTCCTTTTCACCTTTCTAGCATGGAGAAGGAGCCCTCTACTACTGTACAAAGGTACCTTGTGGCGAAGTAGCAATAGGGGGAGGGGGAAGAGTTAGAAGTTTTCAGTTGACAGTTTTAAGTTTTCGGAAAAGGCGAAGAGAACCGCTCCAACGCAGCGGGAACAGAGGGGCCGCAGAGTTCACAGAGAAGAGAAACCCAAGCCCCAGGTGCAAAATCGGCACCTGGGGCACCCGGCACGGGACGCAGAGGAAGAGAAAAGGAATCGAGGCGTTCGAGATCGTAAGAGCCCACCCTTCGCAAAAAGCGCAAAGGGTGGGGCACCCTCGAGTTCTTTGAAGAGTGGCGTTTGATGTGGAAGGCCTCAGGCCTGAAGGCCTGAGCTACAGGGGTGGGCGCAGGAGAAGGGGCGCGGGGCTCCCGCTACAAAGATGGAATTAGGCGGTGTGGTAGAATGAGGGATTAATTTAACGGGAAAGTAGCGGCATGGCGGAATTTCCACTCATCGAAAACACACAATTTGAGCCGGATGACGAGTACCGGCCGGAACCGGAACCCGAGCCGCAGCCACCGGCGTGGACGGACGGGAGCCTGCGGATTGGCATCCACACTTCGATTGCGGGGAGCTACCTGAACGCGTTGGAATCGGCCCGTAAGCTGGGGTGCAACGCGTTGCAGATTTTTTCGGCCAGCCCGCGGATGTGGCAGGGCGCGTCGGTGCGGATTCCGGAGCAGGATGCGAAGGCGTTTCGCGCGCGGCGGGAGTCATTGGGGCTGGGGCCGCTGGTGATTCATGCGAACTACCTGGTGAACCTGGCAGCGACGCAGCCGATGCTGCGGACACGATCGATTCAGGCATTTCATGAGGAGTTGGTGCGCGGGGTGGCGCTGGGAGCGGATTTCCTGGTGGTGCATCCGGGGGCGCGCGGGGAGGCGTCCATGGAGCAGGCGATTGCGACGATTGTGGAGAGCGTGAAACAGGCGGCGCGGCAGGTGCCGCGGCGGCATTTGCGTATATTGATCGAGAACACGGCGGGAATGGGCACGGCGGTGGGGTCGCGGCTGGAAGAAGTGGCGCAGATTGTGCACGGGCTGCGCGAACTGGATGCCGGGGCGTGCCTGGATACGGCGCACCTGTTCGCGGCGGGGTACGACATTCGGAGCGAAGAAGGGCTGGCAAACACCGTCGGGCAGATTGAGCGCACGATTGGGATGGTGAATGTGCCGGTGATCCATGTGAACGATTCGAAGATACCGCTGGGCGGGCGCGTGGACCGGCACGAACATATCGGCAAAGGGAAGATTGGCGCGGCGGCGTTTGCGAGGATTTTGCGGCATCCGCGATTTGGGGCGGCGGAGCCGGAGGGGTTGGCGGGACGGGCGTTTTTGCTGGAGACGCCGATTGATGATCCGGGAGATGATCGCCGGAATGTGGCGAAGATTTGGGAGTTGGCGGGATTGGCGGGGCCGGCGGCGGAGAAAGGGTTTAGCATGCTGACTCCGGCATTGAAGAAGATTCGGAAAGAGATGGAGAAGAAGGGGAAGAAGAGAGCAGCGAAGAGGAAGAGGGGAAGGAAAAAGGCGAAGAAAAAGACGAAGAAAAAGACGAAGAAGGACGTTTAACACAGAGGTCACAGAGGAAAGAACACAGAGGACACAGAGAAGAAAAAGATAACGCAGAGGCGCAGAGGGCGCAGAGAAGAGAAGAAGTTGAGAGTCAAAAGTTGAAAGTTAAAGGTTGAAGAGAAGAGAACCCAAAACCCATCCTTAGAAAGCAAGGGCGGGGCACCCGCGGGATGCGGTGGACAAGGCGGGAACGGAGACTTCAGGGGCTAAAGCCCAGATGAGATCGGATCAATTACGTGGGGGCCCTTCGCAGCTCAGGGTAAACTGAAGCCCCCACCTCCTAAAGAGGCGGAGGAAAAGAAGACCCGTGGCGGACTATAACCCGCAGGCGATTGAGAAGAAGTGGCAGAAACGTTGGGAAGAGAATCGCGTCTTTGAGAGTGAAGCGGAGATCAGAGAAACCCAAGACCCAGGTGCAAAACCGGCACCTGGGGCACCCGCGACCCAGGAGAAGAGAACCCTAGACCCAGGCACACACTCCGTGCCTGGGGCACCCGTGACCCAAGATAAGGAAACCCAAGACCCACCCTTCGCAAAAGGCGCGAAGGATGGGGCACCCGCAGAATCCGCAGGGGCTAAAGCCCGCACCTCGGAGCCGCCACTGTCGGACCCTTCGAAGCTCAGGGTAAACCTGAAGGTCCGACCCCCTCAGAGGAAGCCGAAATACTATGTGCTGGAGATGCTGCCGTACCCTTCGGGGACATTGCACATGGGACACATGCGCAACTACACGATTGGGGATGTAGTGGCGCGTGTGAAGAGGATGCGCGGGTTCAACGTGCTCCATCCGATGGGATGGGACGCTTTTGGATTGCCGGCGGAGAACGCCGCGATCAAAAACCATACGCATCCGCGGGAGTGGACGAATAAGAACATTGCGGAATTTCAGAGGGTGCTGCGGCGGTTTGGGTTCAGCTACGACTGGCGGCGGGAGATTTCCACGTGCGAACCGGAATATTACCGGTGGAACCAGTGGTTTTTCCTGCGGATGCTGGAACGAGGGATTGCGTACAAGAAGAAGAGCCGGGTGAATTGGTGCCCGAAGTGTTGCACGGTGCTGGCGAACGAGCAGGTGGTGAATGGCGGGTTCTGCTGGCGGCACGAAGATACGCGCGTGGAGGCGCGGGACATCGAGCAATGGTTTTTGCGGACGACGGCGTACGCGGAACAGTTGTTGGAAGATTTGAAGGAGTTGGAGGGTGGATGGCCGGAACGCGTCATCACTATGCAGAGGAATTGGATTGGGAAGAGCACAGGCGCAAAAGTTTGCTTTGAAGTGGAAGAGACAAAGAGCGACCGGCGACCAGCGGCCAGCGACCAGAAAACGCCTCTACGAGACAAGATTGAGGTTTTTACTACGCGGATTGACACGATTTATGGGGCTAGCGCGATTATTCTGGCGCCGACGCATCCGCTGGTGGAAAAGTTGATTGCGGGGGCGGGGAATCAGGCGGGGCTGGAAGCAAAGCTGGCGGAGATGAAGCAGTCGTCGGTGAAGATGGAGGATATCGCGACGGCGGAGAAGGACGGATTTTTTACCGGGCGGTATGCGGTGAATCCATTCAATGGGGAAAAGATCCCGATTTGGGTGGGGAACTTCGTGGTGCTGGAATATGGAACGGGCGCGATTATGGCGGTGCCGGCGCATGATCAGAGGGATTATGAGTTTGCGAGGAAGTTTGGGTTGAAGATACCGGTGGTGGTGAGGAAGGCAGTTGAAAGTTCAAAGTTGAGAGTTGACAGTAAAGGCGAAGAGAAGAAGGACGGTAACACAGAGTTCACAGAGGAAGAGCACAGAGGTCACAGAGAAGAGCGGAAGACCCAAGACCCACCCTTTGCAGAAGGCGCAAAGGGTAGGCCACCCGCCTCAGGGCAAGCAGGCGTGACTGTGCCACAAGAGGCGTTTACGGAGTATGGGGTTAGCGTGAATTCGGGGCGGTACAGCGGACTAGCGACAGAGGCGGCGATTGAGAGGATGGCGGCGGATGCGGAGGCGAGCGGGTTTGGGAAAAAGGAAACAATTTACCGGCTGAGGGATTGGGGGATTTCGCGGCAAAGGTATTGGGGGACACCGATTCCCGTGGTGTACTGCGAGAAGGATGGGATGGTGGCGGTGCCGGACAAGGATTTGCCGGTGTTGTTGCCGGCGCATCCGAAGTTGACGGGAGAAGGGCAATCGCCACTGGCAACCGATCCGGAATTCTTGAATACGAAGTGTCCGAAGTGCGGGGGTCCGGCCCGGCGAGAGACGGACACGATGGACACGTTTGTGGATTCGTCGTGGTACTTCTACCGGTATTGCGATCCGCGGAATGAGCAGGCGCCGTTCGATCCGGCGAAGGTGGGCTACTGGTTTCCGATTGACCAGTACATCGGCGGGATCGAACACGCCATCATGCACCTGCTATATTCGCGGTTCTGGTGCAAGATGATGCGCGATCTCGGATTGATTGCACATGATGAGCCAGTAGCGCGGTTGTTTGCTCAGGGCATGGTGCTGAAGGATGGCACGGCCATGTCGAAATCTGCCGGAAATGTGGTGGGCGCGATTGATATGGCGGAGAAGTTTGGGGCGGATACGGGGAGGCTGTACACGTTGTTTGCGGCGCCGCCGGAGAAAGACTTGGAATGGAGCGAGGAGAGTATTGAAGGGGCGTGGCGATTTTTGAACCGGGTGTACCGGTTGGTGGAAAAGCATGCGGGCGCACTCCAAGGCATCAAGGATTGGGATTTCAATCCCAATGGAATGTCAGATACAGAGAGAGAGTTGATCCGTTTTACTTATCAGGCGATGCAGAGAGTGACACAGGATTTTGAGACGCGGTGGCACTTCAACTCGGCGATTGCACAGATTATGGAGTTGACTAACGAAATCTATGCGTGCGCGCCATTGGAACAAAACATTCGCCCTGAAATTCGGCGGGAAGTGCTGCAGATTTTGACACTATTGCTGGCTCCAATGACCCCTCATTTAGCTGAAGAACTATGGGAGATGCTGGGACACGAGGACGGTCTGTGGAATGCGCTGTGGCCTGGCTTTGTAGAAGAACAAGTGCAACTGGCTAAAAATGTGGAAGTGGAAATTGTGGTGCAGGTGAATGGAAGAGTGCGCGGGAAGGTGAAGGTGGCGGCGGGAACGGGGCAGGAGGAAGTGCTGAAGTTGGCGGAGGGAGATGCCGGGGTGGCGGGGCATCTGGCGGGGAAAAGTGTGAAGAAAGTGATTTTTGTGGCGGATAAGCTTTTAAATCTCGTGGTGGGGTGAGAGGGCTATCAACGGTCAGCGACCAGCAATCAGGAAGCAAGAGGTCAGAAGTAGGGAGCGTGGTTGAAAGTCAAAAGTTGAAAGTTGAAAGAGAAGGCTAAGAGGCGAAGAGGGACGGTAACACAGAGGTCACAGAGATAAGAACACAGAGGACACAGAGAGAAGAGAAAGTTAACGCAGAGATGCAGAGAACGCCGAGGTTCGCAGAGGAAGAGAGAAGAGAAGAGAGAGAGGAAAGAAGAGAGAGAAGAGAACCCAAGACACACCCTTCCCGCCAGAGGCGGGCGAAGGATGGGGCACCCGCGCGGAGGATGAACTGGGAGATGAGCGGTTGCGCAGAGATCGTAAGAGCGGCGGCGAGCCGCACCCCAAAGGTGATGAGAGAGGAGTCATGGAAGGTGCGGTGAAGAGGAAGCAATTGTGAGGTGGTCTCATCGAGAGTTGAAGTCGTTGAGATGTTGCCACGGTCCCTCCACTGCGTGGCCCGGCGCGCCAAACAGCGGCGCGAAAGAAAAGGCCGGGCCACTCCGGTCGGGACGACAGGCGTTGAAACGAGGTGGGTGGATGGATGGGGCGACGGGGATGAAGGTGGAGAGAGAGCAGGGGAAGATGAAGACGGAGCAGGGCGGGATCGTGGTGCTGGATTTTGGGGGGCAGTACACGCAACTGATTGCGCGGCGGGTGCGCGAGCAGCAGGTGTTCAGCGCGATATTGCCATGTACGACGGCCCTAGAGGAAATCCGCAAGCTGGAGCCGGCGGGGATTATTTTGTCGGGCGGGCCGAGCTCGGTGTACGACAAGGACGCGCCGAAATGCAATCCAGCGGTGCTGGCCATGGGGATCCCGGTGCTGGGGATCTGTTACGGGATGCAATGGATATCGAAGACCTTGGATGGAAGAGTAGAGCCGGTGGAACGGAGGGAATACGGACCGGCGCAACTGGACCTGGAGCAGACTGAGAGCGAGATTCTGGCAAATTTTCCACGAACAATGAGGATCTGGGCGAGTCACGGAGACAACGTGCTGGCGCTGCCGAGTGGATTTCATCTGACGGCGAAGACGGCGAATGCGATTGCTGCGGCGGAAGATCCCAAGCGGAAGATCTACGCGGTGCAGTTCCACCCAGAGGTGAATCACACGGAACGGGGAACAGAGATCCTGCGGAATTTCCTGTTCAAGGTGTGCAAGGCGGAGCCGAAATGGAGCGGGGCGGCGTTCATTGAGGAGTCGGTGGAGGCGATACGGCAGAAGGTGGGAGCGCACCGGGCGATCTGCGGGTTGAGCGGCGGGGTGGATTCGACGGTGGCGGCGGTGCTGGTACAGCGGGCGATGGGCGACCGGCTGACGAACATCTTCGTAAATACGGGATTGCTGCGGAAGAACGAGTTTGAGCACACGCTGGAAATGTACCGGGAGCGGCTGGGGCTGCGCGTGATCGGTGTGGATGCCTCGAAGCGCTTCCTGAAGAAGCTAAAGGGAGTGGCGGACCCGGAGCAGAAGCGGAAGATCATCGGGCGGGAATTCATCGCGGCGTTTGCGGAAGAGGCGGAGAAGCTGCAGAAGGGCGAGGCGCACGGGGACATCAAATTCCTGGTGCAGGGGACACTTTATCCGGATGTAATTGAATCCGTGTCGGTTAAGGGACCTTCGGCGACCATCAAATCGCACCACAACGTGGGGGGACTGCCGAAGAAGATGCCCTTTGTGCTGGTGGAACCACTGCGAGACCTGTTTAAGGACGAGGTGCGAAAGATTGGAAAAGACTTAGGGTTACCAGAAGAGATATTGGTGAAACATCCGTTTCCGGGGCCGGGATTGGCGGTGCGGCTGCTGGGGGAAATTACGGTTGAAAGTTTGGTAAAACTCAGGGAATCGGACGCGATTGTGACCGAGGAGATCCGCCGGGCGGGGCTGTATGAGAAGGTATGGCAGGCATTTGCCGTGCTATTGCCGGTGCGGAGCGTGGGGGTCATGGGGGATGGGCGGACGTACGGGCTGACGGTGGCGGTGCGGGTGGTGCAGTCTGACGACGCGATGACGGCAGACTGGGTGAGGCTGCCAGGCGAAGTGCTAGAACGAATCTCGACGAGGATTGTGAACGAAGTGCCGGGGGTGACGCGGGTGGTCTATGACGTAAGCAGCAAACCGCCGAGCACGATCGAGTGGGAGTGAGGAACAGGACTCTCAGGACCAACAAGGCAGGGAGGGGTAAGACAGAGAAGGGCTAAACCTGGCAGGCAGGGAAAAGCCGCCCCTGGGGCGTAGGAGCGGCCCTTTTCGACGTTCAGTTTTGGACAAGAAAGACGAGAAGGAATGCCGTGCTACCGATGGGCCATCTTCTGGGCCATATAGAGTAGCAACTTGCGATCTTCCTCATCCGACTTGCTCAACAAGCGGCGAAGTTTGTTGAGATAGCGCGCCTCTTTGCCGGCGCTGCCCCAGGCGATGTCGTCAGACGACCTGCGCTTGGGGAGGTTGGGCAACTGGGGCGGCTCTTCGCCGTCGTAGAAGAGTTGATAAAGTGGGCATTCGAGGGCGCGCGCCAGTTTTTCCAGCGTTTCAATGGCTGGAACAGTGTGGCCATTTTCCACGCGGGAAATGTAACAACGCAATAGACCAGTGCGCTTCTCGATATCACCCTGGGAGAGTTTCTTTTCCTCGCGCAAAGCGCGAAGACGGTCACCGATAATCATGATTTAAGTATTCCACAAGTAGTTAGAGGTAGCAAGTAGAAACAATAACGGGCTGTTGAAACAATTGTGGCCCGGCTGGACAGATTCCCAAGAATAGCGTAACCAAATAGCGATGGCACACGTCCCAAAATCAGAGGCCAGGGCGCTCCCCGGGCTGGCGGATACTGAGAAGCCTGTGGCAGAGTCGCGAAGGGGCGGCGAAGACCGGGAACTCGTCCGGCGAGCCAAGGACGGGGACAAGGGGGCCTTCGAGACCCTGGTGCGGCAGCACCAAAGCCGGGTATTCGCGGTGGCCGGAGGGATACTGCGGAACCGGGAGGACGTGGAAGACATAGCCCAGCAGGTCTTCCTGAAGGCCTACTTTTCGCTGAAACGGTTCGATCAACGGGCCGCCTTCAGTACGTGGCTGTACAAGATCACGGTGAACGAATGTTGGGATCTTCTAAGGAAGAGAAAGGTCAGGCCGCTGGTGCTGGAGGTGGACCTGAGCGAGCAGCAGGCGCGGCAATATCAGGCGGCGGAAGAGGTTGCCGACGGGCGGCCGGACGCGAGTGAACAACTGGCGGCGCGGGAACGGGTGGAGCAACTGCTGCAGTGCCTGGAGGAACGCGACCGATCGATGCTGGTGCTGAAGGAAGTGCAAGGATTTTCCGTGGAGGAGATTGCGGAAGTCCTGGAGATTAATGCCAACACCGTGAAGGTGAGGCTGTTCCGGGCGCGACGAAGGATTGCGGAGAGTGTGCGGCGACGCTTGAAGCCGCGGAAGTAGGCAATGCGGTGGCCCATAGGAATATGCGCAGCAGAGAGGACCCAGGATGACTAATGAACTGGAAATGAAGAGCGACGAATGCCGGCGCTTCCTGGAAGAATTGGAAGGGGTGGCGGCGAGCGATGCCGGGGAAGCTAAGGCGCCCGCGGTTTTGGCTCGGATGTCGAACGAGGCGCGCGGGCACGCCGAGGTGTGCGCGGATTGCAGGCTAGCCGTGGACGATCTGGCGGAAACGCGCGGAGCGCTGCTGCCCATGAGCGCTGCGGTGGCGAAGCCGGGTCCGTGGTTTACGGCGCGGGTGATGGCGGCGATTCGAGCCCGGGAAAAGGAGTTGGAAGAACGGCGCGACGGAGTGTGGCTGGGCGTGCGGCGGCTGGCGCCACGGCTGGTGGTGCTGTGCGCGGTGTTGCTGGTGGTGGGAACAACGTGGGCGGTGCAATTGAGGCGCGAGGATTTGACGCGGCGGGCGACGTTGGGCTCGGCGGAATCCGTGTTTGAATCGGTGCCGGCGCCGCTGAATGATGATGTGCTGGTGGTTGGGCAGGGAGAGCGTCCATGAACGGAGAGACCCGGAGGAAGGCGTGGGAGTGGCTGGCGCTGTTGTTCGTGCTGGGGGCGGCGACCGGCGGGGTATTTGGGTACAGTTTCGCGCACCGGAGTTATGCGCCGAACAATGCGAACGTGCAGACATTGAGCGAGCCGGAGCGGCGGGCCCAGCGCGTGGCGGAGATGACCAAAGAGATTGGGTTGACGACGGAGCAGAGCCAGAAGGTGGATGCGGTGATCGCGGCGGCGCACGAGGAGATGAAGACGATCCACGACAAGGCAGAGGCGGACGTGGATGGAGTGCGGCAGAAGGCGCGGGCGCAAATGCGGGAGTTTTTGACGGCGGAACAGAAGCCTAAGTTTGAGGAGTTTGTGCGCCGGAAGGATGAGGAGAGGAAGAAGCAGGAGGGGAAGTGATCGGTATTCAGTATTAAGTTTTCAGTTTTAAGTAAAGATAAGAGGGGCGGCGTTTCGCCGGACGCGGCGTTTGCAGAGGAGAGAAGAGGGACGATAACACAGAGATCACAGAGATAAGAACACAGAGGTAAGAGAAGAGTAAGGCGGGAGAAAAACGGAGAGGAAGAGGTTAGTTACTTGGGCAACGAAAGGCCTCACCCCTGAAGGGGTGAGCTACAGGGCACGGCACCAGGCGCGCTAACGGGCGGTGTACTGGGATTAGAGTTCGACGATGAGTTTGCCGATGTTTTTGCCCTCGAAGAGCATGTTGATGGCTTCGGGAGCTTTCTCCAGGCCTTTGACGATGGTCTGACGATCCTTGAGTTTGCCCATCATTTTCCACGTGCCGAGCTGCTTGGCGGCGTCCATGAAACGTGAAGCGAAGTCGAGAATGATGAAGCCTTCGACGCGGAGGCGCTTCATGAGGACCTGGCCGAAGCTGGCCATGGCGGGATCTTCCCTGGTGTAGCCGGAGATGAGGCCGCAGAGAATGACGCGGCCATGAAGGTTCATGCGGTCGAGCACGGCTTGCATGATTTCCCCACCAACATTTTCGAAATCGATATCAATGCCGTTGGGAGTGGCGGCAGCAAGGTGCTGCTTCCAGCCGGGGTGTTTGTAGTTGATGGCGGCGTCAAAGCCGAGCTCGTCCTTGATCCATTGGCATTTGTCGTCGCTGCCGGCGATCCCAACGACGCGGCAGCCGTGAATTTTGCCGATCTGGCCTACGATGCTGCCGGTGGCGCCAGCGGCCGCGGAGACGACCAGGGTTTCGCCGGGTTGCGGCTTGCCGATTTCGAGAAGGCCGAAATAGGCGGTGAGGCCGTTGATGCCGAGAAGGCCGAGAAAATTGGTGTCGGAGAGGAAGGGAATGGAAGGAAGTTTTTGGAAGGAGCGGGCTTCCTTGCCGGTAATGAGAACGTAGTCCTGAAGGCCAGTGAGGCCGGAAACCTTGTCACCCTTTTTGAAGTCGGAATGGCGGGATTCGACGATTTCGGCGAGGCCGAAGGAGCGCATGACGTCACCGAGAGCGACGGGCGGCATGTACTGAGGGATGTCGGACATCCAAACGCGCATGGTGGGATCAATGGAGAGATATTTGACGCGGGCGAGGGCCTGGCCATCCTGGAGGGTGGGAAAAGGTGATTCGGAGAGTTGGAGATCGGTTGGAGAAATGAGGCCAGTGGGACGGGCGACGAGTTTCCACTGACGGATGGTATTGGGCATGGGAACCTCCGAGAGAAGAGTAGTGGAGGAGAGGGAGAGAAGCAAACGGTGGGAGAAAGGCGAAGAATTACGGAGAGAACACCCCGACCGGGTCGGGGTAAACGCCGGGCGCAGAGTTCACAGAGAAGAGAGAACCGAGGTGACCGGTCGTAAGAGCCCACCCTTCGCTGGAAGGCGCGAAGGGTGGGGCACCCTCAATTTGAGTCGTGGAGTGGCGTTAGAGGAGTATGAACAGAGGGAGGTTACTCGAGGTGGCGCATGAGGTCGGCGGCGGATTTGGCGGCTTTTTTGATCTCGGCGACATTGTGGGCGGCGGGATGGAAGTCGGTCAGGCGATCGGCGAGGAGGTCGGCGTTGGCGCTGATCACACAGAGAAGATTGTTGAGGGTGTGGGAGATGGCTTCGATGCGATTGGCGGGAAAGCGTTTATCATAGCGGGGGTCGAGAGCAAGTTCCATCTGTGAAGCCTTTCCAAGATGAGTTTGAGTTTTGTTTTTGGAATGGGAGGCGAGGAGCGCGGTGTGGAGCATGTCGGCGGTGAGCTGATTGAGAGCGAGGCAATGAGAGGCGCCGGCCTGCTGAGCCTTTTTGTCCAGATCCTTTACGGAGGGATAGAGCAGCGCGAAGACCGTGATGGCCGGATATTCGGCACGAATCTTTTGGACGACACGCAGGCCCTGGAAGCTCCAGGCATGAAGATCGATGGCCAGGGCATCCCAGCGGCCGTCGGCCAGTAAGCGATGGAAATCAGTGGGAGACTGGGAACGATGCACGCGCAGAGGGGTATCGGGGGCCTCCGCAAGGGCATGAGAAACTCTCAACCAGGACGGATTCTCGCCCAGGAACAGGATCTGGAAAACAGAGTCGTACATAGGCCTTTCTTGCTTCTCCTCAAAAATGGGCACGAGCATGTTCATGGTTGAACCCCCGCCCGCCACAACGTGAATTGTTCCAAGTAAACGAAATTACGAGACGCCCTCTGCAGCCGCGCGACGGCTGCCCGGAGGAAAGAGCCGCTGAATCTCCTTCAAGAGCCCTTCCGGAAGAAGACTCTTGGGAACGAAGCTGTGAGCGCCGTGGCGCAAACATTCTTCGGCCAGGGAAAGGCCCTGCAATTCGGAGAAAATGATGATGCGTATGTCAGGGTTGGAAAGGCGAATGTGCTCCGCGGCTTCTAGCCCAGTGAAGCGCGGCATGCTGAGATCGAGGAGAATGAGGTCAGGTTTGTAGAATGTCGCAAGCTGCACGGCATTCTGGCCGTCACTGGCCGTTGCGACGATCTCAAAAGTGCCCGCAAACTCCAGGTAGTCACAGATGGAGCGCAGAGCGGTGGGCGAATCGTCAGCGATGAGAACGCGAATTTTCTTGGTTGCGTGCATCAGTTCTCCCAAGTGGACTTCATTAATGCTTGCTAATAATAAGGGAACTGGAGGGGGGAGGAAAATTGGAGTGATTGCCTAAGCAAAATGTACTAGGGGAGTCGTGCGTAGCGAGTGTGAGGATGAGGGCAAGGGGAAGAGTGCAAGAGTGAGAGAGTGAAAGAGTACACGGAAAAAGAAAGAGAGATTCATCGCACAAAAGTCGTGCGATGGAAAGACAGCATCGCACAAAGGCGCGCGAGGGAGAAGAGGGAGTCAGGTGGTGATGATTTTGTTGCGGATGGCGTAGAGGACGAGTTCGGGGAGGGAGTGGAGATCGAGCTTGAGCATGATGTTGGCGCGATGGGCTTCGGCAGTGTTGACGCTGATGCCGAGGAGGTTGGCGACGTCCTTGTTGCTTTTGCCTTCGGCGAGGAGTTGGAGGATCTCGCGTTCGCGCGGGGTGATGCGAGAACGGTGGGGTCTTGAAGGATCGGCGGAAGGATCGTGGGGATCGACGGCAGGGGAGGTGCGGACGGAGAAGTAGGGCTTGTTTTGGCGGATGGCATCGACGGCGGCGAGGAGAACACGATCGGCGTCATCTTTCAGGATGTAGCCGCGGGCCCCGGCCTCAACAACTTGCTGAACGAGCTCGTCGGATTCGTGCATGGTGAGGATGAGGACCTGGGTGTGGGGAGAGACTTTGCGGATGCGGCGCGTGGCGTCGACACCATTCAAGAGGGGCATGCCGATGTCGAGGACAGCGACGTCGGGTTTGTACTTGGCGGCTTTTTCGACGGCGTCGCGACCGTCACCGGCTTCGGCGCAAACCTGCCAGCCAACGCGCGAATCAAGGAGAGTGCGCAAGCCGGCGCGGACGACAGCGTGATCATCCGCGATCAGGATGCTAAGGGGCGCCATCGGGAGCCTCCTTGGGGGGAGCCTCACAACTAGGCATAGTAGCGCGAATGGTGGTGCCGGAGGGGCTGGATGCAATTTCGAGGTGGCCGCCGAGCTGGGCCATGCGCTCACGCATGCCAGGAATGCCCACGCCGAGGCGTGCGACATTGGACTGGGCTGGGCCGTTGGAGGCAAGCTGCATGCCGCGACCGTAATCGATGATCTCCAGGGTTACCGCCGAAGGGTCTTCGCGGAGACGGATGGTGGCGGAGTCGCTGCCGGAATGGCGCTGAATGTTGGCGAGGCTTTCCTGAACGACGCGGAAGAGGGCGATTTCGACGGATTGCGGCAAGCGGCTGAAGTGCTTGGGAAGGACAAGTTCGGTTTCAATGCCGCTGCGCTCGCTGAAACCGCGGACATATTCCTTGAGAGCGGAGACCAGGCCAAGTTCATCGAGCAGCGGAGGATGGAGAAGGTAGGAGAGGGTGCGGATTTCGCGGGACATCTGTTGCAGAAGGGCGCGGGCTTTTTCGAGGGCGCGTTCGGCGGGTTCGCTGAGGGAGGGGGACGACTGACGGACCTGAGCAAGGCTCAAGTTCACGGCCAGAACGGTTTGCGCCATGCCATCGTGAAGTTCGCGGCCGATGCGGCGGCGCTCTTCGTCCTGCAGCTTGAGCAACTGAATGGAGAGTTGGCGGATGGCCTGCTCGGCGTTTTTCATCTCGGTGATATCGGTGAAGGAAAAGATGACGCGGAGGACGGAGCCGTCGGGGTTGAATTGCGGGACGGCATTGCCGAAGAGCCAAAGGGTTTCCGGCATGCCGGGGCGCCGCCATCCCATGGTGCGGTTGCGGAGAGCACGCTTGGAGCGAAAGACGGTGGCCGCGGGATACCTCTCCAAGGGCAGGACGCTTCCATGCTCATCAAGGAAAGTCAAGCCGATGTCTGAAGCGTGACGGCCAATGGCATCCATTTCGGAAACACCGAACATGTTGAGGGCGGCCTGATTGGCGAATGTCATTTTGCCTTGCGGGCCGCTCATGACAACACCAACGTGGATGTCACGGACCAGGGTGCGGAAACGCTCTTCGCTTTCCCGAAGGGCCTCGAGAGCCCTGCGCTGCTCGGTGAGATTGGTGACGGAGACGATAACGCGGGAAATTTCGCCTGCGGCATCAAATTCTGGGATGGCGTCCAGGAGCGTCCAAGTGACGGCCGTCGAGCCCCGGCGGCACACGCCGATCACTTGGCCTTGAACGGGCTGTTTGGTGGCCAGGACGATGGGAACGGGCCGGGCCTCGGCCTGCAGCTCGGTGCCGTCCTCGCGAAGAGTAAACAGGCCGAGGTCATCGGTGGTCTTGCCGAGGAATTGTTTATACTGGCGACCAAACGCGTCCTGGACGGCCTGATTGGCAAATAGGACGCGAACCTGGGGATCGTAGATGATGATCCCCACGTGGAGTTTTTCAACGAGAGAGCGAAAACGCTCTTCGCTGGAACGGAGAAGTTCCTCGGCGGCCTTGCGTTCGGTGACGTCGCGGACCACAACCAAGGAGCAACGCCTGCCATCGAGATCAATGAGGGCGCCGGACATCTGCCCGACGCGGACCTGACCGGACTTGGTGCGATAGCGAAACTCACATTCCCGAAGTTCTCCGGTTTGCACAAATTGCGCGGCAATCTCGGCGCGCCGGGAGGGGTCTTCCCAGAGATTGATCTCGCTGGGCGTTTTGTGAAGGGCTTCCTCGCGGGTGTAGCCGGTGAGACGGGTAAAGCCATCGTTGACGTCGAGGAAGGGGCCGTCGGGGAAAACGCTGATGGTGAAGGCGTCGGGGCTGGAACGAAACGCGGAAGCGAACATGCGCTCGGAACTGCGCAGAGCTTTTTCAGTGTTGAGCAATTGATCAGCGATGCGGCGCTGCCTGCGGTTGGTGAGAATGAGGCGGGCGGAGGAACAGACGACGGAGGCGGTGACGGCGAGCCAAGCGAGGAGCTGTCCGCGAGAAACAGCATGGCCCATGAAGATGACGAGGAGAGGAATGGCGATAGGGAGAATCTGAGCGGCGACAAGATCGCCGACGGGGGAGGAGGGGGCAGGAGCGGGCTCGGGCTGCTTCCAGGTGACAGCGAGCAGGATGACGAGGACCAGAGGCAGCATCCAGAGGAGATCACCCCAACTGGCAGCACTGACGGAGGAGCGGAGTGTGAAGAGGTAGACGGCATCAGAAAGAACAGCGGCGAGGAAAACGAAACCAAGGACAAGAGAGAAAGAGCGAAGCCAGGAGGGAAGAGAATTCCGGGAGCGCCAGAAGAAGGCGAGGGAGAGCGTGAGATCCCGGGCAATGTAGAGCACGAGAATCTGCCGGAGGAGGGCGGGTTGCTCGGCTTGCCAGCGCGCGGTGGAGTAGAAGAAATAAAGATAGGCGGTGACAGCAACGATGGCGATCTGGAGGAAGTCGAGGATGCGGAGCCAACCAATGCCGGCGGAATCCTCGTCGGAAGGAGGGAGAAGCATCATGAAAACGGGAGCGGGCCACAGGAAGAACAAGACGTCGGAGGGCCAGGGAATGTGTGCGGAGCCCGGGAGAAAACTCTGGTAGTAGGAGCTGATGGCCACAGCCAGGGCTTCGAGCGCGAGGCCAATGGCGAGAAGGAACCAGAGCTGGCGCGCGTAACCGGAAGAGCGGCGCGCGACATGGAAGGAGCAAGCGGCAGCAAGGAGGACCATAGCGAGGTCGAGGGAATTGGAGAGAAGGAGGCGTGTGCCGGCGGAGCGAACAAATTCGAGGTCCAAGACGAGAAGCAGGGCTAGAAGGAGAGCGGCCACAACTGGGGCTCGAGGAAACTTGCCGGAAGGGAGCAAAGTGACCTCACTTACAACAATGGGGACAGGCCAAGTGAACCGAAAGTTGAGAAGAGTCTACACCAGAGTGGGGTGGGAGGCGGAAGAGTTTTGAGTTTGCCGTTGTCACTTTTAAGTAAGGAGAAGAAGGGAGGAGCTCACTACAGAGAAGCCCAAGAAGAAAAGGGATAGCGCAGAGGTCACCCCGGTCGGGTCCCCGAGATGCTCGGGGCGGAGCGGGGTAGACGCGGGACGCAGAGTTCGGAGGGAAAAGTGAAGAAGGAATCAGAGGGTGGGGGGAATTTGAGTTTGGTGCGGGGTTGCAATTGCAAAAGCGGCGGCGAGCCGCCGCACTCCAAGAGAGATTCGGGGAAAAGGAATCGCAGCAGAGACGAAGATATGGTTGCCGGGGTTAGGGAAGGCCTCACCCCTGAAGGGGTGAGCTACAGGGGATTGCTACAGGGGATTAGCTACAGGTTGGATTGGAGATGCGGGAGGGGGAGAAATAAAAAGGGCGGAGCGCAGGGCGCTCCGCCTGGAGATGAGGGATCAGATTAAAGGGGCTGAACGTTGGAGGCTTGCAGACCCTTGGGTCCACGAACAACCTCGAATTCAACGGCCTGGCCCTCG
>Ga0074044_10000046_pt1 | contig 119363 bp, 89 predicted proteins | sample BogForMeECP23OM1_FD_94443 | JGI IMG/M metagenome (GOLD analysis project Ga0074044, IMG submission 94443) | Bog forest soil microbial communities from Calvert Island, British Columbia, Canada - Bog Forest MetaG ECP23OM1 | ecosystem: Environmental > Terrestrial > Soil > Wetlands ...
AGTCTTAAACGATTCACAGGGGCTAAAGCCCGGAGCTCACGTGCCTTTACGCGGCGCTGAAGCGCAGCTCTTCTACGGTATTGTCCACGCCTTTTGTTTCGCCACGTCCCTCCCCGTCGTCTTCCGGCCCCCGCGAACGACTCTTCTCCGACCCACGAACTTCCTCCCCCACCCCTGCCAAAGCCCGCCCCCTTAGCTTACTTTCGTAACTCGAAGCCGCGCACAGGCGGCGATATGCTTACCGTGTCCATGTGATCTCCGTCGTTGCAGACCTTTGAGCGCGATAACGCGAGAGGTTCGCGATGGGATGGAGCGGGAAAGACAATGCCTACGAAAATCGGCCCCTTCGAAATTCTCAGTGAACTGGCGAAATCGCCTACTGGCACAGTGTACAAGGCCAATGACCCCGAGAGCGGACAGACCATTGCCCTGAAGGCGATCCAGTTGAGCGCGTTTGGAGAGGAAGCCACCGCCGTCGCCGAGGCGCTGATGGCCGAGGCCGAGAGCACCAAGGTTCTGAGCAGCCCCAACATCACTCCGGTCAATGCCGCGGGAGAAATCGAAGGCCAGTTCTGTGCCGCCATGGAGTACGTGCAGGGCAACAGCATTGCCACCATGCTGGCGCGCAAAGAAGGATTCACCATCTGGGATCTGCTCGACATCGGCCGCCAGCTGTGCAGCGGCCTCGATCACGCCAAGTCACACAGCATCGTGCATTACAGCCTGGAGCCGGCCAAGATTATGTGCGGCTGGGATGGCACGGTGAAGCTGCTCGGCTACGGCATATCGAGCGTTGGAAAGTTTGCCCACCTGGTGCCCGAGGGAGTGCCAGCCTGTATCTACTACATGTCGCCGGAGCAGGTGCAGGGGCAGGAAATGGATTCGCGTTCGAATCTGTTCAGCCTGGGTGCGATGTTCTATGAGATGGTGACGGAGCGGAAGGCGTTTGACCGCGAAGACGTCGAGTCGCTACGGCAGAGCATTGTCGACAGCACGCCAGTGGCTCCGATTCACATCAATCCCAAGGTGCATCCGCTGCTCAGCGATCTCATCATGAAGACGCTCTCCAAGGATCCGGCGGAGCGTTACCAGAGTGGTCGGGAACTGCTCGACGATCTCGAAAAGTGCAAGGAATCGAAGACGCTGGCGGCCAAAAAGCCCGAAGCTGCCAAGGGCGCTGCCGCCGGCGCGCAGTCGAAAGCATCGGCGCAAACCAAGTTTGCCGCACCGGCCAAGCCCGCGCCTCCGGCGCCTGCGGCTTCCCGTCCGGCGGAAAACAAGTCAGCGCCGCCCAAGCCGGCTGAGAAGAAGGCGGCTGCTCCTCCACCGGCACCGGCCAAGGCCGCGTCTGCCCTCGCATCGCCGAAGTCCGCTCTAGCCGCTCCCAAGGCAGCGGCGGCAGCGGCGGGCGTGAGCAGCAATTACACGCCTGCGCCAACTCCATCGTCTTCTGAACATTCAGCTTCGTCAGAGCCGGAACTCGATCTCTCCGACAGTTTCATCTCGGCCAGCGTGCGAGCCACGCTCAACGCCGCAGAGCGCCAGTCCGCGCAGATGTCTTCCGCCGTCGCCGATGAGCCGCAGGTCGACACGTTTGAAGCTCCGCCTGAGGAAGACCGCCCAAAGATTGCCGTCGACCCCATGATGGCCGAAGGTGGCCCGGCCACTAGCGGCGGCATAAGTTTTTCCGAAATGACCGAACTGCCGCCGCTGAAGGAGGTCTACATTGCGCCTCCTCCACCGCCTGAGCCGCCCTCCGGTTTTGAGCCTGTGCACGGCGCTCCTGCGACCTCCACGATATTTCAGGGCGATCTCACGACTGACTTCAAGGGCAAGGGTAAGGGCGACGAGAAGCCCAAGGTGCAGCCGCGGGAAGTCGCCGAAAAGGCGATCAAAGAAATCAAGAACGTCCCGCCCAAGCTGATGGGATACGCCCTCGGTGCTGCGGCCGTGCTGATTCTGATCATTGGCGTTGCCGTAACGATCTACGTGCACGGTCTGAACAGCGACGACGATTCAGGAGCGGAACGTAAGGCCACCGCTCCAGAAGTTTCGCAGTCCGCGGCTCCTTCCTCGGATCAAGCTGTAGCTACTCATGCCCCGGCACAGCAACCCGAGCAGAGCGCACCCGCCGCGGCATCCGCACCGGAAACATCGGTGCCTGAGACGCGAGCGCCCGCAGCGCGATCGCGGAGCGCCAACGCAAAGAGGAAGGCCGCGTCGGTCGCGCCGGCGATCATCCCAGGACAGATGGCGGTCGATTCTACGCCGCAGGGAGCGCAGGTCACCGTCGATGGCAGAACCGATCCGAGCTATGTGACCCCGTTTGCATTGAACAATTTTGAGCCCGGGCAGCATTCCATCACCGTCAGCAAGGCGGGCTACGGGAGCGACTCGCGCACGGTCAACGTGATGTCGGGCAATCGCGCCACGGTGGTCGTCCACCTCGCGCAATTAATGGCTACGCTTGTGGTCAACAGCGAGCCGGCTGGCGCGAACATCTACGTCGATGGCCGCGATATGGCCACCAAAACTCCCGCTCAGGTCAGCGTGGATAAAGGTCCGCACGTCGTGTTGGTGCGCAAAATGGGCTACATCGACGAGACCATGAACGCGCAATTCTCCCTGGGACAGACTTACAACTTCGCTCCCACGCTGCGGCCGCTGGGCAATGCGGATAGCATCAAGACTGTCGGCAAAATGTCGAAGCTATTCGGCGGGAAAGGCGCGCAGGCCGGCCAGGCCACAGTGAGCATTCACACCCAGCCCAAGGGCGCGCAGGTCGCGATCAACGAGCACATCATGGATAAGAATTCGCCGCTCGACGTGGCGGTCGATCCCGGCAACTATGTCATCGACATCACATTGACCGGGTACGCGCCCGTCCACAAAGTCATTACCGCCGACAAAGGCGGCAAGGTTGTGGTGGACGAGACACTGCAACCGCAGTAGAGCCGGCGCGCGCAGCACTGCGACCGGGTTGCCGGAGACCTTGATCCTCTTCAGATTTTCTTTGCGTCCTTCGCGGATTTTCTTCGCGATCTTCGCGGTTAAGAGCTTTCTTCTTTGAGGTCAGCCGTTGCTCCCATCGTCAAAAGACTTTAACCGCAAAGCACGCTAAGAAAATCCGCTTCTTCGCAGTAGATCTTTGTTCATCTTCACTTCGCACTTTCAAATTCCTTAAAGCTTGGAAGTGATCACTCCCGCAACGGGCGCCGGTCCCGAGCTATTCGGGGTAGCTTACCTGAAGCGCCCTGGCTTTCGGATGTCCCTCTATCCCCGCTCGCATGAGGAGGTTTGCAGGGGCCGCGAGGTTCCTAGGACTGCGCCGCGCCACATCCGGGCCCTACGTTCTCCACACTAGACAGAAGAGAATTCTCAGGAAAGGTCGTTCGTCACATCACAAACAAAATCCTGTGGAAAAACGCAGCAGTGCATATGTGTGCTCCTAGCGGTCCTTTTCACATTCATTTAACAATTCCGCAACCCCCTTGCAATCTTGGAGAGGTATGGTCAGGGCAACCCTGCGCACCATCCGCCGACCGGCACGAACAGAGCTGACTAACAAAGCTGACAGAGGAGATTTCCATGATCGAGAAGCTGATCTCTGACGCCCCCAGAAAGACGATGGCGCTGCTGCTGGCAGCGACCACGGCTCTGGGACCGGGCGTTATGCCCGCCTTTGCTGCCTCCAAGCCAAAGCCAAATGCCTCGTTTACACCCACAGCAACACCGATCAAGCACCTGGTCGTGATTTTCAACGAGAATGTTTCCTTCGATCACTACTTTGGAACTTATCCAGTAGCCGCCAACCCCCCAGGCGAGCCGAAATTTTTCGCTGCGCCCGGCACACCCACGGTAAACGGACTGAGCGGCGCGCTGTTGACGGCGAACCCCAACCTGAACCCCGCCAATACAACTGGAGCAGCCAACCCGTTCCGGCTCGATCGCTCGCAGGCCGCCACCAACGATCAGGACCACGCCTACACTCCCGAGCAGCAAGCTTTCGACAATGGCCTGATGGATTTGTTCCCGCTGAATACTGGTGCCGCCGGTCCGCCGCCATCTGGTACGGGCGTGACTCAGACCAACGGTCTGGTGATGGGATATTTCGACGGCAACACGGTTACTGCGATGTGGAACTATGCGCAGAATTTCGCGATGAGTGACAACTCGCACGGTTCGACCTTTGGCCCGTCCACGCCGGGCGTAATCAATCTGATTTCTGGCCAGACCAACGGCGTAATCAACACCTTGAACGGAACCGGAGACGAAGTCAGCGGCGGCCCCGATGGTTCTCTGACCATGATCGGCGACGCCGACCCGACCGGCGACGTCTGCTCTTCTCCCACGCGCGCTCAGGGCAACCTGTCGAGCCAGACGATTTTCGACCTGCTGCACGCGGCTGGCGTGAGTTACGGAACGTTCATGGGCGGCTTCAACCTCACCATCACGAACTCCAATGGCACGAGCGGTTGCAACCGGAGCACGACCTCGGCGGTAACCGGCGTCACTGAGACCGATTACATTCCGCACCACTCCCTGTCCTCGTATTGGCCCTCCATCGCCAATCCGCAACATACCCGTCCTGGATCGCTCGCCGAGATCGGGCATGACGGTCCGGCGAACCATGACTATGACACGCTGGATTTCTATGCCGCGGCCAAGGCTGGCAATCTCCCGGCAGTTAGCTTCCTGAAGGCTCCGTCGTATCAGGATGCGCACCCGGGATACTCCGATCCTTTGGACGAGCAGACCTTCGTCGTCGAAACCATCAACCTCCTGCAGTCCCTGCCCACCTGGTCCTCGACGGCGGTCGTGATCGCCTATGACGACTCCGACGGATGGTACGACCATGTAATGGGGCCGATCGTCAACACTTCGGTAGGTCCGGCCGATGCGCTGACCGGTCCGGGAGCCTGCGGCACGGCGGCCACTTCGCTGCCGGGCGTCAATGGCACTGCGAATCCGCATGCTCTGGGCCGCTGCGGCTACGGTCCGAGACTGCCGTTGCTGGTGATCTCTCCGTGGGCGAAGAAAAACTTCGTTGACGGCACAGTGACCGATCAGAGTTCGATCATCCACTTCATCGAAGACAACTGGCTCGGAGGCGAACGCATTGGCCAGGGATCTTTCGATGGCGTGGCGAACTCGATCAGCCAGATGTTCGACTTCAATAATTTCCGCTTCGACGGCTACCTCATCTTGAATCCGGCCACCGGAGCAAGAGAATACTGAAGTAGAATTACGGCAGTGATCAAGCGGGTATGCAGGCCAGCAGGCTTGCATGCCCGCTCGGTTTTCAGTGCAGTAATACTTGCGCGATGCCTCGCGGAAAAGCGCGGTGCGGGAAAGCGGGAGTAACGGCAGTCACGCGTGGTCAAGACGAAGGCACCAGTGACGTGGAAGAGCGGCCCTTTAGGGCCGCGTTAGAAAAACACGCGATCTCTGGCTTTAGCCTCTGTGGTGGTTTTCGATTCTAGGGCCGGCGAAACTTGCACGGGGGGCTAAAGCCCGAGTCCTTCTTTGCGCGCTGACGCGGCCCTGGAAGGGCCGCTCTTCCACGGTGATGCATGCATCCGCGGCTATTGAAATTTGGAAACAATGCGTGATCGCAGCGCTCAAGCGCTGCGCCACCCCCCTTGTCTTAGGAGGATTGCAGCCTGTCCGTCTCGCGGCGAACGTTTCTTCAGCATAGCGGAATTGCGGCCATGGCTCTGGCGCTGCGCCAGAGTTCCTCGCGTGCGCCCGCGCCGAAGTTCCGGCCGCAGTTGAACGCGAGTTCTCTGGCCCAGTTTGTCGACCCGCTTCCGATTCCCGAGATCGCCCGGCCCAGCGGAGTGCGGCCCAGCCCCGTCGATGCTTCGCTCAAGCTGCCCTACTACCGCATCCCAATGCGGCAATTTGAAGCCAAGATTCATCGCGACCTGAAGCCCACGCGGCTCTGGGGATACGGCGGAACTTCTCCCGGCCCAACGCTGGAAACGCGCAGCGGCCAGGGATTGCTGGTGGAGTGGGCGAACGAATTGCCGGAGGCGCATTTCCTGCCCATCGACCACAGCATTCACGGAGCCGAGGCCGACAAGCCCGAGGTGCGAACCGTAGTGCATCTGCACGGAGCCAAGGCTCCTCCTGAAAGCGACGGCTATCCCGAGAAATGGTTTGTGCCCGGCAAGTCGGCGGTCTGCCACTATCCCAACCAGCAGGACGCGGCAACGTTGTGGTATCACGATCACGCGCTCGGCATTAACCGCCTCAACATTTTCGCCGGGCTTCTGGGCACGTTCCTGATCCGCGACGACTTTGAAGATGCGCTCGACCTGCCGCGCGGAAAGTATGAAATCCCGCTGGTCGTTTATGATCGCGTGTTCGATCTGGAGTCGCAGCTGAACTATCCTGTCTCCGGCGACCCCAAAAAGCCGTGGACGCCCGAAGTCTTCGGCGACGCGTTTCTAGTCAACGGCAAGCTGTTTCCCTATCTCGAAGTCGAGCCGCGCAAGTATCGCTTTCGCGTGCTGAACGGAGCGAACGCCAGATTTTTTCATCTGTCGCTGTTGGGCGGCCCAGCGATCTATCAGATCGGAACTGACCAGGGACTGCTCCCCGCTCCGGTGCGGGTCGACCGCGTGAATCTTGCTCCCGCCGAACGCGCCGATGTGATTGTGGACTTCTCAGGAGCGGGCGGCCAAAGCATCATCATGAAGAATGACATGTCATTCCCCGTGATGCAGTTTCGCGTGAAAGCAGGAGCGGGCGAGACGAAAGCTCTCCCAGCGCGATTGCGGCCGGTTCCGAAGATCGAGGAGTCATCGGCCGTCAAGACCCGCATGCTGAGCCTGGTGGAGGTCGATGATCTGATCCAGCGGCCGATGACCATGCTGCTCAACAATGCCCACTGGAGTATGCCGGTGACGGAAAATCCCGCGCTCGATTCCACGGAAATCTGGGGATTGGTCAACACCACCGATGACGCACATCCGATTCACCTGCATCTGGTCCGCTTCCAGATTCTTGACCGCAGGAGTTTCGACGTCGCTGCCTACTGGACCAAGGGCGAGATTAAATACACCGGCCCCGTGGTGCCGCCCGAGGCCAGCGAGGCCGGCTGGAAAGACACTGTGCGCGCCGACCCCGGTATGGTGACCCGAATCATCACGCGCTTCGAAGGATTCCCCGGCCGCTACGTGTGGCATTGCCACATCCTCGAGCACGAAGACAACGAAATGATGAGGCCCTTCGACGTGGTCGCGCGGTGATCGGAGTAGGGCGTTGCACCTCGCGAGCGATGGCGAGAGAGATAGGTCTTAGGTCGTAGGTCTTGGGTGTTAGAACTCAACGCAATCGCCGGGGCGCACGCCCTAAGACCTAATACCTAAGGCCCTAGACTCGCGGCAACCGGAATTGCCGAACTCTAGTGCGGCAGTCTGAAGTTGACCGTGATCTGCGTCTGAATCTCGACCGGCTCGCCATTCAGCAGGTAGGGCTTGTACTTCCAGCGTTTAACGGCGTCGGCGGCGGCCCGCGTGAGTTGCGGATTGCCGCTCAGTATCTTTAGATCCGAAATATCGCCGGTCTTGGAGACGGTGGCCAGCAATTGCACCGGGCCCTCGATCTGCATCCGCACCGCGGTCGGCGGATAAGCGGGATCAACTTTTTTGACCAGCAGTCCTTGGGAAACTCCCTGCGAAATGTTCAGTCTCTGCAGCACGGGCGTGGGCGCCGCCGAGGAGTCGATCAGGTTCGGCAGCGGGCCGCTCGAAGCGGATGTATCCATTCCGATCACGCTGGGCGCAGGCGCGTCGGGCGTGGCCGGCTGTGACTTTACTTTCGGCACTGCACCGCCTTTTACCACGCGGGGCGCATCCGCGGGCTGGGCGGCCGGAGCGGGCTTGCCGCCGGACGAGTTTTCTTTCGGCGTGCTCGGACCCGCGCTCGCATTCCCGGCCGGAACCGGCTCGAGCTCAAACTGGTTTGCGGTTGAAGCTGCCGGCGTCGCAGCCGGCGGCGCAGAGGAAGCTGTTTGCCCCGAGGGTTTTGCAGTCAGGCCTGTGGCCGTCGAAGGATCCGTCGCTGGCGGTGTCGAAGGTGCAGGCGCTGGCTGAACCGCGGGTTTCGAAGACGCAGCCGACGGATTCACCGCAGGCTGGTTCACCGGCGGAGCACTGCGTCCGCTGAAGAGGCTCTGGCCGACATATAGGAGCGCGCCGACCACCACTACCGCGGCGACTCCCATCAGAATTTTCTTGCTGCCGCCGCCGCTCGTTTCCGGGACGTTGGCGCCGCCGAAAGTGAACGTTGGCGCGGGGCTCGCCGAGGAGTCGCTGGTTTCGGCGCTTGCAGACGTCGCGCTGGGGCTGAGAACGTCGTTCTCTGCAACCGAAGGAACTGGTATTTCCGCGGCCGCAGGGGATTTCGCTTCACGCGCCGGTGCCGCAGCGCTCGCGGCCCCGCCGCCAAACGATGGCGCAGGAGCCGATGTCGCTGAAGATGCGGATGCTGCAAGAGGAGCAAGCGGAGCCGGCCTTGACGCAGGTCTGGCCTCAGCCGCGCCCCCCGGAATCGTAGCCGCAGGAGCTGCTGGAGGCGTTGCGGGCCGCAATTGCGGCGCCGGCGGAGCGATAGCCGCGGCTTTCCTCGCCGCCGGCGGAGCCATGGTCGGAACCGGAGCTGCGGCTGGAACTGGTATGTCGACGGAAGTTGCCGGAGTGGCTGCCGGAGCTGCGCTCGGCCTTGCCGCTATGGGCTGCGCTGGAACCGGAATTGGCTTTGCCGCAGGCGCTGCCGGGCGCTGCGTTGGCGGCGTCGGAGTGGTTGCCACCGGAGCCGCCGGTTTTGCTGCCTCGCCTTTTCTCAGCAGTCCGCGCGCGACGCGCAGGGTTCCCTTGGCCTGTTCGACGTTGATGGGTTTGGTCAGAACCAGGTTGGCGCCGATGCGGAAGGCTTTCGCCACCCCGGCCTGACCTTCCACCACCGCGACGGCAAGCGACGCCTGGTTGGACGTCGAATTGCGCGCGCTCTTGAACAACAGTGTGGCGTTCTGCTCGTTATCGCAGTCCACCACGACAGCGTCGAAGTGCCCGCCCATCAGCTTCTTGACGGCCGCGAAAGTTTCCGTGCACGGTTCGACGCTGAACTCAAGTTCACTCAGGACCTGCGTCAGCGTGCGCGCGGTCTTTTCGTCGGCACAGAAGAGAAGAGCTTGGTAACCCATATTAAGCTCATCGTAGGTACACCCGTAAGAGGCGGCAAGTTACGCCGGTAATTCGAGTCATGTTGATTTTTAGGCCCCTTGGCAGCTGAGGTTCTGCGGACCGTTCGCTCTAATCTCTCGTGTTTCTCGAGGAGAAGCCTTTCGCTATGATCCCGGTGTCCATAGTCTCAGGCAAAGGAAATGAGAAGACTTCTTCGGAGCCTCGGGACGCTGATTGTCCTCGGCATTCTGATTCTTGCATCCGCAATGGTGTATTCCACTGTGAGGGGATACACGAGGTGGTATTTCCGAGTGAACGGCCAAGTAACCATCGATGGACGCAAGACGACCGGTTACATGCATGCGAATACCGAGAGGACAATGCTGCTGCTCACAAGAACAGATGGCGCCCGACCGGAGACTTATCTTGTTCCCTTCAGAGATCGTCAGGTGGTACTCGACTGTGGGGATTGGCACCCAGTCCGCCTCCTGCCATCGCCTGTAGGAGATATGAGCCCACCCTGTTCGGTATTCACTGACCCCGCAACCCTGAAAGACCCGGCGATTAGTGGGACTCTTCGACGTAAGGCGGGATCGGTTGAGTTCTCAACCGCGTCTGGGAAGAAGGTGAAGGCTGAATGGTAGAACGTTCCGCGCCTGGTCACGGAGGCGCGAGGCTGAGAGCTCGTCGCATACAATAGCGCTCCATGCGCGTGCCACTTTGGCTCAAGATCGCCTGGACGCTCTGGCTGATCGTCTGGACCCCGCTCTATTGGCATCAATACGGGCCGCAGAATCTTCTCTTCTTCTGCGACATCGGGAACGTGCTGATCGGAGTCGGACTCTGGCTGGAGAGCCCGCTGATCTTTTCGTGGACCGCCTGCGGCGTGCTGCTGTTTCAGACGCTCTATTGCGTCGATCTCGCCGGCGCTCTGCTGCTGGGCCGGCACATGATCGGCGGCACGGAATACATGTTCGATCCTGGCCTGCCGCGCCTGATTCGCCTGCTGAGCCTGTTTCACGTTGCGACGCCGCCGTTGTTGGTGTGGGCGATCTGGCGCCTCGGCTACGACCCCCGCGGATGGAGGCTGCAGACGCTGACGGCCTGGATCGTCGTCCCAATTAATTACGTCTGGCGTCCGCAGATGGACGTGAACTGGGCCCGGGGTTTGTTCTTTCACGAGCAACACACGGTGCCGGGTGTCGTTTATCTCGCTTGTTACCTGGTAGCGGTGCCGCTGCTGGTTTATTTCCCGACGCACCTGCTGCTAAGGTGGGCGTCAAGTCGCCGGCAGTCGCGAAGCATGTAGCTCCGCGAAAAATGTAACCTCGGACGCCCTCGTCCGGGGTTGCGCGAAGCGCAATGAGCAGCGCGTGTGAAGGCGCCAACATCCCCACTCAAGCCAAAACCCGGCTTGAGTGGGCCACCTGTCAGCATTGCCGAAGCCCTAGCGATTCTTATCATCAGGAGGATTGTTCGTGGCCGACTCCTGCGGAGGATAAGGAATCGCTCCCTTGAACGACGAAATGTCATCCGGGTGGAAGTCGGGAAAGGGAAGTTGCTTGCCGTCGCGTAGCTCCGCAATCTTCTTGACGGCGTTCGCGGCTTTATCTTTTTCCACGCCGGCGTCGCGGCTCAGATAAAGAGTCTGCGATGGCAGCGCGAGACTGCTGCCGGCATTGTCGATAATCTCCAGCATGCGCAGCAGCAGATCTTCGCGTACGGCAGCATATTCGTTGTAATCCCGCGTAAGGATGTAGGAAAAGACTTCCGCGCTGAGAGAACTGCCCGCAACATCTGCGAGGCGCACGCGAACAGTCGCGCCCTCAACCTTGGCATGGCTGTAGAGCAGCCGTCGAACCTCGGACAGCACGAAGCGGACCTGGTCAGCCTTAGTCTCGGAGCGCAGGCCGAGCGTCGTCTTGAATAAAATCTTGTCGCGGCGGCTGAGATTCTCCACGTTGATGGTCGCCACCGTGCCGTTGGGAATCGCCAGCAGCGTGCGCTCGTCGGTGCGGACGCGGGTGGAGCGCAAGCCAATGTCTTCCACAATGCCAGTGCGGTCGCCAAAGCGGCAGATGTCGCCCACGCGGATGACTTCATCGCCGAGAACAGAAACGCCGCCGAAAAGGTTCGCAATCGTCTGCTGCGCGCCGAAGCCGATGGCCAGTCCGCCGATGCCGAGGCCGGCCAGCGCCGTGCTCATGTTGAAGCCGAGACTGCCCAGCACCGCCAGCACACCACCCACGAAGATCATCGCCTTGACGATGCGCTCGCCCAGCAGCATCAGCGATCCAGTGCCGGCGTGTCCGTGAGCCAGGGCGCGGTTGCGCACCCGGCGCAGCGACCAGCGCACGAGGTGCCAGAGAATCCAGGACGCACCTACTATGAGCGCGACGGAGGTGACCTGAAAGTAATAGTGACGAGGCAGCAGCGCGATGCCAAGATAGCGGGCGAAAAATTCATGCACCAGGGTCCCCGTCAGCAGCCATGCTGGACCCGAAACCGAGCGCCAGTTGGCGATCTCCACGTGGCCGCGACGTCGCGCCCACCAGCGCACCGGAACCTCGAGCACCACCAGCACGAGCCAGCCGATCCCCGCTGCTACGGGCAGAGCCAGCAGCAGAGCCAGCCACTGCCACAATGCCATGCCGGCGATCTGGTTCTTGACCAGGATCTTCGGAAGCTTGCTCTCAACTTGCCGTGCTTCGACCTGATCGTAGAGTTCGGGGACCTTGGTCAGCGTCTCCGAAGAGATCAGCCAGATTTTGCCCGCATTCGGATCGGTGACGCGCACCAGGTTCAGGTCGGCATCAATGTCGCCCGACGACATGGTCCCGATTTTTTGTATTCCGAAGGGCGCGCCTTCCTGCGGAGCTCCTTCGGGCTGGTTACTCACGCGGCCTAAGTTGCAGTTGCAGGCGTGATTCATCACGAAGTTCAGTTTGTTCGCGATCTCCTCGCCATCCGACTGACGATGCGCGGCGCTCATCTGGAGATATTGCGCGGCGATGCTGTAGTTGCCAGATTGCGCCGCCTGCAAGAATCCCAGCACCGCGCCCGAAGGCGTGGTGCGGTTCAGAGGATCGGTGGGCGTGCTGGAGGTGCTGGCTGTCGTGGAGGAGGACAACAGGCCGCTGAGCGCCGACTGCGCCGTGGCCGGAAGGCTGGCGCAGAAAGAAAGAGAAAGGATCAGAAAAAATATCGGCTTATGGAATAAAGGCATGATCTTTCTCCAGCCCGACACTGCGAAGCGCGCGCTCATCCCCGCTTGGGGCGGTAGATGTCCGTGCTTGTACCAAAGAAAACCTCGGCGGCGTTCATGACTGTTTCCGAAAGAGTCGGGTGCGGATGAATCGTGGCGGCAACATCATGCGCGACCGCTGCCATTTCAATCGCGAGCACGCCTTCTGCGATCAGTTCGCCCGCACCCGCCCCGACAATGCCTACGCCGAGAACGCGTTCGGTGTGGGGATCGAAGATCAGCTTGGTCATGCCTTCTGGTCGATCGATGGTGATGGCGCGGCCGGACGCGGCCCAGGGAAATTTCGCGGTTTTGATCTCGCGATTTTCTTTCTGTGCCTCGGTCTCGGTCAGCCCGCACCAGGCAATTTCAGGGTCGGTGAATACGACCGCGGGGATCGCGCTCGGCTCGAATGCAACCTTTTGTCCGGCGATGGCCTCGATTGCGGTGCGGCCCTCATGTGTAGCCTTGTGCGCCAGCATCGGCTCGCCGACCACGTCGCCGATGGCGGAGATAGCCGGGTCGTCGGTCTGCAACTGCTTGTTGACCTGAATGAAACCGCGCGGGCCGACTTTGACTTGAGTTTTTTCCAGGCCAGAATTTTCGGAGTTCGGTTTGCGGCCCACCGAGACCAGCACGCGATCGAACACCTTTTCCTGAGATGTTCCATCCTGCGCCTTCAGCGTGGCGCGGATGCCGCTGCCTTCGTCCTTCACCGCGGCGACAGTTGTGTTGAGCAGGATTCCGTCAAACAATTTTTCCAGCCGCTTGTGCAGCGGGAGAACGAGATCGCGATCCGCACCCGGCAAAAGGCCGGAAAGCATCTCGACGACCGTGACGCGCGTGCCCAGCGTGGCGTAAACAGAGCCGAGTTCCAGGCCGATGTATCCGCCGCCGACGACCAGCAACGTGCCGGGAATGTCTTCAAGATTCAGCGCGCCCGTTGAATCCATGATCCGCGGCGTGTCGAGCTTCAGAGCCGGGATGATCGCCGGTCGCGATCCGGTCGCGATCACGATGCGATCAACAGAAAGTGTTTCCTGCGTGCCGTCAGATTTCGTGACCCGCAACGTCGTCGAATTCTCAAACGCGGCGCGACCCTGGATGTAGGTGACTTTCCGCTGTTTCGCAAGAATGCCGAGGCCGCCCGTGAGTTTCTTGACGACGCCCTCTTTCCACGAGCGCAGCCGCGCCAGATCGATCTTCGGCGCGGCAAATTCGATTCCCCAATTCTTCGCCTGCTCCGATTCTTCGAGCAGTTTCGAGACGTGCAGCAAAGATTTCGATGGAATGCACCCGCGGTACAGGCAGACGCCGCCGGGATTGATCTCGGGATCGATGAGGGTGACGGTCATTCCCAAGTCAGCGGCCAGGAATGCTGCGGCGTATCCTCCGGGACCAGCGCCGACGACAGCAATTTTTATAGATTCGGTCATGAGATCTTTCAACCACAGAGGACACAGAGGAACACGGGGTCAAGCCAACGCATTGCGATCTTCCTCTGTGTTCCCCTGTGTCCTCTGTGGTTCATGATTCGGTTTATTACCCTTGCACTGACAACAGGAACGGCTGCTCGAAAGCTTCCGCGATCCAGCGCAGGAAGCGCGCGGCATCCGCGCCGTCGATCAGGCGATGATCGTAGGAAAGCGAGAGCGGCAGAATCAGCCGCGGCTCGAACTTGCCTCCATCTTTGGATTCGATCCACTCCGGCTCCATGCGCGAGCGCGAAAGGCCGAGGATCGCGACCTCCGGCAGATTGACGATGGGGGTGAAGCCCACGCCGCCGATCCCGCCGAGATTCGTGATCGTGAAAGTTCCGCCCTGCATTTCTTCCGGCAAGATTTTCTTGTCGCGCGCTTTTTTCGAGAGCTGCGACAACTCGACCGCCAGCTCGACGATGTTCTTCTTGTCCACGTCGCGGATCACCGGCACCAGCAGCCCGCGGTCCGTGTCAGCCGCGACGCCGATGTTGATGTACTGCTTGTAGACGATTTCTTCTTTCTCTATGTCGATCGAGGCATTGAACTGCGGAAAGACTTTCAGCGCCGCGGCGCAAACTTTCAGCGCGATTGCAGTCACAGTCATCTTGCCGCCGGCCTCTTCGGCCTTGGGAGCGAAGCGGGCGCGCAGCTGTTCGAGCTCGGTGATGTCGGCGCGATCCTGCTGCGTGACGTGCGGAATCGTGTTCCAGGCCTCGGCCAGATGCTCGGCGGTTTTGCGCCGCACGCCGCGCATGGAGACGCGCTCGACCTTGCCCCACTTTGTGAAATCCGGAAGCTGGGGCGCGGCAAAATGTCCGGCGCGGGGCACCTGGACGGCTGTCGCTGCCGCAGAGAGCAGAGCTTTCGCGTGTGCCTTGACGTCGTCATCGCTGATGCGTCCGCCCGGGCCGCTGCCTTTCACTTCGTAAATGTCGACGCCAACTTCGCGCGCCAGCCGGCGCACACGCGGCACCGCCGGAATCGGCTGCCGATGCTCGGTGCCCGCGACCTTACCCAACTGTACGGGCATGCTGAAAGCGGGCGCCGCTTGCTGCGGCTGATCCGGGGGCAGCGCCTGCTCTTCCGTCTTGCCCTCGGCGCGAATCGCAGCCTGAAATGCCAGCCGCGCTCCGTGTTGTCCGGAGCTGTGCTCGACCGGGGCATTTCGCGTTTGTGACGGCTCGGGCTGCGCAGCCACTCCTCCATCGAGGGTGAAGATCACTTGCCCGACTTTTATTTTCTCGCCTTCTTTGACTTTGACTTCCTTGACTACGCCGCTGACCGACGACGGAACTTCGACGACAGCCTTGTCGGTTTCCAGTTCCATCACGGGCTGGCCTTCGGAAACGCGCGTGCCGGGCGCGATCATCAAACGGACAAGATCGCCCTGTGAAATGTTTTCGCCGAGTTCGGGAAGTCTGAATTCGGATGCGCCGGAGGCTGCGGCCACGGCCGGTTTCACCGCCGCTGGCGGCGCTTCAGGCGCAGGCTGCGCCGTTGGCTTGGCTGCGGCAACCGCGGTTTGCTCCGTAGGTTGTACAGTTGTTTCAGGCTGCGCGGTGGGAACGCGAGCGGCTTCCGCAGGCTTGGCGCCGGTTCCATTTTCGACCGTGAAAATAACTTGGCCGACTTTGATCTTGTCGCCTTCCTTGACCCGAATTTCCTGTACAGTCCCGCTCACCGACGACGGAACTTCCACGACCGCTTTGTCGGTCTCAAGTTCCATGACCGACTGGCCCGCGCTGACCGTCGCGCCGGGCGTGATCATCAGGCGCACCAGGTCGCCCTGCTCGATGTTCTCTCCTAACTCCGGGAGCTTGAATTCGATCACTTCGTAGGTTCCTTTTGTGAGATCTAGTGTTTTACCAACTGGATAGACGGTGTCAGCGTTGACGGCGTGCCGGTCCCACTCGTAGAGCGTCGCTTGCAACGTCTCTGCCTGCAGCGCCGTCGCGCAATTGGTTACGTTGCGTCGCCGCCGGAGACGTAGCAAGCTACGTCTCTACGAATCGGATCGCTTTAGCTCACCGCCGGGTTCACCTTCTCCGAATTGATTCCCGACTCCTGAATGGCGCGCTGCACTACGTCGGTCCCAATCTTTTTCTCTCGCGCCAACGCTCCGAGCGTGGCCAGCACAATATGCTTGGCGTCCACCTCAAAAAAGTCGCGCAACGCGACCCGGCTCTCGCTGCGCCCGAAGCCATCGGTGCCGAGAGAGACGAATTGTCCGGGTACCCACTTCGCCAGGCTCTCGGGCAATATCTTCATGTAGTCGGACGCTGCGATGAATGGCCCGGCCGCTCCCTGCAGCTTCTGCGTGACGTACGGAACCTTCGCCGTCTCGGCGGGATGCAACATATTCCAGCGTTCGCAATCGTTGGCGTCCCGATAAAGTTCCTTATAGCTGGTGACGCTCCAGACATCAGCCGCCACGCCGTATTTTTCCTCGAGAATCTGTTGCGCCTTCAGCACTTCGAACATGATGGCGCCGCTGCCCAGTAATTGCGCGCGCAGCTTGGCATCGTTTTTCGACGATGCCTTAAAGCGATACAGACCCTTCAGCACGCCTTCGCGAACGCCAGGATCGGCGGGCATTCCGGGCATGGCCAGCGGTTCGTTGCCAACCGTCAGATAATAGAAGATCGATTCCTGATCGATGTACATGCGCTTGATGCCATCCTGAATGATGATAGCGATTTCATAAGCGAACGCCGGATCGTAAGCCAGCAGATTCGGCACGGGAAGCGCGAGCACGTGACTGTGACCGTCCTGGTGCTGCAGTCCTTCGCCGGCCAGCGTGGTGCGGCCAGCAGTGCCGCCAATCAGAAATCCGCGGCAGCGCATGTCGGCCGCGGCCCAGATCAGATCGCCGATTCGCTGGAAGCCGAACATCGAGTAATAAATAAAAAACGGAATCGTATTAATTCCGTGATTCGCGTACGCGCAGCCGGCGGCGATGAGCGAACACATCGAGCCTGCTTCAGTAATGCCCTCTTCGAGAATCTGCCCGTTCTTCGCCTCTTTGTAGTAGAGCAGCGTGTCCATATCGACGGGTTCGTAATTCTGGCCGACGCTGGAATAAATTCCCACCTGGCGGAATAGAGCTTCCATGCCGAAAGTGCGGGCTTCGTCGGGAACGATAGGCACAATGAATTTGCCGAGTTCCGGATCGCGCAGCAACTTAGCCAACAACCGCACGAAGACCATCGTGGTCGAAACTTCGCGCCCGTCGGTGCCTTTGTGAAATTCCTCGAAGTGCGAATCAGGGAACGGCTTCAGCGGTGTGGCGCGGACTTTGCGCTGCGGCATGTATCCGCCCAGTTGCTGGCGGCGTGCCTGCATGTACTTGATCTCAGGGCTGTCATCCGCGGGCCGGTAGAACGGCGCGTTGTGCAGTTCGTCGTCCGGGATTGGAATCCCGAACCGCGAGCGGAACATCTGTAGCTCGTCGTCGTTCAACTTTTTCTGCTGGTGTGTGATGTTCTTGCCTTCGCCAGCCTCGCCCAGGCCGTAGCCCTTGATGGTCTTCGCCAGAATGATCGTCGGCTGTCCGGTGTGGTCGACGGCCGCGCGATAAGCCGCGTGCACCTTGATAGGATCGTGACCACCCAGCCGCATCCGCGCCAGTTGATCGTCAGAGAGATGCTCGACCATCTTCAGTAAGCGCGGGTCGCTGCCGAACAGATTCTGGCGGAAATAAGCCCCGCTCTCGACGAAATACTTCTGATACTGTCCGTCGCTGACCTCGCCCATACGCCGGACCAGCAACCCGTCGCGGTCGTTCTGAATGAGGCTGTCCCAGTCCGATCCCCAGATGACTTTGATCACGTTCCATCCCGCACCGCGGAAAATCGCTTCCAGTTCCTGAATGATTTTTCCGTTGCCGCGCACCGGGCCGTCGAGCCGTTGCAGGTTGCAGTTGACGACAAAAATCAGATTGTCGAGTTTTTCCCGCGAGGCCAGCGTGATCGAACCGAGCGATTCCGGTTCGTCCATTTCGCCGTCGCCGAGAAATGCCCAGACTTTCCCACCGGTCGTTTTCTTAAGTTCGCGGTTTTCCAGATACTTGATGAAGCGCGCGTGGTAGATCGCCTGAATCGGCCCCAGTCCCATCGAGACCGTAGGAAACTCCCAGAACTCGGGCATGAGCCAGGGATGCGGATACGAACTCAATCCGCCGCCCGGTTTCAGTTCGCGGCGGAAATTCTGCAACTTCTCTTTCGAGATGCGTCCCTCGAGATAGGCGCGCGCATACATGCCGGGCGCGGCGTGGCCCTGAAAATAAACGACGTCGCGGTCGCCGGTTTCCGTCTGCGCGCGAAAGAAATGATTGAAGGCAACTTCGTAGAGCGTCGCGGCCGAGGCGTAGGTCGAAATGTGTCCGCCAATGCCTTCCTGAATCTTATTGGCGCGCACTACCATAGCCAGCGCGTTCCACCGAACCAGGCTCTTGATGCGGCGCTCCATCTCCTGGCTGCCGGGGAACGGCGGCTGCTGCTGCGTCGCAATCGTGTTCTGGTAAGGCGTGGTGGCCGAAAACGGCAGGTTGACGCCGCCCTCACGCCGCGCGTGCAGCGCCAATTGCTGCAGCAGGCGGCCGGCGCGGTTGGGACCGCCCTTCTCAAGAACGTAATCCAGCGAGTCGACCCACTCCCTGGTTTCTAAAACCTCTGAGCCGTCAGTTTCCGTTTGTGGCAAGTCAGGCATCTCCGTCGCGGTGTGCGCAATACTCCATCATAATTCAATCGCGAGGATTCTTGCTTGCGACCCTTTGTTCGCCTCCTCACGCCGGCCTGGTTTAGAATCGTCGGCGTTGAAATCGAAGAACGTAGGAGGACGCATGTTGCGAATCGTGCTGCTGTTGATCTTCATACTCGCGGCCGTCGTGATAGTCCCGCGGCTTTTCTCGCGCTCGGCGCCTCCGGCTGCCGGAAGCGCCGCTCCCGATTTCACGTTGCCGTCACAGGAAGGTTCGTCGGTCAATCTCAAAGACTACCGGGGCAAGTGGGTGGTTTTGTATTTCTACCCCAAAGATCAGACGCCGGGATGCTCGCGCGAAGCGCACAATTTTCAAGTCGATCAGCCGAAGTATGCCGAGCGCAACGCTGTCGTCCTGGGTGTTAGCGTTGACAGCATCGATTCGCACAAGAAGTTCTGCGCGAAAGAAGGCCTGAATTTCAAGCTGCTGGCTGATACCGACCGCAAGGTGAGCGACTCCTACGGCTCACTGACCAACCTTGGATTCGTGAAATTCTCCGCGCGGCACACGTTTCTGATCGACCCCAGCGGCAAAGTCGCGAAGGCCTACACCAGCGTAGACCCGCTCCGGCACAGCGCAGAGGTGTTGGCCGAGCTCGATGCGCTGCAAAAACCCGAGGCGGCAAAGCGCTAACACCGCCGAGTCCACGACGTACACTATCAACATGTCAACTCCAGCCGCAGACCAGGTTCGCGCGTCCGCAGCCACTGGATCGCCCTACCGCTTCCCACCCGGCTTTCAGCGCAATCTTCTCTGGTTTGCCTTCCGCAGATTTCGGCCCGCCAATCCGATTCTTCTTTTCCAGCACCTCGCCGACGACTACGGCGACATTGCGCACTACAAAATCGGATGGAACCACATCGTCTTCCTCAATCATCCCGACTACATTCGCGAAGTTCTGGTGGTGCAGAACGACAATTTCGTCAAGGAACGCACAGTGCGCCGCACCAGGATGCTGCTGGGCGAGGGCATGATTACCAGCGAGGGTGCGCAACACCGCGCCCAGCGCCAGGCGGCGCAGCCGGCCTTCCATCGCCAGCGCATCCCGGAATATGCCGTGGCCATGGTCCATGAAGCGGCGCTGATGCGTGACAGCTGGCAAGACGGCGAGCAGCGTGACATTGCCATCGACATGATGCACCTCACGCTCAAAGTCGTCGCGGAAACGCTCTTCGCCACCGACCTGCGCGAGGAAGCGCACGAACTGGCCGGCGCCATCAACCGCATCATGCGCCTTTACAATTTTCTCGTGATGCTGCCTGCAGCGGAGTGGCTGGTGCACGTCCGGCCGCCGGGGCTGGCCGCATTTCTACGCGCGCGCAAGCGGATCGACGCCGTCGTCTACCGCATGATCGCCGCGCATCGCCGCCTCAATCAAAGCCGGGAGAATCAAAATGGCGGCAGCCTGCTCGATCTCATGATCGCGGCCTCGCCCGATCAAAGCGCGGCGTCCGAGCAATCCCTGCGAGATCAGGTGATTACGATTTTCCTTGCCGGTTATGAAACCGTGGCCAATGCGCTCTCCTGGACCTGGTATCTGCTGTCGCAGAATCCGGAATGCGAGCAACGCTTCCACGAAGAAATCGACCGCGAGCTGCAAGGCCGGTTGCCCACCTTCGATGACGTTCCGCGTCTGCGCTACGTGGAGATGGTGCTGGCTGAGTCGATGCGGCTCTATCCGCCGGCGTGGGCCATGGGTCGCTTCGCCCGCAACGACTTTCACCTCGGCGAATATTTTCTTCCGGCGAAAACGACGGTGCTGATCAGCCAATTCGTTTCGCACCGCGACGCGCGATATTTTCCCGATCCGCTGCGCTTCGACCCCGAGCGCTTCACTCCCGAAGCGAAATCGCGCCGCGCGAAGTTTAGCTACTTCCCCTTCGGAGCCGGAGTCCGTCAATGCATCGGCGAATCGTTTGCGTGGATGGAGGGCGTACTCTTGCTCGCGACACTGGCGCAGAAGTGGAGACTGCGCCTGCTGCCGGGACATCCCGTCGAACCGGAGCCGCTGATCACCCTGCGCCCAAAATACGGAATGAAGATGATCGTGGAGCGGCGGATGCCCCATCCGCTGTGCGGAGCGTAAGCTCCGCGTGGGGGAGCGCCGTTGCTGCTGCTGTTAAACCACGTCCAGCGTTACCGTCGGCAGTAGCTCCGTGAGAAGCACGGCTACTGCGGCGGTGCTCATTGCGCTTCGGGAACCCCGGACGGGGGCGTCCGCGGCTACACGTGCACTTACTTCTCCGCTAGATACATTTCTGCTACGTGCTTCGTGATCTTTTCGGGATCCGCGCCGGCCAGATTCGTTAGCGCGACCACGGTCAGCTGGTCGTCCACGTAGCGGGCGATGGCGGTTTCGAATCCCTGCCATGAGCCGTCGTGAGTAATGCAACGGTGGCCGTTCCTCTGAACAATGACCCAGCCAAAACCGTAGTTTCCCTTGTTCGGCTGGCCATTCCTTAATTTGACCGGCGTCCACATCAGGTCGAGGCTGGATCGCTTCAGCAGCTTTTCCGTATAGAGCGCCGCGTCCCACTTGGCCAGGTCGAGAATATTGAAGTAGAGGCTTCCGTCAGCGGTAGTGTTCACCACGGGTGCGACCCATTCCTGATTTTTCAGCTCGCCTTTTACCAGCCGATAACCAGCCGCGCGATTGGGAACAATGTCGGCCTCGCTGATGATGCACGTCGACTGCATGCCCAGCGGCTGGAAGATTCGCCGCGCGAGAAAATCACCGTAGAACTCGCCAGTCACGCGATGAATCAGAATGCCGAGAGTCACGTATCCAAAATTGCTGTATTCCCATTTCGTTCCGGGAGGGTAGGCCAGGGGAATGCTCTCGATCAGCTTGAGTTCTTCAGCCTCGCTCCAGTCTTTGCGCATATCGAAGTCCTTCGGATAATCTCCGAAGCCCGCAGTGTGGCTGAGCAACTCGCGCACAGTTACGTTTTTCCACGCGGGCGGCGCATCGCTGAAGTATTTGGTGAGCGGATCGTCGAGGCCGATCTTGCCTTCTTCCACCAACATCATGACCGCGGTGGCCGTGAACTGCTTGCCCACCGAACCCGACTGAAACACGGTCTCCGGTTTCACCGGCACATTGAGTTCAACGTTCGCCAGCCCGAATCCCTCGGCGCGGACGACCTTGCCCGATTTCACCACCAGAAGGGAAAGCCCCGGAATGTGCTGGCGCTGCATCTCCGCTTTTACGTAATCGGTTACCGCCGCGGTCGTCCCGGAGCCTGGCGCTTGCGCCCAACCGTTGGCGGAGAAAGACGCGGCAAGCACACAGAAGCTTCCGACGGCCACGAAAGCGAATTTGCAAAATCGGCGTAGGTTCATAAGGAGATCCCCAGAGATTTGGTCCGAGCCACGCGAGTCTACCGTCCCGGGTCACTTGACCCGCAAAGAGGCCCGGGCCGTCCTGCGATCTTTATGCATCCACTCACGCACAATGTAGTACTCGTTGATGGGCCGGTCATCCGTAATCGCCGGCGTTTCCGGCGCCGCGCCAATCAATTCATCGACGGTCATCTCATGCGCGAGCAGCGTATTCAACTCTGACGAAGCGACACTCGCGCCGTCGGCGCCCGCCGGCTCCCACTCCGTGAGATCGGTCAGCGCGGCCGCCGGCATCCGCTGCACCAGTTCCTGCGTGTTGCGCCGCGCGAGAGGTTGTTCGCTGCACAGGAAGTGAACTCCAAATTCGTCGCGAAACACCCGCACATATGGAAACGAATCGCGAATCGCGCGCGCAACCGCGGTTACGTTCACAGGATCAGCCTCTGGCGTGGCCGGCAGCCACTGCTGCAAAATTCCTCCCGCCCGCAGGTGCTGTTTCACCACTGCATAAAATTCCTCGGAGTAAAGCAGGCTCGATCCCGCCGCCTGCAGCGGCGGAGGCGGATCGATCGTGATGACGTCGTATTGACCCTGCGTCCGCTCCAGGTAGCGCCGCCCGTCGTCGATCACGACATGCGACAGCGGCGAGTCGAGAACCGCCTGCGCGTCGTCGTGATAATAGCCAAACAGCCGCGGCACGCTGGGAACGAGTTCCGCCGCGGTGACCGGAATCCCCCACGAATGCAGTGAGCGGAACGTCGTGCCCATGCCGAAGCAGATCACCAGCGCGTCTTTCGGAGGACGGTCGAGCATCGCCAGCGGAAGATGCGCCATCCATTTGGTGATCGGAGTCAGGTTCGTGATGCCGTAGCCGTTGACCAGGAGTTTCCGGTACATGCCGCTCCCAGTGGCGATGACGGTCGCCGTGGGATCGCGCAGCACCGTGTACTTCGTGAATCGCGCCTCATAGCCTCTGCCCACCACCATCAGCCAAACCGAAAGCGCCAGCAGGGAATAGACCGCAATCCGGGTCGAACCCCGCGAATGCGAACTGGGAAGCAGCGGCGCGAGGCCAATAATGAGCCACGGCAGCGCCAGAACAATCAGCGCCCAGCGCTCGCTCATATAAGGCAACAGCCCGAAGCCAGCCAGCAGCGGCCCAAGAATGCATCCCACCACATTGATGGCATACGCCGTCCCCGCCTTGCCCGGATCGCCCGAGGAATACCGATCGACCAGCATGGGCGTGATAAATCCGAGGAGCCCGGTGAACACGCCAACGCCGAGTTCCAGCCGCAGAAGCTGATCCATCCTGATGAATGGGCTGGCCGCGACCAGAGGGAGCAGCGCGCATGTGGCCAGCGCGCTCCACACAATCGGATTCTCGTTGGTTCGGCGCAGACTCCATCGCCGGTAGACCGCCGAGCCGATGAGCGTTCCGAGAAGGTAAATGCCGAGAATCGACGCGAAGGCGTAGACCACGGTCCCAAAGTACGGCGTGTAGCACCGCACCCAGACCACTTCCATCGCCATGCAGGTCAGACCGCTCAGAAACAGCAGCCATAGAATCGAGCCGCCGCCCGATCCGCTGGCCCGCGACGACGCGACGACCGGCTTCGTGAAGTCTGGTTCCGCTTCAACCGAAGTTGCACTTCGCAATCTCGTAGAGAGTGCAAGCGCGGCAATCGCGATGGCGCAGTTGCAGGCAAAGCCAACCTTCAGCGTCCCGCGAAAGCCCAGCAGTTCGATCAGAAACAAAGGCACATGCGTTCCCGCCACCGCGCCCGCCACGTTCGCGGTGTAGAGATAACTGAACGAGCGCCGCGCTTCGCTCGGAATTGTCTGTCCGATGGCGCGCATCGCCACCGGCACCGTCGCACCCATCAGCGCGCACCAGGGAATCAGAGAGATCGCAACCCACAGCCCCGTGACGGAGTAGTAGCCAAACGATGACGAGAGCGAGGAATGCTGGAGCAGTTGCCGGCCCCAGACGAACGTGTAAGGCACCAGTACGCCCGACACGCCGATCAGCACTTCAGTGAGGGCATAAACGCGCAGGGCAGAAAGGCTCTTCTGAGTTTCGGAGCTGAGTTTTTGTGAAGTAAGCCAGCGGCCGCTGGCCCACGAACCCAGCCCGAGTCCGGCCATGAAGACCGACAGCACGATCGAGACCATGGCCGTAGTCACGCCGAACTGCGCCATGGCCAGACGCAGCCAGACCAGTTCGTACAACACGCTGCAGAAACCAGAAATGAGAAAGAAGATGAAGTACCAGTTCACGCAGGGTTCGCTCTCGAGGGCCGGATTGCAGTTCCACAGTTTAATGGTGTCAGCACACGTCGAGTGTAGAGAGGTTCCAGGAACGAGGCAAGGCGGGCGGTATTGATTCAGTTTTCTGGCCGAGCTAGAGTTGCGCAGGACTTCGATTCAACTCGCGGCAGTGGGCGCACAAGCAGCGGAACTCCGGTTCCCCGACGCGCACCAGATGGCGGCACGCGGTGCAGTAAAACGTTCCGCCCGCGCCTCCGGTGAGGTCGACCATCTCTTTGAATTCGTCGCCCTGCACGCAGAACGGACAGCGTACCGGTGCCGGCCGGGCACGGCTGCCCGCCTGTTCGGGTTTTTGCTGGCTGGTCTCCAAGGCTTGCCCCAAGGCTAATCCCGCGGCAGATTACGCCAACATTGTTACACCAGGATGAACATTCCGACCCAAACGCAGGCCCAGAGCGGGAAGTCGGGCGGCCCAGCGCCGTGATAATAATGAATAAGCTATGCCTCCAACCACGACCGCCCTCGATCTCACCTGGATCCGTGCGCAGTTCCCCACACTCGCGCAAACCGTGAACGGACATCCCGCTGCATTCCTTGACGGCCCCGGCGGAACGCAAGTTCCCCAGCGCGTGATCGACGCCATCTCCGGCTACCTGAGCCGCGACAACGCCAACACCGGCGGCGCCTACGCCACCAGCCGCCGCACAGACGTCATGATCGCCGACGCCCGCGCCGCTATGTCCGACTTTCTGCAGTGCGGCTCCGACGAAGTTGTCTTCGGCCCCAACATGACCACGCTCACCTTCGCCATGTCGCGGGCCGTCAGCCGCGACTTCGGACCGGGCGACGAAATCCTGGTCACCCGCCTCGATCACGATGCCAATGTCGCGCCCTGGCTCGCGCTGGAAGAAAAAGGCGTGACCATCCGCTGGGCCGAAATTCGCGAAGACGATTGCACTCTCGATCTGGCCAGCCTCGCCGACCAACTCAGCAGCAAGACCCGGCTCGTCGCCGTCGGTTACGCCTCGAACGCCGTGGGCACGATCAATCCCGTGAAGGAAATCGTTCGCCTCGCCCACGCCGCCGGTGCGCTTGCCTACGTCGATGCCGTGCACTACGCGCCCCACGGCCTGATCGACGTGGCCGCGCTCGATTGCGATTTTCTGGTGTGCTCGACTTATAAATTCTTCGGCCCGCACATGGGCGTGCTCTTCGGCAAGCGCGATCACCTGCGCCGCCTGCGCCCGTACAAGGTGCGCCCCAACACGAACGCGGTTCCAAATTGCTGGGAGTGGGGCACCCTGAACCACGAGTGCATCGCCGGCATCACGGAGTGTGTAGAGTACATCGCTGGCCTCGGCCGCGCATTCGCGGGCAACGAAGAAGAATATGTGGGGACAGCCGCCCCCGGCTGTCCGTCGAGCGCAGCTCGACCGTCGCCATTGACGCGCCGCGCCGCCATCGAAGCCGCCTACGAAGCCATCCACGAATACGAGCGCGTCCTGCTGGAACGCGCCATCGCCAGCCTGAAGAAAATCCGCGGCTTGAAAATCTACGGCATCACCGACCCCGCGCGCTTCGACCAGCGTTGCGCCACGCTCGCCGTTAGAGTCGACGGTCACCCGCCGCTCGAACTCGCCACCAAACTCGGCGAACGCGGCATCTTCACCTGGGACGGCAACTACTACGCTCTGAATCTCACTGAGCAACTGGACGTAGAGAAATCCGGCGGCTTCCTGCGCATCGGCCTCGTGCACTACAACACCGTAGAAGAAGTAGACCGCCTGCTGGAAGCGCTAGGAGAGATCGCGGGAGATTAACCGCAGGCCAGGGGATAAGAGCGCCGTAGGCGCTCCCGAAAATAGCCCGCCACTTCAGTGGCGGGTCATCGGTGGTCAGATTGGAATCTCGCGCCCTAGGCACCACTGAAACCCCGGAGCGCCGGTTCAGCCGTCCCTCACGGGACGGGACGCTTCTTCGTCGATCCGACCCGGCGTTGAAACGCCGGGCTACTCTCAGGAGTCCCTTCGGGACTCTGACCTGTCTACGGTTTCGGAACCGGAGCTGCCCCTGACGCCGGAATTGCAGACTCCGACACGATCAGCATCTCGTAACCCTTGCCGTCCACTTTGAACTTCATCTTGTCTTTATTTAGCGTCAACTCGACGGGCGCATTCATGGGCAGAATCGCTTTGTGCGCTTCTTTCTCCTGGCGCACGTGGTATTCGGTCGTGTCGGTGCGAATGACATACTCCTGGCACATCTCTTCGACCGTTTTTTTCTTGCCCTTCTCCTGCGTGCCGCAGGCAACTGAATTCTCCGATACGATCGTCCCTGGCATTTCCTTGTCCGAGGGAAAGCCCGAGGCCGCCGCCGTCATGCCCAGCGCCACCGTCATCAGCAGCAGCAAACTTTTCTTCATATGTGCCTCCTGAAGTTCATCGTTTTGCGTCGGTGCCAACTCTATTTCACGGGCGTCATCCTGAGCGGAGCCGTTCTTCAGGCGTAGCGAAGGATCTCGCGCGGATCGTTTCTATTCTCAAACACGAAACCCGCATCACTACGCACGTCAGCCCGGGACGCATCCCGGGCTGGAGTTCGGAACTTGGTCGTGCGTGACAAGAACGCTCGAGCTACGGCGCCCGCCTTTAGGGCCAGCGCTTGGCCGTCTCTTCCCATCCGGCGGCGCGCACCGGCTGCGGCGGCGGAATGGTTGGCGCGGTCGGTACCGGAATTCGCGCCGTGGCCTGCGGTCCGTTTACCGCGGCCGGCAAAACCGATTTCGTCATCTCCGACATAGCTTCTTTTTCTTCGGATAGCAGCGGAGCCACCAGTCGCAGGGCTTCCACTTCTTTTTCTAGACGGGTCAATTCCATCTCTTTTTGCCGCAACACTTCGTACACATTCTTCATAAGCAAGCCACCTGCGTATTCGGATGGAGTAAGCAACGTTCTTCTCGAACTTTAGCAGAGTTGTTTCGGTTGTCAAGGAAATCGACAGTCTCAGAAGAAGCAGGATGTTGCAAGAAAGCGCACATTGGGAAGCCCCGGCAGAGATCCGCACCGGGAAGACTTGCAATAAAGTGCAACACTGGAAACGCTGCCAGAAGAACGGCGATCCCCCGCGGAACGGCTCGCCAACCCGCCTAACGCAGAATGAAGACAACCGCAACTAAGGCGGCGACTACAAGCAGCGCCCCGACAATATATTTATTCGACGCGAACCAGGACTGCCTGGGCGCAAGCCCGGCGCTCAGTACCAGCTCTGGTTCAGGAGCCGGCGAAACTTGTGGGGATCGTCCCGAGGCCGGTGCAGCAGTCGCGAGGTCCGCGGCGACGGGTCTCGCGTGAGATGGGGAAGCTGCGACCGCAGCCGGTTCCCGCGATAAGGATGATGACAGTAAGGATGATGAAGATGCCGGAGCCGTTCTCGCGGGCGCCGCTCCGGTAGCGGGTCCCGCCGAAGTGCCCGCGCTCATCGTGCCCGTGCCCATCGTATTGGTTCCCACCGCACTCGCGCTCACGTCGGCCGCACTTCGTGGAGCCATAGCCGGAGCCGCCGCGTGCGCGGTCGCAGCAAAGGCCCGCGTCTCTGGCGGAGAAACGCGAGGCGGTGCGGCTAATCCTGATAAAGTTCCCGACAAAGTTCCTGACGGAGTTCCGGGCAAAGTTCCTGGCAGCGGAGCCGCTGCTCCAGAAGCCGCGACCGGCTTAGCAGAACTCAAATTAGCCGCAGCCAGATTAGCCGGAGTCAGGCGAGCCGCAGTGCCCGCGCTCGAAGCCGCCGCAACGGTACTCTGCAGCACTGGATTCTTCTGCGGGATCGTCAGCTGCCCGCGCCACTTTTTCTCTTCACACTCCACACAAAGCACGCGACTCGCTGAAACCGGAAAGCCGCAGGCTTCGCACTTGCGCAGATTCCGCAACCCCATTGGAACGTGGCTCTGGTCAGGCTCCGAGGATTTCTCTACATTAGAGTTCACGCTCGCTGCCGACCACAGCAGAGGCTTCCTCGCGGGCGCGAGAGTCGACGCAACCGCTTCGAGCCCGTGCCGTGCAGTGAGTTCCGAAGCGACAGCTGGCGCGGGAGACAGCGCGTCTGGTTCGGCCGGCTGCGCGGCTGCGGGAGCGGCGCTGGCCTGAACTTCCCCGGCCACGACAGCCCGTATAATTTCCGGCACAACCGCCTCGATCGCGCTCCGGACTTCGCTCCGGAGATCGCTCCGGACATTACTCCCGACATCACTCAGTACGTCATTATTTGCGTCAGCCTGAACAATACTCGGGATGTTTTTGGGAACCGCCCCCAAGCCTTCGCCCGGCGCTGCCTCGGGAAGGTGCGCGAGCAGACTCTCAGCCTCTGTCACCACTTCCAGAACCGGTTCCTCCGCAATCTCGCGCAGGGCCGCGTCGGCGGCAGGTTCCGCATGCTTGAAGCGGTCCGGGGAAGCCGCGGCCGCATGCGCCAGCTTGACGGCAGTTTCCACCATCTCGCTCAGCCGCTGCAGCGCCGAGAGATCGCGCTCGCCAAAGGCATTCACCTTCCCCGAAAACAGCTCGAAGACGCCCAGCACTTCATCGTCGTGCACCACCGGCATCACCACTACCGATGCGATTCCCATCCGGCGGCAGACGTCGCGGTTCACGCGCACATCGCGCTCGGCATCGTCACAGCGCAGAATCTGGCGCCGGCGCACGCTCTCGCCGGAAAGCCCAAACTCCGACGAAAGCAGCGCGCCCAGCTCCGGAGCGTTGACCCCCGAACTGGCGCGGCACAGCATGTCGCTCTTTCCGATGCGGCGCAGCGCAATCGCCGCCCCGGTCGAGCCGGTGATGTATTGAGCGCGGTCGGCGAGCAACTGCAAAGTGGCGTCGAGATCGCGGTATGCCATCTCCGCCAGGGAATGACTACCATCCTGTGGGGAGCCGGCGTGGGCGGCCGCCAGAGCGGCGGAAAGGCTGGCCTGAGAAGTCCGAGTTGCGCTGCCCTCTTGCACTACCCCTCCGTGTTCGTCCCGTCTGTTTCGTGGCGCAAGCTGCAGTAATTCCAGCGCGGCGGGGAGGGCGCAGTCCGATCACCGCGGACTCATCACAGTATGTAAAGAAGCGGTTGCTTCGAGTCTCCCTCGCCGCGACCCGAGTGTCAAGAACTTGCCCACACGGAAGTACCATGAACAAAACTGCGGCAATCCAAATCGGGCGTCCCCGTCCCGCCCATGTTTAACGTCCCCCGTCGCCAAACCAACTCACCTAGGGGCGGACGCTCCCGTGCGCCCAGCAGCGCCCAATATCCTGGGGCGGAACGGTTTCGAACTACATCTTTCGAAGGGCTCAGGCAGGAGCGTCTCAGGAAGAACGAGAACACACGCCGAAACATGCAAAGAAGCAGGCAGCAGGGGTCAGCCTGTTGTGGAACTCATGGATCCCGCAATCCGCGGTCGTTGCAGTGATTGCTGAGTGCTCCAGGTTTATGCAGTTTCCGAATTCAGATCGCGGGATCGGTCAACCCGCTCAGGGGATTCGGTTCGTCCGGTTGGACTCGAACCACAACTCGCAGGTTCAACAGCATCTCAATCCAAATCCGAACGCCGACCACAATCGCCATGCGCAACGGATGCGTCCGCCAATAGCCCCGGTAGGCTCGGGCCACGTCAACGCGGTCGGTAATGATTTCGGCCGTTCCAGAAATCGCGGGACCATCACTGCTTCCCACGTAACAAATAACCCGCGGATTCCGGCGCGCCCGCTTTACTTTGTATGAACTCGCCGGAGTGAGGAATTCGATTTGTCCGCCATTCACTAGCAGCCACACCTGTATTTTCTTCAGCTCGCCGGATGCCTTGTAGGATCCGAACCACTGGGTGTGTCGTCCGAGGGCGTGTTGCAGTTCTGGAGTCACAGGTCTCTTGGCCTCTGGTTGCCAGATGATGGACCCATCCGCGGGAAGAAAAATGGTCAATTTTGTACAGGAGACCGAATAGTCGTTGGGAAGCGCGGCAGGTTTATTCTCTCCCCGTAATGTAAGAAATCCATCCTCGACGCGGACTACCTGAACGGAGGCGCAATACGGTCACGGTCTCTCAACTCAGCCAGGACGAGATGTATGCCGAGGCAAGTTCGCTGCATGGTGCGGCGATGCAGCGGCTAATCCGTGGCTACGAGGCCGATCCTGATAAGCAAAAGGATCTGCTTCAGGAGATACACATCCAGTTATGGAAAAGCTTCGGATCGTTTGATGGCCGCTGCAGTCTGCGAACCTGGGTTTATCGCATTGCGCACAACGTCGGCGCATCGCACGTGGTACGCAGTCGCCGGTTGAGTTCCCGGCTAACCGACCTGGAAGCGCTGGAAGCCGAAATCCCCGGGATTGACGAGGAGCAGGTCGATCGCCAGCTGTCGGCGGCAAGAATCTTCGATCTCATTCGCCGGCTGAAACCGATGGACCGCCAAAACATCATGCTTTACCTCGAAGGCGAGGAAGCGGGACCGATCGCCGACGTGACCGGTCTCTCTCCAGCCAACGTCGCCACCAAAATACATCGAATCAAAAAAACACTGAAACAGAAATACCTGGCAGGAGGAGCAAATGCGCGAGCCTGACCCGTCGGAATCTGAGACGCCGCAAACTGTCTGGAAAAAGCGGGGAGAAGAGGAAGAGGAGCAGAGGACGATGCAAGTTCGACTAACGCCCGACCAATTGTGCGCCATGGCACGCTCGCGAGAAAAACTTAGTGCCCGCGTGCGCTCAGCCAGCCTGGTTGTTATCGCGGCCATTGCCGCGGGTCTCCTCTACGACTTGTACAGAATTGACCAGCCCTGGATCAGGGTCGGAGTGGCATGGACGCTGTGCATAGTTGTTTACGTCTTCGGGGCTGCGTTCGAAAACAGACCCCACCCTGACGCTAGCGAGCCGTGCACTCGTTTTCTGGAAAGAGAGCATGAAGAGAGAATGCGTCATTATCTTCGGATCCGAAATCGCTTGTTCCTGCTCATTCCGGCGATACTGGCGTGCTGGTATGGCCGCGCACTCACGATAATCAAAAACTCATCTGCCTCTGGCTCCGCGCCCTCGTGGCTATTTCTGACGGCCGCAATCGCTTTGGTTCTGGTGTGGCTAGCCTTCGGGAAAGCAGCCCAAAAAGCAGCCAGCGACCGCGACGAAATTCGCCGCAGTGCTGGCTACTAATTCCTTGCGCGGTGGCACGAGAAGACGGAAGTAACTCCGCCTCCTCGCGCCCAACCAACGCAGAATGCCTTTTACGCCGTCACGAGTTCGTGCTGCTTCAGGGTCGAGGTGACAACGTCAAAGGTGTGAACCTGGGGCGTTCCCTCGATAAACCTTGCCAGAGTCTTCAACACTTGCGGATAGGTGCTGGTGTTGTAGTTCTCGGCATCTTTCTTGTTGTCCCACAGACTGATCGCGGTCACATCAACTCCGCCGGGACCGGCAAGAGTGATTTCGTCCTTAAAGCCATTCTGCTTACGAAGTAAAGGCAGGACGTCTTTTTCAAAAGCTCGCGTGTAATCAGACAACATATTCGACTTCAGATGGAAAGACACATTGCGTGCAAACATATAGTCAACCTCCTAAGGGTTGTAGTCGCTAAGAGGAAAGAACTTCAGATGGCTGACTTAGTTTCAGGAAACCTGAAAGAGGAGAGGAATGCTCGCTCGGTTTAACTTGGTGCATTTACGTGGCCCTCTCTCTCGACGCGCAACTTGTTGTTTGCAAAGCAGATTCGATGCGGGGGAGTCTGGACCATCGTGTACCTTTGGCGGAAAGAGGGCAAAAACGGCAAATCCTGCTGCAAAGGGTGACTGCTGAAGTCTTACTGGGTCCGCCGCCGCAGCGCCGACTGCGCCAGCCGGTTCGCTTCCACGTTACTTTCCCGCGGCACGTGTGAGATGGAGAACTTCAGCGATCGCGCCAGCTTGCGGCAGGTCCAGTGCAGGGAATAGAGGCGCGGGCTGCGGCAGGTATACTCGCCCGTCATCTGGCGCACCACCACCTGCGAATCCGAATAAACGTGGAGTTTGCGCGCCTGCATCGAGACCGCGCATTGCAGCGCTTCCATGAGGGCGGCGTATTCGGCGACGTTGTTGTCCTGGTGCCCGATCGATTTCGCGATGCGGATCGGCCCGCTTTCGCCGCCGTTGATGACCACTCCAATGCCCGACGGCCCGGGATTCCCCAGGCAACCGCCGTCCACGTAGGCCACCAGTTCTGACATCACGTCGATTTTTTCGCCGGGATATTCTCCGTCGCGCGCCTTCCCGCGCCGAAAAAGTTCCCTCTCTGCAAGATGCGCCGATCGGCGCGCGCCGTCAAGACGATTATTTGGTTCTCTTTCAATCTTTTGGCCGATGCACACCGCCTGTGAAACATTTGTGCAAAACGCGGAATAACTCTCTACGCCTGTGAATAACTATCCGCGACACAACCATTTACGTTTTTCGTTATGCACAGCATTTGAAATTGCGATTGCACCAATACTTTGCGTTGACTTTTATGAGCACTCTGTTAAGGTTGCTCCCGTCGACGGTCGAAAGGGGCGGCACAATAATACTGAGCCGACCCGAAGTAGACTGGGTGATCAGCCGGGCGGGGCGACCCGCAAGGCGACCGGACCTGAAAAAACCGACGGCTCTGCGAGGGGCAGTTGGGGTTCGGAACTGTGAAAGCAGTGATCGCATCAAGGGGTCGTGACGGTACATGCCTCCACGCTGTTAGCTCCCTCGCAGGAGCAAGCGGCTAGAGCATAACCAATGTCACGGCCCTTTCAATTTTTTCCCCACCTATTTTCGTCCACTCCACCCTTGGCGTGAGAAACTCCGGTCCCTCCCCAACCCCGACAAAAATGTTTTCCGCCCAGCAAGAACCCAGCGAGCCGCCGCAGTTGAGTTCCGGTTTCTGTAACAGTAATCAAAAAAACCAGACGGGCGGTACCGCAGTAGTAGCTTTGGCTGGTCAGCTGCCGTCGCTGGGTAACGGCGCTAACGGTCAACAGGCCCCGCTTGGTGAGCGATGTTCAAGGAGGGCAAGATGGAAAGATCTAAGTGGTACCTAGCATTTTTGCTGTTGTTTGTCGCTGCGGCTTCCGGCCAGCGCCCCTCTGGCCAGAGCTCCGCAAAGCCGGCGATCCAAGGCTGCGCGGCCATCTATTTGTACAACGGGCCCTATCAGTGCTCGAATGGTTCGTCGTGCGGCAGTTACTACCACCTCAAGGAGAGGACTGCGATATCGACAACGAGGGAATGCGCTTCGTGCTCGTGCCGACATCCTTCTGCTGTGACAAGTACCATATCCCTTTGCCCACTGATCCATGCCTGTTCACCGAAATGAGAGACCCGCATGTCAGATCGCGCCTCCTCGAACTCGCCGAGGAGAACGATATCCTGGTCCCGACCTGCAGCGGCGCCTACGTCCCGGCGAGAATCGCCTTCCGTGAGCAGAAGGGAAAGGGCAATGACGGCATGTAGAGGCATCAGCCGCACGCTACTCCCCCTTTCCCTCGCCATCTTTTGTCTTGGGCAGGATGTTCCGCAAGTTCCCGACAGAACCGCCAAAAAGCCCGAAGAGATTTCGCTCACTGAGATCTCCACCGTCGAGGTGCCTTCCTTGCCTGCGGAGAGCATAGGGGCACCTTTAATGTGCGATCCGGACGGCGGGATACTCTTCCGGCTCGCAACGCCAGAAGCAGGTCCTGAAGACCCTGTATCCGTTTCGAAGGATGGAAAGACCGTCGTTCGGTTTGGCAGGGACAAGGTCAATGACATCCCCCGGCCTGCCCTGCACAGCGCTTTTCTCGCCGGGTCGAGCGTGTACATCATAACGAGGGGGAGCGCGCCTCTGGGCTATGAGACGAAATGGCATACGCCGACCGGGGAAGTGAGCGAGCAGCCAGCTTCAAAGTCTGGAACGTTTATTGCGCACTTCGAACGTAACGGAAACTACGCCGGTGCCGTCTCCCTCGACCTGCCTTTCAGGCCGCTGCAGCTTGGCGTGTTTGAGAATGGTGATTTCCTGATCGCGGGCGCAGATCCATCGAGCGGCGAGCCCCGTGTGGCCATCGTTGCTTCCAATGGGCAGCTCCGCCGCTTCCTCGAACTGAAGGGAGATATCCATGCGCAGCAGGAGTCTGAGACGCCCGAAAGAGAGAAGGACCCGACCGCGCTACCGCGTTTTCGCCCGGCGCCCGGCCGCCCCCCCCCAGTCTTTCGTGACGGAAACCCTCCTTGGTGTTGTTTCCACGTCTCAGATTGCAAAAGATGGCCCGAACCTTCTCCTATTCCGTCCAATGAACGGCCCCGTGTTCTCGATTTCTCCATCCGGCGAAGTGACTGTTCACAAGCTGAAGCTAGACGGCCAGTACAGGTTGTACGCTATCAAACCAATCCGAGATTCATGGATTGTGGAACTCCTGCACGGGGTTCCTGGCAGCGTCGCCCAGGAACTCTCTACTTATGCCTTTGATCCAGCAAGCGGCGCCCCGCTACGAGAGTACTTCTTCCCGGCAGACCTCGGCTGGGGGTTGGCCTGTGCCGATGGCGACGAATTCACCTTCGTCATGGCCGACGTAAAGACCAATACTCTTAAACTGATTGAACTCGCTCCAGTGGTAAGACCAAAGTAGAGCACGAGGAATCCGGGGCTGGGCCCTTTCAATTTTTCTCGCCACTCTCTCCGATTCCTCCCAAAACTCTCTTCCAGCTCCAACTTTGTAGGATTGATCCCGCAGCAAAGGTCCGCGGCCCAAACCTGCGCCCCGAATTCCCGCCGCAGAAAGATTGACGACGATGCCCGCCCACAGCCCAGGTCCAACACTCTCATGCCCGGACGCAACTCCATCGCGGACGTAAACCACTCGGTCAGCCACAGCGCATTGGCTCCCCCGCTGGCGCTGGCCAGAACCCACTCGGGCTGGTATTGCGAAGAGCGCGGGAAGCGCTCAGAAACCAGCCGCCGCTCTGAGTTCACGTCAATCCCCCTTGCCGAACTCGCAATAAAAAACCTCCGCCACCTTTGCAGGCAGCGGAGGTCTCTTCCCTAACGATGCTACTTCGCTTTCGGAGCGGCGAAGGAATCCGCGAACGCTTTCGCATTCGGAACTCCCACACCGGTTACGTTGTCCCATCCCGTCTTGGTTTGAAGCGCGGCCGGGGTCCCGCAAGGCGTGATCCCGAATCCCACAATCGTCGTGCAATCCGTGCCGAAGGAGTAGACCAACTCCGTACCCTCCTCCCAGGGATAGTCCCAGATCGCGCTGTAGAAGTTAGTCGGCGTCGATCCGCCCATCACGTCACTCGCCGTGTAGGTATTGGTAAGCGTGGTCGACTCCTTGATGGAGGCGGTCACGTCATACTTGTTGTTGATCGGAACGATGTCGTAAATCGTTCCCGCGGGCATCGAATACAGGTACGGCGCAGCCTGCCCCAACGGCACTCCGGCTTCCTGGTTGGCGATCGCCCACAAGGCCGAGAACATGGGAGCGGCCACGCTGGTTCCTCCCACCGTTTGCCAGACCTGCGATGGAACCTGGTCCGGGATGGTGATGAGGATTGCGACTCCGGCGATCGGATCGGCCAGCCAGGCAACATCGGGCACCTGGCGAACCTTGCCGGGAAGCGCCTTCTGGTACCACGGTTTTGCGTAACCGGCCAGACAATCGCCGTTGGAGTCCTGGGTCGCGCAGTTGCTGGGACCGCCTCCCGCGCCGCCGTAAAATCCGAAGGCCTCCGGCGGATCGAGGACGATATACCCATCCGTCAGCAGGGTTTCGTTGTTGCCCCAACCCGCCTGCCACGCAATCGAGTTGTTGCTGTTCAGCGACAGAGTGACCCCGCCGACCGCCGTCGCCCACGGAGAATCCGCCGGAGCGCTGATCGTGGCCGGAATTCCGAACACGGTAAAGTCGCCGTCGTCTCCGGTGGAGAAATTGGTCGAAATCCCGGAGACCGCCGCGATCTCCGAAATCAGGTTCTCGTTCGCCAGTTCCGATGCCGGCGTCAGCGATTCCACTGAACCGTAGCTGCCGGAAATGACCGTGCCCAGGCCGTAATTCACGGCCGTATACTCGGCCTCGTTCACGTCGAGAAAGCTGGCCGACGGCGGAACGATCAGGTTGATGTTGGCGCCCGGCGCGACTGCGTGAGCCCACTCCACATCCAGGTTGATTTCAACCTGGTCGGCGGACTCGCAGGTGCTCTGCGTCGGGGTATAGATGATTTGAAAGTTCGACGAAGTCAGAGCCGGCAGCCCGAACTGCTTCGAGAAGGCATTCGCGTCTGCGGCGATGGTCAGAGACCCGCACCAGTCGAGGATCGCGATCGTCTGTCCCGTGCCGTCATTACCTTCCTTGTAGAGACCCGTAAGGTTATACGCGGTCTGAATCGCCGGCGGCGTGTAGGCGCAACCGTTGCTGGTAACCGTCTGCAGATTTAGGTGCTTGCCGGTGTAGGTCCCGATCGGAAAGGAGCCGTCGTTGTTGCTCGAAAGCACGTCGGTCACCGGGCCGTTGAAGCAGACCGAGGAGAAAAGGTTTGCCGTCGGAGTCGCTGCCGTGACTGCAGGTGTAACCGACGCCGCTGCGCTGGCACCGTTGGTAGTCATTTTCGGCGCAGAGGGCCGCAGCATAAAGGGATGCTCGTATTCGCCCGAATCCAGTCCGGAGACAGTCGAAACCAGCGCCGCCGCATCGCCCTCTACGTAAGGATCGCTAGCGTTGGCCCGGATCACTTTATCTCGTACCTGATAGTTGTTGAGCTGAACGTGGAATGCCGTCTCCACGTCGCGCACGGCGCCCCGGGCGCGCACGAAGAAGTTATCCGGTCCCACCCGGACGACCTTCAGATTTTGCGACTCCATGAATTTCTGTACCGTCGCCACTTCGGCGGCGCTCGGCGCAATCAGCTTCGAGATCTCGGCGCGGTTCAGAAAATGCCGGTAGCTGGGCGAGTTGCGGTCATAAAGCTCCTTGGCGATGGCATCGAGCTGGCTGCGATTGTGCGGCTTCAGCCAGATGGTCACCTCGATGGTCTTCGCCGGATCTTCCGGCCCAAGGTTCTTTGCCGTCTTTACGTAATTCGGCGTGTTGTGCGCTACGAAACTACCGGCAAAGGCCGGCAGGGCCAGGCAAGCGATCAACGCGACAATCACCAGGCACAATGCTGGAGTTGTTGAGCGAGTGGTTGGAACTGCGGGGAATCCCACTTCTTCTTTCATTTGCATCCCTCCTTGGGGAGCGAGCTGGAAACGGTGAAAAACAGGTAAGTGTCGCAGGGGGAAACTCGGAGTGCAGCGTCTCCAGTCGAACCCGGCAAGGGACGCGGCAATCCAAGGTTTCAGCGTTGGCGAATCGGCGCCATGTTAGCGGGTTTGCCGTCCCTTAGCAAGGACGGGACAAATCATTTTTTTCTATCCCCTTGATCCGGCATCGGGATCCCTTACGGCGATTGTTGCGGCGGCAGCCGGGGGTTCTCGAATCTCGACGGCGCCAGGGAAACTCATTTCCTGACATCTCGTTCCAATTTAGTAACTGCTGCGACCCTTAGAAAATCGTTTTACTAAATCGGACCTTCCTGTGGGATAATTCCTCCCCGTAACCTTCCGTGCCGGCGTTCGCGTCGCCACGGACACTCCACTGAGATCAACGAAGGCGAAAACCTCATGGCGAAGAACCCCCTGACCCGTCGTCAATTCATTCACTTCGGCACCGGCGCCATCGCCGCCACCACGGCCGCGACAGTCGTCCTTCAACCTAAGCTTCTTTCCGCCGCGCCGCGCCCCGGCACTCCGCTTTCTCCCGCGCGTCCGGTTGCCCCCAGCGACACCGTGCGCTTTGCCTCCATCGGCACCGGCGTTCGCGGATGCGAACTGCTCCACGCCACCACTCTGGTGGCGGGCGTGAAGTGCGTCGCCGCCTGCGACCTTTACGACAGCCGCCACACCGCCGCGCGCGAAGCCGTCGGCGATCCCAGCATCGATGTCACCCGCGAGTATCGCGCCATCCTCGACCGCAAAGACATCGACGCCGTAATCATCGCCGTCACCGATCACCAGCACCGCCACATCTTCGAAGACGCCTGCGCCGCCGGCAAAGACGTCTACTGCGAAAAGCCCATGTCGCACACCGTCGAAGACGGATTCTCCATGATCGAGGCCGCTCATAAGAACAATCGCATCATCCAGATCGGCAGCCAGCGCGTCAGCTCCGTGCTCTATGCCAAGGCCAAAGAGATTTACGACTCCGGCAAGCTGGGCGAGGTCTACTCCATCAATGCCTACTGGGATCGCAACTCCCCCAGCGGTGCGTGGGTCTATCCCATTCCGCCCGACGCCAGCGAAAAAACTATCGACTGGAACACATTCCTCGGCAGCGCTCCCAAGCGCCCCTTCGATCCCGTGCGCTTTTTCCGTTGGCGCTGCTTTACCGATTATGGCGAAGGACTCGCCGGCGACCTCTTCGTCCACCTGATTTCTGGCATCCACTACATCACGGGCACCAACACAGTCGCCGAGCGCGCGCAATCTTCCGGCGGTCTTTACCACTTCAAAGATGGCCGCGAGTATCCCGACCTGATCGAAACTCTTTACGACTACCCGAACTTCAAAGTCACCCTGCGCTGCAATCTCAACAACGATGGCGGAGAGTTCATCGGCTTCTACGGCACCAAGGGCACGATGATCATCCACAACTCGTCGCTGAGTTATGCGCCGCAGGATACGCGTCCCCAGCCTGAAGGCTATTCCACCAACGGATGGCCCAAGGAGCTGCGCGACCAATATATGAAGCAATGGGAAGCCGATCATCCGCCGACGGGCGTGCTGGCCGCGAAGCTTGAGGAAGACGAAGAGTCCTACACGTCGCCGCCGGGATACAACGACACCGCCGATCACCAGGCCAACTTCTTCAACGCCGTTCGCAGCCGCAAGCCGGTCACCGAAAACGAAATCTTCGGCAACAACGCCGCCATCGGCTGCCACCTGTCAAACTTCGCCTACTTCAACAAAGACGTAGCCATCTGGGACCCGAACACCAAAAAGATCGTAAAGGGATAAACAACCCTGGAAGTGAGCAAGAGGGTGCCCCGTCCCTAGTCTCTGCGCACTATGCAGAGACTAGGGCGGGGCCTTTGACTTTGAAGGCAAGAGAAGCTGACGTTGCGCAAGCAGCACCAGCGCAGGGCAGCACCGTGGAAGAGCGGCGCTTCAGCGCCGCGTAAAGCTCTCGAAAATCAACCGGGGCTTCAGCCCCTCGCCACCTATCTACCAACCGATGTATCCTGTCCTTCGATGAGGTGCGCGATGTCTTTCCCCGCCCGCCGCGGCTTGGCGTTGCTCGTATTATCCTGCGGGTTGTTGTCGGCTCAATCCGATCCCCAAAAGACCGAAGCCGTCCCATCCGATACCCCGACCTTCCGCGCCACGGTCCGCCGCGTCATCGTCGACGTAGTCGTCCGCGATTCCAATAACCAGCCTGTGCGCGGACTCACCGCCAAAGACTTTGTAGTGGCCGAAGACGGACGTCCGCAGAACATTCTTTCCTTCGACGTGCACAATTTCGATTCGCCTTCGCTCTCTCTTCCGCCCAACGCGCCTCATCTCGCCACCAACAATTTCGTGAATATTCCGCCCATCCCCGAACGCGGCCCGCTCTACCTGATCCTCTACGACATGGTCGACACAGAAATCGACGACCAGCTGGACGCGCGACGGCAGATCATGAAGTTCATCAAGAACAAGCCCGACGGCACCCGCTTCGCCGTCTTCGTGCGCTCCGACGGCCTCTACCTGGTGCAGGGATTTACCGCCGACAAGGATCTTCTATATTCCGTTCTGGATCCCGCAAACCCCAAGTCGCACGTCCCCCGCGTTTTCATGATGGGACGCAATCTGGGCTACGGCGATCCCGCTTCCATGATGAACGTGCTCACCCAGGTAACCGAATTCATGGAAGGCGTGCCCGGCCACAAAAACCTGATCTGGCTGGCCGGAACTTTTCCCCTGGCCCTGGTTCCGCGCAAGGAAGACCCGCGCGAATACGAAGATCAGATTATTGCCGAGATCAACGTGCTGACTCGCGCGCAGGTTGCGGTCTATCCCATCAATGTGAGCGGCGTGCCGGTCAATCCCCCGGGCGCGTTGACGGGAGCGCGCGTTCACGGCGGGAACGCCAATGGCCAGGTGGCCACCGGCGGCCCGATCCAGGGACCCGGCGGTCCCGGCATCAACAGTGCCAGTCCCGGCGTCGGCCAAAGTCTCGATACCACCGGAGTGCTGCAAGCCATCCAGAGTGAAGGCTCGGGCGACTCGGCGATCACCGACTACGACATTCAGAAAAGCATCGCCGAGGCCACCGGCGGTCACGCGTTTTACAACACCAACGATCTCACCGCCTCGCTCAACGAAGCCACCGACATTGGCGGCAACTTCTATTCGCTGAGCTACTCGCCCACCAACGTGAAAGACGACGGAGGCCGCCGCAGCATTCGAGTGAAGCTCATCCAGCCGCAGTCGGGCTATAAACTCTCCTATCGCCGTTTCTATTTCACGACCGCGCTTCGGCCCGAGGTGCAAGTCGCCAGCGCCGACACGACTTCAGGTGCAGGGACGTCTCCCGTCGATCCAAACGACATGCTCCAGCCCAACATGAAACACGGCGCGCCCATGATTCATGATCTTCTCTTCGCCGCCCACGTCCACGTCGAAGGCGGTCCGGTTCGAGCCAGCGCCGAGCAGATGGCGCAACTGGCCAACCAACCGGCATATGCCAGCACGCGCCACAAGGACAAGGACAAAGATAAAGACAAGCCGCTCGCTCCCATCGACCTGCAGCGCTATGCCATCGACTACCGCGTCACTGATCCCGCGCTCAAATCGCCGTCCGCCCCGCCCGCATCCTTCGAGTGCGCAGCGGCCGCCTTCGACGCCGAAAGCAGCATGCTCAACGGCGTGGTCAACAACGCCGTCGGCGATACGAAGTCGCAACAAGAATCCAGCAAGACCGGCGTCTTCCGCGTCCGCCAGGAACTCGACGTTCCCGTAAACGCAACCTGGATCCGGATCGGCGTGCGCGACAAACTCACCAACCGCGTCGGCACCCTGGAATTGCAGCTCCCGCTAGCCCCCGAGCCACCACCTCCAGCAGTAACCTCAGCCCGCTAGGCCGAAGCCGCGAGTGTGGGCAGCACCGTAACCGCGACCGCCGCTGCGCCTGGCAGGTTGGGGGATTAGCAGCGGAGAATGCGCGGCGGTCCTGTCTCTCTATTTGACCGGCCGCGAACCCGTGATGAGAATATCCACGAGTCTCCTCGCGCTTTGCTGCCAGTCCGGGCCTGACGCCACATGGGAGACTCCGATCAGCGCCCGAAGTAGATCGAATGGTTCCAGATCTTTGCGAATATCGCGGCTCTTGATAGCGCGCTTCACCAACGAATCAATCGCTCCCTGGATCTGACTGCGCGAGCCTTCAAACAGCTTCGAAGGCCCACCAACCACCGAGTTCAGTGCCGGCGCGATGATCTGCTTGGTCGCGATGTAATCCACGAACAGGAGCATCCAGGCTCGCAACGCTTCAACCGGGGGCATGGCCTCGGAGAATTTCCGCTCGGCCGCCGCCAGCTTTTCTACTTCAGTCCGATAGACCGCTTCGATCAGCGCGTCTCGCGTCGGAAAGTGGCGATACAAAGTTCCCGCTCCAACCCCCGCCTCTTTGGCGATGTCATCGAGGCTGGCGTTCGCGCCGGAGCGGGTGAACGCCTCCTTCGCGACCTCCAGAATGCGCTCGCGGTTGCGCTGCGCGTCGGTCCGCGGTTTTCGGTGCACGATTTTCTGACTCTTGGTAGCCATATTAAAAAAGTTGCAACCGGAGGCACTCTCCGGTTATCTTATCTACAGATTCGGAGACACTCTCCGTTTTAGCCGGAACCCGGCGGCCTGTCAATAGCGCTCCGCGGTTTCGCCCTTCGAGAGGTGAGAAATATGAATTCACTCGCTCGTTCTAAATCATCAAACAATTCTAGTTATCCTTGCGCCGACCTCGTCACGATGGCGGAGCGGGAATTGTCCGCATTCTTCAACGCCGTCACCCGGCTATTCGGGTCAGAGCAGGCGCAAATCTCAGCCGAAGACTGGCTGCAGGAGCTAATCGAGATCGACGCTCTGCCTGCTTCAAACCGCGAATGGCGATTGATTACCGCGAAGGCTTCAACCCGGCTCCCAAGTCGAGAGAGCGCTTCGAGCCCATCCCTGTCGGCCGAATTCACAAATGCGTAGGAGGAAGAGAATATGCGTATCTTTGTTACAGGAGCCACAGGCTTTATCGGTACCGCAATCGTTCGAGAATTGATTGACGCTGGCCATCAGGTGCTCGGCCTCACGCGCTCAGATGCGGGCGCCAAGTCCCTCGCCGCGGCCGGTGCCGGCGTACATCGCGGTTCGCTCGAAGATCTCGAGAGCCTTCGCAGCGGCGCAGCGGCAGCCGACGGAGTGATCCACACCGCTTTTACTCACGATTTCAACAACTACGGGCCGGCTGCGGAAGCGGATCGCCGCGCCATCGAGACGCTCGGCGAAGCGCTCGCCGGCTCCGCTCGCCCGTTGATCGTCACCTCCGGCACCTTGCTCGCTCAACGCCAAGGGCCGCTCGCCACAGAAGACGATACGCCGAATCCTAGCTTCCCCCGCAAGTCGGAGGACGCGGCGCTTGCGCTGGCCGCGCGCGGAGTTCACGCATCCGTGCTCCGTCTTCCGCCATCGGTCCACGGCAAGGGCGATCACGGCTTTGTACCCCGCCTGATCGGCATCGCGCGTGAAAAAGGCGTTTCCGCGTATATCGGCGACGGCCTCAACCGCTGGCCCGCCGTGCATCGACTGGATGCCGCTCATCTCTACCGGCTCGCGCTCGAGAAGAGTTCTCTCGGCGCCCGGTATCACGGCGTGGGCGATGAGGGCATACCGACTCGAGAGATTGCTGAAATCATCGGCCGGCAATTGCATGTGCCGGTCGTCGGCAAATCTCGCGAGGAAGCTGCCGATCATTTTGGCTGGATCGCTCACTTCTTTGGTATCGACAGCCCCGCATCCAGCGCGCTGACCCGGGAACGGCTCGGATGGCGGCCGGTTCAGCCTGGGCTCATTGCCGATTTGAACGCGGAACACTATTTCGAACACACCGCGGACGCCGTCCCTGTGCACGGCTAGAGTGCGGCTCGAACGACAATGTGGGGACAGCCGCCCTCGGCTGTCCGGTCGAGCGAGGCTCGACGAGTTTTCTTAGCCACCGGGCACAAAATTGAGCTGCGCCTGACCAACAGCCGAGGGCGAACCGTCAAATCGGACTTACAAGGAGCAGGAAATGGCAAACATAATGGAAGCAACCTCATTCGGAGCAACGTCGACCACAGAGGACGTTTTGTCCGGAGTGAATCTGAAGGGCAAACGGATTCTGGTAACGGGAGTTTCAGCTGGCCTCGGCGTGGAAACCGCGCGTTCCCTGGCCGCGCATGGCGCTCAGGTCGTAGGCGCGGCGCGGGATTTGAACAAGGCCCAAGCTGCAACGGAGCAGGTGCGAAACGCCGCCGCGGCCAATGGCGGAAGTTTGGAACTGATCGAACTCGATCTGGCCAGCCTGAAAAGCGTGCGTGCCTGCGCCGACCGCTTGCTCACGAAAGGCGAACCGTTCGACGTAGTCATCGCCAACGCCGGAGTGATGGCCACGCCGTTCGGCCACACCGCCGACGGCTTCGAAACCCAGTTCGGCACGAATCACCTCGGACACTTTGTCCTGGTCAATCGGATTGCGTCGCTCATTCGTACCGGAGGACGGCTGATCAACCTATCCTCCGCGGGTCACCGCTACGCGAATGTGGATCTCGAGGATCCCAACTTTAAACGCACGCCTTATGACCCGATGGTTGCTTACGGCAGGTCCAAAACCGCGAACATCCTCTTCGCCGTTGCGTTCGACAAACGGCATCGTGGCCGCGGCGTACGCGCGGCGGCTGTGCACCCAGGTGGTATTCAGACCGAACTGGGTCGTTACCAGGATCCAAGCCGCACAACAAAGATGATTGACCAGATAAATCAGCAGCGTGCAGCTCAAGGCAAAGGCCCCTTCCAGTGGAAGACGGTTCCCCAAGGAGCCGCAACTTCAGTGTGGGCGGCTGTCGTTGCTTCCGCTGCCGAAATCGGCGGTCAATACTGCGAGGACTGCCACGTGAGCCATATCGTGCCAGACGATCTGCCCGTGGGCGTAAACGAAAGCGTGCGAGGGTATGCGCTCGATTCAAACGCTGCCGAAGCGCTCTGGAAGAAAAGCGAAGAAATGGTGGGAGAGTCTTTCTTGCTTTCCGCGTTATAAATACGAACAATGAAACAGTTCGAGGAGGAACGTCATGATTGCGCAAACTAATCTTGCCGGAAGCTTCGCCCTGCCCGGCAATTCGATGACTTTAAACCGCATGGGCTACGGGGCCATGCAACTGGCTGGCCCCGGCGTCTGGGGACCGCCGAAGGATGTTGATAACGCCATTGCCGTTCTGCGAGAGGCGGTAGAGTCGGGCGTGAACCATATCGACACCAGCGACTACTACGGACCTCACGTGACCAATCAGATTATCAAGCAGGCGCTCCATCCTTATCGCAAGGATCTCGTGATCGTGACCAAAGTGGGCGCTCGTCGAGCTCCAGACAAGTCCTGGCCTCACGCCCTTTCCCGCCAGGAGCTGGTGGATGCCGTTCATGACAACCTGAGAAATCTTGGCCTCGATCATCTCGACGTCGTCAATCTTCGGGTCGGTGGAATCACGGAACCAGGGCAGGGATCCATTGAAGACCCTTTGACCGTGCTCGCCGAACTCAAACGCCAGGGACTGATCCGGCATCTCGGTCTCAGCAACATTACCCCCAGGCAGTTAGCTGAGGCTCGAACCATCGCAGAGATAGTTTGCGTGCAGAACTTTTACAACGTGGCGCAGAGGAGCGACGACCCTTTCATCGATGACCTGGCCGAGCAAGGTATAGCGTATGTTCCGTTTTTCCCGCTGGGAGGTTTCACTCCATTACAGTCGTCGGCGCTTGACGCCGTTGCTGCGCGCCTCGGTGCCACGCCCATGCAGGTCGCGCTGGCCTGGCTTCTCCAGCGCTCGCCCAATATTCTGCTGATTCCTGGCACATCCTCCCTCAAGCATCTTCGCGAGAATCTTCAGTCGTCGACGCTTCAAATTCCTCTTGAAGCGATTGCAGATCTCGACGCAATCGGCGGACATGCAGGGAAGACCGACAATGGGAGGCTCAAATCGTAAGGCAGGATAACAAGCCCCGCTCTAGCTCATCTGAATGGGCCGGGCTCCTGCGAAAAGGGCGCCAACGATTCGCGCACAGGCTTCGACGAACTCCTGTTCTGCCTTGGTGAACGTGTTCGCGAAATAGCTCTCGATGTCGAGCTCCGCTACGAGCTTCTTCGCGGCGAAGATGGGGACGACGATTTCGCTGACCACGGTGGATGAGCCTGCCAGGTACCGAGGATCCTTGGAGACGTCATTCACCACCACGGTCTGCCCGGTCTTGGCTGCCGCGCCGCAAAGTCCTTTATTGAGCGGAATCCGCGCATGGGGAGTGAAGCTGCCTCGGAAGGGTCCGACCAGAAGTATGCCGGCGTCCGCCGGATCGACGAGATAGAAACCGACCCAGTTGTAGCGAGTCATCTTCTCGTGCAGGCGCTCGGCGATGCGGGTCATAACGGAAGTGGCCGTAGTAGCCGTAGCGGCAAATTCGCGAAACTCCCGGAGCAGCTGCTCGTGCAGGGGAAGCACCGTCCAGACCTCCTGGCGCTAGCATCCTATCACTAAGAGCTCGGACGAAATCAGTTGGAAAGCTAGCGAAGGGTGCCCCATCCTTAGCTGCGTTCTTTGCGGCTAGGGTGGGGATTTTGATTTCGTGTGTACTCAGATTTCCCTGAAAGGTTCGGCCCGAGAATTTCGCCCAACGAATCACGAAGATTGTTTTTTCTTCCGAGCATAAAACCCCCGCGCCTTCGCCCGATTCCCGCAACGCGTCATGTCGCACCAGCGCCGGTGATGATTCTTGCTGGTATCGAGAAAAAACCATTCGCACGTTTTCGACGCGCAGGCGCGGACGAAAGGCAGTTGCTCCGAAGCCAGCAGCTCACCCGCCGCGCGCGCGATCGGCCACAGCACGCGATCAAAACTTCCCAGTTCGTCAAACTTCCACTCGAAGCGCCCATTCACCTGCTTTAGTTGCATGTGTCCCGCCGCGGACTGAACCGCGGCGTTCACTCGAGCCAGCGCCAGCGGCGGCGCCGCGCGATGCTGGATGATCGCCCAGAAAACATCGTGCATGGCCTCGCGCATCTCCCGCGCCCGGAGCAGAACGTTCGCAGGCTCTTCCGGAAATTGCGCGCTGCGTTCGAGCAGGGAGTCGGCCTGCCCTGGTAACAGCACTCCGGTGTCTTCGCCAAAACGCGTCAAATCGCCATAGCCCCGAAGCAGCTCTTTGGGTTGGGTGTGGCGATCGTCGAGCGTATTGATGAAGTCGAGGCAGACATTACCCGCAATCAGATCGAAGCGGGGAGGACGCCGCCGGATTGGTTTGGAATTCTTGATCTCGTCATTCGTCATCGCTTCGTCATCATCTCTTCGTTCATTTAGTTTTGTCTCATTGAATCCTGGTCAATCGGCCAGCTCAGGCTAACCGTCACTCACCGGCTCAGGCAAATTACCATTATCTAACCTTCAAAATGATCTTGACAAGTTATCAGCTCATGCTTAGTATCTGACATAACCTGTAAAATTTGAATTAGAGGTTATAACGATGCTACGCGATCAGTCCAAAGAAATCAAAGCTCTCCTGCGCAGCGGCCGGATGATAAACATAGGAGGTCGACCCGTGGTTGCAAGAGCAACGACTGCGAGAGCCACAATCGTGCCCGAGTCACGCCAAAACGAGAGGCGCAATCGCGCCGAAGCCATCAAGCTGGGCCTCGCCTTTGCGGCGATCTATCTGGTTTGGGGTTCGACTTATCTTGCGATCCGCTACGCCGTCGAGACTATACCTCCGCTGGTCACGGCGGGCATTCGGCACACGATCGCCGGGGGAATCCTGCTGGCCTTCGCCTGGGCGCGAGGATTTCGTCCCAGGCTCGAGCACTGGAAATCGGCAATGATTGTGGGCGGACTGTTTTTTCTCGTCGGCCACGGCTCGCTGCACTGGGCCGAGCAATATGTCGCGTCTGGCCTGGCGGCTCTGCTGATTGCGACTGAGCCAATGTTCATTCTGGTGCTCGCCTGGTTGATGGGCCAGCAGCGGATCAGCCGCATCAGCGCGCTGGGCCTGGGTTTGGGTGTCGTGGGTGTGGCTCTGCTGACGGGCGCGGAATTGTCGGTGAAGGGTTCGAGCGTACTCGGAATCCTGGCCGTGCTGATCGGGTCGCTCTCATGGTCGTTGGGGGTGGTGGTCTCTCCGAAGCTGAAGCTGCCTGAGGACGCGCTCGGCCGCACGGCGCTGCCGACGCTCTGCGGCGCGGCCATGCTGCTGCTCGCGGCGGGAGTTACGGGTGAATTCCATGCGACGCACTGGGCGAGCATTTCCATGAAGTCGCTGTTCGGCCTGGGGTACTTGATCACTTTCGGATCGATCGTTGCATTTACGGCCTACACGTGGCTCTTGCAGCGTTGTCCGCCGGCGCTGGTGGCGACGCACACTTATGCGAATCCGATCGTGGCGGTGCTGCTGGGGTGGTTGCTGGCATCGGAGGCGCTGACCGTGCGGGTGGCGCTGGCGTCGGTGGCGATTCTGGGAGCGATTGTTCTGATTCGTCGAGGCGAACGCGGCGTGGCGGTTGTGCACCCGGCATCGTCGGTGCGATTGGCCGAGGACGAACTGGCGGTCCGTCGGGTCTCTTGATTCGGGGTGTCCCTACACGCGCCAGTCATCCGGGCGCCAGGTCTGGATCGATTTCTTGATGTCGGCGCGGGAGAGATTTTCTTTCAGTGTGCGCTCTACCAGCTTCGGAATCTCGGCGTCGGAGGCGAAGCGCAGCGCGACTAATTGTCCGACGGTGAGTTCGGGAATGCGCGAGCGCAACGGCTCGGGTAAAAGCTGCGCCAGGCGAAGGCGCTCTTCGAGGCGAATGACGCGGTCCTGCACTTTGAGAGCGTAGAGGCGGATTTTGAAAACCGCGATCAGAAGCGCCAGGGCGAGCAGAATAATCAGGAAGGCGTGAAAGTCATCCCGAAAATCGCTGTGGTGGATGTGTGCGAAGAAATGAATGAGGGACAACACTAGCCCCAGCCCGAAGACCGGGAGGAGAAAGAAATGAAAGGCCGGGTCCCAGCGGGTATGGTGAGCGTATGACTGAGGGGTTGCGGGCATTGACAGGCTCCTTCGTGAAGGACGCCAGTGTAGCATCAGGACGCGGCGCCGATTCGGCGCGGCTGTCTGGATGAAAGACTCTGCGTAGGGATTGTGCGGGAAGGCGATTGCAGAGCGATCGCGATCGTCACGGATCGCGTAGGGGCGGACGCCTCGTCCGCCCAGCGGAGCTCTACGGGTCCGTAGGTCTGTGGTCGCGGCTCCCCGGACGGGGGCGTCCGGGGCTACGTGAGTTGTTTTAGTGGCGGCTTTCCGTGAGTTATTTCGCTGCGCGTATCCGCTACTTATTTTGGTTGCGGGACTATGCGCAGGTACGGCTTCACCGTCTTCCAGCCGCCGGGATATTTCTGCTGTGCTTCTTCGTTCGAAACCGCCGGCACGATGATGACGTCTTCGCCTTGCTTCCAGTTCACCGGGGTTGCGACTTTGTGTTTGGCGGTGAGCTGCATGGAGTCGATGACGCGCAGAATTTCGTCGAAGTTGCGGCCGGTTGTCATGGGATAGCTGATCTGCAGCTTGATTTTCTTGTCGGGGCCGACGACAAAAACCGTGCGCACGGTGGCGTTGTCGGCGGCGGTGCGGCCCTCGGACGTGCTTCCGGCGGCGGCCGGCAGCATGCCGTAGAGCTTGGCGATTTCGAGCGTGGGATCGCCGATCATGGGATAGGTTACCTTCGCGCCCTGCGTCTCTTCGATGTCGGCGGCCCACTTGGCATGGTTCGTGACGGGGTCGACGCTGAGGCCGATGATCTTCGTGTTGCGCTTGGCGAACTCCGGCTGCAGCTTGGCCATGTAGCCGAGTTCGGTGGTGCAGACAGGCGTGAAGTCTTTGGGGTGCGAGAACAGTATGGCCCAGCCGTCGCCGATCCATTCGTGGAAGCGGATGGTGCCCTGCGTGGTCTCGGCGGTGAAGTCGGGGGCGACGTCGTTGATGCGGGGAATGCTGTGGGTTTCGTTTGCGGTCGCGGTGGTCATGGAATCCCTCCTTAGTCAATTATATAACTATAGATTGCCTGAAGCTCGGCCTTGGCGCTCTTTCCTTCGTCGAGAATCCGTTCGCGAAAATGCGCCGGAAAAACAAAACCCACCCGTTTTGCCGGGTGGGTGGGAAAAGCTCGCTGACTCCTACCCACACTCCGGCGCGCGGCAACAACAACACATGGCTCGGAGTGTGGCGCAAGTCATGCCGCTAGGATAAGAGCGCCGGGGGCTGGTGTCAAACGGGCTGTGGGGGCGGGTAGTGGGTCAGTTCGAAGGACGCGTTCCCGCAGCGGCTAAAGCCGCGATTGACTTTGCGCGACTTACGGCGCGGCTGAAGCCGCGCCCTTTCAAGGCAGATTCGAACTAGCGATTCTGCCAGGCCGCATCTTTCCTGCATCGCCGCGTGAGGCTGAGCATCTATCGTGGGGCAGAGTTTCGGTCCTGCAATCATCCGGCGGAGAGAATTATGAGCGCGCGAAAACTGGCGATGGCGCAGTGGGATGTTTTTTCCGCGAAGGCGCTGGAAGGGAATTCGCTGGCGGTGTTTTTCGACGGCAGCGGATTGAGCGATGCCGAGATGCAGTCGATTGCGCGCGAGATGAATCTCTCGGAGACGACTTTTATTCTTCCGCGGGAGAAAGAGATTGAGCTTGAGCGCGGGATCCGCGTTCGGATTTTTACTGTGCAGGAGGAGTTGCCGTTTGCGGGGCATCCTACGCTGGGTACGGCGTTTGCGCTGCGGGAGGCTGGCGCGAGAGTCCCGCTTCTCGCAAAATCGGCGCGAAGTGGGGCACCCGATGCGCCCAATGGAACCAAAGAGATCGTGCTTGAGCTGAATGTGGGCCGAGTTCCCGTGCGGTTTGAGGACGCGGTGGGCGAGCCTCCGTTTGGAGAAATGACGCAGATTGATCCGGTTTTTGGAACACAGCACGATCGCGAGGCTGTGGCGCGAGTGACGGGACTGCGGCTGGAAGATTTCGATCCTTCGCTGCCCATTCAGACCGTGTCGACTGGACTTGCGTATATTGTGACGCCGTTGCGGTCGTTGGAGGTGATCCAGCGGCTGCGGTTGAGCGCGAACCTTGCGGCTGAATATCTGGAGAAGACGGGCGCGAAGTTTTTCTACTTCGTGGCGCGCGAAACCGTCGACCGCGCGGCCCGTCTGCACGCGCGGATGATCTTCTATAACAGCGAGGATCCGGCTACGGGCTCGGCGGCGGGTTGCGCGGCGTCGTGGATGGTGCAGCACGGCGTGGCTCAGCCTGACGAGCGCGTTCTGATCGAGCAGGGGATCGAGATGCGGCGGCCGAGCCGGATCTTTGTGCGCGCAGGGCGCAGCGGTAACCGCGTAGTTAACGTCCGGGTCGGCGGCAACGCGGTTGAAGTTCTGCGTGGAGAAGTTTTTCTCTAATCGCAATCGCGCAACGCGCAGAGAATATCGAGACGCACCTGCCTGAAAAAAAATCAATGGCCAGAAAGTCCCATTAGCACGGGCGCCACTTTACAGCGCTAATAGTTCTCGTTAGGATGCAAGTCGCTTTAAAGATTCTTCATATTTGAGAGATGAGCCCAGTTGGTTGCACCGGCCGCGCCGGGGTTTCCAGCGGGATGCACGAGGCGGATGAAACCCAAGCGCACAATTCTGTGTGTCGATGACAACGAACAGTCTCTGTCTCACCGCAAAATCATGCTGGAGACGCGCGGCTACCGCGTGGCCAGTTTTTCCCGCGGAGAGGAAGCGCTGGAGCGCTTCCGGCAGGGCGGCATCGACCTGGTGATTGCCGATATGGCGATGCCGGGGCTGGACGGGCCGCAGCTGATTGCGAAGATCAAAGATGCGTCGCCGACTACTCCCGCCATTCTGATTTCGAGCAAGGTCCGGATTTACGATCACGATTCGCGGGCGGATGTTTTTCTGACCAAAGGCATGTATGCGCCGGTCGATCTGCTGGAGCGAGTGCGGCTGCTGCTCATACGCAAGCGCGGACCCAAGCGTTTGCAGCAGCGGCCGGGGCCGTTTCCCAGCCAGGTCGGGGTCGCTTAGGGCGCACCACTCAAACCATTTACTGCTAAAACCATTTACCACAAAGGACACGAAGGTTCACGAAGGAAAGGCATGAGAATTTTCTTCGTGAACCTTCGTGAACCTTCGTGTCCTTTGTGGTTGATGCGCTTCGGGCTTCGTGTAAGATTCCTAGCAGGCATGGGCTCTGCATTCATCGAAGCAAAAAATCTGCGTAAGACCTACCACGTAGGGAAAATCGAGGTTGAAGCGCTGCGCGATATTTCCTTCAGCGTGCAGAAGGGGGAGTTCGTCAGCGTGGTGGGGCCGTCGGGCAGCGGCAAGTCGACTCTGTTCTATCTTCTGGGCGGGCTCACGAAAGCCGATGGCGGCAGCGTCGTACTTGACGGCGACGATCTGGCCAAGCTCTCCGACGGCGAGCGCACGCAGATGCGCAAGCGCAAGATTGGCTTCGTCTTTCAGAAATTCAATCTTCTTCCAACGCTCGACGCGCGGTCGAATATTCTGATGGCGCAGGAGATTTCGGGTAATGGCGATCGCGATCCGGCGCACTTCAACCGCATCACCGATCTGCTCGGCCTGACCAAGCGGCTGGATCATCGGCCGTCGGAGCTTTCCGGGGGCGAGCAACAGCGCGTGGCTTTGGCGCGCGCGCTGATCAACAAGCCTGCGGTGGTGCTGGCCGACGAACCTACCGGCAACCTGGATTCGAAGAATTCGGAAATCGTATTGGGGATGCTGCGCCGGTCGAATCAGGAACTGGGGCAGACTGTGCTAATGATTACGCATAATCCCGAGGCCGCGAAATATGGCGACCACATCATTCACATGCGCGATGGGGAGATTGTCAGGCCGGAGGATGATCCGCAGTGGGTGGGGCGCTAGAGATTCACTGCTAGAAAGATATGGTGCTGGTGGGGAAATCCCCACTTCTCGCGCAGAGGACGCGCGAGAAATGGGGCACCCGGCTTCCCCACTCTAACGTCGCAGGAAGCGCGACGATCTATTGCAGGGCGGCGTATTCGGATTTGGCTTGCTTCAGGATGGGAACATCCGGGTCGGCGTCTTTCCAGAGGGTTAGGAAATCTTTGTACGCTGCTAGGGCGCGGACGCGGGCTGCGCCGGCTTCCGTTCCTTGGGATGTTTTCGTTTGCATAGCATTGGCGCGAGCTACTCCCAGATGCGCCAAGGCTCCTGTCCAGCAATTCCATACAGTGCCGTTGTGGTCGAGAATTTTCTGAAACTCGGTAGCGGCGGAGCTGCCTTGTCCGGCCGCCAGGAGTGCCTCTCCGCGCACGTAGATTGGGTAAAGGCAGGAAATAGTGTTGGTGAATGAAATCTGTCCGAACTCGGCGGGCGAAGCGGTTGGCAGGGCGTTGAGGGCTGAGGCTGAATTCTTTTTGTTCAGCGCGAGTTGTCCGCGAATCGCGGGCAGCCAAATCGATTGCATCTGCGTGGCCAGCGGGAAGCGCTTCCCGAGATCCTGAGCCAGAGATTCGGCTCGCGCGTCATCGCCCGCCAGGGCGAAGGCCATGGCAGCTTCAGTTTCCGCTCCCTGACTCTCCGGGGCCATCTTGAGAGCATCGGATGCTTCTGCCCGTGATTGCGCGGCGTTGCCGTACGCGGCTTCCCACTGCGCGGCGATCGCCCGCCAGATTGCCGCACTCTCCTTGCTGTCAGTCTTTATCGCGGAGTCGACGGCCCGCTGATTTATCTCCCGAGCTTTACGCAGATGACCGGCGTAAGCCTCGGTGTCGGAATCGAGGGCCAGCTCCCAGTGCTGGTACGCGGGCTTGTCGGCGAACCACTGCCGCTGTTCTGCCATGGCGGAGGAATCCGACTGCAGAAAACCGAGAGCATAAAGAGCAACGTGAACTCCAAAATAGCCGCCAGTCTTTCGCGTCAGCGTGTCGTTGATAGTCCGCTTGGCGTCATCGAAGCGCTGCAAAGCCAGGAAGTAGTTGGCGAGATTGGCGCGCCCACCCGGCTGATCCGGAGGAAGGCGAAGGCCTTGCGTAGTGACCTCTGCGGCTTTTTCATACAGGCCCAGCCGGTCGTAGACGATGCCCAGATTGATGTATGGTCCGCTCACTCGCCCGTAGCTCTCGATCTCTTCCTGATAGCTCTGAGCGGCCTTGTCCAGTTCTCCGGTGACGTTGCGGTAGTAGTTGGCGGTGATGGAGAGCTTTTCGCGTTCGCTGGCATGGTCGCGCAGCTCGAATGCTTTGGTGAAATATTCGCTCGCGCGCTCGACCTCGCCGAGGCTGACGTAGTCTCCGCCCAGCGCCCGGTAACCCATGACAAAATTCGGATCAAGCTCGATGGCGCGCTGATGATAAGGCAAGGCTGCGGCCGGACCTTTTTCGACGTAGGCCTTGAGTCCCTCGGTGTAGGCCTGCAGAGCCTCCAGCGAAGGGGTGGTGGCGTGGGCCAGGGGCACATCAAATTTCTGCACCGTGGCCAGCGACTCGCCGAGTTCCGTGCGCAGCCTGGACGCGGCTCCGCCCAGCGCATTGAGCACCTTCTCTTTGGACGCGGCTGTGGCCTGCTCTTCGGCGAGAGTGTCTCCGCTTTCGCAAATTACGGCTTTCAATCCCAGCACATATTCGCTGCCCAGGCTGCCGATCGCTCCGGCAATGTAAACTCTGCTGCCCGAGCGCAGGCAAAGCTCGCGCGCGACCTCTGGAGTGAGTTTCGTGCCGGGCGGCCGGGTCATTTGTTGCAGGGTCTTCGCTACTTCGCTGTCGGAGAGCACATTCAGGAAGGGCGATTGCCGCAGGGAGATGTTCAGCGCGGTCTTCAACGTGTCATCGAAGACGGCGTCGCCGGTGCTGTTGGCGAAATCGGCCAGCACGATGGTGTCTTTGTCGGTCAACTGCCGGGCCTGACGGCGCGAACGATAATAGAGCCCACCGGCTATCAGCAATGCAATCAGCACGAGTGCAGCCGCGATCTTAGCTGCGAACTTCCCGATACGAGCTTTCGCGGGGGCGTGAGTTTTCGGCGGCTCCACTTCTAACTTTCGTGCCGAACTTTGGCCGCTCTCTGTGTCGCGCTTCAGCCGTCGTAGATCGGTCCGCATATCGGCGGCGTGCTGGTAGCGCAGGTTGCGGTCTTTTTCGAGAGCCTTGAGGACGAGCCGCTCGAGGTCGATGGGCACATCGGGATTCAGCCGCACGGGAGGGACGGGAACGCGCTCCAGAATTGCGTTCAGGATCAGTGCCGAAGTGTTGCCGCGGAAGGGCAGCGTGCCGGTGCACATTTCGTAGATGACTGCGCCGAAGGAAAACAAATCAGTGCGCGGATCGAGTTCCTTTCCGCAGACCTGCTCCGGGGACATGTAGGCGACGGTTCCCAGCGCGCTGCCGGGGCTGGTGAGGTGCTCTTCGGAGTCGACGGTGGCGGCGCTGACGTCGGCGTCCTCTTTGAGAGCTACTTTTGCGAGTCCGAAGTCGAGAATCTTTGCCCGGCCTCGTTTGGTGACGAAGATGTTTCCCGGTTTCACGTCGCGATGGATGATGCCCTTGGCGTGGGCGGCGTCGAGGGCGTCGGCGATCTCTATGCCGAGGTCGAGGACGGTTTCGATTTCCAGCGGCTTGCCGGCGATCCGCTGCCGCAGCGTCTGGCCGTGCAGCAGTTCCATGGAGATGAAAGTTCGGCCGTCGGCTTCGTCGATTTCGTAAATCGTGCAGATATTCGGATGGTTCAGCGAAGACGCGGCTTTGGCTTCGCGCTGAAAGCGGGTGAGGGCCTGGGCATTGTTGGCGACGTCTTCGGGAAGAAACTTCAGGGCGACGTGGCGGCCGAGTTTCAGGTCTTCCGCTTCGTATACCACGCCCATTCCTCCTCCGCCGAGTTTGTGGAGGATGCGGTAATGGGAAACAGTCTGGCCCTCGGGATGGAACGGAGTCGCCATTGAGCCGGAATGTTAGTGGGGTGGGGGGCAAAGGTCAATTGTCGGCGGGGCTGAGCGAATCGCGTAGCTCGGAGAATTCCTTGACCGCCGCTTTTGAGGCGGGCTTGAACCCCGGACCCGTGGCGCTGGCTGGGCGGACGAAGGCGTCCGCCCGTACGTGGGTCGTGGTTATTGCGCGATGATATGCTAATGAATTCGATCCCCGATGAGGCCGTAACCTTTCATGGCTGATCCAGTGATACCCAACCCCGAAACGCCTGCCACCCAACCTGTCGCTGAAAGCACCGAGTCGTTCGGCGAGATTCTTTCGCAGTATCAGAAGAGCCACGCGCGCAAGGCGGAGGGCGGCAAACAGATTCAGGCCACCGTGATTGCCGTGACTGCTGATTCGGTGTTCTTCGACATTGGGTACAAGTCCGAAGGGATCATGCCTCTGGCCGCGTTGCAGGGCGAGACGGTGAAGCCCGGCGACAAGTTTCTGGTGTCGGTGAAGGGCCGCGATCCGGATGGCTACTACGAACTGTCGCGGCTGAAGGTCGAGCGGCCGATGGATTGGACGGCGCTGGAAAAATCTTTTGCCGACAAATCCGTGGTGCTGGGAACGGTGAGTGGGCTGGTGAAGGGCGGATTCAGCGTCGATGTCGGCGTGCGCGCATTCATGCCGGCTTCGCGCAGTGGCGTGCGCGACGCGGCTGAGATGGAGAATCTGGTCGGGCAGGAAATTCGATGCCGCATCATCAAGCTCGATGTGACCGATGAAGATGTCGTGGTCGATCGCCGCGCGGTCGCGGAAGAGGATGAACGGTCGGCCAAGGACCGGCTGTATTCGCAGATCAAGGAAAGCGAAACAGTCAGCGGTACGGTGCGCAGCCTCACCGATTACGGTGCGTTCGTCGACATTGGCGGGGTCGACGCGCTGCTGCATGTTGGCGACATCGCATGGGGGCGAGTGAACAAACCGGCGGACGTACTTTCTGTCGGGCAGCAGATTGACGTGAAGGTGCTGAAGCTGGCGACTGACGCCGACAAGCGGAGAATTTCAGTTGGGCTCAAGCAACTGCAGCCGCATCCATGGGACGCGGTGGCTCATAAGTTCAAGGCGGGCGAGCGGGTGCGCGGCACGGTGACGCGGCTCATGGATTTTGGTGCGTTCGTCGAACTCGAGCCCGGCATCGAGGGGCTGATTCACATTTCCGAGATGTCGTGGGCCAAGAGCAAGGTCAGAAAAGCCAGCGACGTGGTCAAGCCGGGCGAGACGGTCGAGGCCGTGATCCTGGGAGTGAACGCGGCGGAGCGGCGGATCGCGCTGGGACTGAAACAGGCGCTGGGAGATCCGTGGGCCGAGGTGCCGCAACGCTACAGTGTTGGCTCGGCGATCGAAGGGCCGGTTACGAGCCTGACCAAGTTCGGCGCGTTCGTGCAGCTTTCAGAAGGCGTCGAGGGCATGGTTCATGTGAGCGACATCACCGCCGAGAAACGCATCAGCCAGCCCGCGGAGGTGCTGCGCGTGGGGCAGGTGGTGCAGGCGCAGGTGCTGGCCATCGATCTGGCGAAGCGGCAGATGCGGCTGGGGATGAAGCAACTGGTCCCGACCGGAGTTGATGAATATCTTGCTGAACATAAGGAGGGCGACGTGGTCACCGGCCGGATGGTGGACGACAGCAAGGCGCGCGTCGAACTGGGAGAAGGCATTCACGCGACGTGCAGAGCTGCGGTGGCTACCGCGCAGAGCGAGACGCAGGCCCCATCGACGGGTGCGCCGAAGGCGGACCTGTCTTCCCTGAGTTCGATGCTGCAGGCGCGATGGAAGAGCGGTGCTGGAGCACCGGTGAAGGCAGAGCCGGCGCGGGCCGGGCAGGTGCGCAGTTTTCGCATTGTGAAGCTCGACCGGGCGGGGAAGAAGATTGAAGTCGAGCTGGCGTAAGGATTCGTTCTCTTGCCTTCGAAGTTGAGCCAGTCGGAACCTGCGGCTTTTCTCTGCGTACTCAGCGGTTAGAGTCTCTTGGCTTACCAGCAAGAGCAACAGCTTTTAACCGCGGAGAGCGCGGAGGAAAAGCCGCGGAGTTCGCCGAGAAATTCAAATCGAGCCAGTACTGGGCCTCTTCCGCGGATTGTCAGCCGCTAAGAGAGTGCTATAGAATTACGAAACGAGCGGGAGTAGCTCAGTGGTAGAGCGCGACCTTGCCAAGGTCGATGTCGCGGGTTCGACCCCCGTCTCCCGCTCCAGATTTTGTCCCCCGCCGGCTGGTCCTCTCCACATGGACTTTTTTCCGCCGGGACGCTAACGTATGGCATCGGGGCGCGGTACCCAAGTGGTAAGGGAGAGGTCTGCAAAACCTTTATGCGTCGGTTCGATTCCGACCCGCGCCTCCAACTCTTTCCTTTCTTTGTCTTTGCTTCACTCTATCTTCTGGGTTTCGAAAAATCCCAAGTTTCGGATTTTCGTGGATCCCACCCTAGCCGCAAAGGGCGCGGCTAGGATGGGCCACCCGGCTTTTTAATGTCAATCTGAGGACTACGAATGTCGTTTACTTTTCCAGCTTGTTCCGGGCATGGGTCTCGCCGCTGCGGTTGGATGTCGTTCCTGCTGTTGTTGTCGATCATCCCGATCGGGGCTAGTGTGGCGCAAACTTCTGATGCTGAGTCGGGGCAGAAGGCGCCGTTTCATGTTGTCGCGTTCTATTCTCCGAACGCGGAGCCGGATCATGTTCAGTTTGCGCTTGGCGCTTTGAAATTCTTTTCTGACCTTGCCGCTCGAGACAACTTCAGCTTCGATTCCACTACCGATTGGGCGAACCTGAATGCCGCTTATCTGAAGAAATATCAGGTCGTGCTCTGGCTCACCGACTCGCCCAGCGATGCGGAACAAAGGCTCGCCTTTCAGCGCTATATGGAGAGCGGCGGGGCGTGGCTGGGCTTTCATGCGGCTGGTTACAACGATGAGGATACGAAGTGGCCGTGGTACGTCGATTTTCTGGGAGGAGCCGTATTTCACACCAATAGCTGGCCGCCGCTGCCGGCGCGGCTGGTTGTCGACGATCGGACGAACCCGGCGACTCGGAATCTCCCCGACGCTTTCGTGGCGCCGGCCAACGAATGGTATGTGTGGAAGCCGAGCCCGCGTCTGAATCACGACGTGCGGGTGCTGGTGACTTTCGATCCGTCGAATTATCCGCTGGGGCTGAAGGACGTTCTCACTGGTGGAGATTTGCCCGTGGTGTGGACCAACACGAAGTACAAGATGATCTACATGAACATGGGGCATGGCGACAAGATCTTCACTACTCCCACACAGAACAAGCTCATGGAAGACGCGCTTGTCTCGCTGGGCAGGCCGTCGAGCACGGCGGAGCGGCCTCTGGCGAGCGGGCTGCGGATCAGTCCGCTTGCGGTTGTGGTGAATCCGACGACCCACAAGGTGTACGCCGTGAACACCGCCGGCGGCACGGTTACGGTCGTGGATAGCGCCGCGCATTCGACCAGGAAAGTGAAGGTGGGCACCGAGCCGGAAGCCATTGCGATCAATTCGGCGACCAACAAGATTTACGTTGGCAACTCGGAGAGCGGGACCGTGAGCGTCATCGACGGAGCGACCGATGCGGTCACGGCAAGCGTGCCGGTCGGAAGCCAGGCGTACGTGGTCGCGGTGAATCCGGCCAGCAATAAGGTCTACGTTTCGAAAACCTTCAGCAACACGACGACTGTGGTCGACGGCAGAACCAACCAGGCCAGCATTCTGAAAGCGGGAATACAGGCCGATGCCATTGCCGTGGATACCTCGACTAACAAGATCTATATGACCAGCTACGAGGGGAACAAGGTCACGGTGGTCGACGGCGGGACGGAAAAGATTACGACCATTGCCGTGGACACACATCTGTGGGGGATCGCAGCGAATCCGGCGAAGAGGAGGATTTACCTTACCGGCTCGGGCAGTTCGAAGATGTGGGTGATTGATGAGAAGACCGGCGCGGTCACATCGATCGAGACGGGAGAGATTCCTAGCGCGGTTGCGGTGGATGCGAGTGTGAACAGAATCTATGTTGCGAACTACGGGAGTGGCAGCGTCACCGTGATCGACGGCGGGAATAATTCCGTGGTCGGAACGGTGAGGGTGGGCGAGCATCCGCAGGCGCTGGCTGTCGATCCGGAGACGCACCGGGTCTACGTGGCGAACACACACAGTAACAGCGTGACCGTGATCGACGGGAATCTCGATTCGGTCGTTGCGACCGTGAAGACGGGAAGTGGGCCGTACGCGATTGCGGTCGATTCCGTGACTAATAAAGCTTACGTGGCGACTATTGGGGGAGGGAACCTTACCGTGATTGATGGTGCCACGCTTACGGCTACTCCGGCGGGCCAGGGGTCGGATTAGGGGTGCTGTCCGCAGTGGTGCCGAAACTGTTGAAGGGGCCGTGGTTCCCACCCTAGCCGCAAAGAGCGCGGCTAGGATGGGCCACCCGGCAGCGCGGCTAGGATGGGCTACCCAGATTCTAACTCTTAGTTTGCTGCCAGCCCGTTTAGGCCGGCTTCGGCGGAAAGGCCGCCTACGTCGCCGATGTTGGTCAGCGTGCCGTCCGCATTGATGCCGAAAATGCTGACGGTGCCGGTGCCGGAATCGAGCGTGTAGAGGAACTTGCCGTCTGCGGTGATGGCCATGTCCAGATCCGTGCTCCCTGTTGGCTCCGTTGCTACGATCGTTCCGCCGACCGGCGTCAGCGCGCCGGTTACGCCGATGGCGAAGCCGGAGACTGTCGAGGTAGCGGAATTCGCGGTGTAGACGAACTTGCCGTCAGGAGTGATCGCCAGCCAGCAGGTTGCAGCCCCGAGGGTGGGGACGCTGGTGCTGATGGGCGCGAGTTTTCCGTTGGCAGGAACGGAGTAGGACGAGATTGCGGAGGCGTTGGTGCCTCCCGAGGGACCGGTTTCGGCTACCAACGCCGCTCCGTTGGGCGCGAAGAGAACGGCGAACGCTCCCGGGCCGGCGCTGGGGTTGACCACGATTGGAGCCAGGGTACCGTTGATTTGAACGTGGAAGGCGTCGATGTTGTTGATGGCCTTTTCGGTTACGAGCAGAAATTCGCCGTCGGGGCTGAAGGACAACGATCCGGGGCCGGAGTTGCCGGTGGAGAGATACGCGAGGGAATCCGGAATTGGCTTGAGTGTTCCATCTCTGTTCAACCAGAAGCCCACGACGTTGCTGGTGCCGCCGGCATTGACCACATATACGAGGTCTCCGTGCTGGGCCACAGCGACTGGGTCGGCTCCGCCACAGGGAACTTTCTCGAGCAGCAGGAGATAGGCTCCGAGGACGCGGAAGACCGAAATGTCGCCGCTGCCGGCGTTCACGGCGAATAAGAGAGAGCGATCCTGGCTAAGGGTGAGTGAGCCCTGAGACGCGAGAGGGTCGACTGTTCCACCGCTGCCCCGGCCCCCAGTCGGAAAATGTTTACCTTCCTGTAACCAGCCGTCCGCTCCTCGTTTATAGGCAATGATTTCATTCCCGTTGGCGGCGTTGGTCATGGCGAATACTGCGCCGCTCACAGAATGGTTGCTGGTTTGGGCTTGGCTATGGGCTGGCAAGGTTGCGCTGATTGCCAGCACAGCAGTCAGAAGAATAGGTGTCGTCTTCAGCATTGAAAGCTCCTTCATTCGACAATCGGATTCGACAATTGCGCGAGCACGGAACCATGGGAAAGGACAGTCAGAGCGGTGGCAGTTTTCCGCATAGTTGCGGAACGCGTCCTGATGGGAGCGATGAGTCCGGGAAAAGTTTCACGTCCGCGAAAAGAAAGTTCAGGTGGCGGTGGATTTTCTGGAGCGGACTGCGGTCGTCTCAGGGTTCCGGAGGGCCGAGGCCCTGAATTGGATGGGCTTCGGCACTGGCACCCCTGACTTCGGGATTCGTAGCTTTCTCTGATTTTTCTTGCCGTCTTTTTAAAATCGCTAGATCGAGATTGCTGTGGTTCCGACCCTAGCCGCAAAGGGCGCGGCGAGGATGGGCCACCTGGGGCTTATCGAAGGCCACCCGCCGGCATCTTGATATATACTCTTTGGCCTCAGTAACGACGGGGCCTGCCTCCTCCGCCCGTCGGGACCTCGATCAAGAAATCTGTCGGTGCGATGAATCGCACTACGCGCAGGATGGGCCAAGGCAACAAAGGGGGGAGTTTGGACCGAACGCCAAAAGATCCACCCGGAATTCCGCCGCCTGGCGGCCAGAGTGAGGAAGCGCTGGCTGAGTGGATGTCCTTCCTGTACTCCGAACTGCGCCGGCTGGCTTCGTATTACCTGAAGCGCGAACGCGGCGACCACACGCTGCAGGCGACTGCACTGGTGCACGAGGCTTATCTGCGCCTGGTCGATCAGAAAAAAATTCAGTGGGAGAACCGCAATCAGGTCATGGGCGTGGCGGCGCAACTGATGCGGCGGGTTTTACTCGACTACAGCCGCGGACATGGCGCCGAAAAGCGGGGCGGAAATGTGGACAAGGTCTATCTGGAGGAAGCCTCGATTGTTGCGAGCGCGCGCCCGGCCGATGTGGTTGCGGTGGATGAGGCGCTGATCAGGCTCGCGGAATTCGATCCGCAACAGGCGCGGCTGGTGGAGTTGCGCTTCTTCGGAGGCCTGAGCATTGAAGAGACTGCGGACGTACTCGAGATTTCGCCGGCGACGGTGAAGCGCAACTGGAATGTGGCCAAGGCGTGGCTCGCCCGCGAGCTGCGCAAGGGGCAGGATCAGCATGCGTGAGATTTGGGAGCAGGCGAAAGAGATCCTGGCTCAAGCCTTCGAACAGAGCGCCGAAGAGCGCGGCGCTTTCGTTCGCAATGCCTGCGGCGGCGACGCCGAACTGCTGGCGGAAGTTGAATCTCTACTCGAGAACTACGATGCCGCCGACAGCCTGCTGGAGCATTCTCCCGCCGCCAATGTGCTCTCGTTCCATCCCGTGGCGATGACGGGAAAAAGAATTGGGGCGTACCGGATTCTGCGCGAGATTGGGCGCGGCGGGATGGCGGTGGTGTATCTGGGCGAGCGCGACGACCAGAATTTTCGCAAGCAGGTCGCGATCAAGATGGTCCAGCCTGGAATTGATACCGAACAGATCCTGCAGCGCTTTCGCAACGAGCGCCAGACGCTGGCGGCTCTGGACCACTCCAACATTGTGAAGCTGCTCGACGGAGGCAGCAGCGAAGACGGGTTGCCGTATCTGGTGATGGAGCATGTGGAGGGACTGCCCATCGACCGGTATTGCGATCTGAATAAAGTTTCGATCGACGAGCGTCTGCGCCTGTTTCGCGAGGTGTGCTCGGCGGTGCAGTATGCCCATGAAAATCTGGTGATTCATCGCGACCTGAAGCCGGGAAATATTCTGATTGCAAAGGGAGGGGTGCCGCGGCTGCTGGATTTCGGCATTGCCAAATTGCTGAACCCGGAGTTCTCGCAGACGCCGCTGGTCACGCGCACGAACTGGCGTCCCATGACTCCGGAGTACGCCAGCCCGGAGCAGATTCGGGGCGCCGCCATCACGACTTCGACCGACGTCTATTCGCTCGGCGTATTGCTGTTTGAATTACTGACGGGACATCGTCCGTATCGATTCACTGGGCAGTCGCTTCTGGAGATGGAGCGGCTGGTCTGCGAGACCGAGCCGGAAAAGCCCAGCGCGGTTACTTACCGAAAAGAAGAAACGAGTGACGACGCGGTGTCGGCGCCGATTACTCCAGAGTGGGTGAGCCGGCAGCGCGGTTTGCAGCCGGCAGAATTGCAGCGCCGGTTGCGCGGCGATCTCGACACCATCGTGATGAAGGCGCTGGAGAAGGATCCGAGCCGGCGCTACGCCAGCGCGTCGGAGTTGTCGGCTGACATCGGCAGATATTTGTCGCACGAGCCGGTGATCGCGCGTCCCGCGAGCGCGACCTACCGGGCGGGGAAATATGTTCGGCGTCATCCGGTGGGCGTGAGCATCGCCGCAGGATTAGTGTTGCTGCTGGCCGGCTTCGCCGTCATGCAGTTCTTTCAGTTGCGCCGCATCACGCGTGAACGCGATCGCGCCAACCGGGTCACGGAATTCATGGAGGGAATGTTCAAGGTATCGAACCCGAGCGAGGCTCGAGGCAACAGTGTCACGGCCAGGGAAATTCTGGACAAAGCGTCGAAGGACATCGACACCGGCCTGTCTCGCGACCCCGAGCTTCAGGCGCAGATGATGTATGTGATGGGAGATGTTTACCGCGGCCTCGGACTTTTTCCGCTCGCGCAGGCGCTCTATCAGCGGTCGGCTGATATACGGCGAAAAGTCCTCGGGCCGGAAAATGCGGACACGCTGCGTTCGCTCGACGTGCTGGGCTGGGTGCTCAATCAGGAAGGTCACGCTGCCGAAGCCGAGAAACTGCAACGCGAGACGGTGAGCACGCGGCGCCGCGTTTTTGGATCGGAGAATCCGGAGACGCTGAATTCCATCAGCATGCTGGCCTGGACCTTGGATCGGGAAGGAAATTACGCCGAGTCCGAAAAACTGGATCGCGAGGTGATCGACACCCGGCGACGTTTGCAGAAGTCGGACACTCGCGAGGCGCTGGGAACGATGGCCAATCTGGCAGCTACCCTGGGACACGAAGGCCGGTTCGCCGAGGCGGAAAAGCTAAAGCGCGAGACTGTGGAGCTGGAGCGGCGCATCCTCGGCCCCGACGACCCCGAAACACTGACCGGGGTGAACAATCTGGCTTCGACTTTATTGCACGAAGGCCACTACGCCGAAGCCGAGAAGTTGCAGCGCGAGACGCTTGAACTGCAACGCCGAATTCTCGGGCCGGATCATCCTGACACTCTGCGGTCGATGAACAATCTCGCGCATACTTTGAACAACGAAGACCATCTCGTCGAGGCCGAGCAACTGCAGCGGGAGGCGCTCGCCGCCAAGCAGCGCGTGCTGGGGCCGGAGCACCAGGACACTCTGTGGGCGATGAGCAGTCTGGCCTGGACGCTGCAGCAGGAAGGCCATTTGGCCGATGCCGAGAAGTTGCAGCGGCAGACAATTGAGATTCAGCGGCGTGTCCTCGGACCGGAGAAGCCGAACACGCTCTCCACCATGGGGGATCTCGCGGTCACTCTGGATAAGGAAGACCGCTACTCCGAGGCAGAGAAATTGGAGCGGCAGACGATTGAGATTCAGCGTCGCGTCCTCGGACCGGAGCACCCGTTCTTGCTCGAGGCCTCCGACGAACTGGTCCACACGTTAAACAGGGAAGGCCGTTACGATGAGGCCGAGAAGTTGGCGCGGCAGACGCTTGAGATTCAGCGGCGCGTGGTTGGGCCCGAGCATCCGGATTTTGCCAGCACGAGTTACGATCTTGCCTGCGTGCTCGCGCATACTGGACGGAACGATGAAGCGATCTTGTTGTTGCGACAGGCTGTTGATCACGGACTGGATCCGGGCGCTGATCGCGGGATGGCGACGGACCCCGATCTGAAGTTGTTGCGCAACGACCCGCGGTTTGTAGCACTGGTCTCTGACGCTCAGCAGCGAGCGGTGCGGTAGCGACAGTGCAGATGAGGCTCGATGTATCGGCTCACTTCACGGCCCGGACCAGATCCGCCAGCATGCCGTAGGCGGTCGCGTAGAGGCCGGGATTTTCTTCGGTGATGGCCAGGCCGGGGAAGATGTCGGTTTCGAAATAGATGTACGAGGATGTTCCGGAAATTTTCGCCATCGGCGAGGTGGCCAATATTTTCTCAGGCGCGACAGTTGCCTTTACGGCATCGCCGACGCGCTGCGCACGGCAGACCAGTTTGAAGGGCCAGCCGTCGCGGCGGGCGTTGCGCAGGGCCTGCGGGGTGAGGTCGCGGATGCCGTCGCGGGCGATTTCTTCCAGGCGGATGGGTACGTCCATCAGCACAGTGATGAGCGCGGCGGTTTTCACGGCGGCGTCCCAGCCGTCGATGTCGTGAGTCGCGTCGGTTTCGGCGACGCCGAGGGCCTGCGCTTTTTTCTGGGCGTCGTCGAAGGTGAGGCCTTGCTCCATCTCGCTCAGAATCACGTTGGTTGTGGAGTTGAGAATTCCGTGGAAGCCCTGCAGGTGAATCGCGGGCAGTTGGTCGAACAAAGAAAATATCGGCACGCCATCCATCACCGTGGATTCGAAGAGGAAGCGTTTGCCGCGCGAGGCCGCCAGATCGCGCAGTTCGCGGTAGGCGTGGACGATCGGACCTTTGTTGGCGGTGATGGCGTGGGCTCCATGCTCGAGGGCGGCGCGGATCTGATCGATGGCGGGCTGGCCGGTTTCGACGTTGAGCGAAATGCCTTCGAAGAGAACGTTGGCCTGGGCGGCCGAGAGCCATTGGCGAACTTTGTTTGGTTCGAGCTCGTGTGGTCGCGGGTGAGTCGCCAGCGAACTGCCGGCTGTATTTGCGAATTCCGGCGCGAGCAGTGCTTTCGGATCCAGCCCATTCGCATCCGCGATCAACCCAAGGTGGCGGGAAGCGACTCCGGTGATGCGGAACTCGAAGCCGTGGTGTTCGCGCAGTTCCTGCGCGCGGTCTTCCAGGAGGCGGACCAGAGCCCGGTTCACATTGCCGAAGCCGAGGAAGCAGAGGTTGTGGGTGCGGATGAGGGTCTCCACGGCGGCAATTGGTGTGGGCCGCGGCACGATACACCTGGGCCGAACAGCCGAGGGCCGCTGTCCCCACATACCTCCTGGCACGAAATCTTATCCCATGACCTGGGCGTGCTCGGCTTTGATCTTGTAGATCACTCGGACTTCGTCGGGCTTTCTGTAGGGATATTTGTCGACGCCGAGATATTTTTTGGCCATCTTGTCGATGTGTGCGTCGGCTCCGTCTTCGGTGATTTCGACCACGCGGCCGCGGATTTCCAGATAGCGGTAAGGATTTTCGGGATCAATGATGGCCAGCGACACTCGCGGATCGCGGCGCACATTGCGGTCTTTCTGGCGTCCCTTGGCGGAGTTGAAGATGACGTGCTGGCCGTCGAAATCGCACCATACTGGCGTGACCTGCGGACTGCCGTCGGGCATGAGTGTGCCCAGGCTGGCGAACGCGCGCTTCTGAAATAAATCGCGATACTTCTCGGGAATGACTTGAGACATAAGACCCTCCAAAAATTGGGAGTGCAGCAGCATTATAGACCGCGGAGCGCTTTCCGGTTTTCCTGGTCTTGGTTAGAATTGGGGCTTCACGCGTGAAAAAACCTATGACTCCATTACGAATGCGACGGCGTTTTTTTCTCCGACTGGGTATTGCGGTTGGCACTTTACTCTTGGTGCTGGCTGCGTCTTTGGTGGCAGCGTTCCCACTTCCCGCAAGGGCGGCGGGAAGTGGGGCACTCGTGCCGGCGGCGGCCGGTCGCGAGTCCGATCAGAAATATCCGCCGACCATTGTTTTCATGACCGACTTTGGGCTGGTCGACGACTCGGTCGCGCTTTGCCGCGGCGTGATGTATTCGATTATGCCCGAGGTGCGCATTGTGGATTTGACGCACCAGGTCACGCCATTTTCGATTCTCGACGGGGCGCGGTTTCTTTATGGCGCGACGCCGTATTTTCCGGCCGGGACGGTGTTCGTGGTGGTGATCGATCCGACCGTGGGCAGCACGCGCAAGGCGATCGTGGCGCACTCGAAGCGCGGGCAATATTTCGTGCTCCCTGATAACGGGCTGCTGACGCTGGTCGACCAGCGCGACGGGATCGACGAGGTTCGTGAGATTACGAATCCGGACTGGATGATCGGCAGCAAGATGTCGTCGACGTTTCATGGGCGAGATATTTTTTCTCCCGCGGGAGCGCACATGGCGCGGGGCGACGACTGGACCAAGGTTGGTCCGGAAGTGCCCGTGAAGGATCTGGTGCGACTGGAGTTGAAAGCGGCGACGCTCGACGAACATGGCTTGAGCGCGACCGTGATCGCGACCGATGGGCCGTTCGGAAATCTCGTCACTAACATTGACGCGGAAGATTTTTTCAAGCTGGGATACCAGCGGGGGCAGGAGGTTCCGGTCACGGTGGGCGGTCGCGAGATGAAAATCAAGTTCGTGAAGACCTTCAGCGATGTGCCGCTGAATCAGCCGCTGCTGTATATCGATTCGCGGGGGCACGTGGCGCTGGCGGTGAATCAGAACAGTTTTGCGGCGACGTATGGGGTGAAGCCGCCGGTGGAGCTGGCGATTCCGCGGGCGAAGTGACGGGCGCGGCCGCCGGGCTTTGCCCGGCCGGACGGCCGAGGGCGGCCGTCCCCACAGGAGCCCGGATTGCTCCATGCATCATTTCTCAACGAGCTGGTCCATCCTCGGGAGGACGGCTCTTAGCAGCGACTCGAACGTCGTCTTTACGCGCTCGCCGGTTTCCATGACTTCGGTGTGGGAGAGCGGTTGGTCGAGGATTCCGGCGGCCATATTGGTGACGCAGGAAATCGCGAGGACCTTCAATCCCATGTGGCGGGCTGCTATGACTTCGGCGACTGTCGACATGCCGACCAGGTCGGCGCCGATTCTCCGCAGGTATTCGATTTCGGCGGGCGTCTCGTAACTGGGGCCGAGCAACCCGGCGTAGACGCCTTCCTCCAGAACAATGCTCAGTTTGCCGGCTTCTTCGCGAGCCATCGCGCGAAATTCTTTGGCGTAGGCCTGAGTCATGTCAGGAAAGCGAACGCCGAAGCGGTCATCGTTCGGGCCGATCAGCGGATTGGTTCCCTGCAGATTGATGTGGTCGCGGATGAGGACGAGCGCTCCCTGGGAGTAGCTGAGATTGATGCCTCCGGCGGCGTTGGTGAGGATGACGGCTTTGATCCCCATGCGGGCGAAGACGCGGATGGGGAAAGTTATCTCCTGCGCGGAATATCCTTCATAGAGATGCACGCGGCCCTGCATGGCCGCGACGGCGACGCTGCCGGCATTGCCGATCACCATGCGTCCGGCGTGGCCGATGGCGGTGGAACGCGGGAAGGCGGGAATGTCGGCGTAGGGGACGGCCGTGGCGTCGGTGAGGGAGTCGGCGAATCCGCCCAGGCCGGAGCCTAGGACGAGTCCGATGCGCGGGCCCAGCGGCGTGCGGCTGAGGATTAGTTGTGCGGCGGATTCGGCGAGGGCGAATTGGTCGGGCATCAAAGTCAGTTTCGAAGCCTATGGTGTAGAGACGTAGCGAGCTACGTCTCTACGATGAAAATGCATTTACAGATCGCCGTCGGCCAGGTAGCGGCCGTGGCCGTTGCGATCCAGCCAATCATACAGAAATGTCTGGTAGAGATATGACGCGACGATTTCTTCACCGAGCTCGTGCGTCTCGGTGCAGATGAACGGAAGCCGCAGGCCGGCCAGCACGGCGATTAGCGATTGGGTGATGCGGTTGGGGTTGGCGGCGCGGTAGGGATATTCGTATTTGATTTCACTCAACGGCGCGGTGACGACCAGCAGGCTGTGCGGACGCTCGGCCATGCGGCTCAGGCGATTGATGAACACTTTGCGATTGGTGGTGAACGACTGAATCAGGTCGGCTAGGTCTTTGCGTTCGACGATGCAGGAGTCTTCCATGCCGACGACGGAATAATCGCCGAGCGGGAGGCCGCGGTATTCGATCGACTTGAACCATTTCCTGAAGCGGCGGAAGGAGAGCGGATTTTGCTCGCGGGTGTCGATGATGGCGACGGGCAACGGCGTGCGGAGTTGCGTGCCGCCTCGCTCCGGGATGACCGGGAGCGCGGGCGGAGCGACCGGTGGCGTCTTCGTCCATGCGGTGCTCCAGGCGAGCGGCGACGGGATTAGGGTGCGTTTGCGCGGCATGTGCTAAAGAGGTATCGATAATCTTATTTCGGATGAAAATCCCCACTTCTCGCGCAAAGGACGCGCGAGAAATGGGGCACCCGGGTTTCAGAATTTCTTCTCGAACTGCGCGAACGCTTGTTCCAACTTCCACTGTTCGCTCGCGTGTTCGCTCTCTGCGAGAAATTCCCCGCAGGCGTGCGACGGCTTGCCTCCGACATCGGATGCACAAGCTTGCACCGGGACGAATGCGGGCCTGGTTGCGGACCACAGACTTTGGCCGGGCAGGAAGCTGTGCTCGAGGCTCTGCCGCGTCATGCGTTTCAATTCCGCGTAGGGCAGGTTATAGCTCTCGACCGCGCGCAGATATTCGTGCGTCATATCGGAGCGAGAGACGCCTTCGTCGTCGGTAGAGATCGCGAGCGGGACTCCATACTTCATATAAACCCTCAGAGGATCGTCGTCGCCGCTGACGCCGAGAATCTCGTCGTTCGAGGTGAGATTCATTTCGACCAGCACGTTGCGCGCGGCCATTTCTTTCAGCAGGCCGACGGGATCTTTCTCGTACATCACGTCGACGCCGTGGCCAATGCGCTCGGCGTGGCCGCGTTCGACGGAGGCGCGAATGTGGAAGGTGAGGTCTTCGGGTTTGACCAGTCCCATGGCGAGTTCGCCGGCGTGCAGAGTGATGTGCACCTTGGGATAAACTCCGTGCAGATAATCGAGCATCGCCATGTGCTCGTTGAAATCGTGAATGGGCACGTACTCGTCTTCAGGCTGGACCAAGTTCAGGCCGACGAAGCGGGGATCGGTCGACGCCAGCTCAAATCCCAGCAGAATCTGAGCGAACACCGCCTCGCGCGGCAGGGCACGCAGAACCTGATAGAGATAGCGCACGGTGACGCTGCATCCGGGCTGGGCGTCGGGCGTTCCGCATTTCAGTTGGGTGCGCGAGCGGGCGTCGTCTTCGGCCAGACTCTTGCTGGTTGCGGCCGCGATTTCTTTCAGGCCGCCGGACAGTAATTTCTCCCGCATCCTGGCGAACTCGGCGTCCCAGCCGAGCTTCAGGCCGAGTCGCGCCGACGTCAGTCCGTCGGCGGTGTGCATGAACTCGATGTACTGTACGTGCTCACGGGCGGCGCGGTCGATCACCGACGCCACGGATTCGGCCTCATGACCGTCGACCGCCGGTCCGAACTTGTCGAAGGTGGCGAAAAAATGGTCGTGGCCGGATTCGTCGCCGGGGCGCCAGTTGCGCATCGACCAGGCGTCGATGATCTGGTTGTAGAGCACATGGTCGTCATAGGCGCAGCGGATGGCGGGCTTCGACGTATATTTCTGGCAGGAATCGCAAGGCGGAGCAATCAGTTGCGAAGTGGTGCGGTCGATGCAGAAATTGTCGGAGGCGGCGAAGTCGATGAGATCCTCGGCGTAGACCGCGCCGTAGAGATGAGTGTGCAGATCACCGCCCTTGGGCATGTCGTGCAGGAACGCCAGCAGCAGCGGGGGCTGGCGCCGGATCGAGTCGAGATAACGCGCCGTCTTCTGCTCGGCGGTTTGCGCCGCGGCGAAGGAGGAGAGGAGAACTACGATCAGAATTTGAATCGCCCGCGCTGTCGAACCTTTGGAAACGAAACTCACCGGCACGCTCCAGAGAAATGCAATGCATTGTAATTCGTGGATTGATGCGGGCGCCAACATCGCAATTCGAGCGCTGTCGAGCTGCGCTCGACCGGACAGCAGGGGGTGGCTGTCCCCACATGCTTGCCTCCTGCTAAATTGGATTGCTATGACGCAGGGCTCTAGCAAGCCGATTCGAAGTTTTGCCAGCGACAACAATGCCGGCGTGCATCCCGAGGTGCTCGAAGCGATTGCGCGCGCCAACCAGGGGCACGTCGTCGCTTATGGAGATGATCCGTACACGCGCTCGGCGGTCGCGAAATTTGAAGAACACTTTGGCGCAGGGATCGATGTTTTCTTTACATTCAACGGGACCGGTGCCAATGTGCTTGGATTGCAGGCGCTCAACCGTCCGTATCACGCGGTTCTGTGCAGCGACTACGCGCACATTTATACCGACGAGTGCGGAGCGCCGGAGAAGCACACCGGCTGCAAGCTGATTCCGCTGGCCCATGAGAATGGGAAGATTACGGTCGACGCAGTGAAGCACGCCTACCACGGCATCGGAGATCAGCATCACGTGCAGGCGCGGGTCATCTCTATCACGCAGTCGACCGAGATGGGCACGGTCTACCGGCCGGAAGAAATCCGGGCGCTGGCCGGCTTCGCGCATGAGCGCGGAATGTTTCTGCACATGGACGGCGCCCGCATCGCCAATGCCGCCGCCAGCCTGGGCCAGACGCTGCGGCAGGCCACGCGCGATCTGGGCGTGGGCGTACTTTCGTTCGGCGGAACGAAGAATGGAATCCTGGGCGGGGAAGCGGTCGTGTTTTTCAATCGGGCGCTGAGCGCGGATTTCCTTTATCTGAGAAAGCAAGGAATGCAGCTTGCTTCGAAAATGCGCTTCATCGCCGCGCAGTTTGAGGCGCTGCTGACCAACGATCTGTGGCGGCGCAGCGCTGACCACGCCAACCGTATGGCGCGGGTGCTGGAAAATGAGGTGCGCAAGATTCCGCAGGTGAAGGTGGTGTGGGCGGTAGAGGCTAACGGCGTTTTCGCGCAGATTCCGCAGCATGCGATCGAGAAGATCAAGGAGCGCTACTTCTTTTATCCGTGGATCGAAGAGGAGTGCATCGTGCGCTGGATGTGCTCCTTCGACACGGCGGAGGAAGATGTAAGAGAGTTTGCGCAAGTCGTGGCGCAGGCGGTGCAAGGCTGAACCGCGCTCTCCGCTCCTGCGTGGCTATTGTCTTTTGCCGGGCCTTGTGAATAAATTGAGCCATCCTCCGTTATATTCGGGCCGGAGCGCCCGCTCGGGAGTCGTCATGAACCGGAAGTCGCTTGGCAAATGGATTGGCGTCTGCGGTCTGCTGGGCGGAGGTGTTTTGCTGCTCAGCCAATCCAGCTGTGCGCGGGGTCAGCAACTCGTTGGAATCACGATCCAGCCGTCGTCATTCACTTTCCTGAGCGCAGATCCGGCTCTAACCGCCAACTTCACGGCGCTCGGTACCTACATTCACCCTGCGGTGATGAAAAACATTACTTCTGAGGTCACATGGAGTTCTAACGTTCCGCAAATCGTTGCTATCAACGAGGGTGCCGCATCCCCGACGGGCAATGGATGCGGCGTGGTGAATCTTTCGGCCAGCTACGATCACGGCACCGGCCCGGATAACAATCTTGTGACTGGCTACGCGACGGTGACCGTTGACAACCCGCTGATTTCCAACTGCCCCGGCGGAACGACGGCGCCGGTTCTGACCGTTGTGGTCGAATCCACAAACAGCACCGGCAATAGCGTCACCAGTTCGCCCAGCGGGATCAACTGTCCGGCCCAGACCTGTGGCGCTCCTTTCGCCTCGGGCACGACGGTCACGCTGACAGCTACGCCGGGGACCAACTTTGTGTCGTGGGGAACATCGTGCCCCGGGGCTGTGGATAACGTCTGCCAGATTGTGGTTTCGGCGAGCGTGGACGTGACCGCCATCTTCCAATAACTGGCCGTCTACTCGGGTTCATTCAGCAACTTGCCCAGCGTGGGCTTGTGCTTCTCCGGCTTTTTCTTTTTTTCGACCACAATCTGGCCGGCCGGCGGGGCGCCTACGCGCTCGCGGGCCAGCTCTTTCACTGCGGTCACGGCCTGAAAACGTTTGCGTTTTTTCTTTCGTGGCATGGTTGGGAACCTGTCGCTTTTTCATGTTGCCATAGCTTGTCTCGGACAAAACTGTAATAATTGATGTTTGTGGTGCAAACTGCCGCCTCGGCCGCAGTTCGCTACCAGCTGAGGACAAGCGAACGCCATGGAAGAGCGCGATTTTTTTGACGAGCGGCAGGAAAAGAAGCCGGCGACATTGAACTGCCCGCACTGCCACCAGCCGGCGGAGTACGAAGTCACCTGGGTGGTGCGAACCAAGAAGCGCCAGCTTGCGGGCCGAGCCGACGAGCGCGACCGCGCCCGATTTGCCAAGGCGCGATCCTACATGCTGCGCAAAGACGATCTGATGGCGTGCAAGAACATGCGCTGCCGCAAGCGCTTTGAGATTTCGGGCGTGCAGTCGGTCGTGTTCACCGAGTAGTGGGCGGCCTTTAGTCTGTGCCATCTATTCTGGCACTCGGATGCTTCCTGGCGTACCATATCCCGCATGAGTTGGTTGAGCGCGCTTCTTGTCCCCGTTGGCTGTTCCGTGGCTGCAATTGTTTTCTGGGACCTTCTACTCGCTCTGGCACTGCGCCTGTTCGACATAAAGAGACCGTTCTCTCGGTTTTTGTCGCGTGCACGGCCCGCGGAACCGGGAGAGCGACCACCGCACATCTTTCTACATGGCGTAATGAATTTTGGCTGGCCCATGTTCGTGGCCTTCTTATTGGCCCCATACGTAAGCCATAAATTTTTCGGTACTGTGATGATCCCCTGGACGGCATGGAGAGTCGTCGAGGAATTCTCAATTTGGACGATCGTAGGGCTGGGGTATGGTTACACGACGAACCAGATGCGCGAGTTTCCAGTCGAGTGATGTTTCCCTGATGCTCTGATTGCCTGCCAGCTAATTTCAATCCCCCACCGCCTCATTTATACTGACAAGTTTTCGCGGAACGGGCCGAAGATCTCGAAAGGGAGTTCGCATTGAAAATTCTGGTTTGCATGAAGCAGGTGCCGCAGAAAGATGCGCCGCTCAAGCTCAACGAAGCGGGCACCTGGATCCGCGAAGATCTCTCGTACGAGGTCAACGAGCCGGACGCCTACGCGCTAGAAGAAGCGCTACGCCAGAAGGAAAAGCACACCGGCGAGGTCGTCGTGATCACCAGCGGTCCGGCGCGGGCGCAGCAAGTGCTGCGCGAAGCGCTGGCCAAGGGCGCCGACCGCGCCATTCATCTCGAGGACGAAAAATTTGTCGGACTCGATGCGTTCAATACCGCCAAGGCCATCGCGGCTGCGATCAAGGACGAAAAATTCGATCTCATCTTTACCGGATTGCAATCCGACGACTACGGCTACGCGCAGACCGGCGTAATTCTGGCGGAACTTCTGGGCTGGCCGCACGCGACCATCATCATGCAGATCGAAAAGACCGACAGCGGAATTCGCGTGAAGCGCGAACTCGAAGCCGGATATTTTCAGTTCGTCGATATGCCGACGCCCGCGGTGCTGACGATTCAGTCCGGCATCAACAAGCTGCGTTACGCCACGCTGATCGGCATCAAGCAGGCGAAGAACAAGCCCATGCGGAAGGTTCCGCTGGCCGAAGTGCAATCGGTGATTGGCGAGAACCTGCAAAAGATTGAGCGGCTGTATGTGCCGCAGAAGACGAAGAAAACCGAGGTGATTGAAGGCGCGCCCGCGGAAATCGCGAAGAAGCTGGTGGATAAGCTGCGCAACGAGTTGCGGGTTTTATAAGTGCTCGTGTGGGACCGGGTCTTCGACCCGGTCGGGCCGCGCGAAGGTGCGGCGGATGGCGGCAGAGCAGTGCACGCGGAAAACAGGTTCCTCACCGCCGCTTCGCGCCGGTTCGGAATGACAAGCGTTAGTGAGAGCTTAGGAGTGTGTGGCTGTTTATGGCGGATACGATTTTAGTGGTTGTCGAACAGCGCGAAGGCAAACTGAATCGCGTTTCCTGGGAGACCATCGTCGCGGGCCAGGCCATCGCAGCCGCCACCGGATGGACTCTCGAAGCCGCAGTCGTTGGGGCCAACCCCGCTTCGTTCGCTGCGGAAGTCGCGGCGAAAAAAGTCGCGAAGGTTTATTCGATTGAGTCGCCGAAGCTCGAGCCTTACACGCCCGATGCTTTCGCTGCGGCGCTCAAACAATTCCTGGCAACGAAGCAGTCGAAGCTCGTGCTCATGCCGCACACTTACCAGGTGCGCGACTTTATTCCTAAGCTCGTAACGGCCATGGGACGAACCGTGATCAGCGACTGCGTGGGCTTCAAGCATGAGGGCGGCAAGCTGCTGTTTACGCGGCAGATGTTTCAGGGCAAGCTGGCAGCCGATGTCAGCTTTGCGAGCGACGCTCCGTGGTTTGCGACGTTTCAAAACGGCGCTTTTCGCGGCGATCAGGTTGAAGCCGGAGCGGCGGCCGCGCCCATCGAGGCCGTGAAAGTCGAAGTGGCCGACGGCGTCATTCGCACCAAGCCGCAGGAAGTTTTCAAAGAGGCCAAGCAGGCCGTCGACCTCACGCAGGCCGAGATCATTGTTTCGGTGGGTCGCGGCATCAAGGAACAGAAAAATATCGACCTCGCCAAACAACTGGCCGATGCACTCGGTGGGGAAATCGCGGCGTCGCGTCCGATTTGCGATGCGGGCTGGCTTCCCATGGACCGCCAGGTCGGGTCGTCGGGACAGACGGTTGCGCCGAAGCTGTATCTTGCGCTCGGCATCAGCGGTGCGATTCAGCACATCGTCGGGATGAAGGGCGCGAAGTCGATCATCGCGATCAACAAGGATTCCGAAGCGCCGATCTTCGAGATCGCCGACTACGCCGTGGTCGGGAATTTGTTCGACATTGTGCCGCCGCTGATTGAAGAAGTGAAGAAGGCGAAGGCTGGAACGTGAAAATAAATGGTTGCCTCATTCAGCCGGACACTTCTTATCGCTGTGGTGATGGTGGCGGTTTTGGGTGCAGCGGGTTGCAAGAAAGCGCCGAACCCCGACGAGGCCCGCAAGTTGCTGGTCGGCCAATGGCGACTCGTCGTTATGAGTGATTGCCAGGATTGGGGAATTGATAGCGACACCCTGACTCTTCACTCCGACGGTAGAATGGAGCAGCACCTTAGACTCTTGAATGGCAAGAAGTACGATTCGGCCCAAGAGCATTGGGAATATTTTCCGGATCACAGCATCTCTCTTGATCGCAGGTTGTCTGTATCAAATCCTCAAAACGCGGGGACGTCTCGGGCAGAGGTGTTGATTCTGGAGTTCAGTGATCCCCCAGTGATTGTGCTGAACCCGCACCAGAATTGCTTCTACGAGCGCTTCTCGGCAGAGAAGTAGTTGCCATACCGCAGAACGGCCGGAGCTACCGCGGAATCGAACTCCTGATCGAGGCTAGTTACGGTCACAATCAGATCCTCACCGGCTGAAGCCGGTTCGGAATGACCGGACTATTTTTGATCCGTGAGAATCGGTGCGGATCCGTGGCTACGGATTTTGAACTGGCTTCTCCTGACCGGTTTTTGCAATCGCCGCGGCGGCGATCTGCACAACGTCCAACAGTTCCGGCGGCGTCGACGAGTTTGCGGCCAGGCCGTCGCGCAGCATTGAGTTGCAGAATGGACACGCGGCCGCTACCACGCTCGCTCCCGTAGCCGCCAACTCTCGAGCGCGTTCTACGTTGACGCGCTTGCCGGTTTCTTCGCCCAGAAACATCAGGCCGCCGCCTCCGCCGCAGCAGAAGCCGCGTTCGCGGGCGCGCGGCGGGTCAACCACTTTACCGAAGCGCGCAATCACGTCGCGCGGTTCATCATAAATTCCGCGGTAACGGCCCAGGTAGCAGGCGTCGTGAAACACGATGTCCTTCGTGTCATCGCTCGCGGGTAGCTTGTCGCGCAGACGCGCCAGTAATTCGGTGTGGTGCTCGATTGCGATTTCGGCTCCGTATTCTTTCCAGTCGGTGCCGAGGGTGCGCACGCAGTGCGGGCAGATCGTAAGCATTTTTTGAACTTTGTTCTCGCGAATGTGCTCCAGATTTTGCTGCGCCAGTTCGCCGAACAGATAATCGTTGCCCAGCCGGCGCACGGGATCGCCCGAACATTTTTCCTGCTTCAACACGCCGAAGCTCACGCCCACGTAGCGCAGCACTTCGACCAGCGCCAACACGATCTTGCGGCCGTTGGGATCGTACGATCCCAGGCAGCCCATCCACAGGCAGTATTCCTGCGAGCCGTCGTAGTAGGGCAGATTATTTTTCTCGATAAATTTCTGTCGCTCCGAGGGCGCGAAGCCGAGGGCGTTGCCGTAGCGCTCCAGCGTCACGAATAATTCGCTGCCGTGGGGGTTGTCCCACTTACCGGTGTTGACCGCGCCGCGGCGCAGGCCAACGATTTGCGGCAGGTGTTGAATGCCCACCGGACACTGAAACTCGCAGGCTCCGCAGGTGGTGCACTGGAAAGCCGCTTCCATCGAGAGATGTTTGCCCAGCAGAGGTTCTTCGCTTTTTGGGCCGAATTCGTCGAGGTAGTGGCGCGTGCCGAGAATAATTTCTTTCGGATTGAGAATTTTTCCCGTCGCGTTGGCCGGGCAATGCTCGGTGCAGCGTCCGCATTCGACGCAGGAGTAGGCCTGCAGCGCGGCGATCTGCGTGAGATCTTTGCCTGCGACGAGGCCGAAATCTTCGTCGCCCACCAGCGGCGGGATGCGGCTGAATCCGTCACGCTCCAGAAACACGGTGAACGGACTCAGCACCAGGTGCATGTGCTTGGTCTTCGGAATCAGCGGCAGAAAAACGAACAGTACGGCTGTGTGCGACCACCAGATTGCCCATGCGGCGGGTGTTCCGTCAGGTACGAGGAACGACGCGAGATAGGTAATCATCAACGCGAAGATCAGAAACGCAATGAGGCCCGACTCGGGTGAAAGCGGTTCCAGCCACTTGGGCCGAATCACGAAGCGGCGAAACGCGAGGCCGGCTATCGAAATTGCGACCGCAATGGCGAACACGCCCGCGAACCAGAAATAGAAGCGCCCAAAGCCGTCGCGCGAGAGAAATCCCACGCCAAATGCGATCGCGATGTGATTCAGCGTGACCAGCGCGAACACACAGAATCCCCAGAAAACCAGGGCGTGCGCCAGGCCCGGCAGCGGCCGCTGCTCGATGACCAAACCCTGCGCGCCCACTTCCCACAACACTCTGCGGATGCGCGGCCAGAGCGGTCGCAGCTGGAAATCGGGGTCGCGCTTGGCGTCGAGGATGATGCGCAGCGCCCGGCCAAACTTGCGCCAGAACAGCGACACGGAAACGGCAATGGCAAGCAGCAGGACGATTCGTCCCGTCCAGTTCATAGGGATGATGTCTCCGAGAACCTGACAGTCTACTCCAGCCGCAGTGTGGCGCGGGTGCTGATACCCGCGAAATCTGGCCACGGATTCACGCGGATTGATCTAATGCATTCAGTGCGAGAGTCCGCTCGCGTGGTAGCATTTGCGGCATCTCGCTGTAGGGGAGGGTGAGAGATCCATGAGATTTCAATGCAAGTATGAAGTCGACGACTACGTTGTGGGGTACAAAACCTACGCGCGCAGAGGTCGACGGAAATGGACGACTCGTTTTTTGTGGGCTATGGGGATCGGTGGGTTCGCTATCGGAATATTCGGTAGCATAGGCCCCAAGAGCACTGTCGGTCCCGCCATTCCTCTATTTCTGATCTCGGCATACGTTATCTACTTAGCGGCGACGGTGTGGGCTAGAGCGGGGCGCCGGTCGTTCTCAGGCCGACCTGAGCTGGCCCAGGAATATACGGTGGACATTGATGATTCGGGGGTTGCGTTCAACGGGCCGATCAGCGCCTCGAAATGGACGTGGCCCGCCTTCATCAAACAGTTGGAAGCTGACAAAATATTTCTCGCCTACCTGTCGCCGTGTGCGTTTGTTATCCTTCCAAAAAGGGTTCTTGGGCCCGGACAATCTGACCAGCTTCGCGAGCTCTTGCGTCAAAAATTACCAGCCAGATGACGGAGACGCCTTTGGGCGCAAGCGTGGCTGAATGCGAATCAGACTAATTAGGATTGGGTCCACTTTCGGAGCGCTGCTGCTAGCCGCTTCCGCCGCCTCCCAGCAGTCCGCGCCAGCCGCTCCTTCCCTCCCCTCTACCGGCTTTCCCGGGATTGACGAATACCGGGCCTCGCGGATTGCCATCTATACCGACGACTTCGGGCAACTGGCGCGGTATCGCGATGCGGACGCAGCGCTGGGGGCGCCGCGCGCGGACGAGAATCGAGTGGTGTTTCTGGGCGACTCGATCACTGACTACTGGAAGCTGGAGGATTATTTTGCCGGTAAGCCTTACATCAATCGTGGTGTTGATGGGCAGTCGACGTCTGAGATGCTGGTGCGCTTCCGGCAGGATGTGATCGATCTGCATCCGAAGGTGTTGGTCGTGCTGGCGGGGACGAACGACATTGCCGGTGTTACCGGACCGGCGCGGAATGAAGAGATTGAGGCAAACTACGCATCCATGGCCGAGTTGGCGCGGGCGCACGGAATTCGCGTCGTGTTCGCATCGCTGCTTCCGGCGTACAACTACACGCCGGAGTCGAAGGAGTCTTTCGCGCTGCGTCCGCGGGAAAGAATAGCGGCGTTAAATGAGTGGCTACACAATTACTGCGCCAAGAACCATCTGGTATATCTGGACTACGCTTCGGCGGTGGCTGATGATCGCGGCATGCTGCGGCGCGATTTGTCGGATGATGGGTTGCATCCGAATGCCGCAGGATACAAAATCATGGCGCCGCTCGCGGAGAAAGCCATTGCCGACTCTCTCGCCGGCAAGCCTTAACGAAATTCAAGACTATGAAACCACCTCGTGAATTGAAAACGCTCGCGCTCACTGTCTCGCTAATCTTCGCGCTCGCGGCGTCAGCAATGGGTCAACAGTCGTCGGGGGCGCCGGCTCCAGTGTCCGCGCCTGCAATCCCTTCCACGGGCTTCGCCGGCCTCGATCAGTACCGGGCGTCGCGCATCGCCGTCTACACCAACGACTTCGGGCAACTGGCGCGGTATCGCGAAGCTGACGCCGCGCTGCCGGCGCCGGCAGCGGGCGAGAATCGAGTGGTGTTCTACGGCGACTCGATCACCGATATCTGGAAGCTAGCGGATTATTTTCCGGGCAAGCCTTACGTCAATCGCGGCATCGGCGGGCAGACCACGCCGCAGATGCTCGTTCGCTTTCGTCAGGATGTGATTGATTTGCATCCCAAGGTAGTGGTGATTCTGGCGGGCACCAACGACATTGCCGGGAATACGGGGCCGATGCGCAATGAGGATATTGAGGCGAACTACGCCTCGATGGCAGAACTGGCGCGCGGGCACGACATTCGCGTGGTGTTTTCGTCGGTGCTTCCAGTGCATAACTACACCGATCGGTCGAAGGATTTTTTTGCCCAGCGTCCGATGGCGCGGATTCTTGCGCTCAATCAATGGCTTCAGGGGTACTGCGCCGGCAGCGGAGACACGTATCTCGACTATTTTTCAGCGGTGGTCGACGACAAGGGATTACTGCAGAAAGATCTCGCCGATGATGGCCTGCATCCGAACGCTGCCGGATTCAAGATTATGGCGCCTCTGGCTGAGGCTGCGATTGAGAGGGCGCTGGCCGCAAGACCCTAAGACTTTAGAATCCGTTGTTATTGCGAAGTGCCGTCGATGATTTGCACTGAAGTCAAAGACGACCTCGGGGGCTGAAGCCCAGAATTTCTTGTCCCGCTTCATGCGGCGCTGAAGCGCCGCTCTTCCACGGTTGCGCACGCTTTCGTTCTCACGCTCGCAAGAAGCCCCCTCGAAGTAACAGGGCTCAGGAGTAAGCTAGAAGCAGTGCTGCCTCTTACCGACAAATTCGGGCGACGCATCAGCGATCTGCGGATCTCCATCACCGACCGCTGTAATTACAAATGTGTGTATTGCCGCACCGGGAACGAAGGCGCGCTCTATGGTGACCTGCCCTTTGAAGATTATCTGCGGATGGCGCGCGTGCTGGTGGGTATGGGGATTACGAAGATCCGGCTCACGGGCGGAGAGCCTTTGCTGCGCAAGGGCGTCGTGGAATTTGTGCGGGAACTCGCGACGCTCGGCCCTCCGGGGCTAAAGCCCCGTCCGGATAACGGCGCTAACGTCTCGGCTAAAGACGACCCCTTTCAAAGCCAGGCTCGTCAAAGCTTGTCTCGTCAGAGTTTGTCTCGTCCCGATGCTCGTCGTCAGCCTGGTTTTGATTCAGGCGAGCCGCTCGATATTGCGCTCACCACCAACGGACATCTGCTCGCCGACATGGCACAGCCGTTGAAGGACGCCGGTCTGACTCGCGTAACCGTTTCGATGGACGCGGTTGATCCCGACCGCTTCACCCGCATCACGCGCGTGCCGGGCGGATACGACAATGTGCTGGCCGGTATTCGCGCATCGCGCCGCGCCGGGCTGTGGCCGCTGAAAGTCAACTGCGTGTTGATGCGCGGGTTCAACGAGGACCAGATCATCCCCTTCGGCATGTTCGCGCGCGAAGAGGGCGTCACTGTGCGGTTTATTGAATTCATGCCGCTTGAGGAAGGGCGCACGTGGTCGCCTGCGACGGTGGTGACGCTGGAAGAAATTCTGGCCCGCATGGCCGAATACCGGCCGCTGGTCGAGATTCCGCATGCGCGCTCGGAGACGGCGCGGCGCTACCGCTTCGACGACGGTGTCGGAGAAATCGGAATCATCGCGCCCGTGTCGCATCCTTTCTGCGGACACTGCAGTCGGATTCGCATCACCTCCGACGGCAAGATTCGCACCTGCCTGTTCTCGGCGTGGGACCACGATCTGCACGCGCAGATGCGCCGCGGCGCGAGCGACGAAGAACTGGCGGAGTTCATTCGCGGCGTCGTCGAGAAAAAAGAAGAACGCCATCACATCGGCGAGCCCGATTTCGTGCCTGCCTCAAGGACCATGGTGCACATCGGCGGATGACGTCTCTCGTCGTAGAGACGTAGCTTGCTACGTCTTTCTCGCCACGAGCAGACGTGCCTCCTTCGTCAAGAGACGTTGCAAGCAACGTCTCTACGATTAAGATCGTTCTGTGACCTCTACGTCTGCGCGATCGATTCTGTCGGCTGTTCTCTTCTTGTTTTCCGCTCTCTTAGCCCCGGCCCCCGGGCAAAGCCAATCTCTTTCCTACCTTGGTTTCGACCGCAACGAATATCCGGGCGACGCGAATTTGGTGGGACTGCGTCAGACTTTTGCGTACGCAGGATATTGGCTCAATCATCCTCCCGACGAGAAGATCAATACGTGGGTGGGCCACCGAGCTGCCGTCGAATCCGCCGGATTCGGGTTTCTCGTGCTCTTCAACGGACGGCTTTATGCAGAATTGAAATCTGTGGCCAATGCCACGCGTCTCGGCCAGGCTGACGCTCGGGCGGCCGCTGCCGCGGCGCAGCGCGAGGGCTTTCCGAAAAGAACAATTATCTTTCTCGACCAGGAGCAAGGTGGACGCATGCTGCCCGAGCAGAAGGCCTACATTTACGCGTGGGCTGACGGCGTGACCGCCGCTGGGTTTCGCGCCGGCATTTATTGCTCGGGCGTTGCGGCGAAGGATGACGACAACATCGTTACCGCGAATGACATTCGCGAACACGCCGGGAACCGCGACATTGTTTACTGGGCCATCAATGACGCATGTCCGCCGGCGCCGGGATGCGCATTCCCGCAGCGGCCGCCGAGTGCGGCCCAGAGCGGAATCGATTTCGCCGAGGTCTGGCAGTTCGCGCAATCGCCGCGGCGCACCGACGTTGCGGCGCAGTGCACTGACTACAACCGCGATGGAAACTGTTATCCTCCGGGCGTCGCCGCGCGACTGCAACTGCACGTCGACGTCAACACGGCGACTTCGCCCGATCCCTCGCACGGGCGCACGCACTGACTGAAGTTAAGTTCGCTGGAATCGCGGGGATTTCTTGCACGAGATTACACACAACCCTGGCGCAGCACACAGCAACGGCGCAGTTCGCGCCCTCGCGGTTTGTGAGTGGATTCTGCTCGCCGGCCTCGTTGCCACTTTCATCGTCAGAGGCCTGGTGCCCGCCTGGCGCACGATGAACACCGATTTTCCGAACTATTACCTCGCGGCATCCATCCACCACCAGGGCATCTTGCTCGACCGGGCTTATGAGTGGCGATGGTTTCAGCGCCAGAAGGATTACCGGCAGATCGACCAGACGCTGGTGGGCTTTGCTCCGCATCCGCCGATGTGCGCGGTGCCCATGTTGCCGCTTGCGTGGCTGCCTTCGCTCGAGGCGAAGCGGGTTTGGCTTGTTCTGAATCTTGGTTTTCTGGCGCTCGTGGTTTTGATCCTGCGCCGGGTCACTGCGCTCTCGTGGCGCCGTCTTTTCCTGCTGACATTTCTATGCATTCTTCCGCTGCGGGAGAATTTTCTCTTTGGCCAGTATTACGTGCTGATCCTGTTGCTGCTCTGCGCGGCCTACTATACCGCCTGCCGAGGATGGCGGCTTAGCTCCGGAGCAATACTTGCGGCAGCGGCTTCGCTGAAAATCTTCCCGGTATTCTTCCTGATTCTTTTTCTGCGGAAGCGCAACTGGCGCGCCGCGGCCGGCCTGGTCGGCGGCGGGGCCGTGCTGGCGGGCATCTCGATTCTGATTTTTGGATGGAGCGTCCACGAAGTCTACCTGCGGGATGTTCTGCCGCGCGCGCTGCATGGCGATCTGGTCGGGCCCTACGTTTTGCAGTGGAACTCGTTCACCGGGTTGTGCCATCGATGGTTTCTGTCCGAACCGGAGTTGAATCCCGCTCCGTGGATGAACTCCGTAATGGCCTATTCCTTCGCGCAAGCCTTGGTGGGCACGGTGCTGCTGTTCAGCTTTCTGTTTTCCACCGGCGAAGAGGACACGCCGAACACCGCCGCGTGGGAGTGGGCCACTTTTCTCCCGCTGTTGATTCTGCTGTCGTCGATGCCGACGGCCTATCACCACTGCGTGCTGATTTTGACGGTGGTGGTGATGGCAGATTGGTTTTTGAAATCGGGGCAACCGAAGCGCGCACTGGCGGCCGCATTTCTCTTCAGTATTGCCTGCTACCCGCTGCCCGGATTCGCGTGGCTCACGTTGCAGGGAAGAATGGCCGGCGTTTTTCTGCTCTACCTGCTGCTTCTCTGGAACGCACCAGCACGCGCCAATGCGCGAAGCCGGCGATTGGGATTCCCGCTCGCCGCGATTTTCCTGATTGCACTTACATTTTCCAATCTGCGGGCGCTGCGCAACCGTGCTGAAGATTTCTCCCGCCGGTTGCCTCCGGTTTCGGCCGGCTACGGTTCGTTCTCGGTGGCGCGCGTGGGAGATCGAGTGCTGCTCGACGAGATGGTCGCCGACTCTTACGCCGCAGTGGTTGTCCCAGGGGGTACCTTGCAGCGCATGCCTTTGCAGGGCGACGTACTCGCGATCGCAGCCGGCGCGCATTCTCCCTTTATTTATTTCGAACTGACCGGGCTGCACTCACAGATCTTCCGGCTTCCCACCAGTCAGTTGGGCAGCCCCGATGCTATTCCCGAATATGTCGCCGAGGGGTATGATCCCGCGATCTCGTTCGATGGGCGCTGGCTCGCTTACCTGCGAGAAGAAAACGGCAAGACCACAATCTGGATGGCTGGGGATGCATCGTCTCCGAGTGCATCGTCCCGGAGTCCATCGTCCGGGGTTGAATTCAACGATCTGCCGGCCGCTACTGCCGTGCCGGGCTCACAAAATCTCGACGGCGTGCTGGAGATGAGCGTCACTCCGGGCGGAGATGTGATCGCCTCTGTGGGCAGCCCCGCCGATCCGCACCTGGCGTTATTGCATGCGGCTTCGGGCGAGGTTCGAGGGCTCGCAGAAATTCGTGGCGCGGTGCGTTATCCCGCGATTTCAGCCGACGGTAAACGACTCGCGTTCAGCCGGAGAGAGTCCGGGGCGTGGCATTTGTTTGTACGCGAGATGGAAAGCGGCCGCGAGCAGCAACTGACTTCGGCTGCCTGCAACGCGACCTCGCCTTCCTGGGAGGATGCGCAGACGCTGCTGTATCTGACTGATTGTGGGCGCGGCCTGGGGCTCGCCGCTCCGGCGCGGGTGACTGTTCAATAGTGACCGTTGCAGGGAAATCGTGACAAGAATTTAGATCAGGCGCTGGGGCTGAGGCGCGCGGAGAAATTCAACCTGGGCTATTCCTCAAAAGCAGCGAAACACGCGGCTTGCCGCATGCAGTAAAATAGGACCATGGCCGACCGCACGTTCACCCTCGAAGAAGCCAAGTCCCTGTTGCCGGTGCTGGAATCCCTGCTGCGCAACGCGATTTCGGGCAAGCAGTTCGTGGAAAAGTTCGAGGCCGAGATGCAGGCGCTGCAGCATCGCATTTTTCTCGCGGGCGGCACGCTGGTTGACATTGTTCCGCTGGCCCGGCGCAAGGCTGAGCGGGTGAAGGCGGAGCAGCGCGCCAAAGATGCGCTGGCCGAGATCGACTCCATCGGCGTGCAGGTCAAAGACCTGGAAGTCGGCCTGCTCGATTTTCCCTGCGAAGTGGAGGGCCGAACCGTGCTGTTGTGCTGGAAGCTGGGCGAGAAGTCGATCGCTCACTGGCACGGCACCGACGAAGGATTCTCCGGACGCAAGCCCATCGACGAGCGCATCGCGCGGGCGCGGAAGTCGAACTAGAACTCGGGCTTCGGGCTTCGATCTCAGAGGCTACCGCTGGTACGTCTAATCCCTTCCAACACCCTCATTCCAAAAAGTTTTGCTCTGGCTGCAACATACTCCAAAGTTCAGTGTTAGTAACGGATGAACGTAATCAGGTGAGGCTCGCGGTTTTGCGTCACAATGGCGTTCAGGCTGGTAATGCTTCGACCACAGGGGGTTGTGAGGCAATGAAGACGAATCGACTCGGAGTTCATCGATTTGCGGTGCAATCGCTGCTGCTGGCGGTCATGGTTGGGTTTTTCACTGCCGCTTCGTCTGCGCAGATTGCAGTCGGTATCTCGGTACGGGTTGGGCCGCCGGCGCTCCCGGTCTATGCGCAGCCTCTGTGCCCCGGTCCGGGCTATTACTGGACGCCGGGTTACTGGGCCTGGAACGATGCAGGCGGATACTACTGGGTTCCGGGAACCTGGGTGGTTGCCCCTGTCGGCATGCTTTGGACGCCAGGCTATTGGGGTTGGGGCGGCGGATTCTATGCGTGGCACGCCGGATACTGGGGTCCGCACGTCGGTTTCTATGGCGGGATTAACTACGGATTCGGCTACGGCGGCGTAGGCTTCGTCGGCGGCGAGTGGCGCGGCGGAGGGTTCTACTACAACCGCGCCGTAAGCAATGTCAGCGTCACCAATGTGACCAACGTCTACAACAAGACCGTGATCGTCAACAATGCGACCACGACGAGTTATAACGGCGGGACGGGCGGCATTGAAGCTCGCCCCACCCCGCAGGAAGAAGCGGCCGCCAACGAGCCGCATACCGCTCCGCTGGCCGCGCAGGCGCAGCATGAGCAACTGGCGAGCCAGAATCACGAGAACTTTGCCTCGGTGAACCAGGGGCGTCCGGCTGTCGCCGCGACCGCCCGAGCTGGCGATTTCAGCAGCCGGTCGGCGATTCCGGCACGCGCTGCGGGCGGTGAGTACCACGCCCCGGCCATGTCTCCGCAAGAGGCGCGGGTGCCGTCTACGCCTGCGAGCCGGCCGGGTGGAACTTCTACGCCGGCGACGAAATCGAGCGACGGATTCCGGCCGTTTACCCCTCCGAACTCGAGCAATTCGCGGAATGCTTCGCCGAGCGGGACGTCGACCGGGACGTCCGATGGCGCTGCGGGCCAGCCGTCTTCGCCAGCAGCAAAGACCAGCGGCACGAATTCGAGTTCCGGACAGACGAACAATTCATACAAGCCGGCCTCGAGCCAGCCGCCGAATAAGCCGCCGAAGGCGAACACCTCGAAGCCGCCTAAGCCGCATAAATCGACTCCGCCGCCGGCGCACAAGCCGAGTTCGGGGGAGCGTTTCCGGTAGAGGGCGCCGGGCAAGGCTTTTAACCGCTAAAGGACGCTAAGAACGGCCGCGAAGTTCGCTAAGAGAACCCGTGCAGCTCGTCGCTTTGCGACCTTTGCGGATTTTCTTAGCCTTCTTCGCGGTTAAAGGCTTCTTGGTAACGATCCCCATGACCTGCCCACTCCAGTCGCGCCGGGAACATGAAGTTTCCGTGCAAGACGGGCTGAGGCCCCCGTTCTACCCAGGGAGTGGTTCGGGCGGCCGAGGAGACCAGAGCCGGTTTGTAAACAACCGTAAACAAGGCGATTACGGGGGATGGCTCCTTGGTCCCGCTGAATTACGCGAGTTTTGCGCCGGGGAGAAGGACCTCTGCTACAATTTTCGCTGATCTTTGTAGGTAATCGTCTTTCGCTGATCGACAAGCCGAGGCCGCGCCCCCCAGCAGTATCGGAAAAGGAGTATTCAGGAACATGGCATCCATGAAGTCAAAACTCCGACTGGCCGGCGCATTTGCTGCACTCGCGACCCTGGCTCTCGCGGGAAGCTGCCGCGGATTCTTTCAACCGGAACAGCTGGGTTCGATGACGATCTCGCCCTCCAGTCCGAACGTGCCGTTGGGCGGCACACAACAGCTCACCGCTTACGGCACCAACACCGATTCAAGCTCCGCGGGAAATATCACCGGCAAGGCTACGTGGTCGAGCAGCAGCGGCGCAGTAGGGGTCAGCGCCTCGGGCGTTCTGACCGGCAATGACCTCAGTTCAACGCCGGCCACGATTACGGCAGAGTATCAGGGAATCAGCGCGACCGCTTCCGCCACCGTGTGCGTCGAAAACGGAACGAACTTCACGATCACGCTGAGCGCCACAACCGTGAATGTTGGCGATACGCCAACGGCATTTGCCTACGCGAACGTTACGGGAGTCACTGGTCCGGTCGATATCAGCTCAGGTGTGCAGTGGTCCACCAGCAGTACTCAGGTCACCATCACGAATGGTGATCCGGCGAATATAGATACCAGCGGCGTCACCACGACGCCTCTTACGGTGACCATTTTCGCGGTCTACACCTGCAACGGCGTCAACGACAATTTCCAGACCAACCTGACAGTGAATTAGCAGGAACGATGCTTCACGCGTGGGGCGGCCTGTCTTTTTCGGGCCGGGTGCGCCATTTCTCGCGCGTTCGTTGCGCGAGAAGTGGGGTTTTTGACTCCAGAATTATTCTGAGAACTGCGTCAGGTTTCGTGGCACAAGCAAAATCCCTACTTCTCGCAAAGAACGCGAGAAATGGGGCACCCGGCCTTACCACACTTCAGTTTCTTGCTACCAAGCCCACGGCCGACTCCGCCGGTTCGGCTTTTCAATCTGCAATCTGAAATCTTCAATCTAAAATGGACTTCTACTCTTTCATCATGGCATCGATGGTCGAGTAAAGCTGCGTGTTGTCCTTGACCTCGATGTAGGGCCTGGCGGAGCTGTGGTTGCTGACGATGTAGACCGTGGGTGTGTGGTCGATCTTGATGGCTTTGCCCAGGTCACGGTCAGCGTTGACTTCGGCGGCGAGTTTTCCACCGGGATCGATGAGGAAGGGGAAATCAACCTTGTGCGCGGCGGCAAATTTTTCGGCCCACGAGCGCAGGTTCGACGGATTGATCTCCAGCTGGTTCTCGAAAATGTAATCGCGGAAGGCGTTGCCCAGATCCTTGGAATGGGTATCGAAATAGCGAGCCATCACCGCGGCCTGGTACGACCAGTTGTGCAGGGGCAGCGGGAAATCGTGGAAGATTACGGGAATCTTGTAAGTCTTCGAAGCCTGCTCCACCAGCGGCGCGGTACGGCGGCACATGGGGCATTGCAGATCTTCGAAGACGACGATGGCGACCTGCGATCCTTTGGGCGGGCGCAGTACGGTGTCGACCGTGTCTTGTGCCGAGGCGATCGTGGCGGGCAGCGCGAATCCGGCTGTCATGGTTAGAAGAGCTAGAGTTCTTAGAGTTGTTTTCATCAATTTTCCGAATGTTTGTTCCGAATATCTTTCCCGAATGCTCCTGGCCGCTATCCCGGTTAGACGCAGCTCGCGCGATCCTGTCAGCCTGAGCGGCGTAACGGCAACATTCCGCGAGGGTTGCTTCGTCTATGGTAACCGATGACCGGGGGCGATGTCAGGCGCCGGAGGTGCAACAACTATGGGGACGAGGCGCGGAACAGAAGTGCCCAGAATCGCATCAGGGCTTGCCTTCAGGTATGCCGCCCTAGAAAGAGAATAAGGGGCTAAAGAGTGTGCGTAAGAACTACTCCTTCCGCCCTCCGGGGCTGGTTCATTTCCTACGTTTCCCCACGGCTTACGCCGTGGGCTCTATTCTTACGCCGCTACGCGGCTGTTTAAACCTTCGTGCGGGAAGCGGCGCCCGGTACGCGCTATATTGGAGAGTACTGCCTGTAATGACCCGTGACGCTATCTGATTCATCTTCATCGTGCCGCGATTGGTTGCGACGTCGTTCGTCGCGATTTCGCCCGTCGCGATCCTATTCCTGGCGCTTGGGCTTGCTGTGCCTTCGCCGCTGGGCTGCGCTGACAGTTCTCGCCCTGCTGGGAATGCTCTCCGGCTGCACGGGCGGACGCCACCGCGTGCTCGAAGTCGCCTATGTTTCGGCGCCGCAGGCGGCGCTGCGCGACCAGGTCGCGGCCATCTACAACCGCGTCGGCAACGTGAAGAACGGCGAGCGGGTCGACGTTCTGGAGCATCAGAAGCACTTCGTCCGCGTCCGCACCGCCAGCGGTCTCGAGGGCTGGATCGAGCAGCGCATGCTGATCGACCAGAAAGCATTTGACGGTCTGCAGAAGCTTACCCAGGACAATCAGGCCGACCCGATGCAGGCTCCGGGCGTCCTGCGGAATGAAACCAATCTGCACCTGACTCCGGGGCGCGACACCGATCACCTGTATCTGCTGGCTTCGGGGGCGAGGGTCGCAATCCTGAAGCGGGCCACGGCGGAGAAGCAGGGTGTGGCGAATCCGGGAACAAGGCCGGGCGCGGGAAAGGCAGGCGCGAGGACGCCGGCTGGTCCGGTGCTGGAGGACTGGTGGCTGGTGCGCGACGAGCAGAACCGCGTGGGCTGGGTGCTGGCCCGCACGGTGGATGTCGACGTCCCGCTCGAGGTAGCGCAATACGCCGAGGGCCAGCGCTTCGTTGCTTTCTTTGCGCTGGACGAAGTCCCCGACAACGACAAGAGTGTGCAGAGAAACGTCGCGCAATATCTGTGCCTGCTGACCGAGCCTCATGACGGGCAGCCTTATGACTACGATCAGCTGCGGGTCTTCACCTGGAACACGCGCAAGCACCGGTATGAGACCGCCTACCGCGAGCACGGCCTCAACGGCGTTTTGCCGGTCACCATCACCAAAGAAAATTTCGACAAGGAAGGGATGCTGCCGGTGTTCATTCTGCGAGTGAAGGACGACGCCGGCAACGTGGTCGAGCGCAAGTACAAGCTGAACACTCCGATCGTCCGCCGCGTGCTGGCGCCGGGCGAAGTCGTGTCAAAGGCGAGTGGAAGGCGTCGACGGTAGAATCGCCGAAGGCATTTACGAATCACGTAGCCCCGGACGCCCCCGTCCGGGGTTGTGCGCTTAAGCGCGCAATGCGGAGCGTATCTGAACCCGGAAGTGCTTGGCGCTGCTTACCGTCGTACTCGGAGCTTCGCCCGTCGGGGCGGACGAGGGCGTCCGCCCCGACATGAGCATCGTTTTACTCGGCGTCACTTCCCGAAGATTACCGTGCTGGAGAAGTGCGAACTGGCGGCCATGTAGAACAGCAGCGGCACAGACAGAAAAAAGTTGGTGCGCGAGGCGAGGAAAGCCTGGCGCGCCAGCGCTGCGGCGTTCGCGGGAGGCGTGCCGGCGAGCGTTCCGCGGATGATCTTCTTGTTGCTCGGCCAGATAATTCCCCACACGTTGAACAGCATCACGATCCCCATTCCGCCGCCCACGCCAATTGAGATCACGTGGATGTCATCGCCGCCGACCGGCGTGCGGTTTACAAATAGCCAGCCCGCCGCATAGACCAGGATCGCGGTAATCGCGCCGAGGACGTATCCGCTGGGCGTCATCTTCTTGATCACCATAAAGAGAACGAACCAGACAGCGATCCAGAGGAGCAGAAAAAATCCGATGGCTGCGCCGGCGTTGGTGCCGTCACGATGCGCGTCCGGGGCAACATAAAACTGCGACCAGTACCAGAAGCCGATGAAAACAGTGACCAGCGAACTCCAGCGGAACCAGTTCAGCGCGGGCAGGGTCAGGTTCTGAAAAATTTTGGGCTTCGCGGCGGCGTCCACCTGCTTCATGAAAGGGACGTTGATCAGATTGAAGAAATAGAGCAGACCGACCCACAGAATGCCCGCCAGAAAGTGGAACCAGCGCAGGATGAGTTGTGTGGCCTCGGCGCCGGTGATGCTGGGTGCGACCAGAGATGCAGGCACTGCCACTGCGACGAAATGGTGCATTCGATTTCCTCCGCGATTTCGCTGACAACTGGGGTCAAGTCGTGGGAAGTCTGCACTGGGCTCGCTGGCTCTGTCAACAGAGAGATGAGTCGTGCGGTTGTCTAAATTCGTTTACCACAGGGGGCACAGGGGAACACAGGGTAATGCTTCCTTGGGCTCTGTGTCCTCTGGGTTAGACGGATTTCAGGACAGCTTGCCCACGCTGTACAAGTTCGCGGTTGAAAAGCGGCCAAGATCGCCGTATCGTACTGACAACCGTCCGCACGGAGAATGCGGACCTCTAAAATAGCGCGTCCACTTTCTGGCGGGATTTCTCCGCCGTTCCCGGGGGCTAGTGTGAAAGGCTTCCGGGAATTGGCCGTTGGTGTGAGCCGGCTCATGGACAGACAAGTGGGCTGGTGAGTGGAATCGTCCGCAAGCGAGGAGATCGGCTATGGACAGCAATAAGCCGGCGCAGAACATTCACGATTCCTTCCTCAACACAGCCCGCAAGGAGAGAGCGAGCATCACCATCTATCTGCTCAGCGGGGTGAAGCTGACGGGCCGCATCCGGTCGTTCGACAAGTACTCCGTGGTACTGGAGGCGAACGGTCAGGAGCAGCTCATCTTCAAACACGCCATCTCGACCGTGGTGATGGGACGAGTGGCGTCGACGCATGTGGGCCACGCGGTGCATCCGGAGAAAGCGGCGACGAGCGCGGCACCGGCAACGCCTGCGGCGGCGAACGCGGCCAGCGCTTCGGGCACCGGCACCGAAGGATAGGGCGTTTTCGGATTGGGAAGTACTCACTCCAAGAAATCCCGCGACGCGACGCGAGGCGGCGTGCCTGCGCCTTTCGGCAGCACAGCCACGCCCGGCCAGCCGCAGCAGGAGCGCGCATTCCTGGTCGGCATCGATGTGCGCACGCGAGGGCGATCCTCAGCGAAGGGAACGGTCACCGCACAGGCCGCGGCGGCACGCGACGCAGCGGGGCTGCAGCCGGCCGCTGCGCAGCCGAAAACCGGCGCCGCCGGGAAATCGAACGGCAAGCCTGGGATTCCGGAGTTCGATGCCGACGAGTCGCTGGCCGAGTTGCACACGCTCGCCGAGAGCGCCGGGGCGCAAGTTGTCGGTGAACTTCTGCAGCGCCGCGACCGGATCGATCCGGCGACGCTGATCGGCAAAGGTAAGCTGGAAGAAATCGCTGGAGCTGCCGCGTCGTCCAACGCCGATGTGCTTCTTTTCGACCACGATCTCAGTCCTTCCCAGCAGCGCAATATCGAGAAGATTGTTCAACGGAGGGTGATCGACCGCACGCAGCTAATCCTCGATATTTTTGCGCGGCATGCGCGAACCCGGGAGGGCCAGCTGCAGGTCGAGCTGGCGCAGCTGCAGTACATGCTGCCGCGGCTGGCCGGGCATGGCATTGAGATGTCACAGCTTGGCGGCGGCATCGGCACGCGCGGTCCGGGTGAAACGAAACTGGAAACCGACCGGCGGAAGATTGCGCGGCGCGTTCGCCATGTGGAGCAGCAACTTCAGAACGTACGCCGCATTCGCGCGCAGCAGCGGCAGCGGCGGGAGTCGGCTCCGGTCGCGACCGTGGCGCTGGTGGGATATACGAACGCAGGCAAGTCGACGCTGTTCAATGCGCTGACGCAGGCCGGGGTTTTATCGTCCGCGAAAATGTTTGCCACGCTTGATCCCACGATTCGCGGCGTGGAGTTGCCGTCGAAGCGAAAAATCCTGATGTCTGACACGGTGGGATTTATCCGCAACTTGCCGCACACGCTGGTCTCGGCGTTTCGCGCGACGCTTGAGGAGGTGCAACGGGCGTCGCTGATTCTGCATATCTCCGACGCCAGCAGCCGGCTTTCGGCCGAACAGGACGCGCAGGTCGAGATTGTCTTGAAAGAACTAGAGGCGGAGAAAAAGCCGCGTCTTCGCGTGATGAATAAAGTCGATCTGCTGGATGAAGAAGTAGCGAAGGGATTGATGGCCGACGCGGCGCGGAGCGGGGGATCTTCGGGAACTCAGACGCTCTATGTGTCGGCGATGGAGGGTGTCGGCCTGGATCGCCTGCTCGAACGGGTCGACGCGATGATCGAAGAAGATCCGGTCAGCCGCGTGCACCTGCGCGTGCCACAGTCGGAGGGGAAAACGTTGGCCCTGCTCGAAGCGCGAGCGCGGATTTATTCGCGTGCGTACGACGACGGTTCAGTGGAACTGGAAGTCGATGCGCCGGCGTCGGTCGTGAGAAAGGTGAGGGAGTGGGTGGTGAAGCGTCCGCATTTGAAGAGTGGACTCAAATAGGGTGCGATCGCACGACGTCCTCACTTCTCGCAAAGAACGCGAGAAATGGGGCACCCGGATTCATTCTCCATCGAGACCCGTAAGCTTCGCGTCTCTTCCTAGATCGGATGGCCGTCGGCGTCGATGAAGTGGATTTTGCCGATGTTCAGCTCCTTGATGCCCTGCTCGATTTTGGCGCGATCGCCGACCACCACCCATACCAGGCTCCCGGGATGGATTACTTGCTTCGCGGCGGCATCCAGGTCGGTAGTTTTCAGCGCGCGAATTTTCCCTGCCATGGTCTCGTAATAGTCGTCGGGTAGGCCGAACTTCAGCTGATCAATGATGGAATAGCCTACGGAATCGATGGTTTCGCGCGAGCCCGGAAGACTCAAAGTTTCGTTCGCCTGAATCGCGGTCAATTCTTCGGTGGTGACTGGACGGCCCTCCAGGATTCCTCGAATCTCTTTGTTCACTTCCACTAACGCTTCTTTAGTTTTGTCGGTCTGCACCGGCGCGTAGATGAAGAGCGGGCGCTGAGCTTTCGCGCCCCAGAGAAAGCTGCCGGCACCGTAGGCCCAGTGCTTGTCTTCGCGCAGGTTCATGTTGAGGCGCGAGCTGAAGGTTCCACCCAGGTCGTCATTCATGGCGCGGATCGCTATTTCGCGGGTCGGGTCTGGCGCCAGAGACACGTGGCCGGCGATGATCATGGACTGGCTCGCGCCCGGCTTGTCCACAATGTAGACCTCAGGCTCCGAGGCCGGTTTCACGGTCGACAAATTCTTGACGGGAACTTTTTCGGGGGTCCAGGCGGAAAAAAGTTTTTCCAGCTTGGGAGTCAATTCAGCCAGCGTCGTATCTCCTACCACGATGAGCGTGGTGTTGTTGGGATGGAACCAGACGCGATGAAAATTCTGCAGATCGTCGCGGGTAATCTGCTGCACGCTCGCGGTTGTGCCCGAGCCGGTCAAAGGATTTCCGTAAGCGTGGCCGGGTCCGTAGACGAGGCCGGGGAAAACCCGCAGGGCCATCTCAATCGGATCCTTCTGTTCCTGTTCAATTGCGTCCAGTTGAAGCTTCTGCTCGCGCTTGAAATCGGCATCGGGAAACGAGGGATTGAGCACGACATCGGCGAACAGGCTGAGAGACGGCTCCAGCTTCGACTTTAGCGACGAAAGGGTAACGTAGTTGAGATCCAGATCTGCATATGCGCCCAGACGCGCGCCCAGGAGAGCCGACTCGTCATTGATCTGAAGCGCGTTACGGGTCTTGGTGCCGTCGGTCAGCAATGCCGCGGTTAACTTCGCGGTTCCCGGCTTGGTGAACTGGTCGGCGGCGTACCCGGCATCGGCGGCCAGCCAGAAGTTCACCAGCGGCACCTCGTGCCGTTCGGCCAGAATAATCTTGAGTCCGTTCGAGAGCGATGCCCGCTGCAGTTTGGGAAGCTTGAGTTCTGGAGCGGGCTCCAGAGCCGGAGGTTTGGTGCGGTCGGCTCCAGTGGACGCAGGTTTGTAATCGGGGAAGGGCAGAACATCGGCAATGTAGACGCCGTCGCTGAGCCAGCGGCTTGCCGCCGACTTGAGATCCTCGGCCTTGGCATCGTGGATGCGCTGCAGCGTAATTTTGTAGCCGTCGGGATTGCCGGTGTAAACCGCGTACTCGGCCAGCCGGTCGGACTTTCCTCCGAAGCCGCCGATGCGCTCGATACCGCGAACGAAATCGGAAAGATATCCGGTCTGGACTCGCTGCAATTCCTCGGCGGTCGGCCCGGACTGGATGAAGCGGGCCAGTTCCTCGTGAATCTCCTTCTCGATCTCGTCGAGGTTGTGCCCGGGGCGCGCTGTCACCTGAATATAGAATTGGCCGCCGATTTCGCGGGAATCCTGGTAGACGCTAACGTCGGTGGCAATCTGATCGTCATACACCAGCCGTTTATAAAGGCGCGAAGTCTTGCCCTCGCCCAGGCAGGAACTGACCAGGCGCAGGTAGGCGGCGTCGGCGCTTCCGAACTCCGGCACATTCCAGACCATGTAGATTCGCGGCAGGGGAACGCGGTCCTGCGTGACGGAGCGGTGCGTCCCTGACATTTTCGCGATCCAGACTTGCTGGTGGGTGACCGGCGGTCCAGGCGGAATATCGCCAAAATATTTCTGCACTTTTTCTTTCGCCGTTGCGACATCGATGTCGCCCGCCAGCACCAGCACGACATTCGAGGGGCCGTAGTAGGTCTTGAACCACTCCTGCACGTCTTTGAACGAGGCTGCGTCCAGATCCGCCATGTCGCCGATCACGTCCCACGAATATGGATGCCCGACCGGGTAAGTGTTCTCGGGAATGAATTCCTCGGTCAGAGCGTAGGGTTCGTTTTCATCCTGGCGCTTTTCGTTCTGCACCACGCCGCGCTGGAGATCCAGCGTTTTCTGGCTGAGGTCGAGATAGGCCATTCGATCCGACTCCATCCAGAGCGTGAAATCGAGCGCCGAGGTGGGAACGTTTTCGAAATAATTGGTGCGGTCGAATGCGGTTGTGCCGTTCAGATCGGTGGCACCCACGCTCTCGAGCGCCTTGATGTAGCGGTCTTTGGAGTGCTCGCTGCCGCCGAACATCAGGTGTTCGAAAAGATGCGCGAAACCAGTCTTGCCGACCTTTTCGTTTTTAGACCCGACGTGATACCAGAGGTTCACCGCCACGATGGGCGCTTTGTGATCTTCGTGCACGATCACGGTCAGACCGTTGCTCAGCACAAATTTCGTGTAAGGAATATCGATGTTCTGAGCGTCTTGAGCCGGAACGAAAGGTCCCCAGGCCAATAAACAGAACACGAGCGCGCAACGCACACGCATGATGAAACTCCTTGGGCAGAATGTGGTGGGTCCCGGCCGATAATTCGATCACGTGGTCTGATTCACGCGGCACATTTGTGCGCGGCACCAAACACGGGTAGGAGTATACATGCGGAGACTGCGCGATTTCCCAGAAACCGGCTGGCGCGCCGGCGATGGGACAGTAACGATGTTGATAATTGCGGATCGCCTGCTGAAATTGTTTATTCGCCGAGGGAATTTCAGCTGGAGGCTGGCCGGGAAATTACTGGCGGGAAATTAAATGGGCCGGCAACCAAGAAGCGGTGACATTCCTTGGCTATCGGCCCATTCGATCCTGAATTGGATCGGAGGTGATACTTCTATGCTAATCCCGTTTAGCCTGAAGTCAAGGGATATGTGCATGAGTTTGCGCTAAGGCTCCACGCGGGAGGACACGCCGGCCGCTAAGATCAATGTTTTTTAGCATTTGCGCAGGCAGGTCAGAATGGCGGCAAAGTTTGTGACGCGGCTTGTCGCGGGCCGCAACAGCCGAAAACGTGATTCCTCGGGCCCCGATCCGGGCGAACGGAACCAACTCCGTTCGCGTTGACACAAACCCCTTGAGACGCTAGACTTAACAGTTTTCAAAGCCCTCATTTTCCGGTTTCTTTCAGCACCACATGGATCAAACGCTACGCCAACTAGGGGAATTACTGCTTGGATCGGTGCCGACGGTAATTCTGCTGACGTTGCTCTACGCCCTCTACACGGTTATTGTGCACAAGCCCTTGCAGCGTGTGCTGGCGGAGCGGCGGAGCAAGACCGAAGGCGCGATCGAAAAATCGCGCGCCGACATCGCCCGCGCCGAGGCGCGCACCGCGGAGTACGAGCAGCGCCTGCGTGAGGCCCGGGCGGCTGTTTTCCGCGCCCAGGAAGCGCGGCGGCAAACGGCGCTGCAGGCCCGCGCCGGTGCAGTGAACGAGGCGCGCGGCAGGGCGCAGGCGCAGGTGCAGGCCGCGAAAAAAGATATTGAAGCGGACCGGTTCGCAGCCGAAGCTGGCCTGCAGCAACAAGCGGCGGGCCTGGCGCAGGAGATCATGCGGCGCGTGCTGCAGCCGGCCGGAGCGGGGCGATAGCCGCGATGGTTGGTGGACGATTGTTTTGGGGCGATGGTTGGGTCGGGGCAATAGTTCGGGGCGACGGGTCGATGACGGCGAAGAAAATTCTGCGCGGGTGCTTGCTGGCGATGCTCATGACGAGCTGCGCCGGCTTGGCGCTGCTCCACGCGCAGGAGCCGGCCGCTGTTCCTCCAGCTTCTTCTCCGGCCACTTCCCCCGATCAGAAGGAAAAACGCGAACACGAAATCGGCCCCGGCCGGCGATTGGTCCACGAGAGTCGCGAAGCGGCCGGAGAAGAGAAAGACGAGACGGCCGAGTTTAAGCAGTCGCCGTCGGTGCATCTCATCGCCCGGCTCACCGGATTGACTCTGCAGCAATCCTACTGGCTGAGCGTAGTGCTGAATTTCGCGGTGATCCTCGCCATCATCGTGTGGGCGAGCCGCAAGTATTTGCCCGGGATGCTGCGTGCGCGCACGGCCGCGATTCAGAAAGCGATGCAGGAGGCGCAGAAGGCCAGCGAAGAGGCTCGTCGCAAGCTGGGCGAAATTGAATTACGCCTGTCGAAGCTGGACTCAGAGATTGACGCGATGCGCGAGCACGCCGAGAAGGAAGCAGCGGCGGAAGCGGCGCGCATCCAGGCTGCAGCGAAGGAAGACGCGCAGAAAATTATTGCGGCGGCCGAGCGGGAGATTGCGGCTGCAGCCAAGGCAGCGCGCCGGGCGTTGACCGCGCACGCCGCCGATCTGGCGGTAGGGCTGGCGCAAAAACAGATTCGCGTGGATGCGCCGACGGATCAGGCGCTGGTCCGCGGCTTTGTCGGGCAGCTGGGCACTACGCCGGATGATCTGGGAAAGTCCGATCTCGGAAAATCCGGAAAGGACAACAACTAAGCCGTGGCTTCCGTCGCCAGCACCTACGCCCGGGCTTTTGCCGCGGTCGTCATCAGCGACCGTCTCGATGCGGATCGCGCGACGGGCGGCCTGCGCGAAATCGCGAGGCTGGTGTCCGACAGCGAGGACCTGCGGCGGGTGTGGGAGAATCCGGCGGTTCCCGGCGATCAGAAGCGCAAGTTGCTGGATGCGATCGTGCAGCGCGAGGGAATTGAGCATCACGTGCGGAATCTCGTGGCGCTGCTGATCGATCATCGCCGGGTGCAGTTTCTCGATAGGATCGTCGAGCAGTTTGAGAAAGAACTCGACGCGCAGCTGGGATTCGCCGATGCGCAAGTTTCCAGCGCGCGTGAGCTTGCCGACGCGGAAAAGCATTCGCTCGAAGTGCAAGTGGGAAAGATTACGGGAAAGAAAGTGCGCGCCCGCTACGGGCTCGACGCGTCTCTGTTGGGCGGCGCGGTAGTTCGCATCGGCAGCACGATTTACGACGGTTCAGTGAAAGGGCAGCTGGAAAGGATCAAAGAAGCGATTAGCTCGTAGTCGTGAGTCGCGAGTTCCGAGCCGCGTGTGGACGCGACCAAGCTGTTCGCTCGAAGCTCGCCGCTCAGAGCTGAGAGCTGAAAGCTGAAAGATTTTTTCTATGGCACAAATCAAGGCAGACGAAATCACGAAACTGATCCGCGAGCAGATCGAGAACTACGAATCGAAGATCTCCGTGGACGAGACCGGCACGGTCATCACGCTTGGCGACGGCATCGCTCGTGTCTACGGGCTCGACAAAGTTATGGCGGGCGAACTGCTGTCGTTCCCGCACGGCGTGGCTGGCATCGCCATGAACCTGGAAGAAGATCAGGTGGGCGTAGTGCTGCTCGGCGAGTACACCGAGATTAAAGAGGGCGACGAGGTCAAGCGCACTGGCCGCATCATGAGCGTGCCTGTCGGCGACGCTCTGATCGGCCGCGTGGTCAACTCGCTCGGCCAGCCCATCGACGACAAAGGTCCGATCGCGAGCGACAAGTTCATCGAACTGGAGCGGCTGGCGCCGGGCGTCATCGACCGGCAACCGGTGCGCGAGCCAATGGCGACCGGACTCAAGGCCATCGACAGCATGATTCCGATCGGCCGCGGTCAGCGCGAGCTGATCATCGGCGACCGGCAGACCGGAAAGACCGCGGTCGCGCTCGACACGATCATCAACAGCAAGGGCAACGATCTTATTTGTATTTACAACGCGATCGGGCAAAAGCGTTCGTCGATTGCACAGGTCGTGAAGATTCTCGAAGACGCCGGCGCCATGGAGTACACGATTGTGGTTGCGGCTTCGGCGTCGGAGCCCGCGCCGATGCAGTACATTTCGCCTTACGCGGCCTGCGCCATGGGCGAGTACTTCCGCGACAGCAAGCGCCACGCGCTGCTGATCTATGACGATCTCTCGAAGCATGCGGCGTCGTACCGCGAAATTTCTTTGCTCCTGCGTCGTCCACCGGGGCGCGAAGCTTATCCGGGAGACGTTTTTTATCTTCACTCGCGTCTGCTGGAGCGCGCGGCTAAATTGAGCGACAAGAATGGCGGCGGATCTTTGACCGCGCTGCCGATTATCGAAACGCAGGCGGGCGACGTGTCGGCGTACATTCCGACGAACGTGATTTCGATTACCGATGGCCAGATTTATCTGGAGACCGACTTGTTCAACCAAGGCGTGCGTCCGGCGGTGAACGTCGGTCTGTCGGTAAGCCGCGTCGGCGGCAGCGCGCAGATCAAAGCCATGCGGCAGGTTGCAGGCACGCTGAAGCTGGAGTTGGCGCAGTATCGCGAACTCGCGGCGTTCGCCGCCTTCGGCAGCGATCTCGACAAGGCCACGCAGTCGCAGCTGAATCGCGGCCAGCGGCTGGTGGAACTGCTGAAACAGAATCAGTTCTCGCCGCTGCCGTTCTCCAAGCAAATTTTGATTATCTTTGCCGGTACCGGCGGCTTCCTCGACGATATGCCGGTCGCGCAGGTGCGGGAATTTGAAGCCGAACTTTACAAGTACGTGGATTCGACCAATCCCGGCCTGCTGCGCACGATCATGGAGAAGAAGGTTCTCGACGATGCATTGAAGGGCCAGTTGCAGGCAGTGATCAAAGAAGCGAAGCAGCAGTTTGTGGCGAGCAGGGAGGCGGTAGCGAAGTAAAGCTTTTGGCTCTTGGCCTTTGGCTCTTGGCTTGGATCGGAGAAGCCTTAGCTAACGGCCAATAGCCAAGAGCCAAGAGCAGTTTATGCCCAACATTCTCGACATCCGTCGCCGCATTCGCAGCGTGATCAACACGCGGCAGATCACCAAGGCCATGAAGGTGGTCTCGGCGGCGAAGTTGCGCCGGGCGCAGGAGCGCGCGCTGGCGGCGCGTCCGTATGCGCTGATGCTGACGAATGTGTTGAAGTCGCTGGTGGCGCGGACAGAAATTTGCGATCCCGAGACCGGCGAGCCGAAGCATCCGTTGCTGGCGCAGCGTCCGGAGAAAAATATCCTGCTGATTGTTGTGACCGGCGACAAAGGCCTGGCGGGCGCGTTCAACGCGAACATCACGAAGGCCGCCGTCCGGTTTCTGGAATCGAAGGCGGGGAAGAACGTCGACATTGAAGCGATCGGGCGCAAGGGGCGCGACTTTCTGCGGCGGCGCTATCCCGCAGCTAAAGTGCAGACGCGCAGCCTGGCGGATTTATCGGAATCGGTCGAGGCCGAGCCTGAGGCAGCCGAACGCTCTGCGGAGATTCAGATTACTGGCGAGCACGTCGGCATTCTCGGAAAAGTTTCGTTCGCGCAGGCCTTGGCCCTGTCGACGAACGTGATCGCGCGCTACCAGCGCGAAGAACTCGACGCCGTCTACATCGTGTTCAACGAGTTCAAATCCGTGATCGCGCAGCGGTTGATCGTGGAGCAGATTCTTCCCATCGAGCAGATCGGCGAACCGGCGGTGCGCCTGGCCGAGGAGATGACGGAAGAGGAAAAGAAGAAAGCGAAGGAAGCGGCGATCAGCGCGGGAGTGGGCCTGCGGTCGACCGACGGCGCGGCAGACGCAGCCTCACAATTCGGCACCGCGCAGGTGGATTACATTTACGAGCAACCACCCGACGAACTGTTTCGCGCGCTGCTGCCGAAGTATGTATCGATTCAGATTTTCCGGGCGCTGATGGAATCAGTGGCCGCCGAACATGCGGCGCGCATGACGGCCATGGATTCGGCCACCAACAACGCGACCGATATGATTGACTCGCTGACGCTGGTCATGAACCGGGCGCGGCAGGCGAAGATTACGAAAGAGATTATCGAGATCGTCAGCGGCGCCGCGGCAATGTGAAGAAGCTTCTAGCTTCTAGCTACTAGCTTCTAGCAAAACGGATTTGAGAACTTGGACAGTGCGGAGCGTACGGGCAGCCGGCGAACGGTTGCGATCAAGCTAGGAGCTAGTAGCTAGAAGCTAATTTATGCCAGAAAACGTAGGACATCTCATTCAAGTGTCGGGGCCGGCGGTGGACGTGCAGTTTGCGCCGGGGACGCTTCCTCCGATTTATCAGGCGTTGAAAGTCGTAGCCGACGGCTTCAACGTGCCTGATCCGATCAACGTGATTCTCGAGGTGCAGCAGCATCTCGGCGAGGGCCGCGTGCGCTGCATCGCCATGCAGCCGACCGACGGCATGGTGCGCGGCATGAAAGCCATCGACCAGGGCGGGCCGATCTCGGTGCCTGTGGGCCACGGCACGCTCGGTCGCGTGATGAACGTAATCGGCGAACCCGTCGATCAGCTCGGTCCGATCCAATACAAGGAGCGAATGCCGATTCACCGTCTCGCACCCGCTTTCGACGAGCAATCCACGAGCGCGGAAATGTTTGAGACCGGCGTGAAGGTCATCGATCTGATTCAGCCCTTCCTGAAGGGCGGCAAGATCGGACTGTTCGGCGGCGCGGGCGTGGGCAAGACCGTCGTCATCATGGAGCTGATCAACAACGTCGCCAAAAATCACGGCGGCTTCTCCGTGTTCGCCGGCGTCGGCGAGCGCACGCGCGAGGGTAACGACCTCTGGCTGGAAATGACGGAGTCGGGCGTGATCAAGCCCGGCGATCCAGCGCACTCGAAGGCCGCGCTGATCTATGGCCAGATGACCGAGCCTCCTGGCGCGCGTCTGCGCGTGGCGCTCACGGCTCTGACGGTAGCGGAATATTTCCGCGACGCCGAAGGCGCCGACACGCTGCTCTTCATCGACAACATTTTCCGATTCACGCAGGCGGGTTCTGAAGTGTCCGCATTGCTCGGCCGCATGCCCAGCGCCGTCGGTTACCAGCCGAACCTGGCCACGGAAATGGGCGAACTGCAGGAGCGCATCACTTCTACCAAGAAGGGTTCGGTCACGTCGGTGCAGGCGATCTATGTGCCTGCCGACGACTTGACCGATCCCGCGCCTGCGACTACGTTTGCTCACCTTGATGCGACCACGGTGCTTTCGCGCGCGCTGACCGAGATTGGAATTTATCCCGCGGTCGATCCGCTGGCCTCGACGTCGCGCATTCTCGATCCGCGCATCGTCGGGCAGGAGCATTACGACGTGGCGCAGATGGTGAAAAAGACCCTGCAGAGTTACAAAGACCTGCAGGACATCATCGCCATTCTCGGCATCGACGAGCTGACGGAGGATCAGAAGCTGACTGTGGCGCGGGCGCGCAAGATTCAGCGCTTCCTCTCGCAACCGTTCCATGTGGCCGAGCAGTTCACCGGCGCGGCGGGACGCTACGTCAAAGTTGCCGACACGGTCAAGGGATTCAAAGCGATCGCGGAAGGCAAGTACGACGACATCCCCGAGCAGGCGTTTTATATGAAGGGCCCGATCGAGGAAGTGCTGGAAGCCGCGGAGAAGATGAAGGCAGCGGCGTAGGAGCGGTCGTTGGCCGTTAGTCGTCGTCGTTAGCGAAGAAATGCTGACGCGAGCGATTGGCCAACGACAAACGACGACCAATGGCAGAATCTTTCCAACTCGAGATTGTCACGCCGGAGAAGAAGGTGGTCGACACCAGGGCGCAGGAAATGCAGATTCCCGGGAAGAACGGGTATCTCGGCATTCTGCCGGGGCACGCGCCGCTGATTACGGAACTTGCGGTGGGTGAGATCACATTCCGCGACGGTTCCGGGTCTTCGAACGAGCAGCGGCTGGCCGTCGCCTGGGGATTTGCGGAAGTGCTGCCGGACAAAGTGACAATTCTCGCCGAAAGCGCCGAGCGTCCGTCGGAGATTGACGTGGATCGCGCGCGCGAAGCCAAACAGCGCGCCGAGCAGCGGCTCACCAGCGGCGACACGAGCGTCGACGTAGATCGCGCGCTCGATGCGCTGCAGCGCGCTGAAACGCGCATCGACGTCGCGAGCGGCAAGTAGCCAGCGGTGCTCGCGATCCTTCACTCACACCGCTTTAACTGGCACTTTCACTAACCTACGGTACGTTCACCTTCTCACGCGTCTCCGCCGGCACATAGTTCACCGCGGCGGTGCGCTCCAGTTTGTCCCAGGCGAACTTGCGGCCTTCGAGGGCGCGCTTCAGAGTCTTGAACAGCACCACCGAAAACAGCTGGCGATAGGCGAAGCGCTGCAGCCAGACCTGGCTGAGCAGCCAGGCATCTTCCTTGTCGTCGTCGCGGCGGCGTTCGAGCGCGAAGGCGATCGCAGACGCGAGGAAATCGATCACGAGAAAAGCGAAGAAGAACGCCACCAGTTTGTGGAAGCTGGAGGAATCGGTCGAGTCCGGGTGGAAATGTTTCTGGATGTAATACCAGATCGTGCCCATGAAAAACATGATGTCGATCAACGGCGAGACCAGCGGGAGCAGAATCTGGAAGATCACGATGTTGGGCAGCGCCACCCATCCCAGCGCTCCCTTGCGGGCGAAGACTCCGCGGTGTTTGTACACGGCCTGCAGAATGCCGAACGACCAGCGGAAGCGCTGGCGCATCAGGCCATTGGCGTTGGTCGGAGCCTCGGTGTAGGCGAGGGCCATGTCTTCATATTCCACGCGATAGCCGCGGCGCAGCAGTGCCATGGTGAGGTCAGCATCTTCGGCGACGGTATCGATGTGGTAGCCTCCGGCCTCGCGCACCGCGGAAACGCGCCATGCGCCAATCGCTCCGGGCACGACACTGACCGCGCCTAACACGTCAAGCGCGCGGCGCTCGAAATTCTGGCTGGTGATGTATTCGAGGGCCTGCCAGCGCGTCCAGAGATTGACGCGGTTTCCGACCTTCGCGTTGCCGGCGATGGCGCCGATCTTCGGATTGATGAAATGCGGCACCAGGCGGGCGATGGCGTCGGGCGCGATGATGGTGTCGGCATCGATGCCCACAAAAATTTCGGCGTCGCCGATGTGCTCGACACCATAGTTAAGCGCCTCGGCCTTGCCCGCGTTGGGCTTAGTAAGAATGAGAACGCGTCCCGCAGCCGCCTCTGCGCTGAAAGCACGGCGGGCAACTTCGAGCGTGCGGTCTTTCGATCCGTCATCGATCACGATGACGAACAGGTTCGGGTAGTCGGAGTTGAGCGCCGCGCGCACCGTGCGCTCGATCACCTTCTCTTCGTTGTACGCCGGGATCAAGACTGCGACTTTCGGCTTGTAGGAAGCGACCTCCGCGGGGCGGCCAAAGATTTTCTCGTGCAACCGGTCGTAGATTGCGGCCGCGCCTATGAACAGAAGGCGCACGGTCATCAGCAAGTCGCCAACCAGGAATATCCACGTGATGATGACGATTCCCGCGTCGAAGAACCAGAAGCCAAGCCGGTCAAGCCGCGCCGCCCACTTTTCGCTGCGCGGCAAGGGAGCCATCACATCCGCGCGCTGCTTGCCCAGCAATTCATACACAGGAGCGACTTCATATCCGCGGGCGCGAATACCGTCGATAATCGCGGGCAGCGCGCGCACGGTTTCCGCGCGGTTGCCCCCGCCGTCATGCAGCAGCACAACGTTGCCGCAGCGTAGATCTTCCGGCTTGCACGGCGGCAGATGCGCCAGCACATACGACGTGATCTGCTCGGCGGAGTGGCGGGGATTGTCGCTCCAATCGTTGGGGTCGATCCGGTTGCCGACGGTGATGTAGCCCATGCTCTGGGGAATTTGGAGCGGACGCACCTGATCGGAAGTGTCCGGCTCTTCATCGATCGCGTAAGGCGGCCGCATCAGCGTCGCCCGTATACCCACGAGGCTGGCGAACAGCCGCTCGGTGAGGTTCAACTCCACTTTCATGTAAGCGTCGGAGATGTTGCTGACATCGGGATGAGTGAATGTGTGATTGCCGATCGTGTTGTTCTCGTTGTAAATCCGCTTCACGATGCTGGAGAACTTGTCGGCCTGAATGCCGATCAGGAAAAACGTACCCGTCGCATGCTTCTCCTTGAGCACGTCGAGAATCTTGGGCGTCCACTCCGGGTCGGGGCCATCGTCAAAGGTCAGCACAACTTTGTTGGGGCTGTAACCATAACGGCTGACGCGGTAGGGTTCGGGCAGGTTCTGGAAAACTTCGTCGGTGATCAGCTTGCTGTCGGTATCGATGGTCAGATCGCGGGTTCCATGGGCGGGAGTGCTCTCGATGCGAAGAATTTCGCCCTGTCCTTCCATGTCGACGTCGGCGCCGGGAGGCACGTCTTTTAACTTGTCGGTTGCGCCGGCATCGCCGGGGACGTCCCATATTTTCCACAGAGAACGGTCCTCGCCTCCGAGACGCCAGAGCGCGAAAGTCTGAACCCCCAGCGTCTGCGCAACCCGCATCTGATTAAGCGCCGTCACTCCATCGAGGAACCAGATGTCGTGCTGCACGCCGCGTTCGTCGAGATAGCTGAAGTGGGGATTGAGCGCGTCGTCGTCGAAAGACACATCCACATCCGAGTCGCGTGCGGCCAGCCATGCCTCCTGCACGCTAACCGACTGGTCGTGCTCCCCTGCCGGCAGTTTGCCAGTCTTCGGTTTCAATACCCAGTCGTAGCCATAATTGGCAATGGCGCAGATGATTTTTTCCTTTGGGATCACACCGCTGGCGAACTTCAGGTTCTCGACGAACCAGTCCTGCGCCGCGACCGGGCCGGAGGCGGCGCCGGGATAGTGCTGGTCATAGTTCATCAGCACAACCCCGTCGGCAGCCGCTGCAATCGCAGGATAGTTGTACTCGTTGCTGTGCGACGGCACGGCAACATAGAGTTTCAATCCGTGGGCGTGGAGATCGCCGGAGAGTTCATTCAGAAAAGCGATATAGCCGGGCTGTCCGCTGGGGGCGAACGCCTCAAAGTCGATCAGGAGGCCGCGATAGCGTCCCGACGCCAGAAATTGCGCCGCCTGCCTGCGGAACAGTGCGCGTGCTTGCGGATTATTCAGAAAGTCGACGATGCCGCCGTACCAGTTTGAGCCGTCGGAATTGCTCACCATGGGGAAAACTTCCATGCTGGGGTCTTCCGCCTTGAGGAACGGCATCACTTTGTCGTCGACTTGGCGGACGCTGCCGTCCTGCACAACGTCGAAAAACTTATTGGTCTGATCGTCGATGCCCTGGAGTCGCCCGTCCGGAGAGATGATATGCAGCCAATCCGGATAGAGGATGTCGATCTGGCGGGCATAGTCGCGCAGCGCCGAGAAACTGGCCGCGTCCCAGGGCACGTAAAACGCGGCACGTATTCCTTCCTCCTGATTGAGCTTGACCTGCGAGGCTGCCAGTTTCGATTTGCGGTGAGAGCGCGCCGCGATCTTTTTCAGGCGCTCGCGCGATCTGTCTTTCTCGCTTTCCTTCAGAGCCTTGAAGGCGCGTTTTTGAGGAGACAGCAGCAGTTCGGGTAGGGGTTCATCGCGCAGGGCGGTGTAGACGAAGATAAGGATCAGGACAGAAACGACAACGGCTACAACGTCAAACGTCCGCCGCAGGCGCTTCCAGCGGGCGCGTCGAGGATCATAAAAGACTGGCTCAGCCATGGGTGAGAGGAACCCTAATCGTAAGCTGCGAACCGCACACGGTCAATTCGTTGTTAGGCCGGGAGTGCATGCGGAAGGTAATCGACCATTCAGCCGTAGGGACCAACGTTTGCGGACCAGACCGACAGATCAGGGTGAGTTGGCAGCTCTGGGTCATAAGATGCAATTTGCCGCAGCCGCGGCCATCGCGACGCGCTATATTCGCTGCGTGCGGGAACCACTGCGGGAAACGGCGCTGGCGCAAGGAGCGCGGCCGGGCTTTGCCGCAACGCTGGTGAAAAACAACCCACGGTTCTTCTTCTGGGCGAGCCTGGCGGCGCTGGCGGTGCGAGTGGCGTGCGTCGTGTGGTTCCCCGGCGTTGTCGACGATTCCCGCTTTTACGCCAACATCGCCGATAACTGGCTGCGGCACGGCATATACGGCATTACGAATTCCGGCGTGGTCGTGCCCACGCTCTCCCGTCTTCCGGGATATCCGGCATTTCTCGCCGCGATCTTCGCACTCTTCGGAATGGAAAATTTTCGCGCCGTGCTGCTGGTGCAGGTGCTCTTCGATCTTGGCACCTGCTTTCTGATCGCGGACATGGCGTGGCGTCTTTTTTCTTCCGAGCGAGCCGCGCGGGTCGCCTTCCTGCTGGCCGCACTCTGCCCTTTTCTGGCCAATTATGCGGCTGCGGCGCTCACCGAAACTCTGGAGATTTTCTTTACCGCGCTGGCTCTGGATTTCGCGGTGCGCGGTCTCGGGCCCTCCGATGCCAGTCAGAGCACAATCCGCGCCCGCCTGATTTGGCTGGGCTGCGGGCTCGCAGTGGGGGCGGCCATCCTGCTGCGCCCCGATGGAGGAATCCTGCTGGCGGCGCTCGGCGGTTACTTGCTGTGGCTGCTGGTGCGGCGAATGCGATCAGCGACCAGTCTTCGCGCCATCCTATGGGCCGGAGTATTGCTCACGCTGGGCGCTCTCGCTCCCTTGATTCCCTGGACGATGCGCAATCTCCACACGCTTCACCGCTTCGAGCCGCTGGCCCCGCGCTACGCCACCGACTCCGACGAAGTAGCGATGCCCGGCTTCAATCGTTGGGTAAAAACCTGGATAGCGGATTACGTCTCGGTCGAGGAAATCTACTGGAAAGTCCCGGGAGACGTGTTGGATTCCACATTGCTGCCCCGCCGGGCCTTCGATTCGCCGCAACAGCAGGAGCAGACGCGCGACTTGTTCGCCATCTACAACGGCAGCCACGAGATGACTTCGGAGCTGGACGCCGGCTTCGCAACTCTGGCCGCAGAGCGGGTTCACGACGCGCCGCTGCGCTATTACTTCTGGCTGCCGGCTGTGCGTATTGCCGATATGTGGATGCGTCCGCGCACTGAGTTGCTGCCGTCGGATCCGCGCTGGTGGGAGTTCAACGACGATGGCCGCTGGCTCGCGGTCAGCATCGCCTTCGGCGTCGTCAATCTGCTTTACGTCGCGCTGGCAGCGGCTGGACTGCTGCGCGCTAACAAATTTTTCGGCATCGGATTATTTGTTTTATTTCTACTGTTGCGCTCTGCGTTTCTCGGCACGCTCGAAAATCCTGAACCGCGTTACACGCTGGAATGCTATCCCGTGGTCATTATTTTGGCCGGTGCACTCTTTCATCGGCGTGCATAAACTTCCAATTCTGGAAGGCTTTCTGCAATACGGCGTATTCAAACGATTCACAAGCGCTCTAAACAACGCAGATTCAGCTTGAATTGTCTGGCCGCGAAGTTGCACAATATCGGCCCATCAGGTCCCCCAGGGTCTTGCCTCGTTGCTCTCCTGGGTCACGAAGATTGGGTCACGAAAATCTGGATTGGGACGCCCTCGCGGGTGAAGGGAGCTTTCTATGCGTTCTGCCTTGCAGCGTTTGGCGGCGTTGATAGGCTGTTTCCTGGTACTGAGTGCTTTCAGCACCTTGGCCTTTGCGCAATCCGCAACCAGCTCTCTGCGCGGTACGGTCTCCGACGCAAAAGGAGCCGTCGTGGCCGGAGCCACGGTAACTCTCAGCAACAGCGCGACAGGCTTTTCCAGAACCGTGAAGACAAGTGACCAGGGGACATATCAGTTTCTCGACGTCCCTCCCGCCGCCTATATAGTGACGGTGACCGCGCAAGGGTTCGCCACGCTCAAGCACGAGAACGTTGTGCTTCAGGTGAGCAGTCCGGCTACGCTGAATCTCTCCGTGCAAGTGCAGGGCGGCTCGGTAATCATCGACGTCACCGGCGAGGCGCCGCAGGTCAATACCCAGGATGCAACGCTGGGAAATAACTTCGACGCGCGCCAGTTGACCGATCTGCCGTCGGAAGGGCGTGACCCGGTCGCCATCCTCAGCCTTCAGCCGGGCGTGACTTATATCGGCAAGACTACCGATACGCAGCAGCTGTCCGACAGTCGCGGCGGCGCGGTGAACGGCGCGCGCAGCGACCAGACCAATATCACGCTCGACGGCCTCGATGACAACGATCAGCTCGAAGGCTTCGCCTTCGAAGGCGCCATGCGCACCACGCTCGATTCCTTGCAGGAGTTCCGCGTCACCACCGGCAACTATGACGCAGGGTCGGGACGTTCCTCGGGCGCGCAGGTAAACCTGGTCACCAAGAGCGGCACCAATAAGGTCCATGGGTCGGTTTACGAGTACTATCGCCCGACCTTCACCGTCGCCAACGACTGGTTCAACAAGGAAGCGGAATTATCCAACGGACTGCCGAACGTGCCCGGGCACATCCTGCGTAATACATTTGGCGGGACCATTGGTGGCCCCATCAAGAAAGACCGCGCTTTCATCTTCTTCGCCTATGAAGGCCAACGCACGGCGGAGAACCAGCAGGTCACCGAAACCATCCCGACCGAAAGCTTGCGCGAAGGGTACTTGAAGTACTTGTGCGACCCGGGCAGCGACCCCAATTGCAATACGAACAACTCAATCATCAACGTCACGCCCGGTGGGCAGCAGTTCGCAGGATTCGATATTGCGACTCTAACTCCCGATCAAGTCGCGGCGCTGGATCAGGGCTGTTCTGCAAACCTCACCTGCCCGCCCACTCCAGGGAATGCGGCGGGCCCCGGCCCGAATGGCCTGGTCACAAATATCGGCGGCACCGGCAACCCGCAGGCCCTCTTCATGAATTACCCGCTGCCCAACTCCAGCAGCGAAGGAGACTTGCTCAATACTGCGGGCTATACCTTCCCCGGCCCCGATCCCGTCAAGCACGACACGTATATCGTGAAGCTCGACTACAAGATCAATGCCAGCGGCAGTCACTCGCTCTTCGTCCGCGGCAACCTGCAGAACGACCACGAGAAGCTGCCGCCGCAGTTTCCCGGCCAGCCTCCCTACGCATTCGTCACCAACAACAGTAAGGGAATCGCCGCCGGCTACACGGCCCTGATCAGCAACAACGTGATCAACAATTTCCGTTATGCATTCATCCGCCAGGGTCTCGGAAACGGAGGACTCAATTCCCAGGACTTTGTCAACTTTCGCGGCCTGACCGATACCCAGGCGTTCGGAAGCCAGACCGACCTGACCAATGTTCCTGTGCATAATTTCATCGACGACGTCTCCTGGACCAAAGGTACCCACACCATTCAGTTCGGCACCAACTGGCGGATCATCCACAACAACCGCCAATCCAACGAGGACAACATTTCCTACGCCCAGACCAATCTCTACTGGATGAACCCATCCTTCATCGCCAACGAAGGCGTCAGCCTCGACCCTTCGCTCATGGATGCGGCAGCGGGCGGAGCTTACCCGGATGTGGACACCAACTTCGGCACCTCGTACAGCTTCGCGGCCATGGACGTGGCCGGAATTCTCAGTGAGACCTTCACTGAGGCCAACCAGAACAAGTTTGGCCAGCAGATTCCCAATGGCCAGTTAGTGCCCCGCCACTTCCAGAACTTTGAAGGAGAGCTGTACCTGCAGGACAAGTGGAACGTAACTCCTGCTCTGGTTGTGACCTACGGCGTCCGCTACTCGCTGTTGCAGCCCCCGTTTGAAAACCGTGGAAATCAGGTCGCCCCTACGGTCGACATGAACCAGTGGTTTAAAACGCGCGGGAAGGAAATGTATCTGGGCAATGCTGACCAGCCCGATTTAACTTTCAATCTCTCGGGGCAAGCCAATGGCGGCAAGCCTTACTGGGCGTGGGATTACCGGAACCTGGCTCCCAGGTTCGCCGTCGCCTACTCGCCCCACGCGGCCAGCGGATTCTGGCACAAGGTATTTGGCGACGCCGGGAAGAGTTCCATCCGTGCCGGTTACGGCATTTACTTCGACCACTTCGGCGAAGGAGTGGTCAATACCTTCGACCGCAACGGATCCTGGGGTTTGACTTCCACCTTCAGCAATCCCGCGGGCGTTTCCACCGTGGATAATTCGCCGCGTTACACCGGCCTTCTAGGACTGGAAAATTTGCCTCCCGGTGAAATTGCACCTTCCCCCAGCGGCTTCCCCTATACGCCGCCGAGCAATCCCAACACGTATGGCTTGGCCATCGCGTGGGGTATCAACGATCATCTGAGGACGCCGTACTCAGAAGTGGTCGATTTCTCGATCACGCGCGAACTCGCGAGCAACTTCGTGTTGGAAGCGACTTACACCGGCCGTTTCGCGCATCGCCTGCTCCAGGAAATCGATCTGGCGCAACCGCTCAACCTGGTAGATCCTACGAGCGGCACGAGCTACTTCCAGGCGGCGCAGATCTTCCACAAGGATGCTGCCGCCGGAGTTCCCATCAACAACATCCAGCCGATCCCGTACTGGGAGGACCTGTTCCCGCAAGCCGCAGGCTCGGGCTTGCTTTCTGGCGGTACTTCGACAACTCCATGTTCGCCAGGCACGGCTCCGGCAAATCCCACCGCCACCCAGAACATGTACGACGAGTTCTATTGCTTCGCCGGCAATGAGACCACCGCCCAGGAAATCGCCGATGTGTTCTGCTACCCGGCGTGCGTAGGCAACGGGCCCGGCGGAACCTATTACGGCCCGGGCACGCCCTACCAGTACTACCAGGACCAATTCTCGTCGCTCTACGCCTGGGACACGCGCAGCGCCAGCAACTACCACGCGCTGCAAGTGACCTTGCGTCACGCCATGAGCGCGGGGTTGCAATTCGACTTCAACTACGTTTACTCGAAGTCCATCGACGCCAGTTCGAACGCCGAGCGCGTCAACGGATTCGAAGCTGCGGGTGGCGTTGGATATAACGATCAGGCCATCAATGCCTGGTCCCCCGATTTGTGGCGCGCACCGTCGGACTTCGACACCACCCACCAGCTCAACTTCAACGCCATCTGGGATATGCCTTACGGCAAAGGCCGCCACTGGAGCGCTTCGAACGGCTTCATGAATGCAGTGTTCGGCGGATGGGGATTGAGCGCGCTGGGCCGCTGGACCAGCGGCTTCCCCTTCTCGGTTTCAGCCGGAGACGGATGGTCGACGAACTTTGAGCTGGAAGGTACCTCGGTTCTCATCGGACCGAAGCCCAAGACGGGCGTCTATATCGACTCCAGCGGCATTCCCAATGCCTTCAAGAACGCTCAGAGTATCCAGTGCTTCTGTCCCTACGAACCGACCGGGACTGGGCCAGTTCTGTTCCGCGACACGGCCCCCGGAGAAGCCGGCGAGCGCAACAACTTCCGCGGCCCCGGCTTTTTCTCGATCGATTCCGGGCTCAACAAGACCTGGAACTTCGGCGAAACACGCCTCATCCGTTTTGCCTGGGAGGTCTTCAACGTGACCAATTCGGTGCGCTTCGATGCCGCGAATGCCATTTCGGGCGGGCAGGAAGATCTGGTGGATATCACCGGCTTCGGCAAGTACCAGCGTACGCTGACCACGCCACGGGTGATGCAGTTCTCGCTCAGGGTCGCGTTCTAGGGGGATAGCGAGGCTGGAGGAAAGGCGTCCTCCCGGCCAAAGCACTGTCATTCCGACCGGAGTGAGCCGAAGGGCGAACGCAGCGGAGGAACCTGCTTGTTGCTCCACCTCGGAGGCCGACGGCCCTATCCCAACGGCGAATCGCTCATGCGGAAGCGGGTGCGGACGTGCTCGGAGAGGAGTTCGATCGCGGCCCGATTCCGGACCGGGTCGATCTGCGCCAGGTATTTCATGGCTTCTACCAGCAGGCGTTGTCCGTCGACGTAGCGCGGGTCTGTCGTACGCTCCCTGCGCTTATTGCCCAGCTTAGGAGGGACTGTAATCGTGAAAACCTTGGCCATGAATGATCCCAAGTGCAGGTTGTGCCAGTATAACGTTCCCTGTGTAAATCGCGGAGCATTTCTTAGCTTTTAGATTCAACAGGTTAGCCGCCGTGTGAAATGGTTTGCGTCTTGCCGGTGGTTTTGAGCTTGAAAACCTCGTCGCCGATCTTGTCCTTGACCTGGATGTTGGAGTACGTAGCCCGCCGGTAATCCCCCTGCGGCTCATAGAACTCCTGTTTGACCGAGATGCCGCGCTGCAGGTCGATCCAGAGCAGAATCTGCTTGAAGGTGTTGCGAACTTTTTCCGATTTTGGGACAAGTTGCAGCTCCGCCGTATTCACCCCATCGATCGTCTTGGCGCCGAGGTAGGTTACGTCGAAGGCCTTCAGCAGTTCCTGCCCGCTGCCTCCGAAGCCGAGCACCAGGTAACTCTCGAAATCGGCGTTGTTCTTGCCCAGATCGTAGATGGTCAGCTGATCGGGCTTAGGCTGGTACATGCGAATTTTGCCGCTGCTGAAGAGCACATACTTTGGCTCCGGCTTCAGCGCGTCGGCGCTGCTCCCGGCCTTGCGGATATCGGCCATCATTTCGACGTCTTTGCCCGCGCGGCGGTAGTAAATCGTGCCGGTCTGCACGTCAATCACTTCATTGATCACTTTTTCGTAACGGTCCCACTCGAAGTCGGCTTGGGTGGCGCGAAAACTCGCGGCGGCGGAGTCCATTTTTTTCAGGACAGCGTCGAGGCCGGCGGAGTCGGCCGGCGCCTGCCGTGGCGGCGGGGCGAAATGCAGCAGCCCCCAGACCAGCGCCATTGGCAGCAGGTGCGAAGACAATATGGAGGAGAAACGTGTCATGCGGAATCTCTTTTTCGAAGTGCGGTTTCGAACTTCCGTTTCGAGCTGTGTTTCCAGGGCTACTCGCGCTTTACGACTACCTTGTAACCCTGCACGGATCCTTTGCGATCGGTGACTGTTTCATAGCTCACGATTGAGACCGCGCCCGAAATCGGTTCAATGATGCGCATCAATTGTTCGCGCACTTCGTGGTCGTCGCCCGGAGAAACGGCGCTCGCTGCGACTTGATACAGCAAGTGTCCCTCGGCGTCGGCCGTAACCATGACATCGGTCGGATGCGGATTGCGTCCGATGGGTTTGTCGTTGAAGTCGATCACGCGCGGCGAAACAAAAATGAAGATCAGAATCAGCGTGACCATGATGTCGTAGTGGAGGGTCCCCCGCTCGTACTGCCACAGAATGTATCCGCGAATTGTTCGCCAGACGGCGTTCATCGGGAGGGGCGCGCTGCTGGGCGCGATCGTGCTGATTTCCGCTCTCTGCAAGTCTAGTGATCGCTCCTTCTCTTGGCAATGTGTGGCTGTTGGCTCTTAGCTCTTGGCCGTTGGCTTATTGCCAAACCACCCTGTCATTCTGTACCGCTTTCAGTCCTCAAATGGTTGTCATTCCGAACCGGCTTCAGCCGGCGAGGAACCTGCTTTTCCCGGCAGCGCCACAGCCCCGCCCCATCGCCATCGCTCAGAACTTCTTCGCCGTAATTCTATCCGCTCCAATATAAGGCCGCAGCGCCTCGGGGATCACCACGCTCCCATCGGCCTGCTGATAATTCTCCGCAATCGCAACCCACGTTCGTCCCACGGCCAGGCCGCTGCCGTTGAGCGTGTGCACGAACTCGGATTTATTCTTGCCCTCCGGACGATACCGTATGTTAGCGCGCCTCGCTTGATACGCCTCAAAATTCGAGCATGACGAGATCTCGCGAAACAGCTGCTGCCCCGGCAGCCAGACTTCAATGTCATAGGTCTTCGCCGATGACGGCCCCATGTCGCCGGTGCAGAGCGCCATCGTGCGGTAATGCAGGCCAAGCTTCTGCAAGACTTCCTCGGCGTTGCGCGTGAGCTTTTCGTGCTCTTCGTAGGAATTCTCGGGCCGGGCGAACTTGACGAGTTCGACTTTTTGAAACTGATGCTGGCGAATAATGCCGCGCACATCTTTGCCATACGATCCGGCTTCGCTGCGAAAACACGGCGTGTAGGCCGTGAGCGAGATGGGAAGCCGCGCCTGATCGAGCGTCTCATCGCGATAAAGATTCGTGACCGGGACTTCGGCGGTCGGGATCAGCCACAGATCTTTCTCGCCATGCGGCACGCGAAAAAGATCTGCCGCAAATTTTGGAAGTTGGCCGGTGCCATACATGGACTCGGAATTCACGAGATACGGCGGGAGAACTTCGGTGTATCCGTGCTCGCGAGTGTGCAGGTCCAGCATGAAGTTCGCGAGCGCGCGTTCCAGCTTCGCGCCAAGATCCCAGTAGACGGCGAAACGCGCGCCGGTGAGCTTTACCGCGCGCTCCATGTCGAGAACTCCAAGTTCAGCGCCCAGCTCCCAGTGCGGCTTGGGAGCGAAATCAAATTTTGGCGGCGCGCCCCAGCGGCGGACTTCAACATTGTCGTCCGCGCTATGGCCGACGGGCACACTTGCGTGCGGCAGGTTCGGGATGCCGGCGAGAATATCGCGCAGTCGGTTGTCGAGATCAGAGGCGGTTTTTTCCAGCGTCTGAATCCGCTCGCGCATCTGTTTCGTCAGTTCCATCGCAGCGCTGGCGTCCTGCCCAGCCTTCTTGAGCTTTGCAATGTCCTCCGACGCCTTGTTGCGCTGCGCCTTGCCGGTCTCGGCCTCGGTGATGGCCTGGCGGCGCAGGGTGTCGACTTCGCTGAAGTCCTTGAGCACGGCAAGCGGGTCCATGCCGCGCTGGCGCAGCTTTTCCTCTACCAACGGCAGGTTGTCACGAACAAAATTCAGATCGAGCATGAAGCTACTACTTTATCGGAAAAGCCTGAGGGCGTGCACGGGACTTAAAAAGCATCAACCACAAAGGGCACGAGGGTTCACGAAGGAAAGCCGCAATCGCCGAGAACCAGTCACCGGTTTCCTTCGTGATACTTCGTGTCCTTTGTGGTGAAGGGTCTTAGTTTCCCAGGGCTCTGCAGTTCTGGTAAGACCGGCGGCCTTGTTTTGGCGGATTCGCTGCGGCTGTGTAAACTACCTTCGCGATGCGATCTTGCTCCCGGCGTTTCCCGAGGCGATCTTCGTCTACGTCTGCGCTCCTGTGGTTCGCCGTTACTGCGATCGCGACGGTTGTCACGCTTGCAGTCTCCGCCTGCGCATCGGCCTACAATGGCCGGCCCAAGCTGATCGTGGTCATCGTGATCGACCAGTTCCGCGGCGATTATCTGGAGCGCTATCGCGACCAGTTCGGCGATGCCGGCTTTCGTCTTCTTCTCGACCACGGCGCTTATTTCCCGAACTGCAACTACGACTACGCCAACACGCGCACTGCTCCGGGCCATTCGACGCTGTTTACAGGCGCGTACAGCAACGGCCACGGCATCGTCGCCAACGAGTGGTGGGACGACAAAAAGAGGCGCATGGTCACGTCGGTCGAAGACGATGCGACGAAGCTGGTCGGTGTAGATGGAGAAAAAGTTGGCGCCTCGCCGCACAATCTTCTCGCCGACACTCTGGGCGACGAACTTAAACTCGCCACGCAGGGCAAGTCTCGCGTCTTCGCGGTTTCCATGAAAGATCGCGCTGCGGTTTTTCCCGCTGGCTACGCGGGAGACGCTGCCTACTGGATCGAGCCCAAGAGCGGCGCCTGGATCACCTCCACGTTTTATCGCAACGACCTCCCGCGCTGGGTGCAGGATTTCAACTCAACCCAGCCAGTGAAATACTGGGATCGCGACTGGAAAGATGCGCAGGGAACTCTGCTGCGCTCGACCGCGCATCGCAAAGGCAAAGACGGCTCCGACGCCGGCTTCTACGAGGTCGTCGCCTCCACGACTTTCGGCAACGAATACGAACTGGAGTTCGCCAAACAACTCGTCGTCTACGAAAACGTCGGCCGCGGCCCGGCCACGGATCTGCTTTCAATCAGTCTGTCGCCCAACGACATTCTCGGCCACCAGGTCGGGCCGGATTCCCCCGAGATGCAGCAGATGGCCCTCGACCTCGATCGCCAACTGGCAGGCTTCTTCAATTTTCTCGCGCACCAGATCGGGCTGGCTGATGTGTGGATCGCGCTTTCGGCCGATCATGGCATTTCTTCGCTTCCCGACGTTGTGAAGAAGCTGCGCATTCCAGCGGCGAATCTTGACTCGGCAAAAATTGAGGCGGAGATCAACGGCGCGGTTGCTACAAAGTTCTTCGCCGGCCACTCCGCGCGCTATGTGAAGCTCGACTATCCCATCGTCTGGATCGATCAGGAGCCGTTCGCGGCCGCTCACGTGCGTGAGCGCGACGCCGAGCAGGAAGTGGGCGAGGCCATGAAGCAAGCCGACATGCGCGATTTCTACACCAAGTCGCAACTGGCGGCGGGCGAAGTTCCGAACACAGCGCTGGGACGAAAATTCCTGAACAGCTATTCGCCCGAGGCCGGCTGGTACGTCATGGGTGTCGGCGATATTTACACCGTCGGCGGCCAGAAAGGCACCGATCACACTTCGCCTTATACCTACGACACGCACGTTCCGCTCGCGTTCTATGGCCTGCCCTTCGCGCCGGGAACGTATCGCAACAGCGTCGAGCCCATCGATATGGCGCCAACGCTCGCTTCGCTGCTCGGAATCAACGCTCCGACTCATTCTGTCGGTCGCGTACTGACCGAGGCGCTCGCGCCACCGCACAACATGTCGAACGCGGCGCCGAAATCGGGCAAGCCTTCGGGAGCGACGCCGGGAGAAAGCCATCCATGACGCCTTCTTCCAATTCGGGTGCCCTCGACCTGGGCGTCAGCCTGGCCGGAATTCCGTTCAAGAATCCTATAATCGCTGCCAGCGGCACGTTCGGCTACGGCGTCGAATTCGAGGATGTCGTTCACCTCGGCAAACTGGGCGGCATCATCGTCAAGGGATTGTCGAAAGATCCCATGATCGGCAACCCGCCGCCGCGCCTCTGGGAGACCGCCGCAGGCATGCTCAACGCGATCGGCCTGCAGAACATCGGCGCGCAGGCATTCCTCGAGGAAAAACTTCCGCACTTGCGTCAGATCAAAAACATTGTCGTGATGGCGAACGTTTTCGGCTACACCCGCGAAGACTACGAACGCACCATCGAGATTCTCAACCAGGGGGAGGGAATTGCGGCGTACGAACTGAACGTCTCCTGCCCCAACACGTCGCAGGGAGGGCTGCAGTTCGGCAGCGATCCGCGGCTGCTCGATGAAGTCGTGACGACGGCGAAGCGCGTGGCGCGGCGGCCGTTGATCGTGAAGCTCTCGCCCAACGTGACCAGCATCGCGCAGATGGCCTACGTGGCGCAGGAAGCGGGCGCCGACGCGCTCTCGCTAATCAACACCTTCGTGGCCATGGCCATCGATCCGGAGACG